>ENA-UONV01000129-UONV01000129.1-human-gut-metagenome-genome-assembly--contig:-CS4-NODE-129-length-107007-cov-35.624794_pt1 | contig 107007 bp, 114 predicted proteins | sample MGYA00242461_ERZ724008 | MGnify/ENA metagenome assembly ERZ724008 | reverse complement strand
CTCAGCGCATAAAAAAGTCTCTGCATTTCTGCAGAGACTTTTTTAATTGGTGAGCTCGGGCGGGTTCGAACCGCCGACCCTTTGATTAAAAGTCTAGTGCGCTGGCCTTCCCGAAATCTATATATAGAGCGGCTTTCAAACGAAATTTCAGAGCGCACCTGATTCTTTGTGTTAGCAAAATGTAAGCCTGAACATCTATCTCGTTAGAGCTATTTATAGCACATTCGTTTTTAATAATAAACAATAAAATGACTTAACAATTTTATATTCTTCAATACCTCGTTTTCTTCCTCTAGATATTTCTGCCTGTATCTGAAAAGACTTTTAGAAAAGCCTTGTTTATCCTTGGAATTGTCAAAAACATCTAAGGAGTAAACAATATGAGCTATCAAAAAAAATATTTTACAACAGAAGAATTAGCCAAATATTTAGGCGTTGCAAAATCAACCTTGCTCTTATACCGCAGCGAGGGAACCGGGCCTGATTATATAAAGATCGGCCGCCTCGTTAGATATAATATTGAAGATGTTGAAGCTTGGCTATACCAGAAAAATAAAAAAAGTAAAACAGAATAAAAAAATGGCTGGACTTTAAATTTTTTCTCCTCCAGATTGCCAGTCAATGCAGGATAACATATTGAAAAACAATATTTTTTATTTAAGGAGATTGCTATGCCTCAATGCAAATACTATAAGAAAAAAATAACAGATACATTTTTACGATCACTGAAAGAAAAGACGGATCTTCAAATTACCGATTCTGAAATTCCGGGATTACAGTTAAGATATTCATGCGTAACAGGTTCAATAGTTTTTTATTTATGCTATCAGGTTCGCCGTTCAAGAACAACCAGAAATATGAAGCTCGGGCGTTACGGTGATTTTAGTTTAAAAGATATTCGGCTTAAAGCAATTCAATACAGGCAAGAAGTGCAAAGCGGATTAGACCCGGCATTAGAAATACAAAAACGCTTAAAAGCTCTCAAAGAACAGCAACGTCGCCAAATAACCGTTGAGGAGGCTCTAAAGGAATATCTTGAAAAATATTGTAAAAGAAACAATAAGCCCAATACGATAAAGGTTAATGATTCTTTGATAAAAGTACATATAATTCCTCGGATTGGGCAAAAAGCTGTTAGCGAATTAGATTTAGCCGATTTGACAATACTATATGATGACCTTGTTGCTGAAAAATCTTTATCAATCGGTAACCATGTTAAAACCCTCCTTTCTCATTTTTTGAGCTGGTGCGAAATATTCAAATATCGCCCTCTTAATTCAAACCCCAGCAAGTTGATTGAGAAAAAGAGAGATAAAAATAAGAACAAAAAGACCTTTTACTTCCTTAACGAGGATGAATATGGGCGCATATTACAGGCCATTGAAAAAGGTATGAGCTTGGAAAATTACTGTATAACATCTTATTTAGCCATTAAAACAATTATGTTAACCGGCTGCCGCAGTAGTGAAATCCGAGGTTTAGCTAAAGATGAGCTTGCTCTGGATAAAAAAATGCTTCGCATTAAAGATAGTAAAAGTGGATATAAAGAGGTTGGCTTGGGAGATCCTGCTATTGAGGTTATAAAACAGGCCTTAGAAAATAATAATACAGATTATGTTTTCCCATCACCTAAAAATCCCGGAAAATCTCTGATTGATATTCGGAGGGCATGGGCTTGGATTTTGGCAGAAGCAAAAATGCCCCATATCAGAATACACGATATGCGCCATTCCTTTATTTCTACGGGTATTGCCATTGGAGAGTCTATCCCGAAAGTACGCGACGCGGTTTGCCATGCAAGTTCAGCCACAACGGAATTATACACCCATACGCATGAGGAGGATAAGATTAAAACAGCCAATAAAATTGCTTCCAATATTATTAAATGTATTCCTGCGGCGGCATAAACAAAAAATGTTAATAAAAAAGTTTGCAGATTGATTAGGATTGACGGTTTTCTGCCTATTTTGAGTAATTTTTTTTAATTTCAGGGCTGGACTTTAAATTATCTTCTGCTTACATTGCTGGTATAAAATAAATTATGCAAAATCAATAAGTTAGCGAGGATAAAATGCTGGAAGTAATGGATTTAATGTTAGTTAGAGAGGCCAATAGCGTGGAGGAAGCCCAACATAAAATAGAGCTGGGGCAATGCCATGTTGGCCGGGCTATCATTGAAGAAACCATAGAATTTACAACTGCTGAATATGATGAGTTGGCAAATAATTTATTAAAGCCTAATCCCAAAATTGCCGGCGAAGGAGGTTATACATTTGATGGTACAATTTTTGTTTTAAGAATAAAAGCCCCGGAACGTGAAAATCTTTATGTAGATCCGGAGGGATATGATTATGCGGTTTATGTAGGATTTGAAGTTAAGGAGTAAGTTATGAAGAAAGTTAGTAAAACAGAAAGAATACGGCAATTAAATGATAATTTTCGCAGGTACGGTATAGGAAACGGTGAGATTTATATAAGCTCCGGTGTTGCTGCATTATCCGATGAGGACATTTTCAGGCTTCAGCAGGAGGTACGGAACTATGAAGATTTTTCAAAAGATAATGATCCGTACCGGGAACATGATTTTGGCTCTATTGACTTTAAGAAAGAAAAATATTTTTTCAAAATAGATTATTACGATAAAACGCGCACTTTTCTTTCTCCTAATCCAGCGGATCCCGATTGCACTTTACGGGTTTTAACAATTTTTCACGCCGATGAATATTAAGAGGAAAAAATGGCTGATACTTTAGAAAAAATATTAAAATCTGCGGTTCTTGCCCAAAAAGCAAAGCAGAATATTCGCAAAGCAATATATCCGACAAATATCGTCGTAGATTTAAATGGCCCGGATGGGAACGTCTATGCTGTTATTGGAATTTGCAATGAGGCCGCCCAAAAACTCCAATTAGATAACGACGAAATACTTAAATTTAATGAGGAGGTTTTTGCCCAAAAACAATACGAAGATATTTTAAATATTTGCCAGCGGTGGTTTGGACTTATTTACATAAAAAATTAGCTTTATGGAAAAGACGGCGGGAAACAAATGAAATTTTCAGACAGAGAATAATAAATGAAAACCATAGATGAAAAATTAAAAAAACAGATTACAGAACAATTCCGGAAACTGCAAGAAATGGTAAAAAATACCAAAGCGACGAACCTTACGGAATTATTTGAGGAATTAGATAGTAACGGTCTTTCTGTTTACTTCGGCTTAGATAATGATTTCTTTTATGCCGAGTACGAAAATATAATCGCTGACGTACATATAAATAAAAACGGAGAAAAAGCGGTTCATAACGATGTTCAGGTTTTTGATGATGACGGGAACCGGCTTGAGTTACATTATTTTATAAATTGAGGTACTAGCATGACAACCGAAAAAATTTGCAATATGCGCAATAAAATTATACATGAGTTTACCTCTATATCTTACAAAAATGGGTTTAATACCCGTACCGTTTTTGAAGATTTTTGCCTTATATCAATGGCTTCTTTTCATAATATGCTGTACACACTAGGAAAAATACCGGTTCCCGGCTGTTATAAAAACAATTATGAGGAACTGGAACAGGAATTTGAGCGGCAAAAAACAAAATATGGAGATCAGATATTTCAAACTTTTGCCGACATATTAGGAACCATTGCCCTGTGTACTCGCCGAGATTATTTTGATTATCTCGGCGAAATTTATATGCAGATAAATGCAAATTCTAAAGTACACGGGCAATTCTTTACTCCCTCGCATATTTGCGAGTTTATGGCAAAAATAATAAGCGGTGGAAAAAATGACTTTGAGGACCAATATGCCGAACAGGGATTCGTGCGTTTTTCTGATCCCTGTTGCGGATCAGGAGCAATGGCGATTGGTTATATAAAAGACTTGGAAGAACAGGGAATAAAAGATCTCGATATTAAATTATATATCGAGCTTCAAGATATAGATGTAACTTGCGTTCGTATGGCCTTTTTAAATATGACAATATTCGGTGTTTCTTCGCGGATAATTTGGGGAAACTCGTTAGCTCCGCACAATGATTTTCCTTTTTACGATACCCCATTTTTACAGATGGCTTTAATGCAGGGCTTTTTTAGAAAACCACAAGACGCGAATGAAAATAGAATCGATAGGATTTCGGAAACAGCTACGAAGACCACAGATAGCTTACCTATGGGCCAATTAAGCCTATTTTAGAGCTAAAAATATATATTATAGTATGAAAAAGTCTTAAAATACGTCAATTTTAATATTTTCTTCACATTTTTTCTTGTAAAATTAAATATTTTTGCTATGGTAAAGTGTCAATAAAAAACGATAACTACTTCAAGTTGTAATGGAGTAATAAATGGAACAGCAACAGAGTAAAATTGACATAAATAAAGAATATCTTACAGTCAAAGAAGTTGCAGAACACTGGGGCGTTAGATTAGAGGATATCCGCTATCTTGGTGAAGAAGGAAAAATTACAATATGTATTCGCCGCATTCCAGTCGAAGTAGCCATTGAAGATATGCTTGATAAAAAACCATTCGTTGAAAAACCAATTAAACAAAAAGAAATTTTCAAAATGCTTGAGGCTCCCCAGCCTTTACACCCGACAGATATTTATTTGTTATTTTCTAATCCTGATAAAAAAATCAGGATTACGCGTTTTAAAACGGCACCTATTATGAAAATAATAAATGTTCTCTCCGCAGATATTAGAGCCGGATTTGATGATATGATTATAACCTCCGCAGAAGTTAAAAGGTTTGAGTTTATGAAACGAACTTATGTTCCTACGAATATCAAAAATCCCCTTATTCTATTATCAGATGATTTTACGAACTTTGAACTCTATGGTGAAGAATTTAAGTTTGGTGAAAAACAGGCAAAAGCTCTAAAATATTTGTATGATAGATATTATGCGGGAAGCCCTTGGATACATGGCAAAATATTATTAAGGGTGGCCGGTTCAGAAAGTCTTAGAGTTTCAAACCTTTTCAATCGGCACCCGACTTGGCGACGGGCGGTTATTTCAAATGGCAGAGGATTTTACAGAATCAATCTGCCATTTTCTGAATCAGCACCTTTACGCCATGATGAAAATCAGCTCTCTCTTTTTGATAACCTATAAATAAACTAACAACAAATGATATTTAGGCCCATTTTAATGGGCTTTTTTTATATATTGGAACAATTTTTTGCGCTGCACTCCATACACCTTACATACAGCAGCTCAATTTTGCCTTACCGGCTACATACCCTAATACGAAAAGTGTTGTTTTTCCTTACATACACCGGAACGGCAGCGTCCGAACCGACAAACTCAATATCTCTCCATAGACTTTAATCGTGTTCAATCAAACAAGATGAGGGTCAAAATGGATATTAGAGCAAGATGTAACCGGTTTACAGAGGAAGAACTTAGTAAATATTGGCAAATTAAAAGAGGAACGCTGCAAAAATGGCGGAGTTTAGGAATTGGACCGGTTTATATAAAGATCGGCGGCAAAGTATTTTACCGGGTTGAAGACATTATTGAGTTTGAAAAGAGTCGGACATTTCGCAGCCCTTTTGAAAAAGCTCAAAGCGCTGGGGGTGAGTATGAAGAAAAATAATGTTCGTATTTGCCCGCTCTGTAAGCAGAAGATTGTTTGCTATAAGCATACATTAAGCCGGATAATCGTTAAGGGCCTCTATTCTCTTCATAAAGCCGGTGGGCGAGCTAAACTTGATAAATTGGGGCTTTCAAACAGTGAATTTACAAATTTTCAAAAACTTAGATATTTTGGCTTGGCGTTAAATAGTAAAAGCTCTTGTGAATGGTTTATTACGTCCAAAGGATATTCTTTCTTAGAGGGGCGAATAAAAGTAAATATGGCCGCTTATACTGAAAATGGCCGGGTTGTCCGTTTAAGCCGTAAAAAAATATTCATAACGCAGGTAAAAAACGGAGGACAGTTCAAAATTGAATGGAGGGAACAGGCAATGATCCCGGGACTTTTCGATATATAGGAGCGAACCATGGATAAAAATAAAATTTTGACTAAGGCATTGGAAAATATTGACCGGATTGTTCAACACCTTTTTCCTGCGGCCGTTAAAAGGCAAAATCGCTTTTATATAGGAAATATCCAAGGTGAAGAGGGAAAAAGCCTGACGATTGAGGCCGTAGGCCCCAAAGCCGGATATTGGCATGATTTTGCAACAAGTGAGGGAGGTGATATTCTATCTTTATGGGCCGCCGTTAAAAAGTATGATATAAATAATGATTTTGCGGTGGTTCTCGATAGTCTGGCCTCTTTTTTGGGGATGGCGCAGCAAAATTTTAAGAAAGAGCCGGATTCCTCATGGGTTTATTACGATATGGACGGAAAAGCTCTTGTTAAGGTTTTAAGATATAATACAGCTACAGGGAAGATATTTTATCCCTATGACTGTATCAGTCATAATTACAAATTTCCAGAGATAAGGCCTTTATTTAACCTGCCTCTTATAAAAAAATCAGAGAAAGTTATTATTGTCGAGGGAGAAAAATGCGCAGAAAGCATTACCGCACAAGGCTTTTGTGGAACAACGGCACTTGGCGGGGCCAATACGCTGATTGAAAAAACAGACTGGAGTCCATTAAAAGATAAAGAGGTTTTAATCTGGCCGGATAACGATGAGCCGGGACAACGATATGCTCTTAAAGTCTATGAAAAACTTATTTCGCTTGGAATACAAGCCTCAATATTAGAACTTCCGGCCAATAAACCTCCTAAATGGGATTGCGCCGACGCAGCAAATGAAAATTTTGATATAAGTAATTATATCACTTCTTCCCGGAAACTAAGACCGGAAGTAAGAAAAAATGAGTTAATAATTAAGGATTGGAATATAACCAGATATAGCTCCAAGCCTAAACCAACGGAATTTTTGGTTGACGAGATTTTTCCGTTAGGCGTAGTTTCCATGCTGGCCGCCGTTGGTGATACCGGTAAAAGTATGCTGATTTTAGATTTAGCATTAAAAATAACAACCGGCATGACCGGAGTATGTTTCGGCCACAAGGTTATGCAGCAAGGTGCTGTTGTTCTGTTTTTAGCTGAAGACGATCAAAATGAGGTTGAGCGGCGCTTGTGTAAATTAGACCCTCAAGGAACCCGTTTTTTATATCCAGATCGTTTTTATATTCTCCCGTTGCCCAATATTTCAGGTTCCTTTCCAATCGTTGAAGAAAAACCAAATGAAATTAAGGAATCTACCGTATTCCAACAAATAAAGCAGCAGATTATGGAGATAGATAATATTAAGCTGATAGTTTTTGACCCGCTTTCATCATTTATTAACGGAGATATAACTTTTAATTCCTCTGTATCAGCCTTTTTAATGAATAGCCTTGCCCAGCTTGCAGTACAGACCAAAGCGACGGTTATAATAACTCACCATTTAAGAAAAACCGGCGGAGAAATAAACGGTGTAGATGATGTTCGGGAAGCAATCCGTGGTTCAAGTGCGCTGGTAAATGGAGTGCGACTGGCTTATGCCTTTTGGCCCTTGAAGATATTAAAACAAAAAGAATATTTCCGAGGTAAGGAGTTTATTCCCAATGCTTTATTTTACGGTGCGGTGGTAAAAGCTAATAATAAAGTAGATAGAGAAATAAAAACCTATCTTCGCAACCAGAATAATGGACTGCTGGAGGTAATCAGCGAAAATAAGAACGTTTTAAATAAGATTGCTGTTAATGAAGATATTTTATTGTCTGATATTGCCAGGCTAAATAAAAGTAACGAACGCATAACCTATTCCGGACGTGATGGCGTTTTCGAGAAACGGAATTTATTATCGGTACAGCTGCAAAAACTCTCAAAACGAAATATTCGCGCCGTTGTATCCAGCCTGTTATCATGTAATAAGATAACTAAAGAGGCAGACGGAAATCTTAAAGTTGTTTTAATACCAGAAAATGAGGTCGAACATGGTCAGGGTTCGTTGCCTTTATAATATGGAAATCCACCAAAACCACTTGTTTCCGGTTTTAAAAGGGAAACAGGCGAATCCATCTATTTGGGCGGATCATGGACGCATTTCCAGTTTCCGTTTCCATAAAAATAAAAAATTGCGGCAATGCCTAGGAAAACAAAGAGTTGCCACGTTTCCGGCGGCCTATATAAATATTTTTTTCTCTGCAAAACAAAAAAACAAAGGGGGAATACATGAATCTTAATAATATCACATGGACTTTTGAAACTGTTGAGGAATGGCTGCAAATTGCCGCCAACGTTGATCGTGTAATGCCCCGCGTTGGCCCGGCAGGCTATCACTCCTGCACATTTATGGTAATCCGGTCATTTTTTGAAAACTTACAGGCCGAAATAGGCGAAAAGCCCAAGTTTGTTCCGACGAGCGAGCAAATATCTATTTGGGAAAATGTAATGCTGCATTGGATTAACTTAATTGATAGTGCCGAAAATAAAAAAATTGTTTGGCTTCATTCTTGCGGTATGGGTTGGGTTAGAATAGGAAAAAAATACGGACTTTCTCGCCAAACGGTGGCTAATAGGTATGAGCGCACGATAAAGGCACTTATCACCGAATTAAACCGCCATGATATTAAATACAGTTAAATCATAAAAGAGGAATAAAATCGAGCCTATATATATGAATATGTATTATTACCGGAGTTAAATCAAATTATGTTAGAATCTTTTGCCTTAACATTTTCGGAAATCTGAGCGTATATTTTGGTTATACTTGGAAAAGTGTTTATAAGAAATTCTGGAAATAAAAATGGCCGTTATTAACCTGTCTTTGAATAATGCCGATAAAACCTTGTTACTAAATATTGGCGAAAACAATATCAGGTTTGTAACGGCTAAAAGTTTAACAAAAACAGCACAAAATATCCAAGAAGCGGTAAAAAAGCATATCGCAGAAACTTTTATCATTAGGCGAAAGTCAGGAGGATTTATCCAATCTATAAAAATTCTCCCTGCTAAAAAACAAAATTTACAGGCCAAAGTTTATACAATGGCCGGTTTTGCAGCACTTCAACAAACCGGAGGGCGGCAAAAAGCACTTTCGGGACGCTTGGCCGTTCCCGCATATAAACAAATAAGCGACGTAAAAAGCCGTACCTCAGCAAATAAACCCCGAGGGTTAAAAAAATCCTTTTTATTAAGATTATCCGACGGTAGTCATGCGATAGCGGTAAGAACCGGAAAAGATTTAAAAGTTATGTATTACTTAAAGCCGGAGGCTTATCTTCCTAAGCGCCTGAATATGATTGAAATTGGCGAAAATACCGCTGAAAAGTTCTTTACATTAGAGTTCCGCAAAAGTTTGCAAGAGCTTTTAGCCTAGAAAAAAAGGTACTTTTGGCGTCAAAAGCACCGAGGGTAACGGCGACCGCGGCATTTCGCTAGTCAGAGCGGATTCTTTTGGGTAGCCAAATTGTTCTCTTAATTCATTGTTTTGATTCAGCTTTTAATGGCTACGCAAAAATGCTGCGATTCGGCATGATTTTGGGTAGCCACTTTTAACAGCAAAAAAGGAAAATAAATGTCAAATGTTCAGTTAAATATTACCTTACCGGAGAATATTCCAACTTGGAAAATTGAAAGTTTAATTCCATACGATAACAATCCGCGTACACATAGTGAGGAGCAAATCAACCAGCTTGTAGCCAGTATGGTGGAATTTGGCTTCACAAACCCGATATTGGTTGACAGAGATACGCGCGAGATTATTGCAGGGCACGGCCGTTTAATGGCCGCGCGAAAACTAGGACTGCGAGAGGTCCCTGTTATTGCATTATCGCACCTAAATGAAGCAAAACGTCGAAAATTGATTATTGCAGATAACCAGTTGGCACTGAATGCCGGTTGGGACATGGAATTGTTGGCAACAGAAATTTCGGCATTGAATGAAATGGGCGAAGACCTAGACGTACTTGGTTTTGATAGCGATTTCTTAGATGATATTTTGAAAACCGATCTTGAAGAAACGCCGCAGAACCATGATCAGGAGATTAGCTCCCTAGTAGAACGTTTTGGGGTTCCTCCGTTTAGTATTTTGGAAGTTCGTAAGGGATATTGGCAAAAAAGAAAAAAACTTTGGAAAAAAGTCATTGGTGAAAATGGAGAAAGCCGGACCGGTACGTTGTTCTCGGATAAAACATTTATCGGAGATATTGGCACAGTAAGCATTTTGGACCCGGTATTATGTGAAATCATCATTAGCTGGTTTGGGCTGGGAGTAGGAACAAAATGTGTTGATCCGTTTGCCGGAGATACAAGTTTCGGATTTGTCAGCGGAATGAAAGGCTGTGAGTTTACAGGCATAGAATTACGTTCGGAGCAGGCAAAACTTAATCAGGAACGTTGTGAAAAAGCTAATTTAAAATCTAAGTATATCAACGATGACGGGCAAAATATCTTAAAACATATTAAGCCTAACACTCAAGATTTGTTATTTAGCTGCCCGCCATACTTTGATTTGGAGGTTTACAGCGATTTGCCGAATGACGCAAGCAATCAGGGGAGTTACGAGGAATTTCTGAAAATTTTAGAAAATGCTTTTTCGGGAGCGATTAAAACGCTGAAAGAAAACCGGTTCGCAGCTATTGTTGTAAGCAATATTCGGAATACCAAAACGGGGTGTTATAGAAATTTTGTTGACGATGTAATTCGGTTGTTTCAGCGCAACGGAATGGAATTTTATAACGACATTATTCTCGTTGATGTGGTCGGCAGCGCTTCCCAGCGGGCCGCTCATAATATGAAAAACAGAAAGGTTGTTAAAGTCCACCAAAACGTTCTCATCTTTTACAAAGGGGATCCTAAGAAAATCAAAGAAGTATTTTCTAACGATGTTTTTGTTGACAATTTTACGGATAAAGAGGAAAGCGATGAGTAAGAAAATTAAAATTATCGCAAAGCATAAAATATTAAACTTTATTGATTGTAAGACAACTGCGGTGGAAAAAGAACAGTTTGAGAAAATTGTACGGTCAACAGGCGCAAATATTATAAAAACACTGGAACACCATTTCTCCCCGCAGGGGTTAACTCTATTAACCCTGCTGTCAGAATCTCATGCAAGTCTTCATACTTACCCGGAGCATAAATTTTGTTATCTGGATATTTTTACTTGTGGAGATATGAACATAAGCGCATTTGAACGTGGCATGCGGGAAATTTTAAAACCTCAGAGGATTATATCAAAAACGATAAATAGAAGTTATTGAAAGGCAGAAAATGGCTGGAAAACTAGGTATAAGCATTCGGGCCTATGCCAAGCGTCGAGGTATTACTCATGGAGCGGTACAAAAAGCCATTGAAAGCCACAGAATAACTCCGTTACCTGACGGAAGTATAGACCCGATAACCGCGGATAAAGAATGGGAGGAAAACACAGATTATTCTAAAGTCCGAAATAAATCAAAGGCATACGACTATGCCGCAGCTCAAATTCTAAAATTAAAGGCAGAAGCCACTTTAGCGCAAATCAAAGTAAAAAAAGAGATTGGCGCGGTAATTCCTACAGATGAAGTTATTGTTTTTATGCGCGTTCTAACAACTGATTTAGCCAATCAGTTTCTATCTTTAGGCCGCATGGTTGCCCCGCGTATAATTGGTGAACAGGATATTACTAAAATCACCAGAATAATTGATGAAAACATAAAAAACTTAATAAAAGATTATAAAGATGACATCAGCAGCAGAATTCAAAAGGCAACAACGGCAATCTTGGATAACGAAGATACTTGAACAAGGGATTGTTCCTGCGTGGCGAGTTGATTTTAATTTATCTGTATCAGAATGGGCTGATAAATATAGAATCTTATCTAAATTAACGTCCGGCGAACCCGGACATTGGAAAACGAGCCGAACACCTTACCTCAAGGAAATAATGGATTGCCTCTCTCCCTCTCATAGTGCCAAGAAAATCGTATTTATGAAAGGAGCGCAGATTGGAGGAACTGAAGCAGGACTAAATTGGCTTGGCTATATAATACACTATATGCCGGGACCGTGCCTTTATGTAAACCCCAATATTGAGCTTTCTAAACGAAATTCAAAAATTAGACTGGCTCCGATGATTGAGGCAACTAAAGTTTTAAGTAAAAGCATAACACCCGTTAAATCACGAGATAGCGGCAATACAATTCTTATGAAAGAATTTAAAGGCGGCGTCCTGATTATGACAGGTGCTAATTCCCCGGTAGGATTACGCTCTATGCCGGTAAGATACCTGTTTCTTGATGAAATTGACGGTTTTCCAGATGAATGCGGTTCAGAGGGAGACCCTGTTGATCTTGCAGTACAACGTACAGCCACCTTTAATAACCGTAAAATTTTTATGATTTCAACTCCAACGATTAAAAATGCCAGCCGGATAGAACAGGCATTTTTAGAGGGCGATCAACGATATTACCACGTTCCATGTCCTCACTGCGGCCACTATCAGATACTCCAGTGGCAACAGGTTGTCTTTGATAAAAAGAATTTAACCGAAGCCTGCTACAAATGCGAATGCTGCGGGGCTTTATGGCATGATTGGGAAAAAGAAAACATCTTAAAAAAGGGACATTGGATAGCGCGTAAGCCCTTTAATACGGAAATCGCCTCGTTTCATTTATCTTCTTTATACAGTCCGCATGGCTGGACGTCATGGACGGACATTGCCCGGAATTTTCTTGAGGTAAAAGAAGATCCGAGCCGTTTGCAGGTATGGACCAATACAAAACTGGCCCAAACGTGGGAGGATATGAGTGGCGACCATATTGATCCGACAAATCTAATGATACGGCGGGAAAGTTACGGGCCTTTGTTGCCTGCCGGAGTTGCAGTTCTTACCTGTGGCGTCGATGTTCAAGATAACCGTTTGGAGCTTGAAATCGTCGGCTGGGGACGTGGAGAAGAAAGCTGGTCGATAGACTATCATATATTATATGGCGATCCATCAACGCCTGAATTATGGGAACAGTTAGATAATGTTCTGGCTCGCAGATACCGCCATGAAAAAAACGTGCCAGATATGACTATATCTGCAACTTGCGTTGATAGCGGCGGACATTACACTGATCAGGTAATAAATTATTGCTATGCTCGCCGAATGTATGGCGTTTGGGCAATCAAGGGATCAGGCGGGGACGGTAAACCTATCTGGCCCGCCAGTGCCTCTAAAAGCCACAAAACCCGAAAACCTGTTTATGTTATTGGAGTAAATGACGCCAAGGATATTCTAATGCGCCGTTTACACATTGAAGCCCCCGGTGCTGGATTTTTTCACTTTCCTAAAGAGCGAGAAAGTGAATGGTTTGAACAGTTAACAAACGAAATTGCAAAAAAGAAGTTTGTTAAAGGGCGTTTAATAAGAGAATGGCAGCCTCGTAAAGAGGGTGTCAGAACGGAGGGATTGGACTGCCGGGTTTACGCCTATGCGGCATTGCGCGGTCTTATTCGAAATTACAGGCTGGATTTGGACTATAGTGCTAACTTGTTGAATGAAGCTTCTCTGAGAGTTGAAAAAACTCCCAGTGTCCTCCCTGTCGAGAGCGAAAATAAAAAAATTACTCCCCAAACGGTAAAAACTGTGCGGAGGGTGAGAAGTAAAGGAATAGAATAGATGACAATAAAGACTTATCAGCAACAACTTGAAGAAGTCCAAGCTGCTATTAGTGATATTCTAACAGGAGCGCAGGAAGCGACTTACAATGGGCAACGCGTCAGAAAAGCTGATTTGGATATGTTGCAGAAACGTGAAGAATGGCTCGTTAATAAGATAACGAGCCAAAAACGCGGCGGCATACGCGTTCGCGGAGGAACACCTTGTTAATTATGATTATTACTTAATTCCTAATTCCTTATGGAAATATTGCAGGCAGGAATATTGACAAAAGAGCTTATAGGTTAAAATATGCCGCTTATTCAATGCCTGTCTATACGCATTTATGTATTGTGTAAGCTCAAACTCGACTTGTTCGGCCTTATTAAAAAGGGCAACTCTTTCTTCCTTGCTAATCATTTGTGGAATACGGATATTATCAACATAGCTTTCTTTTACAAGAGGAACGGCTTTGGTATAATCAAGGCCTTTATCTTTTTCGGGAGTAGTAAAAAATGCGTATTTATGTTTGATATGTGAACGGAAAGGAATGGCAAAATCCAGTCCGTTATAATGCACTAAAGCGACGGCATACGGGCGGCCCTGTTTATGTTCAATTTCCGGACAGTCCTTATAATCCTGATAAAACTCTGCCGTTAAAAATCTATATTTTAAATTACGCATTAGTTCTCCTAACTAAAAAGCCCCATTTTATAATGGGGCTTAAATCTTCAAGTTGGGATTTTTTTATTTTAATTCCTCGCTTATCCCTCCGAGGAGTTCTTCTATAATAAATATAGATTAAAATTATCAAAAAGTCAATATAATTCTGTAAAAACTTACTGCTCCCAATAATATGTACATATAAGTCATTTAAATTTCTTTAGCAAGAATAATTTTACTGTCAATAACTCCGTTACCGGAGTTTTTTGTTATGAGGATCAAATGAATAAATTAACTATACCGGCTTTAAATTTAATAGATCGAGCCATAACCTATTTTAATCCTGTAAAAGGCCTCTCCCGCTTAGAAGCAAGAACGCGTTTGGCCTTAATGGGAGGTTACACCGGAGCAAGGACAGGAAGACGGCAAACTCAAAGCTGGCAAACTCCTAAAGGTTCCGCAGATACGGTTACTTTAGACGATTTGCCTATGTTGAGGGATAGATCGCGAGATTTATTGCGGAATGCTCCTCTGGCTACAGGCGCTGTGAATACAGTGATAACGAATGTAATCGGAACAGGATTAAGGCCTCAATCGCATATAGACCGTGATATATTGCTGCCCTACCTGAAAACAGAAAATAAAATCGAGGAATTTGAGAAAAAGGCAGAATGGATATTCAAAATTTGGGCTGATAACCGTGATTGTGATATAAGCCGCAGCCAAACTTTTACTGAAATGCAATCACTAATTTTACGCTCCTGTCTGGAAAGCGGTGATGTGTTTGTTCTCCGAAAATTTAAGGAGCGCCCCGGAACACCGCTGGGAACAACTTTGCAAATTATCGAAGCCGACAGAGTTGTTTCTCCGAATTTCTATCAGGATCCCAATATCAAAGCGGGTGTTGAAATTGATAAAGATGGCGCACCTTTAGCCTATCATATATTGAATCGTGATCCTTATGATGTAGGAGAAGAAAAATTAACATGGACGAAAATCCCTGCTTTTGATTTTGCCGGGTATCGCCAAGTTTTACATATCTTTAACAGGACCAGACCGGGATTAACTCGCGGGATTCCTTATTTGGCTCCGGTTATTGAAAGTCTTAAGCAATTGGATAGGTACACAGAAGCTGAAATAATGGCCGCGGTAATATCCTCAATGTTTACGATTTTTGTAAAAACAGAAAGCGAAGAAGGTCTGGCTCCCATGACGCCTATGTCCGTTGGCAATCAAAATAAAATGGAGCGCGGTGGGGATTATAAACTTTCCCCCGGAGCTATCTTGGATTTACAACCCAATGAGGGAATAGAAATAGCAGATCCCAAGCGCCCCAATCAGGCTTTCGACGGTTTTGTTCAATCAATATTACGCCAAATTGGAGTAGCTTTGGAAATACCTTTTGAAATTCTTATAAAACATTTTACTGCTTCTTATTCCGCAGCCCAAGCAGCACTAGTAGAGGCGTGGAAAGCCTTTTCCACTCGCCGGAAATGGTTGTCCCAACAATTTTGTCAGCCGATATATGAGGCTGTTATAACAGAAGCAATAGCCCGCGGCATAATTGAAGCTCCGGGCTTTTTTGCTGATCCTTTTTTGAGGGCAGCTTACTTAGGGGCAGATTGGATTGGCCCGCCCAGAGGGCAAATCGACCAACTTAAGGAAATAAAAGCGGCCGATTATCGTGTACGACTTGGAATTTCAACTTTAGCAGAAGAAACAGCCCAAATTACAGGGGGAAATTGGGAGAATAAGCACCCTCAACGGGCAAAAGAGCAACGATTAAGACGAAAAGACGGTTTATTAGAAGAACAGTCTGGAATTGATTATTCGGAAGAAAAGGAAGAATAATGAAAGAATTGTATCATTTAGCACGGTGTTGGGCGATAGAACCGGATTTTTTATCTAATCTATCAAATATGACAAAAGAATACCAAGCCGGGCTTTCATTGCTTAATGACGGCCAACTGCAAAAAACATCTTTTGTTAAAATAAGAGGAGATATAGCGATTATTTCCTTACAAGGCATAATTACCCCGCGTATGGATATATTTACTTATTTTATGGGAGGTACACCGCTGGATTGTTTGGCAAGAGATTTTCAAACGGCTATTGATGACGATAATATTAAAGGAATTTTATTTGATATTGATAGTCCCGGCGGCGTAGCGGTTGGCCCGGCTGAAATGGCAGAGATAATTTTTAAGGCACGTCAGATTAAACCGGTTTGGTCTTATGTCGGCAGAAATTGTTGTTCAGCAGCCTATTGGTTAGCCGCAGCAACCGAAAAAATCATTGCTCATCAATCTGCGTTACTGGGGAGCATTGGAGTTGTAACAACAGTTCCGGTGCAGGAATCTCCGGACCAATCAGGGTATAAAAACATAGAGATTGTTTCTTCTAATGCTAAAAATAAACGCCCTGATCCCAGAACACCGGAGGGGATAAATGAAATTTGCAGGGAATTGAATGAGCTAGAAAGTCAATTCATTAACGCCGTAGCCAATTTTAGGGATTTAACCATAGACCAAATCAAAAATGACTTTGGGCAAGGTGGCGTTTTGATTGGGGCCAAGGCTGTTCAAATTAAAATGGCGGATATGCTTGGCACCTATGAAAGTGCGGTTGCCGCGCTATCCGCCGAAATTAACACAATTAACGATGAAAAAGGAGTTGAAACAATGTCCGAAAAATCAGAGATGATTGATAAAAATCAAATTACCGCAGATTTTCTGCGTCGAGAATGTCCTGAAATTGTTAACGCTTTTATCAAAGAGGGATTTGATTCCGGGGAAAAAAGCGGTATTGAACAAGGCCAAAAAAGCGGTATGAAAATTGGTGCCGATAATGAACGAGCCAGATTGCAGGCTATTGAGGAAATATCAATGCCGGGACACGAAAGCCTTATTGCAGAAGCCCGTAAAAATCCAGACATGACGGCTGAAAAGCTGGCTTTACAAATGATTGCGGCTGAAAAAGCTCAAGGCGGTAATTTTATTGCAACGTTAAAAAACGCCGCAGCACAAATGCCTGCTATTGATAGCGGAGCCAATGCGGAGGTTTCTCCAGTACGGTCCGCCTCAGCAACAGTTGGTACGCCGGAAGAAAAAGCAGAGGCCTTATGGAAAAGCGACGCCAATGTCCGGCAGGAATTTGCCAATGACAAGGAGGCCTTTATCGCTTACTTCGTTGCTGCTGAAAATGGGCAAGTAAAAATTCACAGTAAAGTATAGGAGAAAAAAATGACAGCGTTAACAAACGATACAAACCGGGTTTTTGAGGTTAATAATGACAGTAACGCCGTTGCTTTGGCCGCAGGGACTAAAGTATTTCAGGGATCTTTAATCGGTAAAACTGCGACTGGTTATGGCCGGGCGTTGGAAGCTGGCGATACGGCCATGGGATTTGCCAAAGATAATGTTGATAATACAGACGGCACCGACGGTGAGAAAATTGTAGAAGTTAAGTCTATGGGAAAGGTATCTCTTTTCATCTCGGGGCTGACAATCGCGGACATTGGCAAAGACGTTTATGCCTCTGACGACAACACTTTTACATTAACATCAACGGGTAATTCAAAAGTTGGAAAAATTGTCCGGTTTGAAAAATCAGATTATGCAATAGTTTACTTTAATTTTCTTTCTTAACTGATTGAAGATTAAGAAAACAGCAACGCCTTTTGGCGTTTTTTTTGTGCCAAATTTTAGATAAAGAAAGGAAAGAAAATGTCTTTAGCAGAATTATCCTCCCGAGCAATCATTGGGTGGTTTTATAAGAAACTGAACGCTTCTGACGGCATGGGGTGGATTCAGGCCATTTCAAACTATTTCACCTCAGACCAAGATAGCGAAGAATATAAATGGATTGGGCAAAGCCCGGTAATGCGTGAATGGGTTGGCAGTCGTCAGGCAAAAGGATTTACGACAAACGGAATTACTATTGAGAATAAGCATTTTGAGGCGACGATAGACATTCCGGTCAAACACCTTAGGCGCGATAAAACCGGTCAAATCAAGGTTAGAATCAATGAACTGGCTAATCGTACCAATTCACACTGGGCTTTACTTCTTTCAGACCTCATCAAGCGCGGAGAAAGCAATGTTTGTTATGACGGAGCTTATTTTTTTGATGAAAACCACGAAGAGGGAAAGTCCGGGAAGCAGTCAAACAAAATTACGTTTGATTTAAATAAAGCCGGGGTTAACGGCGAGGTCGGAACGCCAGATGTACCGACCGAAGCGGCATTGCGTCAGGCTATTTTACGCGGGATTCAACAAATTATCAGCTTCAAAGACGATCAGGGAGAGCCGCTGAATGAAAATGCACAGAAATTTTTGGTAATGGTTCCGACTAATCTTTGGTTTATTGCTAAGGCTTGTGTGGCCGTGCCATTATCTGTTGGCGGAGCCACAAACCCGGTAAAAGTTTTATCTGATTTAGATATTGCGGTGGCTTCAAATCCCCGCCTGAATTGGACAGATAAAATTATTGTTTTTCGAACCGACAGCGACGTAAAAGCCTTAATCCGCCAGGAAGAAGAAGCCGTGCAGATTAAGGCGAAAGCGGAAAATTCAGAATATGAATTTGATAATGACGCTCATCAGTATGGTGTCGATACATGGAGAAATGCCGGTTACGGGTATTGGCAAAACTCCGTTTTGGTAACCTTAACGAAAGTTGAAAAAGCATGAAAAAATATGAAGTTCTTGGCAAATCAGCGTGTTTGGGTGCAGGGATGATCCTGCACCTGACTGAACAACAGGCAGCGGTACGCCGTGATTGCCTGACGCAGAAAAATGGGAATTATATTGTTAATATCCCTGTTTATTTCAAAAAAGGAGAAATTATCGGTATTGTTGCCGGGGATGTTTCTAAAAGCCTTATGCCTCTGTTAAAAGAAACTTCCCGGACGGATTCTCCGAATAAAAATTCTTCAAAAAATAATACAAACGATGAAAATGAGGAAAATCTGGAAAAAAATAACGATTCTCCCTCAGATTTTCCCAAAATGAAACACGTTGGTTTTGGAAATTACGACGTATTCGATAAAGACGGCGAAAAAATTACCGATAATCCAGTTACCAAACAGGAAGCGGAAACATTGCTGAAAAATTTAAGCAATAACGAGGAATAAAATGTTCGACCACGACAATTTTATAAATAAGCCCTGCCAAAATATATTCGGTCGTTTGGTGATTTACAGTCCTCGCAATACATCTATCCCCGATTTTAAAGTAACCGGGGATTTTCATGAGAACTATGTTGATATTAACCTCCAAAACGCCGGAGCAGATATTTCCGCAGCGGAAATTGTCCTTTTCGTAAGAATGGCTGAATTTTGCGAAAAATATCCCCGACCTCTGGCCGGGGATAAAATTGTCGTGGACGGAATTACTTACCAGATTATTGACGTTCAGCCACATATTCCCGGCAGTAAAAAATTGGTTCTTCATGAGGACATATAAATGGTACACCCAAGGCAAAATATACGAGAGGCAATCGCGGAACGGTTAAAAAGCCAAAAAACAAATGCCGGTGATAATGTATTTACCAGCCGGGCCAAACCTCTTTTCGATCAGGATATGCCAGCCATACTTATTTATTCTAGTTCAGAAACAATAAGAGAAGAACGTTGGGATACAGACGGATTCGGCCCTTTAGAGCGAGAGTTGGAAATTTTTATTGAAGCCGTAGATTACGGCAAAGAGGATTTGGACAACAAGCTTGACAATCTGGCGCAGCAAATTGAAAACGCGCTGGACGGTTGGAATATTCCAAAACGAAAATCAGCGGTTTTAAGGTTTAGCGGCACGGATATGGATATGTCTATTGAGGGACAAAAGATATACGGAGCCATAAGGCTGGCTTTTAACCTAACCTATAGAACACAAACCCACCAACAACAGGAATTTGAAAATGAAAATTAAAATGCTTCACGATAAAGGAAATCTCAAAAAAGGTAAAATTTACGATTTTAGTGAGAAAAAAACGACAGAACTGTTAACCGGAGGCCATTGTGTCCGGGTTTGGGATAAACCCGCTGATAAATCGGAAACACCCACCGAAACCTCTAAAAGGAAAAATAAATGAGAACGCCGGAAGAAACTGATTTTCTAATCGGGGAAATTTTACGGCGTTTAGCCAATATAATAAGAATAGGAAAAGTTGTTGAGGTAAATTACCAAAACCAAAAGGCAAAAGTCAAATTGGGGGAGTTGCAAACAGGATATTTACCATGGATTATCGACCGCGCCGGTTCTGATCGGTCTTGGAAGCCTATTGATGTTGGCGAGCAAGTCGTTGTTCTGGCACCTTACGGAGAACTAAAGGGAGGAGTAATCCTCCCTTCGTTGTATCAAAAAACATATTCCTGTCCAACCCCGGATAAAAATAAGCACACTATAATTTGGGAAGATGGCTCAACAGCAGTTTTCGATAAGAAAACAAGTTCCCTGAATGTGGAAATCAAGGGCAAAGTTACCGTTAATATTATCGGCGACGCTCAAATTTCGGCCCAAAACGTATCAATAACAGCCCAAAATACAACAGTCAACGGTAATGCGGTAGTAACAGGAAATGCAACGGTTAATGGTTCTGTTTCCCTTGCCGGAGGCGGCCCGGCTGTTGCTCGTGTCGGGGATAAGGTTTCTGTGGATCCAAATACTCACCAAGGCAGTATTTTATCAGGTTCGGGCAAAGTTACTGCGGGAGGGTAAAATGCAAGGAATGAATAAAAGCACCGGACTAACAGCTTCAGGAGTGGAACATCTAAAACAGTCCATAGCGGATATATTAACAACTCCAATAGGTTCGCGGGTTATGCGACGGGAATATGGCAGCCGGTTATTTGAAAAAATTGATAATCCTATAACCGGCGAGCTGATTGCCGAAATTTATATTGATGTAGTCGAGGCTCTATTTAATTACGAGCCTCGTTTTGATTTAACCAACGTAACCGTCGCAGATATTCAAAAAGGCAAGATTATCCTTGATTTGGAGGGAAAATACAAACCCACAGGAGAAACCGTTATACTTAACGGTTTGACTATTTCATAGGTAATAAAATGGCAACAAGTTCAAGAGAAGATTTACAAAAATATTTAATGCCGGACTATGTTGATATGTCCGCCTTGCAGCCGCCGCAAGTTATTGAAGAATTGGATTTTGAGGTCATTTTTGCGGAAATGCTGGCGGATTTCCAAGCAAGAAAGCCGGATTATAATGCGTTGCTAGAAAGTGATCCTGTTGTCATAGCTTTACAATGTGCAGCTTATAGAGAATTATTGTTGCGGCATAGAATCAATGAGGCCGCGAAAGCCAGTATGTTGGCTTATGCCAAAGGTTCGGATTTGGATAATCTTGCGGCATTCTATAAAGTTAAAAGATTGGTTGTCGATGAGGGAAATCCTGATTCTATTCCACCAATTTCCCCAACTTATGAAGACGATGATCGTTTACGGCTTCGCACACAACTGGCTCTTGAAAGTTTTACAACGGCAGGCTCGGAAAAAGCCTATTTTTTTCATGCTTATTCAGCCTCGGCCAAAGTAAAATCTTTGAATGTTCAAAGCGTAGTTCCCGGCGAAGTTATGATTACAGTCCTTTCAAATGAGGGAAACGGTCAGGCCGATGAAGAACTCTTAAATACTGTACTAACTTATTTAAGTGCGGAAGATAAAAGGCCATTAACGGATAAGGTGAAAGTCCAAAGCGCAGAAATCATAACATATCAGGTTAAGGCGCGAATATTCGTTTATCCCGGCCCCAGTATTCCTGTCGTTCAAAATGAGTTTGAAACAAAGTTAGCCAATTATGTAGCTAAACGCCATAAAATTGGCGAAGTTATGGCGTTTTCAGGAATTTATGAGGCCTTGCATGGTGAGGGTGTCCAACGCGTTGAATTAGATTCGCCGACAGAGAATATTGTTACCTCAAGCACTCAGGCAGCCTATTGTTCTAAAGTTGAATTGGAGGTTATAGTTGTCGATGACAAATAATAAAAGCATATTACCGCCCAATGCTACGCCATTATTAAAAGACATAGAGGAAACTATTGCTTTACGGTTAGGAAAACTTAATGTTCCTAACCGTTGGTTAATGCACCCGGATAAATGTCCCGTTCAAGTCCTGCCGTGGCTTGCTTGGGCTGTGTCCGTAGATGTGTGGAACGAAGATTGGCTGGAAGATATCCGACGTAATGTTATAAAGACAAGCGTTGATGTTCACCGCCAGAAAGGAACCATTGGGGCATTAAAAACGGCACTGCAATCATTTAACTTCGATAATGTAAGAGTAGAAGAATGGTTTGATTACGGTGCCGATCCGTATATGTTCCGCGTTTTTATTGAAATTGTCAGTGAGGGTTTTGATATAAACGATTTGACGGAAGTATATGCTGTTATTGAACGAACTAAGAACACTCGTTCTCATCTAGACATTTTAAAAGCCGTTTTATGTAACAATTCAACAAATCCGTATATCGGTGCGTCCTGTTGCTCGGGAGAAATCACAACAATCAGCGGAAAAGAGATTTTTGAAATATAGTATTAAGGAATATTTAAGTGAACGAATTTTATTCAATTATAACAAACAAAGGTATAGAAACACTGGCCGTCGCAAAAGTAAATGGCGGAAATGTAAAATTAGTCAATTTAGGCGTTGGAGATAGTAACGGAAAATATTATGAGCCGAATCCCGCGCAGCAAGGCTTAGTAAATGAAACCTATAGAAGCGCAATAAATCGAATATATTTAGACGCAGATAACAGTAAACAGATTATTATAGAAGCTGCAATTCCCTCCTCAATCGGAGGTTTTTTTATTCGCGAGGTTGGTGTTTTCGATGAACAGGGCAATTTGTTCGCTATCGGAAAATATCCGGTAACATTTAAGCCGGAAAGCCAGTCCGGAGCCGGTAAAGATATTTATATTCGCATAACCTTAGCTTTTTCCAACAATCCAAATATTGTTATTTATGAGAATACCAATAATGCGCTGGTAAGCAGCGACAGGTTGGAAGCTCTGGCAAAAGTCGATTTATCTAATGTTGCCGAAGAAAATAAAAGCCATCAACAGTGGCCGGATTTACAAGGGGGCAATCAAAATGAACGATACCATGTTACACAAGCGCAAAATATTACTCTGAGTCAGATAGATAATCTGAAAGGACCGGTAAATAAGGGAAAATGCATTATAATAAGTGCAGATGGCACCAGTTTTGATATTAACGATTTGCCATTTGGCTTGCCGATATTTACCGTATTTCACAGTATATCAGCTAAAACACCGTTTGGAGCCTATCCTTTATGGACGGGAGAATGGATTAACGACTGTAAAAATAAACATACCGCATTTTGGAATGAAGTAATAGAACAAAGTGCCGGAGGTTTCTTACGTTTAATAGAAAATTCTGTGTACGAAAACGAGATCAACAGCTATGGAGAAACTGGCGCTTTTGTTGTCAATCGAGAAACTGGGGCTTTAAGACTGCCCAAGATTACTAGGTTTGTATCCTCGATTGAACAAATTAACCAAATCGGGCAGCCGCAACTAGACCAAATCGTGAATATAAACGGAGAAATAGGTATTGACGACGCTGTTGCTGGAACAATCAAAGGAGCCTTTAACATCATTTCCAATTTTTCGTATGACGCTTCTTCCAATATGTCAGGTAACGGAAAAATAGTACAGTTTAATGCGTCGAGAGTAGTGAGAACCGGAGATCAGGTTCAGCCGAAAAATGTTCGGTTGGCCCAATATATTCAAGTTTACAAAACAATTCAGGGATAAGGTGAGATAATGACAGATTTTTCTTCAATCATAACGGATATAGGACTTGAAACACTTGCCTCAGCAAAAGTTAATGAAAAAAACATAAAAATATTGAACTTAGCTGTGGGAGACGGAAATGGCGCATATCAAGAACCGGCGAAAGAGCAAACAAGTTTGGTAAACGAAACCTACAGAACAGCTATAAATCGCATATATATTGATCCTGATAATCAAAAGCAAATTATTATAGAAGCAGCAATCCCCTCCGCAATCGGAGGGTTTTTTATTCGGGAGGTTGGTGTTTTCGATGAACAGGACAATCTGTTTGCTGTCGGAAAATATCCGGTAACATTCAAACCGGAAAGCCAGTCAGGAACGGGGAAAGATATTTATATCCGTATGACTTTGGCTTTTTCCAATACTCCTAATATTACTATTTATGAAAATCCCAACAATGCGGTGGTTAGCAGTGATAAACTGGACGCCTTAGCCAAAATTGATTTATCAAATGTTGCGGATAAATATAAAAGCCACCAGCAATGGCCGGATTTGCAAGGAGGTAATGAAACAGAACGTTTCCATGCGACACAGGCGGAAAATGCAACCTTAACCCAGCTTTCAAGCCTTAAAACAGAATTAAATGCCAATAAATGTATCATTTTATCACCCGACGGCCAAGATTTAATGGTTACCGATTTACCGGCAGGAATACCTTTATTTACGATTATCCAAAATCTTTCCGCAGAAACGCCCCCCGGAATGTATCCATTATGGACCGGTGAGTACATAAGAAACTGTAAAAATTTGCACCCCGGATTTTGGGAAAAAGCACTTGAGTACAGAAATAAGAATGTTTTAAGAGTAATTGATGAAACATCTTACAACAATGAAATATCGGCATACGGAGAAACCGGCGCATTTGTTATAAATGAAAGTTCAGGCGATATTAGATTACCGAAAATCACAAGGTTTGTATCATCCATTGAACAAATAAGCCACATTGGTATTCCATTGCAAGACCAGTTACAGGGACACTGGCATGTTGTTAATTTACGACAAGACTCAACAGGAGTAGCTCAAGCATACGATGATGTTTTCGGAAACGATGGTATAACAGTTGGACAAGTCGATACTACACAAGCTGACGAAAGAATACTTCCATTTCCTGTAAGCAGAGCACCTGGCGGTGCTGTTGACATAATTACAGATCGCGTTAACGGTGTGCCTCGGATTGGTAATGAAACCCGGTCTAAAAGTGTCAGAGTTGCACAATTTATACAGGTTTATAATGCAGCAACAGCAGCAAGTATGACAAATGCTAATCAACTAATCGGAGCTTTATCCTCAAAAGCAGACATAACTCTGGGAAACGTTACCGGGGCTTTTACCATAGTCGCAGAAAGCCGAGGGATAAACGGCTTCATTAAATATTCTGACGGTCGCTGCGAACAATGGGGGTGCGCTGTACAAACGGCAAACGGTTGGATTACAACACCTTTCCATTTTTCGTTTGCAAATGATGAAGTGCATTTAAGTGCAACCTGTATTAACCCCTCAACTTCCGGCGGTTCTCCGTCTTTCCAAGTTCGTTATGACGTTACCCGTGATCGTTTTATTTGGCATATTCCCAACGGTGTTAACTGGAAATGTAACTGGTACGCTCGCGGCGTATGGCAATAAAAGTAACAATAAAACTGTAGCCGCACACCAAAACAAAAAATCAGACATTTTATTAAATAACCCTTAACAGAAAGGAAAATCTACCATGGGAGAATACTTTTTACATGGCGTTGAAGTTCTTGAACTTGATGATGGTTCCCGTCCTATACAGACGGTTAAATCATCAGTTATCGGCCTTATCGGTACAGCCCCCAAAGGTCCGGTAAATCAACCAACACTTATTTTAGGCTCAAAAACCGAGGCTGTAAAAATATTTGGAGAAAGTTCTCCCGGCTTTACAATCCCTGACGCATTGTCAGGGATTTTCGATCAGACCGGTGCCGTTGTGGTCGTCATTAACGTTGCCGATCCAGCTAATTCCAAACTTGTTTCAACGGTTGATTCCCAAGAATACACCTTTGATGAAAATAACGAAATTACAGTCGGAAAGTACTCTATATCTAATGTTTCAGTCAAAGGAAAGGACGAAACAGCTTATATTGAAAACACCGATTACAAAGTTAATAAAGAAGATGGCATAATTACCAGATTAACGTCTGGTAATATTCCCGAGGATCAGTCCGTACAGGTAAGCTATACCTGCCTCGATCCCTCAAAAATAACCGCGGGAGAAATTATTGGAGGCGTAACCGCAGACGGTCGATATACCGGTGTTCAGTGTTTCTTAGCCAGTATGAATGAAGTCAGCGTGCAGCCACGCCTGTTAGTTGCTCCGGGTTTTACCCATGATCGGCCGGAAAGTGGTGGTGAAAAGCTGGCAAATCCCGTCGTTGCAGAGCTGATAAGCATTGCCGAACGTTTGAGAGCAATAGTTATCGCAGACTGCCCCAATGGCACTAAAGAGGAAGCCGTATCTTACCGTAAAGACTGGGGTGCCGCCCGTCTTTATTGCGTATATCCTTGGGCAAAGGTTTATGACAATGCAACAGGAAATACAATAGAAGAACCGTTATCGGCGCGTATAGCAGGGCTAATTGCCAAAACAGATAATGATAAAGGTTTCTGGTGGTCCCCGTCAAATAATATCATCAACGGAATTATTGGTATCTCCAAACCTATTGATTTCACCCTTGGAGATCCGAACTGCGTCGCCAACTATCTAAACGAAAATTTAATTACCACGGTAATTCAGCAAGACGGTTTTCGTCTTTGGGGAAACAGAACGACCTCTGCCGATTCTAAATGGGCTTTTCTTTCAGTCCGAAGAACGGCGGATATGATTAACGACAGTCTCCTTAAAGCCCATCTATGGGCTATCGACAGAAATATAACAAAGACGTATGTCAGCGACGTCTGCGACGGCGTTAGTAATTATCTGCGCTATCTGAAAAACATAGGGGCAATTATTAACGGAAGCTGCTGGGCCGATTCGAGCCTTAACACTCCAGATCAAATTTCACAAGGAAAAATCGTTTTTGATTTTGATTTCACGCCCCCATATCCGGCGGAACATATCACGTTTCGGAGCCGTTTAACGGATGAATATCTTACGGAAATCTTTGAATAAAGAGAGGTAATACATGGTGAAAATTTTAAAAAATTTCAACTTATTTGTTGATGGACGAGGTTATGCCGGGCGAGCCGAGGAAGTTTCGCCGCCTAAACTAAGCATTAAAACCGAGGAATTGAGAGCTGGGGGCATGGATGCCCCCATTTCTATTGATATGGGGATGGAAAAACTGGAAGCCAGTTTCTCCTTAGTAGAGTATGACCCGGAAATTTTAAAACAATTCGGTGTCGTTAGCGGCAACGCCGTACAATTAACTCTACGAGGCGCTCTTACCGACGATGAAACAACTTCCCCCATGATTATCAAACTCCAAGGAATGTTTACAGAGGTTGACATGGGAAAATTTAAAGCAGGAGATAAGGCGACCATGCAATGCACCGTTGCGTGCCGCTATTATAGTTTAGAAATCGACGGCCAGAAAGTCGTTGAAATAGATGTTGATAACATGACGCGGATTATAGATGGCACGGATACCCTTGCCGAAATTCGTTCTGCGCTGGGCTTATAAGGAAAAAGAGCATGGAAAAAATTACATTACAATATCCCGTTACCGTAGGGCAACTTGAATATAAGGAACTGGAAATGCGTCGTTCCAAAGTAAAGGATCGTTTAGCTGTTTCCAACATGAAAAACGCTTCCGATGAAGATAAGGAAATCCGGCTTTTCGCTAATTTATGCGAAGTTACACCGGAAGTAATTACAGAACTCGACGAGGCTGATTACGGAAAACTGCAAAAAACATATTTAAGTTTTTTCGCCTCGGAGGAGAAATCCGAAGAGAAATCATAATCCTGTCAACAATAACCCATTGGCCGCTATCCGAAATTCTAGATATGGAGGAGGAAGAATTTTACCTCTGGCATAAACAAGCGGTGGAAATCCATAACGAACAAAACAAAGAGGCTTAATCATGACCGTACAATCTGCCGTGTCAATAATTATCGGTGCTGAAATCGGAAGCTCTTACAGGAGTGTTCTGGGAACGGCTCAAAAACAGATTAACACGTTAGGAGCGGCCATAAAAGGGTTAAATTCTGCAAGTTCTCAAATTAACTCTTTTCAAAAGTTACAGAAAGAAACACTAAAAGTAGGCCAAGAATGGAGAAATGCAGAGAACGAAGCTAAAAGATTAAGCCAGGAAATCTCCCAAACAGATAAACCAAGCAAAGACCTGCTGGCGAACTTCAAAAAAATACAAAAAGAAGCCAAATTGGCCCGTCAGGCCTTTTTGAATAATAAAAAAGCACTGGCCGATATGAGCGAAGCTATGCAAACAGCGGGGATAAATACCAATAATTTATCTCAAGAGCAAACACGGCTTGGGCGAGCAATATCCATTCTTGAAAACAGACATCGGAGTTTAGCCAATATTCAGGCGGCAAAAGCCCAAAATATGGCTAATCGGGCAGCTTACCGTTCTCAAATAATGGACGTTACTGCTCTGGGGTTTACCTTATTTGGAATCTTAAAACCCGCCATTGCATTTGAAAGTGCTATGGCAGACGTCAAAAAGGTTGTTGACTTCGATTCTCCTCAACAATTTAAGCAAATGGGAAAGGATATAAAAGAACTGTCGGAAAAAATCCCACTATCCGTTGAGGGATTGGCTTCCATTGTTGCCGCGGGCGGACAGCTAGGCATTCCCAAACAACATCTGACACAATTTGCAGAAACCGCAGCAAAGATGTCCGTGGCAATGGATATAACGGCCGACGAAGCTGGCCGCGCTATGGCAAAAATGTCAAATGTTCTCTCAATGCCGATTGAAGATATGGGAAAGGTCGGTGATGTTATCAACTATCTTTCTAATAATATAGCGGCAACCGGCGCGGAAATTGTTGAGGTAAACTTGCGGGCCGGAGCAATGGGAAAATCCTTTGGCTTGTCATATAATGAAGTTTCAGCTCTTGCCGGTACATTTATCGCCTTGGGTAAAAGCCCGGAAATCGCCGGAACGGCAATCAATATGATGACGTCCCGCCTGAAGCTTTTGCCGGTACAAACCGGAGCAGTTCGCAAATCCTTTAATCAGCTCGGAATTTCAATGAAAAGTTACAGGAAGCTGATAGAACAAGGCAAAGGACAAGAAGCGTTATTAACGGTTTTAGAGGCCCTGAAAAAAGTTCAGGGTATAAAGCGGGCCGAGATTATGAAAAATATTTTCGGCGAAGAAGCTCAACGCCATGTAAACGGTCTTGTTGAGAGCCTTGACAGCTATAAAAAGAATATTGCGCTTGTAAGCAATGAAACAAACTATGCAGGATCCATGCAAAAGGAATTTGCCGCCCGAAGTGCAACAACGGAAAATAATATCCAATTATTGAAAAACCGCCTAAATGTTCTTGCCGTTAATTTTGGCACAGTTCTTCTTCCTGCGGTTAATAATGTTATCGCAGTTTTTTCAAAAGTAACAGGAGTTGTGGCAACTTTTGCCGAAAAACACCCGGTTTTAGCAAAAAATATCGGTTTAGCCATTACCGGGTTAATATCCCTAAAGCTGGCCGTTTTTGGTATAGGATATGGCTTTACTTTCCTAAATGGCGGTTTGTTAACCGTTATGGGGATATTTTCACAGGCTAGAACAATTTTTGCCCTGACCCGTTTAGGGTTGTTTACGCTGATTCCCGCGATTAAAGCCGTCGGAATGGCCTTTTTAAGCAATCCGATAGGCTTGGTAATTGCAGGATTGGCATTTGCCGTTATAAAATACTGGGATCCTATTTCAAAAGGATTTAGCAAAATAGCCGCAAAATTCAGTATTTTAAAAGATATGGCAGCCGTAGCCTGGCAAAAAATCAGTGAATTTGCCCAAAAAGTAAAAAATGCTTTTAAAGAAAGCTGGCTGGGTAAAGCATGGAACTATGTTTTCGGTGGAGATGAAGAAGACGCCCAAAAGCGTAACGATAAAAAAACAGTATTCAAAAAAAATACGATTTTATACGAAATGGCAGCTCGGCAAGAAAAGGCAGAACAAAATCTCCCGCATAATTCGCTCGGTGAAACGGTTAAAGATATGAGTAATATCCCGTCCGGAGAAAACCAGAATGCGGTAGAGATTGTTCCGGCCAAAATTTCTCCGAACCATGCGAATAATGTCAATATCAGCGCACCAATAACAGTTTATGCCAGTCCCGGTGTAAGTGCCGAAGACGTAGCTAAACAAATTAACTTAAAGTTAAATGAACGCGAGCGGGAAGCAGCACGACGTCAAAGAGGAGCAAATTATGATTGATTCATTCGGTGATTTAACCAAAAAAATTGGTGGAAAACTAAACCTTAACTCAATTCTTGGGGTTAATATGATGATGATCCTCGGCACATATCGTTTTTGCATTTCCAATGCCGCATATCAGAGTTTAGCAAGGACTACGGAATACAAATGGGAGGAACTTCGCCGCTTGGGAAGCGAACCGGCATTACAGTTCACAGGAGCGGGAACCGAAACAATAACATTAGAGGGTGTTATCTATCCTCAGTTTAAAGGAGGGCTGCGGCAAATAACCCTCATGCGAACTCAAGCGGGACTGGGCATTCCTCTAATGTTAATCTCGGGTAATGGTTCAGCATTTGGGCGGTGGTGTATTACTGCCGTGGCAGAAACGCAAACATATTTTTTACCGGACGGGACGCCAAGAAAAATAGCTTTTTCTCTGACTTTAAAAAAATACGGAGAAGAAAAGCAAACCGGCCTTAAGGGGATAGTTCAAAAAGTATTGGGGGCATTATGATTTATATCACAAAAGATGGAGAAACTTTAGATTATATATGCTGGATAATCTACGGAACAACAAAAGGAAATGTTGAAAGAGTCTTGGAAAACAATCCCCACCTCGCAAATCAGCCGGTAGTTTTTCCCGCCGGAATAAAAATAGAACTACCTCAAACCGAAGAAAATACAAATCAGCAAAAAATTAAGATGTGGCAATAATGAAACCTGTATTTAAGTTGAAAGCCAATAGTAACGATATAACCAATTTTTTTGAAAATCGCCTGCTTTCGCTCTCTATTTCCGATGAATACGGCTTAATTTCAGATAGTATAACGATTGAAATAGACGATCATGACGAATCTTTTGCCCTCCCGGACAGAGGAGCCGAAATAGAGGCCTTTCTGGGATACTCTGACACCGGGCTTTATTCCATGGGGAAATTTATTGCCGATGAAGTTGAAATCTCCGGTCCCTCAAATGTTTTAACAGTAACCGGTCGGGCGGCAAACTCTCTTTTCAAGAATGATATGGGAAAATTTATGGCCCCCCGAACTTTTAGCTGGGAAGAAACAACCCCTGCGAATATAATTTCCACCATAGCGCAACGTTATGGACTGAAACCCAGTATAAGTAAAGAATTAAAAACGATTTACATCGATCATCTCGACCAAACAGATGAAAGCGATTGCGCTCTGTTGCAAAGGCTATCCAAAGACTATGGTTCAGTTGTAAAAATTGCCGGCGGCGTTTTGCTTTTCTTTGAACCAGCTCGGGGGAAAAGACCGGACGGAACATCTTTACCTAAAATTTCGGTAGATATAATGGAGCTTAGTAATTATCGGTTAAGGGTAAGTGATCGAAACAAATACAATGCGGTCAAGGCCAAATATTATGATTTTGACGAAGCCGAGGAAAAGACCGTAACGGTCGGACAAGGAGAACCGATATTTTCCCTAAGAGAAACGTTTACCAACAGGACGCAAGCCCAACGGCGGGCCAAAGGAAAACTGGAGGAGATAAAACGAGGGCAAAGGATCTTGACCGCTGAAATGGTAGGAAACCCACTAATATCGGCAGAAAGCCTTATCGAAATAACCAAAATCCGGGAAGAATTATCCGGGACATGGGTTATTAAACGTGCAAATCATAACTTAGATTCGTCCGGTTATAAAACAAGTATAGAGGCCACCCGCCCAATAGATAATTAAGGAGATTACAAAATGGATAGTTTATTAGAAAGCCAGCTTGCCGAGGGTATTAGCTGGGGATTTACCGCACTTATAAGCGGATTGGCCTTTGTCCTTTGGCAAAAATTCAAACGGTTGCAAGATGACGTCGAAAAAAATAAAGAGGAAATTGCAAATTTTAAAACTCATGTAGCCGAAAATTACTCCCAAAAGAAAGATATTTACGATATGGAAGCCCGCATAAATGAACAGTTGAGCCATTTAGGACATCGGCTGGATAAGGGTTTTAACATGATTTATGAACAACTATTAAAGGATAAATGAAATGCCAAGCTTCTCTCAAACATCACAGCAGCGTCTTAATACCTGCCACGAAAAATTACAGCGGATATTTAATGAGGTTATAAAAAATTATGACTGTACAATCTTGGTTGGCTATAGAACACCGGCAGAGCAGGAAAAATGCTATAAAACGGGAAAAAGCAAACTAAAATACGGTCATCACAATAATTTCCCCGCAACTGCCGTCGATGTGTCCCCTTGGCCGATTCCCAAAGAATGGGGCGCAAAAGACTGGAAAGAACGGGCGAAATTTTATTATTTTGCGGGCTTTGTTAAAGCCACGGCGCAAAGTATGAATATAAAATTGCGCTGGGGCGGGGATTGGAACGATAATAAAGATTTTAGCGACCAAACCTTTGACGATTTAGTCCATTTTGAACTTGTATAAGATTAAGGAGAAACTTCCTTAATAAAGCCGCAAAAGCGGTTTTTTTTATTATAAAGGAGAAAAATATGAGTAAAATTATTGAAATTCTAAAATTGAACCAGTCTTCAACATGGCGAGGGTTAATCAGTATTCTTGCCGGTTTTGGGGTGGCAATTAGTCCAGCACTAATGGAACAAATTGTTGCCTTATGCGTCGCGGCCATCGGTGTTGTCGAGGTCGTAAGAAATGAAAAAGACGAGAAAAAAGAAAACAAATAATTAAAGGCACCGCTCTATATAAATAAGAGCGGTGCTTTTTTTTGTGTTTTAAATCAACAAATTTATTCCGTTCTTATTCTTTCTATATGTAAAAACCCCATATAGTTGGTGGGGTTTTTACATCATACACTCATGATTTTATTTCCTTATTTTGCTGTTTCCAGTTCATCTTCACTTTCATAACCGTTTATGACACAAGTTGCCGGAGATAGAACATCCAAATCTTTTACGCTTAGATGTAACTAAGCTGTCAGCAACAGAGGCAGCTTTCCAAATTATAAAACATACTAATCATGTTCGTAAAAAACAAAATGGTTATTATATGAAATTCTCAAAAAACGCCAATGGAGGGGCGAGTTTATGATAAAAAATTGCGTTTTATGTGATGGTTTGAAAGATGAATTTCAAAATATCAAAGAGCAATATCCAGAATTGCAGAGTAATGTAACTTTATTTGAAACCAAGAGCTTTAAGGTTATTCCTGATAAATTTCCAATTGCTCCCAATCATATTATTATTCTCCCTAAAGAACATATTAACACATTCGCAGAATTTAATGACGCTCAAGGACGAGAAGTTGGTTAAGTTTACAAATTGTTCATCTATTTAATCAAATAGATATTTATTCATAAACAAGTCTTAAGCATTGCCTTGTTATAGCCCTTGTGCTTTTCTTATTCCAGATTGCCTTTCTGAAAAAAATTGCGATATGAATACTCTTAAGAATTTATAAGTTATCTGTTTTATCAAACTTTTGATTCGTTTTATTCTTTGGAAAACAGCTTATAAAGATAATTACAGTATGGCAATTTCCCCATCATCAGGAATAATAATCTGATTCTCTAAACCGTTTTTTTGAACAAAATCTTTAACTTCCTTACGACCGATCATGGCATGAGGTACAGCATCCAGATGCGTCACAATGATTTTAGCTTCTGGTGCAGCTTTGCATACCTGTAAAATATCGTCCAGTCCCATAATGATTGAACCGCTGTCTATCATTTGCGCATCAGCCCCGTTAACAGCAATAATTTCCGGACGATATTTTTTTATTGCCTTGTCTACCTCCTCATACCAAATGGTATCGCCGGCCAGATAAAACGTTTTTTCACGGCCTGCTTCAAAAACGATGCCGCTTGCAGTTTCTCTGATATGCAGGGCGTCATAATATTTCTGCGTTGTTTCAGGATGTCCGTGTAGTCCGTCAATGCGATACAAGGTAATCTCACTGAACTTCGTACCGTCATAACTCAAAACTCTCACATCCTCAAAGCCGTATTGCCGAACAACCGTCGCATCGGTTTCGTCCTGCACAAACAAAGGAATGTTCTTTGGCAGAGCCTTAATGGCAAATTCGTCAAAATGATCCGGATGCAGATGAGTAACAATGACTGCATCGATTCCGGCAACAATATTTTCAATACTCATCGGCAAATCGGCCGTCGGCCATCTCTTGTCTGGGAAATGGCAGCCTTCCAAAGGCGGATATTCATCTTTGGCGGCAAAAAACGGATCGACAAGAAAAACCTTTCTGTCATAAGTAATTTTAACGGTTGCACCTCTGATTTGTTGAAACTCCATTGTAAATCCTTTCTGTTAATCGTTAAATTTATCAAACAGCATTTTAAGTTCTTCGATTTTTTTGTCTTTGTCTTCTGTAGAAGCAAAAGACTGCGCAACACAATGCTGTAAGTGTTTCTGCAAAATGTTTGATTCCACGGCCTTAACTGCCGAACGGACAGCCCGCAATTGACTGATAATCTCAGGGCAATAACGTCCGTCTTCAATCATTTTTTTTATTCCCTCAATTTGTCCGGCAATTCGATTCAGCCGGGGAATATTTTCCATATGGCTTGGATGTTTTTCCATTTCTACCCTCTCAATACGTATGTAAACCTATCTTAAAACAATACTTTCTTAAATAAAAAAGTACAGCCGGAACAGGCATTTCTGCTCCGGCTAAATAAATTATTTAAGCGGCAGATTGGTAACACCGAGTTGTTTAAACATATCATAACGGTCATACTTGGCACGTTTTTCCACGATTTTTCCGTGTTTAACCTTCAACATACACATAAAGCCAACATAAATATGCTTGTTCTTTACCGGAACGCCGTGCCATTCGTCTTGCTGCAGGGTTCCCTCAAAGGTCAGGTAAACCGCAACCCGATCCTCTTCTGCCAGCATAAAATGATTGATCATCTTAAATTCGCCGAACGGATCCATATTGCTGCGCTCTAAATCAATAAAAGCTTGAACGCCTTCCAGTTTGGTATGAACTTGCGGATAATAGACGAAATCGTCGCTGCAAAGCTCAGCTGCTTCATTATAACGCCGGGCGGCAATCAGTTCGTAAAATTTGCGCACCAGTTCTTTATTTTTGCGAACATAACAAGTGCATTCCGGACAACATTTATCATCTTCCGTACATTGGCAGTTGTCGCCGCAATGACAGCCTGATGAACAATTGCAGTTTTTCTCTTCATTCATTTATTTATTTTCTCCTTAAACAAGTTAACATATACCCCTAATGAGTATATTTTGTATACTTATACGGGGTATATGTATTTGTCAAGGGCAAAATTTTACTTTTTATTTATTATGCTTGCAATAAATATGTCTATGCAGTTGTTTAACAATGGCGCAGTTTGCTACAACATCATTACCCGTACATTTGTGGCGCAGGTCATGCAAATGTTGTTTTAACTCTTCCAGAGAACAGATTTGCTTGTCAATTTCTTTGATATGCTCGTCAATCATTTCGCCGACCCATTCGCAGCTTTGTTGATTGTTTTGATTGCACATAAGGAGCTTCTTGATTTCGTTTAGACTCAAATTATGGTTGCGGCAGTGCATTATAAAATTAAGTCGTTCCAGATCATCCTCGTCATACAGACGATAATTTGTTGAAGTTCTAAGGCCTTTTTTGAGTAGTCCCTTTTGTTCGTAATAACGTATTGTAACAACTTTGCAGCCTGATTTTTTTGAAATTTCACCGATTTTCATTAACATGATTTTTTTTCCTGACTTTTTTCTTGACTCTATAGTAGCTATAGAGATTACTCTATGTCAAGAATAATGTTTTCAAAAGGATATCCGCATTCGGTTTTAAACGAATATAATTAAAGATAAAACGAGGTAAAAATGATTGATAAAGCTGATAATCAAACGACTTTAGATAAATTGCCTATCGGCAAAGACGCTTTTATTGAATCTGTTAATTGCGAGAATAAAGCTTTAAGACAGCATATTTTAAATATGGGTTTAACCCCTAATGTTGAAGTAACGCTCATAAAAACGGCACCTCTTGGAGATCCTTTGGAACTTAGGCTGAGAGGGTATGAATTAACCATTAGAAAAGAAGACGCCTCAAAAATTATTATTAAGAATATCCATAATGCAAATAATTGTCCTCGAAAAAACAAGCAATTTAGAGAAATTGAACACTCTAAAATAGGTGAAAATCAAGTATATCATACAAGAAAAAATCGTACTTCAAAACCCAAATCAAAACTTCTTTTTGCTCTGGCTGGTAATCAAAACTCGGGCAAAACTACTCTTTTTAACAAACTTACAGGTTCAAACCAGCATACGGGAAATTTCCCCGGAGTTACAGTTGAAAAAACAGATGGACTGCTGATAAACCACAAAAATGTAACTATAGTTGATCTGCCCGGTATTTATTCGCTGTCACCGTATAGTTCGGAGGAAATTGTAACAAGGAATTTTATTTTAAATGAAAAACCCGATGGGATAATTAACATAGTCGATGCAACTAATATTGAGAGAAATTTACTTTTAACAATGCAGTTAATGGAGCTTGATGTTCCTATGGTTATTGCATTAAATATGATGGATGAAGTATATAAAAGCGGCGGAAGTATTGATATAAACGGGTTGGAAAATGCATTAGGCGTTCCTGTTATTCCGATTTCAGCAGTCAAGGGTCAGGGCGTTGAAGAACTTATTGAACACTTCTTAAATGTTGCCTCGTTTGAAGAACGTCCGGGACGTGTCGATTTTTGCAGGGAAAGTTCTGATAAAGATGGAGCCGTACATAGATGCATTCACTCAATTATACATTTATTTGAAAACCATGCAAAAAATGCAAATATTCCCGCACGCTTTGCTGCAACTAAATTAACCGAGGGTGATAAACTTATTATAGAAGCGCTTAATCTTGATAATAATGATTTAGAAACCTCAAATAAAATAATTAAGCAAATGGAAGAAGAATACGGACTTGATAAACAGGCTGCTCTTGCGGATATGAGATTTGCTTTTATTGAGAACTTATCAAGTGAATATGTTCATAAACCCGATGAAACCCTGGCGGATAAACTATCAAGCCGGGCGGATAAAATTTTAACAGGTAAATACACGGCAATTCCTACTTTTTTAGGGATAATGGCATTTATTTTTTATTGCACATTCGGACCGGTTGGAAATTTTTTATCCGGTTTAATGGAAAGCTGTATAGATTATATAACAGAAATTACTGACGCCTCACTGACAGCATTCGGATTAAATCCTGTTATTCATTCTTTAATAATAGATGGTGTTTTTTCAGGTGTCGGCAGTGTTTTAAGTTTTTTGCCGGTAATTGTTGTTTTGTTTTTCTTTTTATCTTTACTTGAAGACAGCGGCTATATGGCGCGTGTTGCTTTTGTGATGGATAAAATATTAAGAAAAATCGGATTATCAGGGAGAAGTTTTGTTCCGATGTTAATCGGTTTTGGCTGTTCTGTTCCTGCCATTATGGCAACAAGAACCCTGCCGTCTGAGCGTGACCGTAAAATGACAATATTTTTACTCCCTTTTATGAGCTGCAGCGCAAAACTTCCGATTTATGCTTTGTTTACGGCCGCATTTTTTATAAAGAATCAAATATTTGTTATTTTAAGTTTATATCTTTTAGGAATAATTGTCGGCATAATTTTTGCATATATTATGAAATTCACCGTTTTTAAGGGTGAGCCTGTGCCATTTGTTATGGAATTGCCAAATTACAGAACGCCGGGTTTTAGAAATATAATCAGGTTAATTTATGCAAAATCGAAAGGTTTTATCACAAAAGCATTTACCATAATATTCTGGGCGACAATTTTAATCTGGTTCTTAGAAAATTTTGACTTAAGATTAAATATTGTCACAGATTCTACAAAAAGCCTGCTTGCAATTTTAGGCAATTTTATTACTCCTGTATTTAAACCGTTAGGGATTAACGATTGGCGTATTTCAACAGCATTTATAACAGGTTTCATGGCAAAAGAAAGCGTTGTAAGTACATTAAGCATTCTGCTTGACGGCGATATCGATAAACTTCCTACACTTTTTACACCATTAAGCGCATTCGTTTTCCTTGTATTTTCGCTTCTTTATACTCCTTGCGTTGCAACGATTGCAACAGTTAAAAGAGAGTTGGGACGATTGTACGCGCTTTTAGTAATATTAACTCAATGTTCAATCGCATGGATTGTTTCATTTGCGGTGTATTTGATTGGAAGTCATATTTTATATTAACACGATTCTTTTCTGACTTTTTGCTTGACTCTATAGTAGCTATAGAGATTACAGTATGCCAAAAATAACGTTTTCAGGAGATAAATTATGTATAAAAATTATTTACTGCCGGTTTTATTGTACGGAATACTGTTACCGAATACTGCAGCGGCTATGAATTATAATCAGGCTTTGGAACAGGGATTAAAAAACAGTCCGTTTGCTGCTGAGCTGAATAAAAACCGCTTGGAAAATTATGGTCCGCAGCTTGATGACACAAAATTGCTTAATCCGGAGTTTGAATACGAATATAATATTGACGGCAAAGAGCATGAAATAACGCTTTCCCAGCCATTTCGTTTCTCTGATATAACGTTGTCAAGGCTTTCGTATCGCGACATCCTTAAAGAATTGAACAACTCAGAGGCAAAACTCGATTTGCTGCGCGTATATCATCAGGTGTCGCGCTCATATTATAATTTATACGTTTTGCAGGAACAAAAAAAGTATAAGCAGGAACACTTAAACTTTTTAAATAAGGTCAGCCATATTGTTCACCGTTCTATCAACCATAACAATCTTAGTACGGCGGAAATATATGCCTTTGACGCCGATATTCTGTCAACGCAAACGGAGTTGGGCGTATTGAAAGAGGATTTAGACAGCGGACAGATTGCTTTTGCGCAGTTTTTAAATATTCCGGATAAAAATATGACCTTAAAACAACCGCCATTGATAACGGTACCGGTATCTTTGAATAAAATTTTGGAAAAAGCAGATGAAACGCCCTCGCAACATCGAATGTTGGAACTGCAGCGCAAACAGGCGGAAAAACAACTGGAAATCCTTTCTCAGGACCATTATGCGCCGATAATCAGTCCTAAAGTTGTGTATGGCTATAACCGGCAGGAAAAAGAAGACGACTGGAAGGTAGGTCTATCCTTGTCCATTCCGCTGTGGAACCGCCAAGACGGCGCTTATTCCGCATTAAAGGCACGGGAAAAATCGGCGAGAATACAGTTAGCCAGCTTGGATAATGTTTCGTTTAACGAAGTGATTGTCAAAGCATATAAAAAATTATCGGCTCAAGCGGCTGCCGCACGCAAATATGCCAAGGTAATTCTTCCCGACTATCGCAAAAGCGTCAATAAAATGGAGACAAGTTTTGCCAACGGCCGGTTTACCGTTTTTGACGTTTGGCAGATTCGTGAAAAATACCTCAATGCGCAAGAACAATATCTGAACGCCTTGCAAAATGCCTTGGGGGCTAAAATAGAACTGGAAATGCTTATCGGAACAAGATTGGAGGATATTCAATGAAAAATATTGTTTTAGGCAGTTTTGCCGCACTGTCCCTGATAACGTCGGCTGTTGCCCACGAAGGCCACGATCACGGTAATTCTGCTTTTGAAAACCGTCAGAGTGTTGCCAAGGAATTCGAGTTGACCGAAACCCAAATTTATAATTTGCACCTCCGGACAGCGGTTGTGCGCCCGTTTGATTTTTATGAAACCGTCAAAATTCCGATGATTGTTGATACCATGCATAACGAACATCCTCTAGCGCATGGTTTCGTTTATGAAGGCGGCGAGATAATGAAAATCAAAAAAGGACAAACTGTTACTTTTACATTGGATGTTATGCCCGGAAAAATGTTTCATGGCAAAATCATCCGCGTTGAAGACATGATTGATCCGCAAAGCCGGCTTTACAGCGTTTATGCTTCAACGGATGAGGATTTCCCGCAAAACAGTCAGGGATTGAAAGGTGATATGACCGTTAGAACAACCCCGACAGAAAAAGCTTTGGGCATACCTGCAACGGCCTTGCAGGGCGAATTTGGCGATTATTTCGTTTTTGTCAAACACGGACGGCATTTTGAACGCCGCGAAGTTTTTGTCGGGCACAAAACCGGGGATATGGTTGAAGTCGGCGGACTTCAGGAGGGGGAAACGGTTGTTACCGCCGGTTCTTATCAGCTGCGTTATGCTTCCGGCAAACCGATAGAAGAGCATGAACACTCTCCGGCCGAAACAAAACACGATCACGCGCCGGAAGATCGTCATCTTGCAGAAACAGAATAAAAGAAAGGCCTTTTGATGTTTAATAAAGTTATTGAGTTTTCTTTGAAATACCGTGTGCTGATTGCCGTTTCATATCTGTTTATGCTGGTTTACGGTGTTCAGACTATTTCCAAAATGGATGTCGATGTTTTTCCTGATTTGAATAAGCCGTCGGTTACGCTTTTGGTAGAAGTTGACGGTCTGGCTCCGGAAGAAATGGAAAGTCTGGTGCTGATCCCGATGGAAAACGCCATCAACGGCGCAACCGGGGTTACGCGCCTGTATTCCTCGGCAGAAGTTGGTTATGGCCTGGTCAAGGCCGAATTCGACTGGAATACCGATGTCTATAAAGCGCGGCAGATCATTAACGAGCGGGTCAGCCAGATTCAGAAGGATTTGCCGGAAGACACTAAAATCGCCATGACACCGATTTCTTCCATTATGGGTGAAGTGATGCTGATCGGGCTGACGTCGCCGGACAATAAGGTCAGTCCGATAGAATTGCGTGATATTGCCGAACAACAAATCCGCAAACGTTTGCTGGCAGTTTCCGGCGTTTCTTCCGTCAGTGTTGTCGGCGGCGATGTCAAGCAATATCAGATTGTCTTAGATACGATTCAAATGCCGTTGCTGGGAATAGCCTTTGAAGATGTGGTCAATGCCATAGAGGCTTCCGGCCTCAACGGAACCGGCGGCTTTTTGCTTTCTTCTTATGGCGAAGAGTTGATAAGAGCTGTCGGACGTCCGCAGAATATTGAAGATTTGAAAAATACGGTTATCGCAAAGGAAGGACGCAAAGGCCTGCCGGCCATAACGCTTGGGCAGATTGCCGAAATAAAAATTGCACCGGAGCCGAATAAACGCGGTGAGGCCGGTATTAACGGAGAAAAGGGTGTTTTAATCAGCATAGCCAAACAACCCGGTGTCGATACCATTAAATTAACGGCGGCATTGGATAAGGAAATTACCTCGTTGGAAAAAACGCTTCCGCAAGGCGTTCATCTGGAAAAAGACCTGTTTAAACAGAGCCGTTTTATTCAGAATGCCGTAGACAATATCAGTTCGGCTCTGTTTGAAGGCACGTTGCTGGTAGCCATAATTATTTTTATTTTTTTGGTGAATTTCCGCGGAACGCTGATTGTCCTGACCGTTATCCCATGTACGCTGATTATGACGGCAATCGTTTTTAAGATATTCGGTTTTTCAATCAATACCATGACGCTCGGCGGCATAGCCATGGCTCTGGGGTCATTGGTTGATGACGCGATTGTCGATATGCAGAATATTTACAAAAGACTGAAAGAAAACAAATTGTCAGCGCATCCCCGGCCGGTTTTGCAGGTTGTATATGAGGCCTCTAAAGAGGTGCGCAATGCAATCATTTTTTCAACGGTGTTAATTTCTTTGGTTTTTATTCCATTGTTTGCCTTGCAGGGAATTGAAGGGCGGATTTTTGCCCCGTTGGCTCTGTCTTTTATTTTATCAATGATTTGTTCGACAGTCGTGGCTTTGACATTAACGCCGGTCATGTCATCATATTTGCTGCCGGGTGTCAAAGCATTGGGCAGTAAAGGAGATACCTGGCTGGTAAAAGGCATTAAAGCGGCTCACAAAGCATTATTGCGTTTATGTTTCAGGTTTTCAAAAACTACTTTTGCCGTTTTTGCGGTTTTGGTTGTTGCCGGCTGCGGAATGCTTTTGTCTTTCGGAAAAGAGTTTTTGCCGCCGTTTAATGAAGGTAGTTTTACGGTTATCATAGCTTCGCCGCCGGGAACAAATTTGAAAGAGTCCTCCCGTATCGGACAAATGGCGGAAAAAGCGCTTTTGAGCATCCCGGAAGTTGAAACCACCGGCCGCAAGCAGGGGCGTGCCGAGCTTGACGAACATGCTTTAGGTGTTAATATTCATGAAATAGAAGTGAAATTGAGAAAAAATACCGCTCGCAGCCGCGCAGAAATTGAAGCGGATATTCATAAGAAATTGGATATGCCGGGAACGGTAGTCAGCGTCGGACAACCGATTTCACATCGGATAGACTTTATTATCTCCGGTGTTCAGGCCGGGTTGGTCGTTAAAATTTTTGGCCCTGATAACGAGGCTTTATCAGAAACGGCAAATCAAATAGAACAGATTATGCAAAAAAATCCGCTGTTGACGGGAGTGCGCCGTGATACTCAGGTTCATATTCCGCAGGTACATATTCGTTTTGACCGCAGCAAGGCCGTCAGATACGGTGTTCAGATGCAGCCTGCCGTTCAGGTCGTTGAGACGGCATTGTCGGGAATTGCGGTTGCTCAAATGCTGGAAAATGAACGGATGTATGATATTGTGCTGCGTTTTAGCGAAGATGCTTATCCAAACGACCAGACAATCAGGCAAATTCCGATTACGACAGTCAATGGCGATATGGTCGCGCTGGGAACGATTGCCGATATTGAGCATATTAAGGGGCAAAATGAAATCTCCCGCGAAAACACAACCAGACGGCTTATTGTTCAGGCTAATTTTGCCAGCCGGAACACCACCCATATCGTTGAGGTCTTGCAAAAGGAAATCAGCGAACAGGTCAAACTCCCGGAAGGAACCTTCGTACAAATTGACGGGCAGTTTAAAACCCAACAGGAGGCCTCCCGTAATATCCTTTTGCTTGGCATTATGTCTTTTGTATTGGTTTATGGAGCTTTATACATCAATTTTAAAAGTCTGAATCTGGCGACTCAGCTGATGATAAGTATTCCGTTTGCCGTTTTGGGTGGTGTTATCGGCGTATATTTGACTTCCAAGATTGTTTCCATCGCAACGATTATCGGAATGATAGCTCTTGCCGGAATAGCCATTCGTAACGGTATCCTGTTGATAGATCTTTATTTGCGGCAGCGGGAGCAACAATCAGAGAAACTGTCGGAAAATGAAATAATATTATTGACGCAGGAACGGCTTGAGCCGGTCATGATGACCGCTTTGACGTCAATCATCGGTTTTGTGCCGCTGTTAATCGAGGGCAGCGCTCCGGGTAAGGAAATTTTATATCCGGTCGCCGTCGTTATTGCTTTCGGCCTGCTGACAACAACAGTTTTAAGCCTGATCTTAACGCCGATATTATATAGTTGGCGGCAGAAGTAATATCATATTTTACAAAAAAATCTCCGCATTTCTACGGAGATTTTCTTTGTTGGTGAGCGCGTCGGGATTCGAACCCGAGACCCTTTGATTAAAAGTCAAATGCTCTACCAGCTGAGCTACGCACCCAAGGGTCAAAAATATGTAAGCATTTTATGTAAGCAGCGTGTAAGCGTTAAAATATTGCTCCTTACTACTTAGATATTCTTACATCTGTACTTTTACTTTTTACAACTCGCCAGACCGTGCAGAATTTCTAGCTTGTTGGGGCTTCTTATAGTTTGGTATAGCACCCGCGCTTTTAATTAAAAGTCAAATGCTCTACCGACTGAGCTACGAGCCCTTAACTCAACATCGAGGGTATGTATAGAAGATAAATTTTGTGAAGTCAACTAAAAAAATCAAAAAAAATTAAAAAAGTAAATTTGTAGTATATTTATTAATAATTATGTGTTAGCATTCTCTCAAAATTAGATAAGTTTTATTGCTACAGAGGTAAAAATGGCTAGAGATATTAATTCAGAGCAGGAAGGCAGATACGATATCTTACAAAATAACGAAGGTGCGATTTTGATTATGATAAAGCAGCGCCGCGGTGGTCCTGAAAATCCCCGTTTTGTTTATGATGGCGGAGATACTGCTTTGCTGTATCGGAGTCGTGAAAGTGCCGTATTTTTGGGCGGAATTAATGCTGATGCCCGCAATCCTTTAAAATCCGTGGATGAGGTTTTGGTTGCGGAACTTGATGGTGCCGAAGTTGCCCGTGAATATATGGTTCCGGTTCGCATCGTCCGCAGTTTGGATGCCATAAAGTAATTTTATGCACATATACGCTGTTCTTCTAATAAGGGCTTTAAAAGCCCTTATTTTTTGTTATATTGAGCAGCAAAGGTATAAGTGTAGGTATTGATTTTATGATTTTACAGCTTTTTTTAAGCCTGGTTGTAATGGCTTTGTTTGCCTTTATCGTTGCTCCCGGGCAGGGGCGGCGGGCATGGTCTGCGATAATGTTCGTGATTTGTGCTGTTTTGATGTATCATCTGTGGAGCGCGTTTCAGCAGCATGACACCAGTCAGTTTGTGTACCCTTGGATACCTTATCCCGCTTTGCAGGCGAACTTTAATCTTTCGGCGAACCTCAAGCTGGAACAAATGCTTTTGCCTTTGTTGGGAACAGCTTTGCTGCTTATTTATCTGAACTGTATTTATAAGCCCGAAGAGCATAAGCTCAGGCTTAACGGGTTGGTGCTTCTTTCGGTTGCCGCGGTTATCGTTCTGGCCTCTTCGCGTGATTTCATTCAGTTGATGTCAGGCAGTTGCTGTTTTACCATATTGGGTTTTTACCTGATTGATAATATTGAAGCCAAAAAAAAGTTTATTTTTTATAATTTTATTGCCGAAATGGCGTTGTTCACGGCTTTGTCCGTTGTTTACAGCCGGTTGGGAAGCATCGCGCTTCCGGTAGCGTCAAACTATGCGCAGGTGGGCGAACATAAGGATTTGGTGGCTGCGCTTTTGCTCTTGGTTATCTTTATCAAGGCCGGTTTGTTTATGTTTCAGAATCAAATGCTGGATTTGCAAGTCTTGACTTTTAACCGGGTAATCTGCTTGTCTGCATTGTCAACGCCGTTATCTGCGTTAATTTTGTTTAACCGGCTTCGCCCGTTGCTGATGGAGGGCGATTTTACGGTTCTGCTGCTGCAGGTTTTTTGCGGATTGTCCCTTCTCTGGGGATTTTTCGGCAGTTTGATTATCGATAACATTAAGGCCAAGGCACTTTATCTCAACTTGATGTTTTATAGTTTTGCCCTCGGGGTTGTTTTTCAGAACGCGGATTCACTGTATTATTCGGTAGCGTTTTTACTGCCGGCGGCTATTCTCCTGAATGTTTTGCTGATGATTAATGTGATTTCCGCGTCAAACGAAGTCTATGTCTCTCAAATGGGCGGCTTTTTCCGACATCTGAAGCTTAATTTCTTTTTGGTTCTGCTGGGGGTTTTTGCCTTCATCGCCGTTTTGGGCAGCCAGTACAGTGTTGAATTAAAATATTATTACGGCGTTTACGGCTCGCTGGTGCTTGTGGCGTTGGCTCATATTTTTCGAGATATCTTTTGGGGAGAAGAAAATGCCGACGAACGTGTCGCCGCCTTGCTTCAGAACGTCGGAGCCTTTTATTGGCTGCCGCTGGGCTGCGGCTGCATTGCCGTGGCATATCTGCTCCGGAATGGTCAAACGATTGTAGAAATCGCCGCTTTCGGCTGCTTTGTCCTCCTTATGCTCCTCGGCATAACGCGTTTTTTCAATCGTTGGGCCGACAATGAAACCGTACAGGATATGGATGTCTGGGAGCTTTTGTATCATTACCTGTTGTTGACGCCGCTGCGCCTGTTGGGCCGAATTCTCTGGATTGCCGTTGATTTTGTGGTCATTGAGCGCACCATAATAGGTTCAATATCTCAGACGACCCGCTTTTTTGTCGGAGGGCTGCACCGTATTCAATCAGCCCTCTGGCTGAATTATTTGCTGATGGTAATGCTGGGGTTGGCCATCGTCATTTTAACGATAGGATATTACTGGTATGAATAGTCCTTTTGCTCTTTTGTCTCTGATTGTTGCCATTCCGTTTTTTGGGCTTTTGTTTGTGCTGACGGCCAAAGATGATGAAGAAAACGTCGGGCGCAACGCTTTTAATGTCTGTGTCTTTTCAATTTTGGCCAATATCATTTTGATTTGGCGAATATTTATGATTATTGACGAAGACAGCCCCGTGCTCCAGCTGCAGGAACATTTCCAATGGCTGGCAACGCCGCGCATCGATATTCTTTTGGGAATAGACACCTTTTCCCTGCTTTTGATTTTGGCGGTGCATCTTGCGGTTCTGATTGGCTTGTCCGGAGTACGGCGCGATACCTATAAACAAAAGTCGTTAATGGTCTTTACCCTGTTGTTTTTAAGTATGTCGACCGGCTTTTTTGTTGCTGCCGACATCTTCTCCTTCTATATCTTTTTTGAAGGTATGTTGCTGCCTTTGTTTATGATTACGGGTATGTTCGGTGCGGTAAAAAAGCAGGGGCTGATTTATCGTTTTTTCCTGTATAACTTTTTGGGGGCGATGCTGTTGTTCAGCGCCATTATGCTGATTTACCATTATCATGGCGCGCTCACTCTCGAACAGCTGCGTCATTTGAAAATAGCTCCCCAGGTTGCTTATTATATCTGGGCGGCGGTATTTCTGTCATTTCTTTCGCGGATACCGATTTGGCCGTTTCATTATTGGATATCTTCGATTAATGCCGGTATCCGTAATCCGCTGGCTTTCATTATTACGGTTTTGATGCCGCTGACCGGAATTTACGGTTTCCTCCGTTTTCTTCCGGATTCAATTCCTCAGCCGGTAGAATATTATCTGACCTGGATTAACGTCATCGGCGTGGTCACAATGCTCTTTATCGCTTTGATAGGTTTTATCAATAAGGATTCCCAATATAAGGTTTTTTCATATATCACGGTATATTATATTATGTATCTGCTGGGTGTCTTTATGCACGATAAATTGATTTTGTTGAATATTGGCTTCTCGTTGTTCAGCTTTACCCTTATTGTCGCCACGCTGGAGGTGCTGGCAAACCATATTGCCCGCAAAGAAGAAGCCTACGACGTTTCCTCCACCGGCGCATTATGTAGAGTCCGCAGACTGTCTTTTGCCTATTCCTATCTGACCATAGCGGCTATCGGTATGCCGTTGTCAGCCGTTTTCCTGAATAATTTTTTGATATTGTCCCGGTTGCTGGCATCAAATATAAAGATGGGTATGGTTTTGATTGCTTCGCTGGCTCTGGTCGGGGGAACGCTGTTGCAGGAACTCTACAAGCACAAAACCGAAAATCCGTCCTGCCCGATAAATCAGGATGATGACATTTCCAAACCGATGTTCGCTTTTATGCTGTTTATAATTTTTATTCTGTTAATGTCGTTTATCAAACCTCTGTGGTTTGTGGTTGATGCCTAAAGGAGCCTGACAATGCTGCAAAATTGGTTTATTTTAATGCCGGAAATCAGCCTGCTGTCATACCTTGCGGTGGCCGCCCTGGTTAACCGTTATCGCGCCGGCAAAACCGCAAAAACTTTTTTTACGCTCAGCAAGTATTTTTTGCTGGCCGCATTGCTCGGCACCGTCGTGTTTTACAATCTCAGCGTTTTTCCCTGCTGGATGAAAAATACGCCGTATACGACGTTGTTTAAGGTTGTGATTTATCTGGTAGCTTTTGCCTGGTTTTACTTGTCGTCCAAATGGTTTCTGAACAAAAACCGCTCATCTTATCGGTTTTATTCTTTGGGAATGACGGCGTTGCTGCTGTTGGGAATTTTAATTTCCGCTCAAAATTTTCTGCTTGTTGCCGGCGTTGTTCCTTTGTTGTGCCTCATAAATTATGCTTTGCTGCGTCTTCATTGGGATGAAGACCGGATTATCGAGATGTCGCGCCTGTATCTCTTTTTCGCTTCGCTGTTTTGCCTGCTTTTGTGGGGGGGAGCCGTTTTGCTGTGGACGGAAGTACAAAGCTTTGCTTTTGCCGATATTTACGATTATTATAACGCCGGCCGGCCGATGACCCTGGTTTCCTATGCGGCGGTAGGTATGATTATGTGCAGCTTGTTTTTTATGCTGGCCGTGGCTCCGTTTCATTCTTGGTTTGTCGGAATTGTCAGTGTGGCGATTTTGCCCGTGTGCGGGTTTATAACTCTGGTGCCGCCGTTTGCCTATTTGGCCTGTCTGATAAATTCCATGGTAAACATTTTCTGGACGGCGGGAGAATTCATCAAACCGGCTTTGTTGATTTTTGCCTCGATTTCGCTGTTTATCGGCGCCCTCTCGGCTAACGGGGAAAAAAATCTGCGTGAACTTTTTGCGTTCAGCAGCATTTATCATATCGGCTTTCTTTTGTTTACGATAGTCAGTTTCAATGACAACAGCGTTTTGAGCGCCTTTGCTTATATGATGGTTTATATTTTGGCAATGGCCGGAGTTTATACCGTATTTCTGGGGTTGAAGAGCCGGGGCGACTATCTGACCGGCCTCTCAGACATTGACGGATTGTCGGTTTCCAAACCGTATCTTTCTGCCGCACTGCTCGTTTTTATGGTATCGCTGGCCGGCATTCCGCCGATGCTCGGTTTTTTGGGAAGACTTTCTGTCATCAACAATCTGGTGGTGGAAGAACGCTGGGGAGACGTGGTTGTTTTGCTGGTGTCGATGCTGTTTATGGCAAATGCCTACCTTCAGGTTATTCGAACCGCTTACTTTGAGCCGCTGAAAAAGTCGTTTGACCGTACCGATAAGGCGATTTATATCTGCCTGTTTGTCAATTTGGTGCTGGTAATCATCTCAACGCTCAATCCCGGCTACCTGCTGCATGATGCCGAACTGATATTGAATGGGATTTTCTGAAATGACGGATATTTTAGGATGGGAATGGATTGACTTTGACGAACTGGGTTCCACCAATGACAAGGCGCGCGAGCTCACCGCAGAGCCTCCGGCAAAACGTTTTGTGGTGACGGCCGAAACCCAGAACAAGGGCAGGGGGCGCCGCGGCCGCAATTGGGTAGGCTTGAAGGGAAACTTGTTTTCGACTTATGCTCTCCCGTTAGATATAAGATTGTTGGGGCAGTTTGTTTTCGTCATATCTTTAAGTTTGCAACAGACGATTAAGGAGATGGCGCCACAGGCTGATGTAAAGTTGAAGTGGCCTAACGATGTTTTGGTAAACGGCGCGAAAATTTCCGGGATTTTACTTGAAAAAGGCGAAGGAGAGTATATAATCGCCGGCATCGGAGTAAATATTATTGCTGCTCCCGGCGCCGCCTCCGGTTTGCTTTATCAGGCAACGAGCCTGAAAGAGGCCGGCATCGAAACCGATCGTGTTTCTTTTTTGAAAGCTTATCTTAAACGGTTAAACGGTTTTCTTGAACTATGGGAGCATCAGGGCTTTGTTGCCGTCAGGGACTTATGGCTGCAAAACGCCCGGGGGCTCGGAACCGAAATTACGGTGACGACGGAAAAAGAAGTAAAACGCGGCATTTTCAGGGGTGTTGACGACGACGGCTTGCTGCTGTTGGAGGAAGCCGGCCATCTGACGAAAATTTATGCCGGAGACGTATTTTATAAAGAGGAAAAGTAAAAATTTATGAGTGAAAACACCGAAACCCAGTTGGAATTGTTTGCCTTGCCGGAAATCAGCCGGCCCCGGGAAGCGGCGCCGATGCAAAAAGAATTTAAACCCGTTCCCGGTTTTGACCGGCCCGGTATCCATTTTGTCGCTCTCGGCGGTGCAGAAAAAGTCGGTATGAATATGTATGCCTATATTGTAGACAACCGCATTATTGTGGTCGACGCCGGTTACGATTTTCTGAATGACGATTTTCCCGGTATGGAATTGGGACTTGCCGACGCTTCGTTTCTTGAAAATTATCGGGAAAACATAGAGGCCTTGTTCATTACCCATTCGCATGAAGATCATTTTGGTGCCATTGCCCATATCTGGCCCCGGCTGCAGTGCCCCGTTTATGCTACGGACTTTACGCTCGGCCATATCAAACCCCGGCTGAGGGAATATAATCTTGAGGGCGTTGTGCCGTTAAATTCGGTAAATGACAGCCCGGTGGTAAAATTGGACTGTTTTGACGTTGAATATGTGCCTGTTGTCCATTCATTGCCCGAAAACGCCGCATTGTTTATCAAAACCCGCTACGGCAATATTTTTCACGCAACCGATTGGCGCTTTGATAATTGCGGCATCGGGTTTATGAAGACGGACTATCCTCGCCTGGATGAAATCGGCAATCAGGGCGTTGAACTTTATGTCGGCGATTCAATTCATATGGCGCATGACCACGCGGAACCTTCGGAAAGTGAAATCCGCGAAAGCCTGATGCAGTTGGTGCCCAAGTTCAAAAACACCTTGGTGGCAACTTGTTTCGCTTCCAACATTGCCCGGATGGAAAGTTTGATTTTGGCGGCACACGCTGCCGGCCGTACCCCGGTAATTGCAGGAATGAGCCTGATAGAAAATATGCGCATTGCCAAGGAATGCGGTTTTCTGCCGGATTTGCCGCCGGTAGTCGAGGCCAAACAGGCTAAAGACATTCCGCTGGACAAGATGTTGTATATCTGTGCCGGTTCGCAGGGAAATTACCGCAGCGGCCTTACGCGTATCGTCAATGGCGAAAACAAGGATATCCGTTTAGGACAGGGGGATGCCATCATCTTTTCCTCACAGATTATTCCCGGCAATGAACAGAAAATAGAACGAATGCAGGAAAAGCTGCGGGATGCCGGTGTTGACGTTATTTCTTCTGAAGAATATCTGGTTCACACTTCCGGACACGGCTGCAAGGAAGACATCAAACGTATGCTGGAACTGGTGCGCCCTCGCGTTATGATTCCGGTTCATGGCGACAAGCGCGACATTCGCAAGCAAAAACGCTACGCTTTGGAACTGGGCGGAAGCGTTCGTCAGGTTGTTGTCGCCCGGGACGGTGATGTGGTCAATATCCTGAACGGCGCTGCCGAAATTATCGGCGAAGTTCCGACGGATGAACTCGGCGTTGACCGCAAACAGGTTATCAGTCTGAACTCTCAGGTCGTCAAAAACCGTAAACGCATAGCTTTTAACTGCAGTTTGTATATCAGTGTCGTCCTTGGCGAAAATTGGGAGGTTGAAGATTTGCAGATTTCTTCAATCGACATTCTGGATGAAAAGGATTTTGCCGCGCTCGCTTCGGAAATCAAGGCGGAAATGTTAAAGTCTATTCCTTCGGAAGTTGTAAAGCTCAATTATCGGGCACCGCAGATTAAAGAGTACATTCAGGCCAAAATCCGTAAAATGGTATACAAGGCGACAGACATCAAACCCGTGACTTTTATGCATTTTTACAAAAAAGGCCTGATTGATGTTTCCGTGTGCGGAGAAACGGATATCTGACAAACTGCTCGGCAATGCGTACACAAGACTGAACCTCAAGACTTTGTCATTGGGGGATTAGGTTTCGTGATAATGTCAGACGGCGCGTTATTTAAAGTTTTCGATTTTTAAGTTGCGCAAAGCCGCAACGGAAACGTTTGAAGTCCTTTTTTCAAAAGCTTCTTGGGTTTCGATTGTTTTTTCGCCTTTCTCGTTAACGGTTTCTCTCGGCTTGTTTTTGTCTTCCATAATTTTCTTCAAGCGGGAAAGGCGTTCTTCTTTCGTACTGCTTTTCTCAGCATCTATCGACCCGTGTTCAATATTATGCTGAAGGGCTTTTTCCATTGCGGATTGAAAAGAGATTTCCGCTTCGATGATTTTTTGCTGTTCTCCCGAATTTTGAGCCTGCAACAGCGCTTTTCTGGCAGCGGAGACTTCAGCGGCCATTTCGCGTTTTTCTCTCAGCAGTTTTATTTTCGGATTCACGTCTTCAAGCAGTTTCAAGTCCGGAGCATCTCGCAGCGGAATTCCTTCTACTGCCGCCGCCAGCACCATATTGGCGGCGAATTTGCGGTCTTCTGCATTGTTTAAGTCCAGCGGACCGATGCTCAGAGCTTTGTAGCCGGCTGCTCTGGCGCTTTTGGCAACCAAAACGAAATGTTTAAATTCTTCGCTGTCGACATCGACGCTGTTAGCGCCTGAAATGGTTACTTTGCCGTTTACGATATTGTTGTCCGCATTCTGTTGACTGTCATACAAATTATATTGTTTGGGCTCGGTTTCGTCAGCTTTGCAGATAATGTTATGTTTTTCGCAGCAGTTGCCCAGTTCAATAGCCAGTTTCTCGGCACGGGTAAGCTCGCGTTGGCTGATTGTAACCGGCTCGTTTTCTGTCGTTGTTTGATTGTCTTCCCGCATCGGCTGCGTGTCAATATGCTCATCGGAACCGGAACTTGTGTCGGCTGCCTCTTGCTGTTGGCGGTTCCCGTCGTGTTGTTCGGCAAAACGGGCAGCTTCTTCTTCCGTCATATTTTCAAAAACTATGTTTTCTGCTGGCGTTTCCGTTTCTGCCGCAGTCTGATTGTTTTCTTCCCATTCGGCGGAAGCTTGAGACTGCTGCATCAAGTTCAAAGCCGTTCGTCCGGCGGCAATTGCATTATGCTGGTCTGCCGTCAGCGAGTTTTTCGGTAGTCTTTCCAACATTTCGCAAATGTTGTTTATGCTGTTCAGCTCTTCCGGCGTTTTTGCATCGTTGACTTTGGCCAGACGTCCGAGACATTCGGCTAAAAGCTGATTGCGCTGAGTGTCATAGAGATTGTGATTCATCTCCGGAGGTTCAATTCCCGGAGCAGAGGACCATGCCCGGCCGAGGCCGAAATTGTTTCCCAGTTTCAGCAGGTCACTGTTGTCAATTTGATTAAGCCGAAAACCCGGGTGCTTCAACATTGCCGAAGCATGAGCACGTTTCAGGCCGTTAACGGCAAGCTCTTTTTCTTCGCGTTTCCAGTCGTCCCGTTGCATCAGGGCGTCAAGCTTATTGTCTAAACTTTCGGTAACATAAGATGTTATTATTCGATTGACTGTAATAACCTCTTCTGCCTGAGCAGGATGCGTTGTCTCGTTTGCCTTTGGCGTTTCTTGCTTTTCGGGGCTGTTCAACACTTCTTGCTTGAAAGCGCGGCGCTCATGTTTCTTTTCTGTTTTGGTTTGCAAATCTTGCGCTTCTTCTTTCTTGGTACGTTCTTCCGCCCATGCTTTTGCCTGAGGAAGCAAGTCTTTCAAAATTGAAAAATCATATTTGATTTTGTTGGCTTTTGCATATTCCTGCACCAGCCTGATGTCCTCCAAACCGATTTCATCCTGAGGATTTTTCGCTTCTTCTTTCTTGGTGCTTTCTAAGGTCGTGTCTTTCTGTTTCTTTTGGGTTTCTGCTTCTAAAGCGGCAATGTCGCGTTCCAGACTTGTTACAATTCCCGTCAGCTGTTGGATGTCTTTTTTGTTTCCGCCGCTGTTTTCATGTATCTGCCCTGCAATTTTGACAATTGTTTTCAGGGCTTTGATTTCTTCAACTCCGTAGTCGGAGGCCTTTTTGTTTTGCAAATAAGCGGCAACTTTTTGAATACCGTCATTCACCAGGCGCAGGGTTTCCCTGTTGGCATCCGTGCCGGTAAAATGAGGAACGCTCACATTTTTATTGATGTCTTCAATAAACGTGAGAAGGTCAGAGGGTTGGCATTCATTCAGGTCAACTTTGCCAATGTGTTTGAGGGTGTATTCTTTAACCGCCTTTTCATAGGCGCGAATACCTGCGGTAATGCTGAATGCTTCGCTGTCACCCCGCTCAAGCGCGGCCTGCTCGGCTTGGTTTCTCTCTTGTTCCGCTTTTTGTATCTTTTCTTCGTAACTGTAATTTTTCATTGCCAAACTCTGTCCGGATGTTCTCTCTAGCTAAAGTATAGCTTAAATGTCTCTTTTCTGCAATACAAATTTGGACAAAATTAAGGTTTTTGTTTGAGGTTTTTGATTCGCACCAGCAAATCATCGATTTTTAACCTGAGTTTGGCGTCTTTGGCGTTAATTTTTGCTTGTTCGGCCTGTCGTTCGGCAATATCTTGTGCACCGATGCGCAAAGAGTGCTCTGCCGCCGCATAATTTGCCGCAGCCTCGTTGCCGGCCATTCCGTATGCCCGCGACAGCAACAGCCAGCTGAATCCCAGCGGGCGGGAGATGTTGGCTTTGTTTAACAGATTGATTGCTTCCTGAATTTCATTTTTATCGGGCGAGTCTTCCAGAATGGCCTGCGCCGTACTGATTTGGAGCAGCGCGGAAGTCGGCATCAGCGACAGAGCCTTGCGGTAGGCGGCGACAGCCGGTTTGATTTTGCCGGTTTCCAAATAAATTTGCCCTTTTAGTTCATAAAAATAGGGATTGTCCGGTTCGCTCTGGCTCAGTTTTTCCAAACCGCTCAAAGCCTGATTGAACTTTAGAGCTTTAAAATCGGCAATTGCCCGCGCATATTGTCCTGAAATGCTTTTGTCCGTTGCCGGATATTTTTTATAAGTGTCAGCCGGCGTGTTCAAATAAGCGTAGAGTTTGGCCTTTACCCGCTCAAATTCATTTTGCAGGGGATCCGCGGCCGTCAGCGGAAACCTTTTTACCGCTTCTTCAAAAAAGCTTATTCTCTCCCTGGTTATCGGGTGGGTTCGAAAATAGGGGATTTCTTCAATGCCGCTCATTGTGTTGCGGGTAGAAATCCTTTTCATAAAAGTCAGCATTCCTGCCGGGCTTTGCCCTGTTTTGTTGAGCAGTTTCATTGCCGCTTCGTCGGCGGAGCGTTCCTCTTGCGTACGATAACGGCTGTAATGGGTGAGGGCGGAGCTCTGGGTTCCGAGCATAACGGCCATGGCTGCGTCTCCGCGGCCGCTGAGCGCGGCGGCGGTTCCTGCCAAAATTGCCGATGCCAGAGTAACTCCCTGAAGTTCCTGATTCTTAAGTTTTTGGCGCAAAATGTGGCCGCCTTCGATATGTCCGGTCTCGTGGGCGATAACGCCGGCCAGTTCGTTGGGGCTGTCTGCGGCAATAATTGTTCCTGTGTGTACAAACAACGCGTTGCCGTCAGCAACAAAGGCATTCAGTGTCGGATCGTCAACAATATAAATGTCATTGCGGTTAAAGCGTACTTTTGCTGCCGTAAACAACGGTCGGGCGATTTTTCCCAGCAGCTGCTCGGTTTCCTCGTCGGAGATTAAACTGATGCCTTGTGCGGCAGTCGGTTTTGCAGCCATAAACGCCAAAAAGGCTAATGACAGCATTATGCTGCCGATTAGCCTTCTCCAAGTTGTATGGCGGTTAGCGTCTAACCTTTGATAAGTTTTTTCCACCAAGTTGATTTTTCCTTCACCGGTTCCCCGTCATTTTGAGGCTCTGATTTAGAATTAATATCTTCATGGCTGTTATACAAGATAACGGCTTCCTGTTTCTCGTGCGGCGGGTTCTTTTCTCCGCTGTCGCCGTTATTGTTGTTCCGGCGGTCAAAACGGTTGCGCCCGCGTCTGCGGTTGTCTCTGCGTCTGCGGCCGCGGTAATTGCCTTCGCGGTTATTCTCTTCGCCTGAGGCTTCCTCGTTTTCCTCGTTCCGGGTTTCGTTGTCGTTGGCATTTTCTTCAACGGCGGTTTCCTGTTGGATTTCCGGCTCGTTTTTTTCTTCTTCCGCCGGCTTGACATTCTTTGTCCGCTCAATCCGGTAGTCGGAAATGCATTTGATGCTGTCATCGGCGCTGATGATAACCGTCATTTTGTATTTTTGTTCCAATCCGAGCAGCATTTGACGCTTTTGGTTCAGCAGATAAATCGCCGTTTCTGACGGAACATAAACATTCAGGCGGGAAGAGCGGTTTTTGATTCCTTCTTCTTCAATGCCGCGCAAAACGTAAACGGCACCGGATTCAATGGTTCTGACCATGCCCTTGCCCTGACAGTGCGGACAAACCTGATAATTGCTTTCAAAGAAAGAAGAGTGCATTCTCTGGCGCGACAGTTCAAGCAGGCCGAACATACTCATTTTTCCGACTTGAATCCTGGAGCGGTCTTTTTTCAGAGCTTCTTTCATCCGTTTTTCAACCGCATGGTTGTTGGCCGGCTCGTCCATATCGATAAAGTCGATAACCACCAACCCGGCCAGGTTTCTCATTCTCAGCTGGCGGGCGATTTCGTCGCAGGCTTCCAGGTTGGTCTTCAAAGCGGTTTCTTCCAGGTCTTTTTCTTTGGTTGCCCGGCCGGAGTTGACGTCGATGGAAACCAAGGCTTCCGTAGGGTTGATTACCAGATAGCCGCCGGATTCCAATTGAGCGTTTGCCTCATGCAGTTTATCCAGCTGCCCTTCGACCTGAAAACGCTGAAACAGCGGCATATCATTGTTACGGTAATGTTTGATTTTTTTCAGATTATGCGGCGACAGAATTCTGAAAAAGTCTTTTGCCAGTTTGTAACCGTCGTCGCCGGCCACGATGATTTCCGAAATTTCTTTGGTGTAAATGTCGCGCAGGGCCCGCTTAATCAGGTTGCCCTCTTCGTGAATAAGCGCCGGAGCTTTGGTCTTCAGCGAATCAAGCCGGATTTGGTTCCAGGTACGGATGAGGTAATTGTAGTCGCGTACGATGTCGGCTTTGGTTTTTTCCTCGCCGGCCGTACGGACGATTATCGACATATCCGCGGTCAAAGGCAGTTCCTTGACGATTCCTTTTAAACGGTTGCGGTCTGCAGCATTGGTAATTTTGCGAGAAACTCCGCCGCTTTTAATGCGGTTGGGCATCAAAACGCAGTAACGTCCTGCCAGAGACAGATAGGTTGTTAATGCGGCGCCTTTGTTTCCTCGTTCTTCTTTGACGACTTGTACCAGCAAAATCTGACCTTCTTTGATGACGTCCTGAATCTTGCTGCGATGGAACAGTTTGCGTGCACGGATTAACTTGCGCTGCAACTCAAAATCCATTTCCAGTTCGTCGTCATCGTCGTCGTCAACGTCATCATCTTCCATAGCGTTAAAAGATGCCGGTTTTTCGTCGACTTCTTCGCTGATGGATTCTTCGGTGGTTCCGATGCTTTCGCTCATGACTTTCAACGGTTCGCCCGAAACCGCTTCGGCAGCTTCTTTGACGTCGGAGGCATCGGTCTTTTCGGCATTTTCTTCCTGAGCATGCTCCTTACGATATTTCTTCTTGAGCAGTCTCTTTTTGGTGGGATGCCGCTTGTTTGTTGTTTCGGATGTTTCCTCAGCCGTTTCTGCCGTTGTTTCCGTTTCTGCTTTATCGTCGGTCTGAGACGGAGCTTCCTCTGCCTTTGCTTCGGCGTTTTTGGCTGCTGTCGATTTTCTGCGGCCGCGTCTGGATTCTTTTTTGTTTTCCTTGTTTTCTTGTTCAACGCTTTCGCCTGCGGCAACCGTTTCGTTTTCCTGAGGAGCTGCCGTTTCTGCCGTTGCGGCCGCTTCTTCCGCTGCTTTGGCTTCGGCCTCAAGGCGCAGCTTTTCCTCGCGGGCCTTCAAAGCCTGTTCCCGGGCGGCTGCTTTCTCCTGGCGGATTCTTTCACGTTCGGCTTCACGTTCTTTCAAAGCCTGTTTTTTGTTTTCGATAATCTCGTCGACTTCCTTGTCAACTGCGTCTAACTCTTCCTTTGAAAGATTGTAATAGTCGGGATGGATTTCTCCGAAGGCCATAAAGCCGTGCTTGTTTCCGCCGTAGTCGATGAAACAGGCCTGCAGGGAGGGTTCAACCCGCATAACTTTGCCTAAATATATGTTTCCCTTGATTTGGCGGCGATGGCAGGTTTCAAATTCCACGTCTTCCAGTTTGTTACCGTTAATCACCACAACCCGGGTTTCTTCGGGCTGGGTGTCGTCAATCAGCATTCTTTTTATCATTAATTATATCTCCGCGCCGTACCGGCTTTTTTGCAAGCCTGCACAACCAAAAAAATTTATACCGCGCCGGAGGGATGTTTAAAGATGTGGCATTAAGTTAAAAGCGATTCGCTGTCTAAAACAATGTAAATTGCCGCGGCTCAAGCCGCCGCTGAACTTTTTTAACCTCTTTAATTCCGCAAAGCCTCTATTTTTTTGCTTACGTATCGTTCTAAATAAGGCTCCACGCATAAAACCCGTCCGGCAAAATCTTGTTGCCTAAGTCATTGTATAATGCACATTTTTCGTTATGATAAAACGGCGGTATCAAATTTTGGCCTTGCAATTTTCTTTTTCATTCCTTAAAAAGGCCTCATCCGATACAAAAACTTATACAATTCAAAACCAGAATATACATTTTGTTTTAAAACACAACAACAAAATATCACTTGCTGGGATTTTTGCTCATTTTAAGGGATTGGTAATAAGTCTTTTGTATAATCGCAACTATAGTCTAATGGATAAAAAGGTGAAATGTTGTCGTTTATGCCGCAGATTTTATATGTCTTAAAGTCAAAGCTGCTGCCGGTTTTCGTCGGTATGGCGCTTTGTCTTTCTGCGTTTTCTCCGGCAGCCGCGGCGGAGATTTCCTCTCTGCGCATCGGGCAGGGCATCGGCAACATCCGCGTCGTTTTTGATGCGGATTCCAAATTCGATTACAAAGTCTTTTTGCTTACCGAGCCGCGCCGCTTGGTGATAGACACCCAGAATGTCAGCGTTAATCCCAAGATAGAAAAGGTCGTTGAACCGAACAGCTTTATCACCCAGGCCCGCTTGGGCACTGCCGGTGTTGACGGTGTGCGCATCGTGCTGGATTTGCAAAAGCCAGCCGTGGTGAAAAAAGTTTTTATGCTGCCGCCGCAAAGCAATTTCAGCTGGCGTTTTGTCGTTGATTTGGAAGTGGCTTCCGAGCGGGAGTTCCGCTCCAAGGTTGGCAATGATCACGCGCTGAGCAATGACAGCTACAGCAGTGCCAAGACGGTTATTGCCGGCAAAACCTCATCATCGTCCAAAGCTTCGGCCTCAACCAAAAAGAACAAGTCGAAAAAAATCATCGTCCTCGATGCCGGGCATGGCGGTGTTGATCCCGGAGCAATCGGTGTCTCCGGCGTATATGAAAAAAACATAACTTTGGCCATGGCCCGCGAACTCAAGGAACATTTGGAAGACAAATACGGTTATAAGGTTTATATGACCCGTAACCGCGACATTTTTATTCCTCTGCGCGATCGTGTCAAAATCGCCCGGCGTTATGAAGCGGACCTTTTCCTCTCCATCCATGCCGACAGTGCCGCCAACAAACGGGCCAGCGGTTTGTCCGTATACACCCTGTCTGAAAAGGCGTCGGATAAAGAGGCGGCGGCGTTGGCCGAAAAGGAAAACAAGGCGGATATTGTCGCCGGATTGAATTTTGCCGAACATTCCAAAGAGGTCTCCGATATCCTGCTCAACCTGGCTCAGCGCGAAACGTTGAATCGTTCGTCCGAGTTTGCTACCTTTATGGTAAAGGAAATGCGCAAATCGACCCATACTTTGGACAACACTCACCGCTTTGCCGGATTTGCCGTTTTGAAGGCGCCGGACATTCCTTCCGTTTTGATGGAGTTGGGGTATCTCTCCAACCGTACCGAGGAAAAACAGCTGCAACAGAAATCATATCGTAAGAAACTTGCTGAATCTGCCGGACGCGCAATTGACAAGTATTTTGAAAATATGAAACATGCCTCGGTATTTTAGGGTTTGACTCTCCGTAATTTTTTCTATAAAAGTTTTCTTGTGGAAAATTGCGCAATTATCGGCTGAAGTGAGAAAATTGCTTTGGCTTTTAAAATTTTTTGTACTAAATTGCATACAAACTTTTTTAATTTTTTTATAACGGGTTAATGATGTTCAAAACGCTTTCTTCTCTGCTCAGCACGTTTTTCTTTTTTGCGGTCATTGGTCTGGTGCTCATTCTGACGTCTTTCTGGAAGATTTCTCAGGAGCTTCCGGACTTTCGGCAGCTTGCCAAATATGAACCGGCGGTGACGACCCGTCTTTATGCCGGTGACGGACAGCTGATGATGGAATACGCCACCGAAAAACGCCTGTTTGTGCCGGAAGAAAAGATTCCGACTATTGTGAAAGAAGCTTTCATCGCCGCCGAAGACAAAAATTTTTACCATCATTCGGGAATTGACTTTTTCGGCATTGCCCGTGCCGTTATCGGTAATCTAAAAAACATCGGTACCGGCCGCCGTCCTGCCGGTGCGTCGACCATTACCCAGCAGGTGGCAAAAAACTTTTTGCTTTCTTCCGAGTTGTCGTATGTCCGCAAGCTCAAAGAAGCCATTTTGGCCACGCGTATCGAACAGGCCTTTACCAAACAGCATATCCTGGAACTGTATTTGAACGAGATTTATCTCGGCAACCGTTCATATGGCGTTGCCGCCGCAGCACTGAATTATTTTGGCAAGTCGCTTGATGAACTGTCGCTGGAAGAAGTCGCATATCTGGCCGCATTGCCCAAAGGACCCAACAATTATAATCCTTCCCGCCATTATGATGCGGCAATTGCCCGTCGCAATTGGGTGCTTGACCGTATGGCCGAAGAGGGATACGTTACCGTTGATGACGCCGAAGCCGCCAAGCTTAAACCGTTGGTGACCATTCAGCGGCGCGGGGAGTTTGTCGATGATGCCGAATATTTCAGCGAAGAAGTCCGCCGCCAGGTCAAAAACAAATTTGGCGAAGATGCCTTGTATGAAGGCGGGCTGCTGATTCGTACCACGCTTAACCCAAAATTGCAAAAGATTGCGTCCAAAGCCTTTCGCGAAGAGATAAAAAACTATGACCGCCGCCACGGCTGGCGCGGACCGCTTGCCAACATTCCGTTGGATGCCGACTATAAAAAAAGTCTGGCTGAGGTAGAGCTGCCCGCCGGTAAAGATGACAGCTGGAGCAAAGCCGTCGTCCTTTCCGTTTCGGTAGACAAGGCGGAAATTGAAACTGCCGACGGCGACCGCGGCGTCATCCCGCTGTATGTTCTCAGCTGGGCGCGTAAAAACCTGAAAAATCAGGGTATCGGCAATGCGCCGCAGCAGGTTTCGGATGTCCTGGCCAAAGGGGATGTCGTTTTGGTGGAAAAAATTTCTCCGGCAACGATTGCTTCCAAAAATCTGCCCGAAAATTCCTATAATCTCCGTCAGGTTCCCAATGTTGAGGGCGGTTTGATAGCGCTTGACCCTCACACCGGAAAAGTGCTTGCCATGGTTGGCGGCTATTCTTTCCGCAAATCGCAGTTTAACCGGGCTACGCAGGCATTCCGCCAAACCGGTTCCGCGTTTAAGCCGGTTGTATATCTGGCAGCGCTTGATAACGGCTATTCGCCGACCGATTTGATTTTGGATGCGCCTTTCGTCTTAGACCAGGGGCCCGGAAAACCGAAATGGAAGCCGGTAAACTATTCCAAACGCTTTTACGGCTTGATGACGTTGCGCCAGGGTATTGAGAAGTCGCGTAACCTGATGACGGTTCGTCTGGCTCAGGATGTCGGAATGAAAAAGGTTGCCGAGTATGCCAAAAAAATGGGCGTAAACGATAACTTGCCGCCGCTGCTTTCAATGGCGCTCGGAGCCGGCGAAACCCGCCTGATTAATATGGCTTCTGCATATGGCATTATGGTTAACGGCGGTAAAAAGGCTTCACCGTATTTTATTGAGCGTATTCAGGACCGCAACGGCAAAACGATTTATAAACATGACGAACGCGAGTGCGAAGAGTGTGTTCAGGATAGTTGGAAAAACCAGCCGATACCTGAGCTTAATGATAATCGCGAACAAATTGTCGATCCCTTGAGCGCATACCAGATGGTCAGCATTCTCGAGGGCGTTGCCCAGCGGGGAACGGCGGCTCGTTTGCGCCAGTTGGGCAAACATTTGGCCGGCAAAACCGGTACCACCAATAAAAATCAGGATGCCTGGTTTGTCGGATTTTCACCGGATTTGGTGGTTGCCGTTTACGTCGGGTTTGACGAACCCCGGACCTTGGGCCGATATGAGACCGGAGCCGGTTCGGCGTTGCCGATATTTAATAACTTTATGCGGGAGGCTTTGGCCAATCAGCCCGACATTCCGTTCCGTATTCCTGCCGGCATCAAGCTGGTGCGAGTCAATTATGAAAACGGCAAGCCGGCTCAGCCGACGGATAAGTCCGTAATTCTCGAGGCTCTGAAACCGGAATTTAACTTTAATTCGTCTGAACAGCGCATCATCGGTACCCCGGCGGCCAATGAAAATGCGGGCGCTTCCGAAGCGGATATCTTCGTAAATGATTATGATGACAATGTTCAGTTGGGAACCCAGTATTAATTCAAGGATAAAATTATATGCGTGCCGAAATTTATGAGTTGGTTGAAACAATCAAGCAGTCGCTGGAGCTGCTGAGGAGGTCTCTTTGACTATGACAATGCTGTTCTTCGCCTTGATGAGCTGAATACGCTGACAGCTGACGCTTCTTTGTGGAACAATCCGACACAGGCGCAAAAGCTGATGAGCGAAAAAAACAATCTGGAATTTAATCTGGATAATTTCAAACGGATGCAGTCGGCACTAAATGATTTGGCCGATTTGGCAGAACTGGCCGAGGCCGAAAATGACGAAGCGGTCATCGGCGATGTTCTGGAACAGTTGTCGTCGCTTCAGGCAGAGGTTAAGCATGGTGAACTGGAAGCTTTGCTTTCCGGTGAAGTAGATGCCAATGATGCCTATCTGGAAGTCCATTCCGGCAGCGGCGGAACCGAGGCTCAGGACTGGGCGGAGATGCTGCTGAGAATGTATACTCGCTGGGCCGAAGCGCATAAATATAAGGTCGAATATGTTGAAGAAACCGAAGGAGACGTCGCCGGGTTGAAATCCGCAACCGTAAAAGTCTGCGGACATAATGCTTACGGATGGCTGAAACTTGAGAGCGGCGTACACCGTCTGGTGCGCATTTCGCCGTTTGACAGCAATGCCCGTCGTCATACCAGTTTTGCCTCGGTGGGCGTTTATCCGGTAATCGATGATGAAATCACCGTCGAGATTAATGAGTCGGACTGCCGGGTAGATACCTATCGTGCGTCCGGAGCCGGAGGACAGCATATTAACAAGACCGATTCCGCCGTTCGTATCACCCATATTCCCACCGGCATCGTTGTGCAGTGCCAAAATCAGCGCTCTCAGTTCCAAAACCGCGAAGCTGCTTGGAAAATGCTGAAAGCGCGGTTATATGAATTAGAGCTTAAAAAGCGGGAGGACGCCGCCGAAGCGGAACGGGAAGCTCAGAGCGACATCGGTTGGGGACATCAGATTCGTTCTTATGTTTTGCAGCCCTATAAGATGGTTAAGGATTTGCGCACCCAGGTTGAAACCTCCGATTGCAAAGCAGTCCTTGACGGAGATATCGATTTGTTTTTGGCCGCGTCATTGGCTGACAAGGTAGGTAATAATGTCTAAGGTTAGAAATTGTCTCAAACGCAGCGCGATTGCCATGGCAGTCATTTATGTTGCTTTTTGCGCGGCGGTTTATTTTCGTCCGCAGCTGTTTTTCTATAATCCCGTACACCGGAATTCAAACTTGGAGGTTGCCCGCAAAAACGGTTATCCGGCGGAGCAGGTCGAATATGCCGCGGCAGACGGAACCAAGCTTCTGGCCTGGTATACCAAGCCGCATACCGGTCGTCCGGTTATTGTGTTTATGCACGGAAATTCTTATAATATCGAAAAGTTTTATCACAAGATGATTCCCCTGATGGAAGCCGGCTATGGCACTTTTATGCCGGAATACCGCGGATTTGGAAATGTTCCGGGCGTTATCACTCAGCAAAATCTCGGTACGGACGCGCTGGCTGCTGTCAAATATCTGCACAGTCTCGGTTATCAAAACCGCGACATTGTCATTTACGGAATGTCTCTGGGGTCTTATATGGCAACGAATACCGTTTACGCCTTGGGGCGGGAAGAGCCGTTTGCCGCGCTGATTCTGGAAGTTCCTTTCGACAGCCTTTACAATGTGGTCAAGATGATTGTTCCGGTGCCGCTGCCGTTTGATTTGATTGTACGGGACCGCTATGACAATTTGGACAAGATTGCCGACGTGCGCACGCCTTTGCTGATTATGGGCGGCAGCGAGGATACGCTGGTACCGGTTGTTCTGGCTCAGAATCTTTATAAACATGCGGCCGAACCCAAAAAAATGATTATATATGAAGGCGCCGGCCACAACGATTTATATAATTACCGCAATTACAAGGATATTTTGAATTGGCTTAAGGATAATGAAAAAGCTCGACGTTAAGGCTTATAAGCTGCATAAGCTGGCCGACTATATCGGCGTAATTTTCCTGGTAATGCTGCTGCTTTTTATCTGGCAGCTTTACCGGGGGCCGATTGCCATGCCTTTTCTTAAGCCTTATATCATCAAAGCGCTGAATCACGATGACACCGAATATCAGGTGACGCTGGATTCGGTTAACCTGGAGTTGGTTCGTTCAATCAAGCCTTTGCGGATTATTGCGACAAACGTTGTCTACCGCAAAACGGATGATGAAATTATTATCAATGCCCCCAAGACGTCTGTCTCTTTCAGCATCAAAGCGCTGCTTCGGGGCGTCATTGCCCCCAGCTCGATTGAGGTTATCAAGCCGACGGTATACATTTTCAACAACTACGGCGTCGAGAAAGACAAACAGGATCAGATTAATCAGAAAAAGCTGGAATATTATTTTGAGGGAATGCAGGATTTTCTGGAACGCTTTAATTCTGAAGACAAATCATACCCGGAAAGCTACATCAATGATATTGACATCAAAGGGGCGGAAGTGGAGCTTCACGAAGTCGACTTGGGGCGGAAATGGGTTCTCTCTGACGTTAACTATCGTTTTGACCGCAATCTTACCAGCCTCGAGACGGAAGTTAGCGCTCTGCTTAAATTTAATGACGTTCCCTCTTCAATAGGGGTGGAGGCCGTATATCGGCCGCTTTCCAACAAGGTGGCGCTGCAATTTTATTTTTCGGATTTGGTTCCCTCTGAGCTGATGAATATTCTGGATGCCCAAAACCGGCGCACCGCATCGTTGAAAGTGGATATGCCGCTGAACGGAAAGCTGAATGTTTTGATTAATGTTGATGAGGTGATTAAAAACAAGGCAAATTTGATAAAAGGGCTTGATGCGGCTATAGAAAAAATCCGCTTTGAGCTTGAAGGCGGAAAAGGGCACATTGATTTTGACGGAACCGGCCGACAGAATTACAATCTTTCGTCCCTGTTGCTCAGCGGTGAAATTTCAGGCGGCCTGGATAAGATTAACGTTAAAGACGCAACTTTGGACATTGACGGTCAGAAAGCGGTTCTGGATGTGGAAGCCAGCGGTTTTAACCATTATTTCCTGAAGTCTTCTCCCGATGATTTGAAAGTTGCGCTCAAAGTCGGCGTAGCTTCTGTCAAAATCGACGACCTCTATCACTACTGGCCCGAATACATCGCGACCAAAGCTTGGAAATGGTGCCGGGAAAGCCTGCTCGGCGGTCGGATTGCCGATGCTGATTTTACTTTTAATTTTGCTTATGATAAAAAATCCAAAAAATTTGCCTTTAAAGATTTGAGCGGCAGCGCAAAGGTAGAAGACGGCACCTTGGATTATCTCACCGGAATGCCGAAAATCACGGGAATTTACGGAAAAGCCGATTTTTATAACGACAGCATCAAACTGACTTTGGACAAGGGCGTTTCCGACGATGTGATTTTAACCAACGGTTTTGTTGATTTATATGAGCTTGACAAGGAAGACAACTTTGCAAAGGTCAGCCTGCTGGCCGTAGGTTCGGTCAGTGATGTCCTCAAGCTGATAGACCACCAGCCGCTCGGCTATGCTTCTGATATGGGAATTGAGCCGGACAGCATTAAGGGGAGCGCGACCACTTCTTTGGATTTGGCTTTTGAACTCAAGGAAAACCTTGAGCCGGATGAAGTAACCGTCAATGTTAAATCGGAACTTCAGGATGTTGTCCTGCCCGGAATTATTGCAGACAAGTCTGTCGAAGCGAAAAAGCTTAATTTGGAAGTTACCAATCAGGGGCTGCTTATTACCGGTGTAACCAACTTTGAGGGAATTCCGGTTAATCTGCTCTGGAATGAAAATTTTGCCAATAAGAATTACAAAAGCCGTTATCAGTTGAGTTTTAATTTTGATGCCAACCTCAAGTCCAAACTGGGAATTGATTTTGCGGCTCTGAGCGCGCCCTATATTCAGGGCTCCATTCCTACCGAGGCGATTATTACGGCTTACGACGGCGGACGGACCACAATTGACGTCCGCGGCAATCTCCGCAGTTCCAACATTGACTACGCTTTCCTCGGATTTAAGAAAGTTTCGGGAACCCCCGCTTCGGCAACGGCGCTCATCGAGGTTGATAAAGACCGCCAGATAAAAATTCCTAATTTCAGCCTCTCCAAACCGGATTTCAAACTCAGCGGAAAAGTTGATTTCTATCCCGGAAATGAAGTAAAGCTGGTCGATATTGCCAACATTAAAGGGCCTAAAACCTTTGCCCGGGCAAAAATAGAGTTCATCACCAAGCCGGAAGAAAAAGTTAAAGTTACCGTTTCCGGCGACAGCTACAACCTGTCGGATTTCTTTGCTAAAGATGAACAGGAGGTACAAGCCTCCAAAGAACGCCGTAAAAAACTCAAACGTTCGGCGCCGGTCGAAGACGATAATGACACTCTGGAAGACGTAACGACGACGGATATCAATATCGCCGTAAACAGCCTGTGGACCAACAATGATGTCGCCATTCGCAATTTTGCCGGTTCGGCCAAATTGGTTCACGGTATCGGCCTTCAGGAAATGCATTTGATAGGGAACTTCAATTCCAGCCGAAAGAAAGCTCGTCCGGCGCATCTCAAGCTTGATTATATTCCCCGTCCGGACAAAGAATATTTGTTAAGCATCGAAAGCAATGATGCCGGCTCAACCATGAAGTTTTTGCGCTTATATGACTATATGCGCGGCGGAACGCTGAGTATTAATGCCAAACGGGGCGCTGATAAACGCTTCGTCGGGCATGCTAAAATCCGCGACTTTAACATCTATAATACGCCGGTTTTGGCCAAGCTTTTGACTGTTGCGTCGTTTACCGGCATGGTTAATCTGCTGACCGGCGAGGGATTGGCTTTTTCTCATTTCGACGCGCCGTTTGAATATTACAGAAAAGTGCTGCGGGTTAATGATGCCAAGGCTTTCGGCAACGTTGTGGGAATTACCGGTTCAGGCAACTACTATGCCCGTTATCAGGAGTTTGATATCAAAGGGTTGATTGCCCCGGCATACGGCCTCAACACTTTCATCGGCAGCCTGCCGATTGTGGGCAGCTTGTTAAGCGGCAAGGACGGCACCGTATTTGCCGCCAATTATAAAATTACCGGCGATATAGACGATCCGGTCATCAACATCAATCCGTTATCGGCGTTGAGCCCGAACTCATTGAAAGAATTGATGTCTTCGATTTTCGGGAGCAAAAATGAATAAGCCGCTGCCGCTTAAAATAGGATTGGATTTTCACGGTGTCATCAATGACAATCCCGTGTATTTTTCGCGCTTTACCGCAGAAGCTGTCCGCCGCGGGTATGAAGTGCATATCATTACCGGCGGTCCCAGTCACAAGGTGAAGGAACTTCTTGATAAATGGAATATCTGCTATACTGCGGTGTTTGCCATTTTGGACTATTATGATGCCCAGGGCGAAGTGGAATACTTTGAAAACGGCGAGTTCAAGGTTTCGGAAAAATTGTGGGACAGCGCCAAAGCCGAGTATTGTCAGCTGATGGGAATCAATATGCATATTGACGACAGCACCAAATACATCAAATGGTTTACGACGCCTTATTGCCATTATGATGAAAAGCGGAAAAACTGCGAAACTGAAAATATGCTGAACATAGATTTCAAACAGCCGCCGGAAAAAGCTCTCAATCAAATTGAAAAAATAGTAACCTCTTTGCAATACTATTAAAAAACCCCGGAACGTAAAGCCCGGGGTTTAGCCTCAGTTTAGCAATTGGTTCCGTACATGTCGCAATCCGACAAATACTCTATCTCACATTCCGAACCATTCCAAAATGATGTGTAATTCCAACCGGCACAATCACATCCGCAACGTTGATATAAACCATCACAACTTGTGCCGCTGCCAAATTCGCAGTTTCCTGAACAGCTAAATCGGTAGGAGCTGCTGCACTGAGCTTTGCAGTTAGTATAACAGGTTAATCCGGCATAAGACACGGGGGTTCCGGTTTGACCGCTTGGGCAGGACGATACATAGCCGCCGTCAGAGCAGGTCTTGGCACGGCAGGAGTAACAGGTGCCGGAAGCAGCGCCGCAAGAGCAAACCTTGGAAGTTGTCCCGGTCTGAACTTGAGAGGATGAACAGCTTGAAGACTGATACCCGCTGGGGCAGGAGTAACTGTGGGTATGTGCCGGGGCTTTGTAACAGGTTCCTGAAGCAGCACCGCAAGAACAGGTCTTAGACGCGGTCTGAGCCGAACTTCCCCAAGAGTTTGAGCTGCTGTACCCACTCGGACAAGAGTAAGAATGGGTATGCCCTTTGCAACACAGTCTGGTCCCGCCGCAGCCGTCGGAACAGGATTCCGTCCCATAGGTGCAGCCGGTCTCGTTTGCCGACGGAGTACAAGACTTACAAGATGTGCACTTGCCACAGGAATTGGTTGCCGCGCAACCGTAATCGCAGGACTTGTCGGAAACGTCACAGTCGGGATTGGACTTGCAGGAAGTACAACGGTCACAGGAGTTGTATCCGGCACAGCCATAGGTACAGCTCATGGAAGAAACCGTACATTCAGGGCGAATGGTACAGCCGTTGTAGTTACCGCCGCAGGAGGTTCCCGATACTTCATATTCTCCCGAACAGTTGGAAGAATTGTATTTGAACTCGGATTTGCATACACATTGGTTATATTTACCCTCACAGGAAGTTCCAGCGGTTGTGTAGTTGCCGGAACAATTGGAAGAAGTATATTTATATTCGTCCTTACAACGACAGTTAACGTGACATTTAAGAGAAGAGGTCACATTGTAGTTATACTTGGAACAGATATATCTGCCGTCAATATTGGAAGGCGTATGCATTCCATAGTTTTTCTCACAGTTGCCGTCAATGTCTCCGCCACCCTTATCCTCAGAACCGCGGCTGACGTTTCCTTTCAGATAATCGGGGAGCCAATAGATACCGGCGACTTTGATGTCGGAAGCGGAAGCAAACGACTGAGGCAATAATGACATTGGTGTGAAATGCGGGTTAGCAGCAAATACGTCGGCCACAAAGGCCACAGAGACGAATAAGAACATCGACACTGATGATAAAATAAGGAATTTTATATGCTTCATGACCGTCATCCTTGCTGTAATAAAAACCAAAGCCGTTTGCTTTAATTTCTATTTTAACAAAGATTGCAAACAAAGTAAACAAATAATTGCACGAGCTGGACGGAAAAGTTTGATATAAAAATTATTTTTTTATGATAAAAGCGGTAGTCGATACTGTGGGAATAAAGATATAAAAAAAGCCTGCTGAAAACAGGCTTAACAATAAAAAACGGTATTTCTATTTATAGTCAAATTTTACGGCAACGCTGCGGGCATCGCTTAATATTTTTTCCAATCTTTTAATGTTATGGGTATTTTTCTGGCGGGCTTTGGCCAGATTAAGCGTCTGAGCCAGACAATAGTGATCATAACCTTTGCTGGACGAAGTTTCAGCCGCCGGCATAAAATCGTATTTGCGTTCGCATTCTTCCAGAGCGGAAAATTTTTTTACCAGATAAATGTTGTTGTCAGCCATTTTTAGTCTCCTACTGACTGGCCCAAACGATTCTGTTAACCAGTTTAATGTCGCTCAGGTTAACGGAAGCTTCCAGACCGCTGTTAATGTCGACAACTTCCAGAGAAGAAGCTGTCCGGCGTATAAATTCTTTTATATCAAGTTGTCCGTTAATGTCCACAATTATTATGCGGTCTCCTCTGCGGATTTCCGAATTTTTGCTGGCAATAACCAGGGTTCCGTAGCGGTAGAGCGGAGCAAAGTCTTCATTGTCTAAGTCTATGGCATAAAGTTTGTCTTTACTGTCCGGAAAACGGATTTTGTTCCATGTTCCTGTATGAAGTTCTTTATTTTGGATTCGCGGTTGTTTGTTCAATTGCGTAAATTTGATAAACGGGATAGAGGGCGTAAATTTGACGGCGGATTCTCCCTCGGCCAGATTATAAAACTGTTCAAACGTAATCCCGCTGACTTCCAGAATTTTGTTAATGCTGTCAAGCGAAGGCCAGCGTTTTTTTCCGTCCGGCCGGATACGTTTGCTTTTGTTAAACGTCGTTGCGTCAAGTCCGGCTTTTTTTGCCAGACCGGAAGGGGATAGTCCCTGGCTGCTGGCTAACTTATCAACAGCATTCCAAACCTGTTCGTACTGCATAAAACCTCCTTTAAGGCAAACTTACGCTTGGCTTTTTACATATTAATGCAAAAAGGTCTAGGAATCAAATCTTTTTTTGTGTTGAAATTCCTACAACCTTATGTATAACTTTTAATCGTTAAAATAAAGTTAAGTTGAAACATTTTGGGGAGATAAAAATGTATAAACAATATGAAGCTTTTGAAAATGCCGAAGAAGTCTGGCTGTGGTACTGTGCTTGTCTGGAGGCCCGCCGCGAAGGTTTGCGTTCCCGCGGGGATTATCAGGGGCCGGAGCGACCCTGCGAAATCAGCGACATTGAAAGGATAGTAAAATATTTGCGCCGGCAGGGAAAGCTGCGTTTGAGGCAGTTAAACACGATGTATCGTTGGGGAGCGATGCATTGTTCCCCTTATTATGACCGCCGCGCCGGCCGCATTGAGGTAAGGCTATGGGACGAAGGGCTGCGTTGTTTGGAGCCGCTGCTCCGCAGCAAAGGAATCATAATTGCGGAGGAAGAATAATGCGGCTTTCTGAAGATTTTTCAACCCTTGTTCCTTTTTATGTCGTGTTTCAGGATGAAACCAGTCTATGGTGGCTGCGGCTGCTCAAACCCGGTTTCCGCCATTGTTATGTGCTCTATCCTTTAGCCGGAGGCGGTTCGTTTCTGGAGCTGAATCCGCTTTCCAACTGCTTTCTCGTACGGCGGCTGACGGTAACGCCGGCCGGAGATTACCTGCGCCGTCTGCGCCGGAGGGGATGTACCGTATGTCGGATTAGTCAAACGGATGTTCCCGTTCGTCCGGCGCCGTGGAGCCCGTTTACCTGCGTCGAATTTGTTAAAAGGCTGCTTGGTATCCGCTCTTGGTTTATTATAACTCCGTTCCAGTTGTATAAAAATATTAAAAATTGTAGGAAAAAAGTCTTGACTTTATGAAATTTATATGCTACACCTTTTTTCGTCACTTGCTGGAAGTGTGTCTGAATAAAATTGCTCGCGAATTTGTTTCCGAGCTTTTTTTGTTTTAAATTCGGAGTTTTTTTATGAGTGTAACCAAAGTAAAAACTCTCAAAGCTCTCAAATCGAAATTGAAAAAAGAACTGCCGTCTCAAATATCAAAAGTCATATCCAGTTATGAAGACTTTGCCGGACAGCCGGTTCCTGACGATGCCAAAGGTTTTACGGCTCACCATAATGCCTGTAAATCGGCGGTCGTACATGCCGAAACGCTGTTAAAGCTAGCCCGCTGGACGGCAGACGATGCTTCGTCGGAGTCGTCTCCGTCCGCCGATTGGGAAAAAATTTTGCTTGAGGCCAGACAGGAGGCCGACCGTGATGAAGATGACGAATATTGATTTTTTCGAATTTGTATATCTCTGGATGTATTTGCAGGGTTTGGGGGTTCCCGCGCATCAGCGTAAAATTGCCCGGTGGCTGTCCCGTCTTTGGACGTCGCCGGTCGGAAGGCGCGGGCTGTTGATGGCTTTTCGCAATTCGGGAAAATCAACCTTGGTCGGCTTGTTTTGCGCCTGGGTTTTATACCGGTCGCCGGAAACCCGCATTTTGGTAATGGCGGCAGATTATGCTCTGGCTAAAAAAATGGTGCGCAATGTTAAACGGATTATCGAACGCCATCCTTTGACGGCCGGATTAAAACCCGAAAAGGCGGAACAATGGGCGTCAGACCAGTTTACCGTTAACCGCCCCATTGAGCTGAGAGACCCTTCAATGCTGGCAAAGGGGCTGGGAGCTAATATCACCGGTTTGCGGGCGGATTTGATTATCTGTGACGATGTTGAAGTCCCGAAAACGTGCGATACCGCGCTCAAACGCGCCGAGTTGCGCAGCCGCCTGGATGAACTTGACTATATTGTTACGCCGGGAGGAATACAGCTCTATATCGGAACGCCGCATAGTTTTTATACCATTTACCAAACGGAGCCAGATGCCGCCAAACCGGAAACCGCGCCGTATCTTCAGGGCTTTGAATGTTTAAAGCTCCCTTTGCTTGACCGGTTGGGCCGCAGTGCCTGGCCGGAAAGGTTTGGCGAAGACAAAATATCGTCGATAAGGATTCGCTCCGGCGAAAACAAGTTTCGTTCCCAAATGTTGCTGGAACCGGTGAATATGATTGACGCCCGGCTTAATCCCGAGCGCCTGGATCCTTATGGGGAGGAAGCCGAACTGACTTTTTCCAACCGAAAAGCCATATTAAAAATCGGAACGGAACGAATGGTCAGCGCCTCTTGCTGGTGGGATCCGGCGTTTGCAGTCGGAAACAAAGGCGATAATTCTGTTGTTGCCTGCGTTTTCACCGATGAAAAGGGGCGGCGCTGGCTGCATGACCTGGAGTATTTGAGAATAGAAAACGCCGCGGTTGAGAATGCCGCCACCTTGCAGTGCGAACTGGTTGCCGACTTCATATGCCGCAACCGGCTGCCGTCGATACGGGTCGAAGCGAATGGCATCGGACGGTTTCTTCCGGGGCTTCTCCGACAGGTTTTGCGGCGTCGAAAGCTGAGAACCGCCGTATTGGAACAATATTCGACCAAGGCCAAATCAGAGAGGATTGTTGAAGCTTTTGAAGTTCTGTTGGCTGAACGGGCATTAAAAGCGCACCGGCGAATTTGGATGACGCCGTTTATTCAGGAAATGCGCGAATGGACGTTTGACGGCAGTTTGCATGACGATGCGTTGGATGCCGTTGCCGGATGCCTGCTTTCCGAACCGGTAAGGCTTCCCGTACTCCCGGTTTCCGGGAGTGAAGAAAATGTATCGTGGCAGGGCGCTTCTTTGCAGTATACGGCAGCTTCCGGTTTTGAAATTTAATGAGGAGATTTTTTTATGAACATAGATTTAATGACCTGGGCCACCATGATTGAGGTGCCCTTGTTTGCCGCGCTGTTCAGGTTAATCGGCAAAAACCGTTGCGAACTGGACCAGTCTTTGGCGGCGTATGGACGGCTGAGTTCCGAAGCGTCGGAATTGCTGAAGGATGCTTTGGCCGAATTCAAATTGCACGTGGCTCGCAACTATGTGTCGGTAACCTATCTCAAAGACGTGGAAAGCCGTCTGACTAATCACTTGTTGCGGATTGAGCAGAAACTGGACGACGCGGGGAGGAAAATATGAAAGACGTTGATGTTTTGGCCCGGACCATATTCGGAGAGGCCAGGGGAGAAACCGTGTCCGGAATGGAAGCGGTTGCTTCCGTAGTTATGAACAGGCTGGCTTTTTCCCGCCGCCGCGGACGTTACTGGTGGGGAAATTCGGTTGTCGACATTTGTCAAAGTCCCCGACAGTTTTCCTGTTGGAATAGCAACGACCCCAATCATAAAATCATTCGTTCGGTTGCGGAAAACGACATCGTTTTTGCTGTTTGCAAACGGATAGCCCAGCGTGCCGTATCAGGGATGCTGGGGGATAATACCAACGGCGCCACCCATTACCATACCCGGAATGTGCGTCCGCGCTGGTCGGTTGGCAAAATTCCCTGTGCCGAAATCGGCGCTCATTTTTTTTATAACGATATTGAGGAGAGTTAAATGATTGCAAAAATCCTCGGCAAAATCGGTTTGCCGCTTTTAGTCAAATATCTGGGCAAAGCACTGAGCGGGATGAACTGTACCGTAGCGCAGGAGGCCGGACAAATGCTCGGCAGCGTCGACGATGCCATTCAAAACCGCAAAATTTCGTTGGAAGAACTTAAAGAGGCAAACCGCCACGTCGAAAAACTGCAGGAAATCGAAGCCGGCCTCGACGATAAAACCTTAAACACCATTCATCAGACAATACGGCAGGAATTGTCTTCCGAAGACCGTTTTGTACGGTTTTGGCGTCCGGCTTTCGGCTATTCGGTAGCTCTTGCCTGGCTGATGAATATGGGAACAATCTGTTATGTGGTCATCTCTGACAATCCCCGGGCGCCGGAAATCATTGCGGCACTGGTCGAGACCACGTCTTTGTGGGGAATTGCCCTGGGTGTATTGGGACTTTCGGTTGTTCGCGGTACCCCGGATAAAAATGCGTCAGGCGCGGGACGTCTGTCGCCGATAATCTCTTCAACCCCGAAATTATGAAAGGAAATATGTTATGGGAGGAGTTTTTAGTTCACCGAAAGTCGAAGCTGCACCGGTTGTTGACACTTCGGCAAAGGACCGTGCCGCCGCTGAGGAAAAAGCGCGCAGAGAAGCACAGGAACGTCAGCGCCGCGGTTTGGAAAGCAATATTAAAACCTCATACCGGGGGATTCTTAAAAATGATGACAACGCATTGCAGCGCAAAAAACTTTTGGGAGAATAATGATGACGGTTCATGTCGAAAAACTGATAGAGCGCTATCAAAAAGCGTTGGCGCGTAAACAAAATTGGGAACCTCATTGGCAGGAATGTTATGAATATGCGTTGCCTCAGCGGGAAAACGTCAGTCGTACTTCGGCAGAACAAACGCCCGGAGCCAAGATGAATCAGCATCTTTACGACGGAACGGCGGCTGATGCCGTAGATCAGTTGGCATCTTCCCTGCTGGCAGAGTTGACGCCGCCTTGGGCCGGATGGTTCGGTTTTAAGGCCGGTCCGGAATTGAACGAAACCGAACGCTGTCAGATATCCGCCGTTCTGGACAAGACGGCGGATATTCTTTTGCAGAATTTTGAACATTCCAATTTTGCCGTAGAAATCCATCAGTGCTATCTGGATTTGGTAACGGCCGGAACCGCCTGCCTGATGTTTGAAGAAGCGCCTTTGGGAGAGGCCAGTGCGTTTCGCTTTTATGCGGTTCCGCTGCGTGAAATTGCTTTGGAGGAGAGCGCTTCGGGAGCAATCGACACGACGTTTCGCTGTTCGGAAGTTAATGCTGCCGACATCAAAACCCGGTTTCCGCAGGCGGAGCTGCCGGCGATGGTCGAATACCGTTGGAATGAGGACTCTTCTTACAAAATGCGGCTTCTTGAAGCCGTTATTCCCGAAACTTCGGCAACCGGATGTCCCGGATATTTTTACACCGCGCTGTTGTATGACGAAGCCGACGGTGCCGGCAATGCGGCAGTTTTAAAAGAGGGAATGTTTCATCATTCTCCTTTTATTAACTTTCGCTGGCTTAAGGCGCCGGGGGAGGTTTACGGCCGATCGCCGGTTATGAAGGCTTTGCCGGACATCAAAACGGCAAACAAGGTCGTGGAGCTTATTTTAAAAAATGCCTCCATTTCGGTAACCGGAATTTGGCAGGCGGATGACGACGGGATTCTGAATCCCGCAAACATCAAGCTTGTTCCCGGGGCGATTATTCCCAAAGCCGTCGGTTCTAAAGGGCTGACGCCGTTGGAAGCGCCGGGAAAGTTTGATATTTCGCAATTGGTGCTGGAGGATTTGCGGCAGCGCATTAACCATGCCCTGCTTGCCGATCGGCTGGCTCAAATTGCGGTACCCGGTATGACGGCAACCGAAGTTTTGGAGCGTTCTACGGAAATGGCCCGTATTTTGGGAGCTTCGTTCGGACGTTTGCAGAACGAACTGCTGACCCCGCTCCTGAAACGGGCTTTTCATATTTTGCGCCGCCGCGGAGATGTTATGAATTTTGACTTAGACGGTAAGGTTGTGGACCTGCAGTACAAATCGCCCTTGGCTATGGTTCAGGCCCGCCGCGACGTCAGCAACATTTCCGATTGGCTGGCCATGGCTGCTCAAATGGGCGAAACCGGACTTTCGGCGGTTAATCTTTTTGAAACCGCCAAATGGCTCGGCCGCACCTTAAATGTTCCCGCTGTGTTGATTAATGAAACGCCGGATGTTTCCGCGAACGGAGGACAATATGAGCAGCCGTTATAATGGCGGAACGGCGCCCGACGAGAATATTCGCCGGGCGTTTGTCCGTTGTTTTAACACCGGAGAGGGCCGGGAGGTCCTCTCTTTTTTAAAGCGTATGACTCTCGAGCGTTATCTCGGGCCGGACTGCAGTAATGATGCCCTGCGGCATCTGGAAGGGCAGCGGCATTTAGTTGCGTATATTATTGCGCTCGCACAGTCAGACTGATTTTTTATTTTAGAAAGGAGTATTTATGACTGATACTGCACAGAATCTGCTTTCCGCTTCATCGGCCAGACCACAGGGGCTGCCGGAGAAGTTTTGGGACGCGGAAAAACAAACCGTGCGTCTGGAGGAGCTGATTGCCGCCTATAACGAGCTGGCTCTCCGCGACGACAATCTGGTGGAGGGCAATCTCAGAGGGCTGCCCGAAAGCTACGAACAATACGACATCAAGATTCCGAGCCCTTATCTGGAGCGTGACGATGAAGTCTTGAAACGTCTGTATGAAAAAAAGTTTACCAACGAGCAGGCTCAGTTGGTTTACGACCTCGCCAACGAACGCGTTATTCCTTATCTGGAAGAAATGACCGTAAATTTTGAGGCGTCCAGACAATTGGAACGGCTGGTCGCTCATTTCGGATCACAGGAAAAGTTTAACGAAATATCCCGCCAGATTTCGGCTTGGGCGAAAACCAGCCTCACACCTGAGGTTTATGATGCGCTGGCTTCTACTTATGAGGGAGTTCTGGCACTTTACAAGATGATGTCGTCCGACGAACCTGCACTTTTGCACGATACGTCCCGCCCGGAAGAACTCAGCGAAGAAAATCTGCGCAAAATGATGGAAGATCCGCGTTATTGGCGGGACCATGACAAGTCTTATGTCGCCAAAATCACCCGGGGTTTCCAAAAACTTTATCCCTCTCAGAATTAACCGTTAAGGAGAAAATCGAATGTCTACACAAATCAGCGAAGCTTTTGTAAAGCAGTTTCAGGCCGATGTCCATCTGGCATACCAGCAGACGGGTTCCAAACTGAAAAATATGGTTCGTTCGCAAAACAATGTCAAAGGGTCTTCCACCGTTTTTCAAAAAGTCGGCAAGGGCGTCGCTTCCGGTAAGGCGCGACACGGCTTGGTTCCGGTTATGAGCCTTGACCATACGCCGGTCGAGTGTGAACTGCAAGACTACTATGCCGGCGATTGGGTTGATGCTTTGGATGAACTCAAGATAAACCATGACGAAAAACAGGTGATTGTCAATGCCGGAGCTTATGCACTGGGACGTAAAACCGATGAACTGATTATCAATGCCCTGGCTTCGGCTTCCGCCGCCAATGATGTCGGTTCTTATGACAAGGCCATGACGAAGGAAACTTTGCTGTCTGCCTTTGCCAAGTTAAACGGCAACAATGTTCCCGACGACGGCCAGCGTTTTGCCGTGGTCGGACCGTTGCAGTGGAATGCCCTGTTGAATATTCAGGAGTTTTCAAGTTCCGATTATGCCGGAGAGAATATGCCGTTCCTGAAAGGTTCCGAGAGCAGGCGCTGGCTCGGCATTAACTGGGTTATGCATACCGGTCTGCCGCTGACGGGAACCTCGCGCGACTGTTTCATCTTTCATAAAACGGCAATCGGCCACGCTTCCGGTCAGGACGTCAAGTCAGACATTACCTGGCACGGCGACCATGCTGCCCATTTTATCAATAATATGATGAGTCAGGGCGCCTGCTTGATTGACGAGGCAGGAATTGTCCGCATTAAATGCAAGGAAGCTTAATTTTTTTCTCACACGAAAGGAAACAAAATGTCTTACAACAGCAAAAATTTCAGCGTAATGGCCTATGCCAACGGGTTTACGCTGTGGAACTACGCCACTTCGGATACTTTGGCCGTTGTCAAAGGAAGCGGATATTTTAACGAAATAGCCCCGTTCGCCCGTGTCGGAGATATGGTTTTGGTTAATGCCGACACTGGCGGCAGCCAGCCTGCGCCGGATATTATTTCGGTTGCCTCCATTGCCGACGGTGCCGTGACGGTCAAAAGCCTTTTGCCCGCAGCGGCCGCTTAACCCTTGGTTTTAACCAGACACACCCAGCAAACTTACGGCTCTCCGGTCAACCCGGAGAGCTTTTTTGTGGAGAATACCATGATTTATACCGACATCGGCTTATGTTCGCAAGCCTTGTTAAAAATCGGCGCCGCAACGATTTCTTCATTTGAAGACGGCAGTTCCGAAGCTGAAGTTGCCGCCAACCTGTATCCTCTGCTGAGAGACGGACTGTTGTCCGTTTATCCGTGGAGTTTTGCCTCAGCCCAGTGTGCGCTGCCGCGCCTGACGGAAATGCCGGTGGCCGACTATCGTTATGCCTACCGGCTGCCTCCGGATTTGTTGCGGATTGTTTCGGCCGGAATCGGAGAACGCGGGCAGGGATTAGAGTACCGCATCCGGGAAAATGCTTTGCATACCAATGCCGACAAGGTCGTGTTGAGTTATCTGTTCCGTCCGGCGGAAAAGAATTTTCCCGCTTTTTTTTGCGATGCGTTGGTTGCGCGTCTGGCGGCGGAGTTTTGCCTTCCCCTGACCGAGAGCTCTTCCCGGGCCGAATATCTGGCCAAAAAAGCCGAAGACGAACTGGCCCGCGCGCGTCTGACGGATTCGCAGCAGGCTACGCCGCGCCGCTTTGAAGATTTTACTCTGGTGGAGATTCGCCGATGAACAATATCGTTTCTGTCAAAACTAATTTTACTTCCGGCCAGGTGTCTCCGTCGTTGTATGCCCGCGGCGATTTGGGCGTTTATGCCAATGGCGCGCGGAAGCTGGAAAATGTCATAATTTTTCCGACCGGAGGCGTTTCCCGCCGTGCCGGACTGCGTTTTCTTGATGAAATTTCCGAACCTTGCCGCCTGGTGGCATTCGAATTCAATACCGAACAAATTTATTTGCTTTGTTTTGAACCGTCTCTGCTGAAAGTATTTAAGGAAGGGCAAAAGATTGCCGAGTTGGAAGCCCCCTGGACGGCGACTCAGCTGGCAAACATCAACTGGACGCAGAGTGCCGATACGCTCTTGGTGGTTCATCCCGAGGTGGCGCCGCGGCAGATAAGCCGCAACCAGGATGAAAACTGGACTGTTTCCGAATGGGAGTATTATGAAAAGGACGGCAGTGTCTATTGTCCGTATTATAATTTTTATCAAAAGAAAGTCAGCCTGACGCCTTCCGGCAGCAGCGGCACCGTCAAGTTGAGCGCTTCCGAAGATTTGTTCGACGAATTTTTCGTAGGCAGCCGCATACGTATTAACAACGGAGAAGGCGTGATTGTCTCGGTAAATTCCCCGCGGGAGGTTTCTTTCTCGGTAAGCAAGGCGTTAAACAGTACCAGTGCGTCGTCGGAATGGGAAGAGTCTGCATTCTCGCGGCGGCGGGGATATCCTTATGCCGTAACTTTTCACCAGGATCGTCTGGTCGTCGGCGGAGCATACAGTCTGCCCAATCACCTGTGGCTTTCCAAGTCCTCGGATTTGTTTAACTTTGACATCGGAACCGGCTTAGACGACGAGGCGATAGACTTTGCCATTTTGTCGGATCAGGTTAATGCAATTACCAATGTTGTCTCCACCCGTCATTTGCTCGTATTTACCACCGGAGCGGAATGGATGGTGTCCGGAGACCCTCTGACGCCGTCCAGCATACAGCTGACCCGGCAGACCAGTGTCGGAAGCTATAACAAATTTTCTCTGCCGCCGCAAAATGTCGACGGAGCGACTTTGTTTATATCTCAAAGCGGCCGCCAGCTGAGGGAATTTCTGTATGCTGACGTCGAACAGGCGTATCAGGCCCGCGACCTGACACTCTTGTCGTCAGATATAATCAACAAGCCCTGCGACATCGGCTATCACCAGGACGAAAGCGTTTTATACATCGTCGGCGAAGACGGTGCGGCTTCTTGCCTAACGTCATATCGGAGTGAAGAGGTCAATGCCTGGAGCCGCCTGAAAACCGACGGCAGCTTCTTAAACGTGGCGGTCATCGGCAGCGAAGTATATTTTGCGGTTCGCCGCGGAGACCTGGTGTCTCTGGAAGTGATGGAAGCCGGATTATATGCCGATTGTTCTCTGAAGCTACGCTCCGAAACTGCGCAAGTCGTATGGTCAGGCTTAGATTATCTTGAAGGCAGAGAAGTTACGGTCATTGCCGACGGCAGTCCCGTCGGTGAGTTTGTCGTAACATCCGGGCAGATTACCCTATACGAGCCGGCTTCGGAGATTGTCGCCGGGCTGCCATATCGGCATTTGATAGAACCTCTGCCGTATATGGTTGACACCGCAGCGCCGTATCCCCCCAAGGCCGTACGGATGATTGGCGGCATATTCCGTCTCTTGGAGTCCAGAGCCCTGAATTTAGATATAGGCAGCGGTTACGGCGAAGTGCCTTTGCCCCGTGATTTCGGCGGCCGCTTGTTGGATGCCGAACCGTCAAACTATACCGGCGACGTTTCGGTAAAAGCCGTCGGCTGGAACCGTGATTTGCAAAAGCCGTTGTGGAGTATAATGAGTTCTAAACCTTGTCCCTTTACATTGCTGGGGGCGGTGGTTGAAGTGAAAATTAAACAATAAAGGAGGAAATTATGGGAGGAAATTCAGTATCTTCGGCAATCGGAAGTTCGGCCGGAAGCACTTTGTTAACCGGGCTGAGCACTTTATCTTTGCTGAACGGTAAAAACTCCGGCAAAAATCAAATTGAGCAGTTGCGGCAGAATACTGCCGCGGATATTCAAAAACGCCGAAACTTGCTTGAACAACAGCTGGCCAGCCGCCGTGCCGGTCTCGGAAGTCTGGGAATTACCGGCAGCGCCTCGTCTGCGGCGGTAGAACAACGGCTTGCCGGAGAGGCTTACGACGATATGGAAGCCAGCCGCAATAATTACAATTACCGCAGTCAGGGAATTGTCGATGGCTATAACAACAGCTTGTTGAACCGTCTAAATACGGCGGCCCGGAAATTTATCAAATAAGGACGATGCCAATGCCCAGAACAACTAAAAATTATCGGCAGAAAAGGGATGAAGCTTACCGGGAGGAGCTTCCCGTAGGCGAACAGCTTGATGCTGTGCTGAAGGCTTTTGACATGGTGCTTCAATCCGGCGGGGAGCTGCCGTATGAGTTGATTGATGTTATTGAACGCTGGCAGGACATAAAGGCCCGTTATCCCAAAACAAAGTAACAAGTATCCCGGCCGCGGGCATTTTTTTCTGCTTTGCGGCCTTAACTTGTTTTTTTGCCCGTCTTTACTATTTATTTAGTTCTTTTGTGTATCAAGAATACGAATTGAGGCTGAAAGTTAGGGTAATGATTACTGAAGAAACTGTCCATATTAAGGGCATTCCTAAAAAACTCATTATTTTCCTGCACGGTTACATCGATAGTTCCCCGTCGCTTGACCGTCGTCTTTCTGTGCTGTATGACACTCTTGACGACTTTGCGATTCATCTGCCTCAGGCGCCGGTTATCTGCGAAATTCACGAAAACAAACGCCAGTGGTATTCGATGCACCGTTTCGATCCCAACGATGACCGCAAACTCGTTCCCACTATGGAAGAATGTGTCGCTTTTTATAATCGTATGACGCTGGGGCTGAAAAATGCATATGATTATCTGATGCCTTATATTGAACAGTCAATGGCCGAATACAATCTGACCCCGGATGACGTCTATGTCTGCGGTTTTTCCCAAGGGGCTATGGTTGCGCTCTATCTGGGGCTGATGTATCCGGAACGTTTTGCCGGCATTGTCAGCTTCAGCGGGATATTGGCCGCGGCGCCGTATTTGCACAAACACGCTGTCAGCACCCCCGACGTTTTGTTGCTGCACGGCACTTCAGACAACCTCATCCGCTATGCTGCGTTGGATTATACCCGGGAGCAGCTGGAGCAACTCGGCTGCAATGTCGCGACTCACAGCATTGAAGGCGGGCAGCATATGGTTAACGACGAAGGGCTGGCCCAAGCCGTCGCCTTTATCCGCAGCCGGTCTGAGCATGCTTAGATAAACGGCTGATATTTCATTAAACCGCCGTTTTCAATCAGGTTGTTTTTGTCCCGCTCTATTTTGTTGTCGGAATCTTTGCCGAGGTTGCGTTCATAAATTTCACCGTAGTTTCCGAGTTCTCTCACCGCTTTTTGAACCCAGTCTGGTTTTAGGCCGAAATCAAGCCACAGCTTTTTTTCGGCTCCCAACAGGTTGCGCGTGGAATTGTCGGTCAGCCCGATAAACACGTCGACGTTTTTGGAGGTGATGTTTTGAGCTTCCGCCAGCAGCAGGGCGTTTAAAATCCATTTGCTGACGATGCGCAAAGTAATGTTTTCCTTGTTGACATACGCGTAAATCGGACGATAAGCGACTATCTCCGGCAGAATTTCCATGCTTTTGTCTTTGGTGACCACGCTTTGCGCCAAACCCTTAAGATAAATTTCATTGGCGGTCAGTAACGGACAACGGTTTAGAAAGAATGCCTCCTTGGCCTTTGCCGCATTGATAAAACTCAGCGGCTTGAATTCCGCCTCAAATTTCCGGTTATATTCGTAAATGTTGTTGAGGTCTTCCGAGTTTTTGACGGCACAGACGTTGCTGCCTTTGTATGCCGCCATCGAGGTGGCTTCCTCTTCCAGCGGTTTGGCCAGAAAAACCTGTTTGTCGTAATAAATGATGTCTACGGCATTGGCTTTGCTGTTGATTTCATAGCTGGCATTCATCGCGTTGTTGCCGAACATAATGTCAATTTTGTTGCTGGACAAAGCCTTGGATATTTCATTGGCTTGTACGTCAATCATTTCAAAACTGCCGCTGTTGCCGAAAATCGCCATTGAGAAAACCCGGCACAGGTCGGCGTCAATTCCGCGCCAGACTTTTTCTTCGTCCTTGTAGGCGTAAGAACGGGTGGACAGGTCTGTACCGCAGCGGATGAGTCCTCTGCTTCCGATATAACGCAGCCCTGCGTCGGTGGCAAAAGCTTCCGTGGCGGCAAGCAGCAGAAGCGAGCTCCAAATTAACGTTTTAAGTTTCATTTTATTAACCAATTTATGTTAAAATACCTTACTGAGAACTAACTATAAGGCAAAATTTTATGAAACGTAACCATTTTTTGCAACTTATCATTATCTTGGCGGTTCTTTTTTGTGTGCCGGCAGCCAAAGCGGAACCGATTCCGGAGGCGGAAGCTCAAGCCTGGGCTGATGAAAAAGGACGGCTGCTGCTGACGACCTTTCGCGAGCCGGACCTTGCCCTGAGATATGAAACCCTGGATAAATTGTTTTTGGAGCACATTGACCTTGAGTATATCTCGAAATTTATAATGGGAAAATACTGGAAAACGATGACGCCGGACCAACGCCAAACATATCGGGAGTTGTTTCGGCGGTATGCGCTGGGTATTTATAAAACGTTTCCGCTCGATTTTGCCAGCAACCTCACTTACAAGGTAACCGGAGCGTCTGTCCGTGGAGATTTTACCACCGTTCAGGCCGTTGTGCACGTGACGCTGGATGACAAACTCGAACCCCAGGACATTAACTTGTATTTCCGTCTTCATAAGCAAAACGGCAAAATAAAGCTGGTTGACATAACCATGGAGCAAAGCAGTCTGATTTTAGCTTATCGGAACCGTTTTTACGAAATGATTGCCGCGGATGACGGCGATATGGAATGGTTTTTGGAAGATTTGGAGGATCTGGCGGTGTCGGCGGAAGAAAATAACCGTCTGCAGCTTGAAAAGTCTCCCTTTTAGTTAAAATATCCTTGAATTTATGCTGATAACCTTATATTATCCACGTTAGTTTTGACATTAACGTGGATTTTTTATTTAAATGACGAATATAAAAGTTAGATTTGCGCCGAGCCCGACCGGCTATATGCACATCGGCAATACCCGTACGGCTGTTTTTAACTGGCTGTTGGCCAAAAAACTCGGCGGCGAATTTATGCTCCGTATCGACGATACTGACGTTGCCCGTTCCAAAAAGGAATATGAAGACGCTCTGCGCGACATTTTGCAATGGCTGGGGCTGACCTGGAGCAGCGAAGCCCGTCAGTCGGCACGAATGGCTCGGTATGACGAAGTCGTTGCCGCATTAAAGGCCGAAGGGCGTGTTTATGCCTGCTATGAAACTGCGGAAGAACTTGAGATTATGCGCAAACGTCTGATGAATAAAGGCTTGCCGCCGATATACGACCGCGGTGCGCTCAAACTGACCGCGGAGGACATCGCCCGTTATGAAGCGGAGGGGCGTAAACCCCATTACCGTTTTAAATTAAACGACGGCGTCATCGAGTGGGACGATATGGTGCGCGGCCATTGCCGCTATGAGGCGCGCAATCTGGCTGACCCGGTTATCATCAGGGAAGACGGAAGCTATCTCTATCATCTTCCGTCGGTTATTGATGACGTTGATTTTGGCATAACCCACATCATCCGCGGTGAAGACCATGTTACCAATACCGCCTCTCAAATCCAGATGTTTGAAGCCGTCGGCGGCAAAGTTCCTGCTTTTGCGCATCTTCCGCTGTTGACCGGTAAAGAAGGCAAATTGTCCAAACGGCTGGGCTCGCTGGGTGTGCGCGAATTGCGGGCCGAAGGGGTTGAGGCAATGGCAATCAGTTCTTTTTTGGCCAAATTGGGAACCTCGGAAGCAATCGAACCCTATTATGATTTGGAAACTCTGGCACAGAGCCTTGATTTGAGTCGGCTCGGCCGTTCGCAGCCCAAGTTTGACGAGGCTGAACTTCTGGCCTTCAATACCAGATTTGTCCGCTCTATGCCTTATGCTTTCATTCGGGAGCGTATCTCCGCGGGAGAAGATTTTTGGAACGCCGTCCGCGGCAATCTGAACCGGGTTTCCGATATAACCGAGTGGGAGGACATCTGCCATCGGCCGTTGGAACCGGTGATTGAGGACCGGGAGTTAACCGCATTGGCTGCCGAACTGCTTCCGCCCGAACCGTGGAATGACGATACTTTCACTCTCTGGATGAATGAGGTCAAGGCCCAAAGCGGCAAAAAAGGACGCGAACTTTTCCACCCGATTCGCAAAGCCCTGACGGCTCAGGAAAACGGTCCCGAACTTAAAATCCTTCTTCCCCTGATTGGGCGGGAGAAAGCCTGCAACCGCCTTAAAGGCATAAAAGCATAACTTTTCAAAAAGGAGAAAAAACGTGGTTGAGATATACTTGCACAATACATTGAAACGTCGCAAAGAAAAGTTTGTGCCTTTCGACTGTAGCAATGTGCGTATGTATGTCTGCGGCCCGACCGTTTACGACCGCGCTCATCTCGGCAATGCCAAAACGCCGGTGACTTTTGACGTTTTGTTTCGTCTGCTCCGCCATGTCTATGGAGCGGAACATGTTACTTACGTGTCCAATATTACCGATGTGGACGACAAGATCTTAAACAAGCATAAGGAAACCGGAAAGTCCATTCGCGAAATTACCGAGCAGACGTATCAATGGTACATTGACGATATGGACAAGTTAAACGTAATGGCGCCGGATTATCGCCCCCGCGCTACGGAATACATTGATGAGATGATTGAGCTGGTCAGGCTGTTGTTGGCCAACGGCCATGCCTATGAGGCTTCCGGACATGTTTTGTTTAGTGTCGATTCTATGCCCGGTTACGGTTATTTGTCCGGTCGCTCAATGAAGGAAATGCTGGCCGGAGCGCGTATCGAAATAGCCGATTATAAAAAGAACCCTGCCGATTTTATTTTGTGGAAACCCTCTGAGCCCGGACAGCCCGGGTGGAACAGCCCCTGGGGGTATGGGCGTCCGGGATGGCATTTGGAATGTTCTGCGATGAGCTCCAAGTTGCTGGGTGACAGTTTCGACATCCACGGCGGCGGCTCGGATTTAATATTTCCCCACCATGAAAATGAATGTGCCCAGTCGTTATGCGCACATCCTCATTCAAAATTTGCGCAATACTGGGTTCACAGCGGTATGCTGATGGTAGACGGCGTAAAAATGTCCAAGTCTTTGGGGAATTTTTATACAATTGACCAAGTGCTGGAAAAAGCGCCGGCCGAAGCTTTGCGTCTGTTGTTTTTGACAACGCATTATCATCAGCCGTTCAACTTCACCTTTGAGGGGCTGACTCAGGCTAAGGCGACTTTGGATAAATTTTATAATGCCTTGCTGCGGGTAAAAGATGTTCCGGCAGCCGAAGAAGCTGCCGACGAACGTGTCGTTGCCGCTCTTGCCGACGATTTAAACACGCCGCTGGCTCTGACCTATCTGCATGAAATCACCAATGCGCTGAACAAAACGGAAACTGAAAATGAACAAGCCCGCTTAAAAGGACGTTTGTTAGCTGCCGCCGGTCTGCTCGGTTTGTTGTGGCAAAATCCCGAAAATTGGTTTAAGTCAGGAATAGCGAATGGAGGGCTGGATGCAGCTTCCATAGAGGCGAAAATAGCGGAACGTATCGCAGCCAAAAAGAACAAAGATTATGCTCTGGCCGACAAAATTCGCAATGAACTGAAAGAGCAGGGGGTTATCCTTGAAGATACCCCTTCGGGAACGACTTGGAAAAAAGCCTGATTGAAGACCGCCTTGTTAAATTAAAGGCGGTTTTTTTATAAACTTTTTGTTTGGTAATCATTAATGACTATTTTTGTCTAATCCGTCATTGACAGAGTGGGAATAATGTTATAGATTTGAAACAACTTACAAAACAATGATGCCTATTATTAATTTTTAATATATTGTATTATGAAAAAAATTGATATTTTAAATTCTGCATTGGCTGAAAGCGGTTTAACGGCAGAAGCAGTAGTAAAGAGCTGGTATGAGAGTAATCAAATCAGCGCAGAGTTTTTGCAACAATTGTGTCCTGTTGGTGAAAAAACAACTTTTCAGGATATAAATTTTATCCCGTCCAAGAAGTTTGTAACGCCGAAGAAGGTTGAGCCCGGGATGTTTTATTACGCAGACGGTTTGATATTTCCGGAACTGATAAAAGACAATCAGGTTTCGGCGATTGTCGGCAGCGTGGAAAAGAACCACGGATTGGCTTTAGGGCTACGGGAAGCGGAACTTCCGTGGTCGAGCGATTATCTTTTTGTGGATATACCATGGGGGCTTAGCGGCAAAGAGGCAACATCTCTGATACTGAGGGCATCCAAAGACCAAGGGATAAAAGCGGAAGCAGCTCAATGGTGTGCGGAATATGCTTTTGACGGCGTTGAGGCAGGCACAATGTTTTTGCCAAGCAAAGTGGAGTTGGGAGAAATTTTTGTTAACAGGCTAGAGTTGATAAAGTCTTTTTCGGCATTGAGAGTGAAAAGTGTGCAGGAATATCTATTTCATTGGTCTTCGTCCGAGAGAGACAATCACATCGCGTGGAATGTCAGACCCTTTGGCAGCTCGATCGCCAACGCCAACCTTAAGGAGCTCAGCAAACCCGTTCGTTGTGCAATTGAATTTAAAATTTAGTTTCTTTTAATTTTATCCCGGTTTGCATCCGCACTCCGGGATTTTTTATAATTTATATCAAAGAAGTATCTTTTGTCTAATCTGTCATTGACAGAGGGGGGATAATTTTATAGTATTGAAACAACTTATAAAACAATGATGTCGATTATTAATTTTAATATATTGTATTATGAAAAAAATTGAGATTTTATCGTTATTTAGTGGAATTTCTTTGTTCCCGTCGAAGAAGTTTGTGACGCCGAAGAAGATTGAGCCGGGGATGTTTTATTACGCAGACGGTTTGATGTTTCCGAAACTGATAAAAGACAACCAGGTTTCGGCGATCGTCGGCTGTGTAGACAAGAACCACGGGCTGGCTTTGGGACTGCGGGAAACCGTGTTGCCGTGGTCGAGCGACTGGCTTTATGTCGATATGCCATCGGGACTTGGCAGCAAAGAGGCAACTGCTCAGATACTGAAAACAGCCAAAGAAAAACATGAAAAAGCGGAAGCGGCCGAATGGTGTGCGGAATATGCTTTTGACGGCATAGAAGCCGGTACAGGTTTTATGCCCAATAGAGAAGAATTTAGGCGTATTTCCGGCAATCGGAAAAAGTTGCGTGAATCATTTGCGTTGCTCAATTCCGGAGGTTTGTCCGGAAATTGTTTGCAGGAAGAAGCTTTTTATTGGTCTTCGTCCGAGTACAACCTCTACGACGCCATCGCGTGGGTCGTCAGACCGTCCGACGGCGACATGAACTACTACACTAAGGGTTTCAGTTTCCGCGTTCGTTGTGTGGTTGAATTCGAAATTTAATTTCTTTTAATTGTATCCCGGTTTGCATCCGCACTCCGGGATTTTTTTGACTAAAGATCAAACAAATTTTTGAGGGGGAGGGGAGGCTTGTAGTTTATTCGTTTTGATGTAAAACAGCCACATAACCCAATGCCGGAAATGATAATGTTTTATCATCCGGTCAGAAAAAAAATTACAACGGTTTTAACAGAAAACCATACTGATATGAGTTTTTTTGATTCTGTAGGCCGGAGTTATCGGCTGTCTGAACCGGAATTCTTTTTTATATCGTTAAAAATAACGTTGGCAAACGATTTTTTTGCAATGTAAGTTATAAAAAGCGGTTCTTCAAGTTTCAGACGCCCCAGCGTTTCTTCAAGGGCTTCAAAACTCTGGTAGATTTTACTGATAAGCTCTAAATTCTGTTCCACGACATCAGCTTCGTCACTATGGTGTTTTTTTGTCATCGTTTTCTCCTGTTTGTTGTTTTTGAGTTAGTGCAAGTCGCTTAAGGTGGTTCAGATATATGATATCGCCGGCATTTTAGTTGTACAGGGTATAAAAAACGGATTCAGCTGCAGAATTTTTAGCTCACCCAGACAAGAGAAACTTAAATAGGACTTAGGACGACAGTCATTTTTTTTGCCGTGCATTTCTGCCCGGTCGCTTTAGGCTCTGCCGGCAAATTCGCTGAGGCGTGTTACGTCAATACCGATGGAATCAAGCGCTTTTTGCCATTTTTCTTCGTCTTTGGTGCGAAAAACAAGCTCGGGAGAAGATGGAGCTACCAGCCAGGTGTTATTGATAATTTCCTGTTCCAGCTGATTGGGAGCCCAGCTGGCATAACCCAAGGCGATAAGATTGTCTTTCGGACCGGTGCCGAAAGCGATGTCGGTAAGAATGTCGATGGAGGAAGAAACCGCAATTCCGTCGCCGATGATAATGCTGTCGCCTTTGAGATAATCGGTGGAATGCAGAACAAAACCGCGCACCTTGTCCAACGGGCCGCCCTGATAAAGGTCTATGGGGGTAATGGGTTTAAGCGTGCTGATAGGCAGTTGATTGGCCAAATCGGTGAAGGAGAACTCTTTAATTTTTTTGTTTACGACAAAACCCATCGCCCCGTCTTTTGTATGCGAGCAAATGTATATCAAAGACCGTTCAAACCGCTCGTCAGCCATATTCGGCATCGAAACCAGACATTTGCCGGTCAGGTAGTTTTCACTGGCTTTATTCATGTTATCCATATATACCCGTTTTTTACTTACTCAACTCTTGTATTCTAACATAATTTACAGTAATTTAAAAACATATTTTCACATTTCTAATCAAAAATAAATGAAAAACATTTTGAAATTAGCTGTTTTCGCCGTTTTTATGACATTTCCCCAGCTTTCGTATGCCGTGGAAAATGCACAGGTTGTCCTTGATTTGAAACCTGAGACGGAAGAAAAGGCGCCGGCCGTCGGTCTGCTGTTGGACGAATATTTGGCAGAAGTTGCGGACTTTGATGCCAAATATCCCGGAGAACAGATTGAAGAAGATTTCAAAGACGACATTCGGGAGCTTCATCCCGAATACGGTGATTCCGGAATTAATACCAAAGAAACCCTGATACGTCTCGGTGTCCGCACCAAGCGGATTTACAACTTTCTGCTGGAAAAGCTCAAATCGTTTATTGCCACTTCCGATATTCCGTTGATTTTGCCGGAAAGCGCATATGAAAGCGGCGATGAAGAAACTTATATTGAAAGCGACGCACCTGTCGTCATCCAGGATTTCAAGAAAATCATCGCCTATTCGCGCAGCGAACGCGACCGCCGCGCATATCAGGATAAGCAACGGCGTGAGCAGGGCGGTTTGAGACAGAGCGAACGGGATGAAGAGCTTAAAAAGGCTTTTCTGCAAGGCGATTGGAAAAAAGTTTTTTCTTACGGTCTTTTTGACGGTCGGGAGATTGAAGACCGGCGGGGTATCGGCGTTTGGGACACGCAGGGCAAACTGTTTGCGCGTCTGTTGGCTTCTCAAAAAACGCTTGCCGACGGATATGTGGAAGGAGCGCTGCAATTGGTGCTGCCCCGCGGCTATTTGATTTTGGCCGAAGGTTTTGAGCAGTATGCCGGGTTGAGTTTAAATTTTAATTCCCCGGGAGTTTTGCCGGAGTTTCCGCTGCCTCGCCGTTATAATTTTAACAAAAAATCGCTGATTGCTTACACCGGCAGTGTCGTCATCCCTTTTCGGCTGAAGGTTGATGCCGCTCAGCCGCTTATGCTGCAAGCCGAGCTCAAAGCGGTCGTCTGCGGCGAGAACAAATGTTTCAGCGAAGTTGTGGCTCCGGTTTTGGAACTCCGGCCGGGAGCCGCGGAAGAATCAACCGTCGCGTCTTTTTTGCGTATGAATGCCAAGCTGATGCCCCAAGAACAGCACGAAGAGCTGGAAATCAGGCATCTGGTCGTTGAGAAGTCTGTTCGTTCGGAGGATGCGGATGTCTTGCGGGCCGAATTGCGGGCAAAGTCCACGCCGGCGGATTTTGATATTTTTATTCGCAGTGCCGCAGGCATAAAGTTTGCTCCGCCCTTAATCAGCATTAACGGCCGCGACATTGTGGCCCGTTTCAAGGCTGTTGAGCCGGGAACTGATCTTTTAGGGCAGGAGTTTGAGGTTTCCGCCAGGCTGACCGGAGACGTCGCCGTTCGGAAACTCCTGAAAGCGGAAGACGCTTCCCTGTTTGATTTGCAGGGAAACCGTTTGTCGGTCGGATTGCTGTGGTTAGGATTCGTCGGCGGTTTTCTGCTGAACTTAATGCCCTGCGTTTTTCCCGTTTTGTCGCTTAAGCTGTTGTCCTTTACCCGGTTTGGAAGAATGAAAACGTCCGAAGTGCGCCGTAGTTTCGGATTAAACCTGCTGGGCATATATTGTTCGTTTGCCTTGTTGGCGCTCGGATTGATTACGCTCAAGCTCTTGGGCGCGGCCGTCGGCTGGGGAATGCAGTTTCAAAACGGATACTTTCTGACTTTTATGATTTTCGTTATTGCAGCCTTTTGTGCCCATGTCTGGGGGCTGGTTTCTTTCCGAACCCCGCATTTTGTTGATGCAGTTCTGGAAGATAAAGGACGAAAAGGCGATTTGCTGCATTTTTTGACCGGTTTGTTCCTGGTCCTGCTTTCCACTCCCTGTACCGCCCCGTATTTGGGAACGGCTTTGGGGTTTGCCCTCGCCGGAACGCCGCTTGACATTGCGCTGATGATGATTGCGGTAGCTTTAGGCTTGTCGCTGCCATATCTGTTGTTTGTACTCTTTCCGGGGCTGGCTTATTATATGCCTTCTCCGGGACCGTGGATGCGTCGTGTCAATGCGCTGATGTCGATAATGCTGCTGTTGACCTTGGTCTGGCTTTTGAGCATATTGAGTGCGCAGACGTCCGCCGGCGTTATGAGCCGTTTTATACTGTGGCTGACCGCATTTTTCATTGTCTTATGGTTTAGGCGGATGTTGCTGCAAGCGGTCGAACGTCAGCCGGAAACTCCCGAAGTGCTTTCGAAAGTACGCCGTATTTTTAATGTTGCGGCCGCAGTCTTGATTAGCGTTTTGATAACGGCAGCAGTCGTTGATGCCGGATATGGCTACTATCGCAGCCGGAGAGCCGAAACTTCCGCTTTGCAAAAAATGATTAGTCTTCAAGAGGTCCGAGAAAACGTCAATGCCGGACGCATCGTTTTGGTGCGTGTGGGAGCAGACTGGTGCCTGACGTGCAAATTAAATGACCTGAACGTCTTTGATACCCCGCAGACGATTGCGTTGCTGGATGCGTACAATGTGGTGGTTTTGGATGTGGACTGGACTAATTATAATCGGGATGTCCTTGCCTTTATGGAAAAGTTTGGGCGGCGCGGCCTGCCGTTTTACGTGGTGTTCGCGCCCCGGATTCCGGACGGAATGGTATTGCCGGAACTCATCAGCGACAAAGCTTTTACCGCATTGATTGAAAATTTGGCCTATTAGGTATTGCTGTTGGACTTTGAAGGGGTAATCGAGGCCAGCCATCGTTGCAGCGGATTAGTCGGAGCGAGTTTGGCGATAACTTCTTTTCCGAGTTTTTTTTCTTTTGCCGTTTTGTAGGGATTATCAACGTCAATTTCCAAATTGTCGCAACTGACGTTATAAATTCCTTTTCTGGTATGGGGAAGTTTGCTGAGAGGAAGCGCGCTGCTGCCGTAATAATAGAAGCTGTCTACGGTGACGGAATTGAAATCGGGCATTTTCTCCGCTTCGGCAATTTTGAGGGCAATACCGTGCTCAACCTCAATTTTGCCGTCTGTTTTTTTACTGGAGCCAAAAAGGTTATGTTCAAAATATTCGGCGGCACTCTTTGCTGTTAATTCTGACTTTACCCATTTTCGGGCTTTGGGGAGATGAGGATAACGGGTAATTTTTCCGGGAATCACGTTAATTGTGTCGGCAACGACGTCGCTCCAGTCCAAACCGCTTTTAACCCTGTTGTCAATTTCGAGATGCCCTTTCAGGCGTATCAGGTCAAGCTCTTCCTCCGGTCGCGGAGTATTGTCTTTTTGGATTTCATTTTCTTCAATCAGAAACTTTATATATTCTTCTTTGGTTTCAAATTGCAAGATTTCAAAAGTTTTGGCTATAATATCATCAACTTGTCTTGTGACATCGTCCCTGCTGGACGATGCAGAATCCTGAAGTTCCTCGGCAGAGGGCAGAATTCTTAGTCTTTCATTACTCATAATGACCACCGTAAATGTTATGGTTTTTCCTAAAACTGGACAAACTATAACATATTGTGTCTAACTGTGCAAGTCCGCGAATTGTTAAACTTTTGTTACGGCGTACTTTTTTGCTTCGTCTCGCGCTAATTTATCAACGCGCTCATTCTCGGGATGCCCGTTATGCCCCTTGACCCATACCCATTTTATCTTATGTTTGGACAAAAGCGAATCAAGAATCTGCCATAGTTCCACATTTTTTACCGGGGATTTCTTGTTGGTGGTTTTCCAGCCGTTGAGTTTCCAGTTGGGCATCCATTCCTGAACGCCGTCCATCACATAGCGGCTGTCGGTATAGATTGTGATGTCGCATTCTTTTTTTAGAGCTTTTAACGCCTCAATGACGGCGGTAAGTTCCATACGGTTGTTGGTGGTGTTTTCTTCTCCGCCGGAAAGTTCTTTTTCTATCTCTCCGTAACGAAGAATCACGCCCCAGCCGCCGGCTCCCGGGTTTCCGGAACAGGCGCCGTCGGTAAACACTTCAATTGCAGGCATCAGACCTCACCTATAAAGTAATCGTTAAAGAATTCATTGAGCAGCATATTTTCTTCTTCTTCGCAGCGAATAACCCTTGCCACATATGAACGCAGCTTGTTTTTGGGAATGTATATTCTAAAGTCTTTCGGAGCCGCATTATCCGCGCCGATAACTCCTTCAAGGCAGAAATCTTCTTCAATATACGGGGAGAGGATGATTTCAACATTGCAGAATCTCAGTATTCCTCGCGGAGGCAGCCGCAGTTCCGGCCGCGTAATCAGATTTAACTGCCCTTCGATTCCCGGTATCGAATCCATTTGGTTATAATTCAGAAAGCGAACCTTGTTATATTCCCCGCCCACATCAAGCGTCTGGCAGGAAAGGTATAATTCCCGGGCAATAACATTGCTGGTGTTTGAAGCTTGCAGGGCAAAGCTGATTTTGACATATTGTTCCGGCGGGTTGTCGATGCTGTTTGGATAAAGCATATCCTCATCCATATTTTCCAGGGCTTCCAGCTTTCGGTTGCCGGCCATCAGCTCAATATTCGGCTGGGGACGGCGCCCGAACATTCCGGCAATCACCGCATACGGCGCCGGAACGTTGTTTGAACCCGACCGGATGTAAATGGTGCTGTTTCCCGTTGTCATCAACGGAGCAATATCGCATTTGGGAATGTAAGTGGCTATAAAACCGTCGCCGTTGGCATCACAGCTTATGATGTGATTGCGAACCTTGTTATGGCTCGGAATTGTACAGCCGGAAATGGCGTTTTCCAGCCAGCTTAGAAAACGATGCACATTTTTTACTTTAACTTTTGCTTTGGCAACGTCTCCGATTTCAATATCCCGCGAACACTCTACGCCCCATATGATGACGCCGCCTTCGGAATTGCCGAACCCTGAAATTGCCTTGGAAAGGTTTTTGCGGTCGTCGCGGTGCAACGTCGTAAAGTTTTTTCCGACCGAAACGGCTTGTTTAAAGTCCAGAAAAAGCTCTTCGGTTTGTTGGTTTAGGATGAATTCGTCAATCGCATCTTCCCCAAAATAAATAAGTTTTTGGAAGATGTCTTCAGCACGTGACATCGTTGCCGCTCCTTAATTTTTGAACTCAATGTTTTCTTCTGCTACTATAATATCATGAATCTTAAGATTCTTATAATGTTTTTTGAGCTCGGCAATTACCTCGTCGACCAAATATTCGGGGGCAGAAGCTCCCGCGCTGATTCCCAAGCTGTTTAAATTTTCCAGTTCCGGCCACGGAAGCTCGTCCGCGTCGTCAATCAGCCAGGCTTTGGCCGCGCCGTTTTGCAGGGCAGTCTGTTGCAGATGTTTGCTGTTGGAGGAGTTTTTTGAGCCGATAACGATAACGCCGTCTGCTTTTGCGGCAATTTCCCGAACCGCCTTTTGCCGAAAGGTGGTGGCATAACATATGTCGCTGCCCTTTTGTTCCGCCAGTTCATTGAATTTTCGGCGGAGGCAGGCCGTGATGTATTCTGCATCGTCAACCGCAAGGGTCGTCTGAGTAACGACGCCGGCCTTGCAGCCGGAAGGAAGGTTCAGCGTCAGGGCTTCATTAACGGAATTAATGATGTGAACCCTGTCCTGACAATCAACCTGACCGACGGTTCCGATAATTTCCGGATGCTCTTTTTTTCCGATGACCACGATTTCCCGCCCTTCTTCGGCCAGCTTCCGTATTTGCCGGTGCACTTTGGCAACCAGCGGGCAGGTGGCGTCGATAACCGTAAGTTTTCTGCGGGCGGCTTCCGTCTCGACGGCTTTGGGAACACCGTGTGCCGAAAGAATGACCGGACGGCTGTCGTCTTTGATTTCGTCAAAGTCTTCAACAAATACGACACCGCGCTGCCGCAGGTTTTCAACCACGTGCCGGTTGTGGACGATTTCATGCCGCACGTAAACCGGTGCGCCGTAATCTTCCAAGGCTTTTTCCACCAGAGAAATTGCCCTTTTTACACCGGCGCAGAACCCGCGCGGCACGGCGAGGTAGATGTCACATAGTCCGGCCATCGGCGTTTAACACTTCAAAATTTTTTGCAGATCGTCATATTCGATATGGTCTTTGATTGCTCCCAGCAGGGTGTAGGTCGGTTTGCTGGAAAAAATCGTCCTTGCGGTGTTTTGAATGTCGTCCAAGGTGACTTTTTCAATCCTTTCCACCATTTCGTCAATCGGAATAATCCGGTCGAAAATCAGCATCTGGCGCGCCAGGACTTCAGCCGTTGCCGAAGAGCTTTCCAGTGACATCAGCATACTTGCCTTAAGCTGGGTTTTTGCCCGAACAAGCTCTTTTTCGGTTACTTTGTCGTTGCAGACTTTTCTGATTTCGTCAACGACTACCGGCAACAGGTTTTTCAAATCCTTGGCACCGGTTCCGGCATAAATGCCGAACAGACCGTCTTCGGTGTGCGAGGCCGTAAAGCTGTAAACCGTGTAAACCAAACCTCTTTTTTCACGGATTTCCTGAAACAGGCGCGAGGACATTCCGCCGCCGAACAGCGTTGAAAACAAGATGCTCGGATAATAGTTTTCCGAACAATATCTGAAACCTTTGAATCCCAAGGCGACATGCACTTGTTCAATGTCTCTCGGTTCCATAAAAAAGCCGCCCTCATAATGCTGTCTGTCCGGGGTGAAGTTGGTTTTGCTTCTAAAACCGCCCATCCGGCTTTCCACCATGTTGACAAAGGCGTTATGCTCAATATTGCCGACGGCGCAGACGATAATGTTTTCTGCAGCGTAATTAGTGGCTATATAATTATTGAGCTTTTCTCTGGTAAAACTGCGAACGTTTTCCTTCGAGCCCAGGATTGAACGTCCGATGGCCTGATCGGGAAAAGCGGTTTCCTGAAAATAATCAAACACGATGTCGTCGGGGGTGTCGATAGTCTGTTTGATTTCCTGAACGACGACTTCGCGTTCCTTAACCAGTTCATCCTCGGGAAAAGTTGAGTTTTGCAAAATATCCGTAAGAACGTCTACCGCCAGTTCGGTGTCGCCTTTGAGCATTTTGCAGTAAAAAGCCGTAAATTCGCGGGAAGTGTATGCGTTGGACTGTCCTCCGACGTCTTCAATTTCCTCGGAAATTTGCAAAGCATTGCGTTTGTTAGTCCCTTTAAACGCCATATGCTCCAAAAAATGTGAGATACCGTTAACCTCCTGCTTTTCATAAGCAGCGCCGGTTTTTACCCAGATTCCGAGCGAAACAGTTTCCGTCTGCGGACGACTGGACGTAATGATTCTCAAACCGTTTTTGAGAGTGGTCATTTCAGATTGCATATATTATTCCATTTCATTTTACAAAAATTGCTATTATTATTATGTGTAATATTTATAAACGATAAATTTTAAAAAGGAAGATATTAATATGAATAATGAAGCTCCAAAATTTGCCATCGTGCTTTCCGGCTGTGGTGTCTTTGACGGCAGCGAAATCCACGAGGCTGTTTGTACCATGCTGGCTGTTGATCAAAGCGGGTGTACATATCAGTGTTTTGCTCCCAATACCTGGCAGGCCAGGACCATTGACCACTTTACCGGACATGCCGTAGCGATAGCCGGCGATGAAGATAACCGCAACGTATTGGCGGAATCGGCACGTATAGCGCGCGGCGAAATTAAAGATTTGGCCGAATTCAAAGCCAAAGATTATGATGCCGTCATTTTTCCGGGCGGTTTCGGTGCCGCGCTGAACCTCAGCGATTTTGCGGTAAACGGGGCAGAATGTGACGTCAATGTCGAAGTTCGCCGGGCAATTGAAGAAAGCTACCGGGAAGGGATTGTCATCGGAGCCATGTGTATCGCTCCGACTGTCATAGCAAGAGTGTTAGGAAAACACGGAATTACCATCACCGTAGGCAATGATAAAAAAGTCGCGGCCGGGCTGGCTAAGATGGGAGCACGCCATCAGGATTGCGCCGCAACCGAAGTCTGTGTCGATTCTGAGCATAAAATCGTTACCACTCCGTGCTATATGCTGGCCAATTCGCTGAAAGATATTTGCACCGGAACACGAAATCTTGTGGACGAAATGCTTGAGCTTATCGATTACTGAGAATTGTGCAGGGAATAAGGATTTTACTGAGAAAACCCGGTTATAGCAGGGTTTCCTCAGCTTTTCCGTGCAGTTTTGACGGCTCTTTTGGCAGATAAAATTGCCGTTTCCAAACTGCAGGGATAATTTTTCATCGTCCAGTCCCCGGCAATAAAAACATTGGGATAAACTGTCTTTGCGTTTTTAGGGCGCTTGTTGTTGTTTGCCGCATCTTGGCGGATAGTGGCAATTTTGTGGTTGATTACCTTAAACGGCGGCACAAAACCCGAGTTGACGCCTCTCAACTTGCCCAGTTGTTTCCATATCTTGCGGGCCAAGCCGTCCAAATCGTCGTTTTTTTGCCCTGAGTCGGAAATCGTAACGTTTACGATATCGTCGTTGATGAATATCCAGTCGGCAAGACCGTCGGCGATTCCCATCAGAGATGCGTCTTCCGGCAGCGTCAGCTTTTGCGACGTCCTGTAAAACACGTTGATGATACCGTTGTAGTCAAACGGCTCTCCTCCGGTGAGACGGTTGTAGGCTTTGGAATCCAACGCCAAAATCACTTTGTCGTCGGCGCCTACTTCAATTTGCCTGTCGGCAAAGTCAAGCTGCGCCGCTTTGCCGAACTGGCTCTCGATTTTAACCAGTTTGCGATTCAGCTGCAATTCATCTACATAAGCCAGCAGCGGGTTAATGATTCGCGGGCTGAGGTCTTGTTTGGAAAAATAAATTTTCCTCTGCCTGCGGCTCCAGGGAAACAGCTTCCAAATGATTTTTCTGATGATTGACGGCGGTACCAGCTCTGCTTGAGTGTTGCACATCGCTTTGATGATTTGGGGTTTAAACTCTTTGTAGTTTTTGCTGATGCTGCCGTTTCGGGCATTCCAGAAACAACAGTCTTCCGTCCATTCCTGAGGCCCCAGCAATGCAGCCGCATTTTTGTTTGCCCCCAAAATGACGTGGGTTGCATTGTCGAGTTTTCGGTCTAAGTCTTTGTCCTCGTAAGAATAGCAGCGGCCGCCGATTCTCCCTTGCGCTTCATAAACCACGGTGCGGGCTTTACGGTCATATTTTTTCACGAATTTGGCGCACGCAAGACCTGCAATGCCGCCTCCGACAATGTGATATGTAACATTTTTTGCGGTCATTACTTACCTATAAAAGCTTTCAAAGCCAGACAGAGTTTGCTGATTCTTCCAATCCGCGGTTTGGGAGAAATGATTTCCCACCCCCGGTTTTGCATGATGTCGAAATAACGTTTGTAGATATATGCGATTGCTTTGACCGGGCGTGCCGTTTTAGGGTCGATTCTTTTGATGATTTCAAAAGCGCGTTCGTAGTCTTCTTGGGCTATTTTTGCAAGGGCTTCTCGGGCAACCGCGAGATTCTTGTCGACAACGACGCTGAGCGGGTCCCGGGTTTTGATTCCGGCTTTTTGCAAAAACTCTTCCGGGATGTAAAGACGCTGAGCCTGAGCGTCTTCCTTGACGTCCCTTAATATGTTGGTAATTTGCAAAGCCGCGCCGAGCGTTGTCGCCAGCTCCTCGATAATCTGCTGGTCGGTGCAGCCGAAAATGCGCAGGGACAAATTCCCAGGAACACCGGCAACGCCGCGGCAGTATTGGTTAAACTTTTCCATCGTCGGCGCCTGCACCGGATTGGGCAAGTCCATAGAGATGCTGTCAATCATTTTTATAAATTCTTCTTTGGGCAGCTTAAAACGCATGCAGTTTTTATAAATCTTGCGCCCGATGTCCGTTGTCGGCAGCTTCTTGTCGTAAATGTTGTCCAGTTCTTCGCGCCAGGCATTGATTAGCTCCAGTTTTTCATCCATATCCGCTTCGCCGTCGACAATGTCGTCAATATGGCGGAAAAAAGCATAAATCGTATACATGGCGTTTCTCTGAGCCGCAGGCAGCAGCCGCATACTCCAGAAAAAAGACGTTCCCGATTTTTTTACCATTCTTTTGATGTTGTTCATTTTGCCATCCTGACAGTTCTTTTCTTTCCCGACAATGCCGTTTTCCAACCGTTGAACCAGGCCTTGACCCAATCCCATCCGGAAGGACGGATTCTCTGCGCGAGAACATCCCCTTTTTCCAACCTTTTTACCACGGAATTGGTTAAGGAAAGGATAACGCCGACCTCTGCGCGTAGCCTGAAACTGCTGATTAACGAAGGCAAAACCTCGGAATCTTTAAGCATTCCCTTAACATTTTCCAACACTTCGCCGACAACCTTTTTAAGGGGCGGCGTCATAAAACTCAGATATATGTCGCTGTTTTCGGCACCGTGTCTTTTCATCATCTCCGCAGGCAGATAGAAGCGCCGCAGCTTGACGGCGTCTTCTTTCAGGTCCTGAATGTGGTTGACAATCTGCAATGCCGCGCACAAAGTTTCCGCCGGCAGGTAAGTCGACGGATTCTCGTCGTGAATGGCGAGCATAAAGCGTCCCACCGGCGCCGCGGAATATTTGCAGTAGTCAATGAGCTGCTCCCAAATTTCCGGCTGGCGGTTTTCGGCGTCGCGTGCAAAGGCGGTCAGCAAATCCAAAAACAGCGTGTTGGCCAGATTTTCCATTCCGAACAGCTTGCCCAAATCGGCAGCCGCACGAAATTGTCCTTCGGCTTCTTTGTTGTGAAAGGCGCGCGCGGTTTCGGCCAGCTGAGCCAGTTTCTCTTCCCGGGTAAGATTTTGCGCGTCGGCAATGTCGTCCGCGCTGCGGGCGGCGTTATAATAAGCCAGAACCAGCGGGCGTAAAGATTTTTTGACAAGTTTACCGACCGGAAAACTTTCGTCTTGCGGCCTTTTGTGTTTTACTTTTTTCATATCTGAGCAATCCAGTTTTCAATATCGGCCAAGGCTCGGCGGCAATACGCCTCTTTACGTTCCATTCCTTTTATTTTGCGGAATTTTCCGTTCTTGGTCGTCTCTCCCTGTATGGTGGGAAAAATGCCAAAGTTAATGTTCATCGGTTGAAAGTCGTCAATATTCGTGTCATCGCGCAGATGCTTCAGCATCGCGCCGAGAGCTGTCGTTTCCGGCGGCAGCACGGGCTGAACCTGTCGAGCCTCGCAGGCGGCGAAATATCCGGCCAGCAGGCCGATTGCCGCGCTCTCAATATAGCCTTCGCAGCCGGTAATCTGTCCCGCAAACCGTAAATTCGGCCTGCTTTTGAGCCGCAGAAAATCATCCAGCAGGATTGGGCTTTTTATAAATGTATTGCGGTGAATGCCGCCCAAACGGGCAAATTCGGCGTTTTCCAGACCGGGTATCATTCTGAAAATCCGTTGCTGTTCGCCGTATTTGAGCTTGGTCTGAAAGCCGACCATATTGCGCAGGGTGTCTTCTTTGTTGTCCTGTCTCAGTTGTACCACGGCATAAGGTTTTTGTTCGGGGTTGTGCGGATTGGTCAGCCCTACCGGTTTCATCGGGCCGAACACCAGCGTCTCGATTCCCCGTTCTGCCATAATCTCAATCGGCAGGCAGCCGTCAAAATAAGAAGCCTCTTTTTCAAAGTCGTGAAATTCAACTTTCTCGGCGCTCAGCAGAGCGTTGACAAAAGCATAATATTCTTCCTGCGTCAGCGGGCAGTTTATATAGTCAAACTTGTCCCCTTTGTCATAGCGGGACTGATACCATGCTTTGTCGAAGTTGATGCTTTCTTTATAAACGACCGGTGCAATTGCGTCATAAAAATTCAGAGCCTGGGCGTTGACTTCCTTCAAAATGCTTGCAATCAGGGCTTCTGACGTCAGCGGTCCGCTGGCAATGATGAAACTGCCGTCTTCGGCAGCGGGCAGGGCGGTGATTTCTTCGTTGATAAAGGAGATTAACGGGTGACTCTTCAGCTTGCGGGTTACCGTTTCGGCAAAACCGTCGCGGTCAACCGCCAAGGCGCCTCCGGCCGGAACTTTGGTGGCGTCCGCACATTGCATAATCAACGAACCGGCCCGGCGCATTTCTTCATGCATCAGCCCGACGGCGTTATGTTCGTAGTCGTCGGAACGCAGGGAATTTGAGCAGACCAGTTCGGCGCAGTATTCCGTCTTGTGAGCCGGTGAGGCTTTTGACGGGCGCATTTCGTGAATCACGGTTTTAACGCCGCGTTCAGCCAGCTGCCAGGCAGCTTCTGAACCAGCCAGCCCGGCACCGATGATATGGACTTCATCTGCCATTGTTATTCCCTAAAAAATCAAATAGATTCCGCTTTATAGCTTTTTTCTTTTTAAAAGTAAATAAAAATTCTGATAAGTTGAGCTTAGTGTTTGCCAACTCCTCTAAATCAGGCTATATTCGGAAAGAATAATTCATAAATAAGCTTATTAACAGAATATAATGCCGAAACTTTTTGCCATCGGGCTTATTGCCGCTTTAAGTGCTGTTGCGCCTTCATATGCCAGTGAAGACGCCGCACCCTATGTCTTTGGCGGTGATGTCAATTATGAAGTCCAAGGGCAGGATTCCATAGCGTCTCAGTTTACTTCCGGCGAGGACGACCTTTTTAATTTTTCCGATGTGGAAAGCCTTTCTGCCGAACATACCGCGATTCCCGCGGAAAATCCGATGGAAGCCCCTGACGATGCCGCGCCGATGGATGAAAACGACATTCCGGATGCTGAGGCCATTGCCTCTCCCGCGGAGAACCTTCCGACGGCTTCTGTTCCTATGCTGCAGGCTCCCGGAACAACGCCTCCGCCGCCGTCTTCTTCTGCTGCGGACGAAAAGACCCCCATGCCGAAAATATCCAAAGATCAGGCTTTGACCGATACGCTCAAGCAGGATAAAACGCCGGGCACGGCTCAAAACGTGATTCCTCTGCCGAAGGTTGAGGGAACGTGGGTCGATAAGTTGGCAACGACCAATCCGCTCTCGATTCTGGGGGAAGGCAAAGCAAAAACTTCTGCGGCCGGAACGGTTCAGGGGAACGGAGACAGTTTGGAAAGTCTGGTGGAAAGCGCCCGCAGGCCGTCTGCCGGAAACTCCCGTTCCAACGCCTCTGTTTTCGACATCTCCGGAGTAATGCTCCGAATGTCTTTGAGACAGGTGGATGAAACGATGCAAAATCGCGGATTCCGCAAGATTATGCAAAAATATCAGATTCCCAATTTTATCAAATGGCGTAACGAAGAAGGCTGCCGCCACAGCGGTGTCGTCGGTTATGAGCGTCTTGAGGCCTGTGTCGTGGAGAGGGCCAAAAAAGCCAAACAACAGTACGTCCAGCTGGTAAAATATGCCAAGTTCGACACCAAAGAGGAAATTCAGGTTACCTTTACCAGTAATTTTACCGACAACAAGGTTTACAAAATTACTTATAAAAGCCTTGCCGCCGGCATTACCGGCAACTCTCCCAAAGCGATTTACCTTCGTAATATAAAAATTTACGATTTTTGGAAAAAAATTAACCAAAAATATGGTAAACCTGATAATAAGGAAGCTGTAACTTGGGGAATGGGCGGCAATAAGCCTTATCTGAAGGCAAAAACCGGATTCCTGCTGCTTGAAGACCCGATGCTTCGTGAACTGGACTACACCCGTATGTCGCGGGAAGACCAGCGTTATATGAATACGGACCTGTATAGTTTTTAATAAATAAGAAGGTGGATAAATGCCCAATGAACTGAATAGTACGGCGCTTGCCGAGCTAATATGCACTCGTCTCAGCCACGATATCATCGGTAATATCGGGGCCGTGTCCAATGCGGTAGAACTGCTTGAAGAAGGAGATATGGACTTTATTGACGACATCAAGTCGATTCTCAAAACCAGCTCTTCCGTTCTGGCCGCCCGGATGAAGTTTTTCAGAATGGCGTTCGGGCTGGATAATGCCAACTTGGAACAGCATAACCTGGTTGCCGAGACGATTAAGAATTACCTGGCAACCATCGGCAACCGCAACTATCCGATAGAATTGAGCTATCGTCTTGATAATGCCGCATTTGTAAAGCCGGTGATGCTGGCGGTGATGATAATTGCCGACACCCTGATTCGCGGCGGAAAAATTGAAATTTCTGCCGATGATAAAAAAATTATGGTTGTTTCCAGTGCCGAGGTCCCTCCCTCTGCCGACAAAATAAACCATATAAAAGAAATACTTAGCGGAAACGTTGCGGAGCCTGCCGCGCAGTATGCCCCAATTTTTTATTTAGTTTCTTTATTAAAGCAACTAAAAATTAATCTTTATATCTTAAATTCTAGCTCCCTCGGATTTGTATTTGCATAAAGGATAAAAAAATGCCAAAATGTATTATTGCTGATGATTCCAAAATTATCCGGATGCTTCTGCAGAAAATTATGGAAAATTTCGGATTCAGCGTCAGTGAAGCCGAAGACGGCGAAGAAGTTTTGGAACTTTTCCTCAGAGAGGAGCCTGATTTGATTATTACCGACTGGGCGCTTCCCGTGATGGACGGTATCGATGTGCTTTATAAAATCCGTGAGGACAACAAAATCAAACAGCCCAAGTTTATTTTTTGTTCATCCTTAACGGATAAAGATAAAATTAAACAAGCCTTGGACGGCGGTGCTGATGATTTTATTATGCGTCCGTTTGATGAGGATATTATCGGCAGTAAGCTGGCAATTCTGGGGTTGTTATAAAAGGTTTGATTGATGAAAAGACAAGATTTTGAGTTTCTGGTAAATCTGTTAAGACAAAACGCAGGCTGGGATTTCGACGAAGAGCAGTACTTTGTCGTCGATAAAAAAATCTCAAATTTCATTCGTGAAAAAGGCTATGCCAGCGTCGAGGACTTGATTGATGAGTTAAAGGTGGGTGCCAAGCCGCTGATATCTCAGGTCGTCGAGAGCCTGGCTTTGTCAGATACCTGTTTTTACCGTGACTATGACGTCTTTAACCGTTTTGAAAATTCGGTTCTGCCAAACTTGCGGGAAAATAACCGTGCGGCAAAAAAACTGCGTTTCTGGAGTTTGGGTTGTTCTACCGGGCAGGAAACTTATTCTATCGCCATGGGCGTCCGAAAAAAATTTTTGGGATTGGACGACTGGAAGATTGACATTATCGGAACCGATATCTCCTCGGTGGCGATTTCTAAGGCACAGCGCGGCCTGTACAGCAATTTCGAAGTACAGATGGGGCTGAATGTCCGTACCATTCTCGATTGCTTCCACAAGGATGGCGAGCAATGGATGGTCAACGATGATATTCGCAAGATGGTTGAGTTCCGCCGTTATAATCTCCTTGACGATATTGCGCTGACTGACAAGTTTGAGGTTATTTTCTGCCGTAACGTTTTGCGTTTCTTTACACCGGAATATCAGCGCCAGATTTTGGCTCGTCTGAGTAACAGCCAGACTCAGGGGGGGATATTGTATTTGGGCAAGAACGAGCACATTCCCTGTGTTGATGAGTTTTACGAGAAGCTTTCCGGCTACAATTGCGTTTATATGTCTCGCGGCATCAGTATGGCAAAATTAAAACTTGTGCAGGATCCCCGCGAAATGTTGGCGGAAGATGAGGAAGAAATGCCGAGCTTTGTCCGTCCCTCCGGGATTTTCAAAAAACGTCCGTTCGTATCCAGTGTCTTTGACAAATAGTTTATCAAAAAGAACCCGCCTTCAGGCGGGTTTTGCAACTTTCGATACTTTGTAAAAACCTCGGAGTTATCCGAGGTTTTTTCTATTGTCAATGAACTATTTTTTCGGCTCGTCTGGGTCGCGCAGAACATAACCGCGTCCCCAAACGGTCTCGATATAGTTCTTGCCGCCGGAGGCCTTTTCCAGCTTTTTACGCAGCTTGCAGATAAAAACGTCAATAATTTTAAGTTCAGGTTCGTCAATACCGCCGTATAAGTGGTTCAAAAACTGGTCTTTGTTGAGGGTGGAACCTTTGCGCAGAGACAACAGCTCCATAATTCCGTATTCTTTTCCGGTCAGATGAAGAGCCTTGCCTTTGACCGAAACGGTCTGATTGTCAAGGTTGACTTCAACATCGCCGGTGCGGATAACGGAGTTGGAATGCCCTTTGGAGCGACGGACGACAGCCTGAATCCGCGCCAGCAGTTCGGCTTTGTCAAACGGCTTTGTCAAATAGTCGTCGGCACCGTAACCCAGGCCTTTGACCTTTTTGTCGGGCTCGCTCAGGCCGGACAAAATCAGAACCGGCGTATTGACTTTGGATGCTCTCAGGTTTTTCAAAACTTCATATCCGTTCATGTCCGGCAGCATCAAATCAAGAATGATAATGTCGTAGTCATAGAGCTTTCCGATTTCCAGGCCGTCTTCGCCAAGGTCGGTGGTGTCCACAATCATCCCTTCTTTTTTGAGCATCGTCTCAATACTTTGAGAGATGGCGTAATCATCTTCAACTAACAAAACCCTCATAACAGACTTCCCCCTTACATTTGTTTTCATTTTATATGCGCTTATCTTATCCCGTAATTTCGTAATTGTTAACTTTTTTGAGCAGCCTGTTAATAATTATTAACAAAAATTTTTTTGTTGCCTTTTTCCAAGGCTAAAGCCCCCGGACAAACAAATGTCCGGGGGCGGCACAAGGTGTGTTTACAAGCTGTTGGGGAGCCGTGTTCCTAGGTCATCGGTACAGTAATGCCAAGAATGCTTCCTCCCCCCGTAATTGTTTCCGCACATACAGATACTTGATGTTCCTGGGCAGCAATTAAATACCGGAGCACAGTTGTTGTTACTGTCCTGACAAGGGCCACAGGTTACTTTACATTTGTAGCAGATTCCAGATATCGCGCCACAGGAACAAACTTTGGATGTAGTTGTTGTATATCCTTTGGAACATGATGTGCTGTACCCTGATGGGCAAGAGTAGCTGTGAGTATGTACCTCGTCTTTAACGCAGGCAGAACCCGACTTGTGATACCCGGAGTTGCAGTAACAAGAACCACCGGAGCAGTAAGCGTTAGAGCCGCAGGAAACGCCGGAACAAGGGTCCGAAGGCGGACAGGACTTGC
>ENA-UONV01000123-UONV01000123.1-human-gut-metagenome-genome-assembly--contig:-CS4-NODE-123-length-109546-cov-14.646309_pt1 | contig 109546 bp, 114 predicted proteins | sample MGYA00242461_ERZ724008 | MGnify/ENA metagenome assembly ERZ724008 | reverse complement strand
GCTCCGCCTACAAAAAAACCCGGAATAACCGGGCTTCTTTACAATTGGCGGAGAGGCAGAGATTCGAACTCTGGGAGGGCTCGCACCCTCGACGGTTTTCAAGACCGCTGCATTAAACCACTCTGCCACCTCTCCGTAACACAATGCGTTTTGTGTATGCTTTTAATCAATTTCGCCACTGTCGTCAAGCATTTTTTTACTCAGCCTCAGTATTTCTCCTTCAACATCTGCCGCAGATAACAAACCGAAAGCAGGACTGCCGCCCGGGTCGGCTCGCTGGCGGCAATGCCGTTCAGCATCAAAAAGTCGTGAATTGTACCGTTAACCCGCAGCGATGCTGTTTTTACGCCGGCTGCGGACAATTTACGGGCATAGGCCTCCCCCTCATCGCGCAACACGTCATTTTCCGCCGTAATTACCAGCGCCGGCGGCAATCCTCTCAATTCTTCAGCCGTCGCGTTCAACGGCGAGGCATAAACCTCGTTGCGGCGCGCCATATCCGGCAGATAAGCGTCCCAAAACCATGCCATCGCCTTCGCCGTCAGCCATGGACCTTCGGCAAAATCAAGATAAGAATCCGTATCCATGGCAGCATCGGTTACCGGATAATAAAGCAACTGACAGGCAATTTCGGGAAAACCCTTTTTCTTGGCCATCATCGCCAAAACCGTCGCCATGTTGCCGCCGACGCTGTCGCCGGCCAGTGCCACCCGGGAACTGAAATTATATTCCCGGCTATGCCGCGCAATATGTTCCAGAACCGTAAACATCATATTAAGCTGTTCGGGATACTGTGCCTCAGGCGCCGGTTCATAAACCGGAAAGACCACCGCCGCATTGGCACCGACGGCCAGTTCGCGAATAAGCCGGTCATGCGTATTTTCATCACCCATTACCCAGCCGCCGCCGTGAATATAAAAAATAACCGGCAACCGAATGCCTGCATCTTCCGGACAAATCAGGCGTATTCTGGCTGCACCGCCGTTCTCCAGCGGAATGTCAATGTCTTTGATGTCAACGATGCCCTTCTCGACGCAAATGTCCTGAACATCTCTCAGAACCTTGCGCGCAGCGTCATAGCCGATTTCATGCAACGGCCGGCCGCCTTTTGCCGTCAAAGAACGGATAAAAGCCTCGACCTGAACGTCCAGATTAGGATTTTGTGAATTTGCCCTGCTCATATTTTTCTCCTTGCCAGTAAAAAAATATGAACTGCCGCACTTATTTCAAGACCATAAACACACCTGCCGTAATAAAAACAAAACAAATGCTCTTGCGCAGCAGATGAACTGTCGAAACGTCCTCTTTGAACCTGTTGCCGAACAGGGCATACAAAGCGGCGCCGATTCCCAAAACAAACAGCGGCTGCGTGGAATTGATGCTTTCGACAGCGACCACCGGCAGCAACGACATGGCAAATATGGATGCAACCGTCCCGACCTGATTCACAAACTCATTCAGACCGAAAACATAAAATTTCGTCTTATAACGCGGAAAATTCGCCTTAATGTTCAGCCGGACGATACGAGGCATCAAAAAACCGAAAACCGTCAACGTCGAAAACAGTGCCGAATAGAAGACCGCGCTTATCCAGTCTATCTTTTCCAGCGCGTACTTGTACAAAACCGCCTGCAGCGAAAGCAAAAGCGACGACAGCAGCATCAGATAAAAGGCTTTGTTGATTTTTATTTTCCGCGGATTCTCAATATTCAGGACCACACTGGCAGCAATGATGATTCCGAAACCGGCATATTGGACAAAGCTCAGTTTTTCATCAACCATAAGGTAAGCCAGCACCGGCACCAGAACATAGCCAAGCGAGAACCAGGCCACAACGACCGAAGTATCGCCGCGGCGCAGTGCCTCATAATAGGGTATCTGGTAAAAAACGTCTATCATGCCGACAAGAGCCAGCAGCGGCATAATCTCCCATCCGTACCATTGCGGCAGTCCGAAAACCAAAACCATCGGCGCCGCGAAAAAATTGGTCAGACAGTTGTAAAAAATCAACGTCGGCAGCTTTCGAAACACATTGTTCGACAAATGCGCGTCAATAATGTTTGATACGGCATGAAACAACGGACATAAAAAAGCGGCAATAACGGCAGGCATTATTCTTTTTTCCCCTTTTTCGGCATTTTACTTACGAACGGACTGCCTTTTATGACAAATCGCCAAGGCTTTTCAACATATTCTTCGGCATAATCAATACCGATTCTGGGAGTTGCCGCCCAGGCAAAATCCCGGTCCCGCGGCGACAGCCACAACAGGTCGCCGCCCAAATCAACGCCGTTTTGCTCACGGCCAATCCCCAAAGCCTGACACAGTTTGCCCGGCCCCGTCGTCAGATTGTCCAGCCGGTCTGTTCCGCGCCTCTCCTGCATCGTTTCAATACCGGCAATCGGCTCTAAACCGCGGATAAGCGCGGCATTGGCCGTACCTGCTTCGTTAAGGACAACATTAAACTGATTATACATTCCGTAAACAAAAAAAACATAAGCGCAGCCGCCCGTCTCAAACATTGCCGCGTTCCGCGGCGTCTTACGGTTCAGATACGCATGACAGGCCTTGTCTTCGGCGCCGATATAAACTTCCAGTTCGGTAATCCGCCCTGCCGTCAGCTTTCCTCCGATAGTGCTGCACAAATATGAACCGAGCAAGACTTCGGTCGCAGCTTCAAACGGATCGCGCAAAAACTCCTTTTTTCCAATTCGCTGTTCAAACATTTTCCACTCCGCCTTCAACTCTATCCGAACAGATGGAAATCGCAACAAAAAATCCCCTGTTTTACCAAAAACAGGGGATTTTTGCCAAACCGGCGGTTACGCCTTGGCCAAATTGCCGGCAGAAGTTTTTCCTTTTTCGGTAACCAGATCATAAGAAACCTTTTCATTTTCGTTTAAGGTTCTTAAACCGGCCTTTTCGACGGCAGAAATGTGTACAAACACATCGGCGCCCCCGTTATCCGGCTGAATAAAACCATAACCTTTGGTGGTGTTGAACCATTTAACCGTACCTGTAGAAGACATATTCTTTTCCTTTACTTTAAAAACAGGTTGACACAACGAAGCTTTGCGCTTCTTTTTCAATAACTATGCAATGTGGGATTATTTTCTTTAAAGTAAGGATATCAAAATCGTCTATCAAAGATATAACTCTTGAACCACAGAGTTTCGCTATGTCTGTCATCGTACACGAATAAATTAATTAAGCAAGCAAATTCGTAAAATCTTTTCTGTCGGCCGACGCTGCGTTCGTCTTCTTTGCCAATCCTTCGGCTGCTCCGAATCTTGCGCTGTTTTCCCGCTGGAGCCGCTTTTCCTCAGCGACGCTCAAAAAGCTTCTCTATATCTTTCAGTTTCAGCTCGACATATGTCGGACGGCCATGGTTGCATTGTCCGGAATGTTCGGTTCTCTCCATGTCGCGCAGCAGCCGGTTCATCTCGTCAATGTTCAGCCTGCGGCCGGCGCGCACCGAACCGTGACAGGCAATTGTCGCGCAAATCGTATGCAGTTTGTCGGTCAAAGAGAAACCCTTTCCCCACTCGGCCATTTCGCCGGCCAAATCGCGAATCAGCGCCTTTATGTCACAATCGCCGAGCAATGCCGGAATTTCACGGACAATAACCGCCGTCGAACCGAACTCCTCAACGGACAGGCCTAGCTTTTGCAGTTCTTCCGCGGCTTCGACAAGCCGTATTTTCTCGCTGGGACTCAAATCGACAATTTCCGGAATCAGCAATATCTGCGTCGCAACTTTATTTTCCGCCAGCAGCGAAGCCTTCAGGTTTTCCATGACAATCCGCTCGTGCGACGCATGCTGGTCAATAATGACAATGCTGTCCTCGGTCTGAGAAATGATATAGGTGTCATGAAACTGAGCTTTTGCCAGTCCCAGCGGACCTACTTCGCCGCTGTCATCCGCAGCGGAAACCGCAGAATACGGCTCGTCTACCTTAACCGAAAAAACTTTTCGCTCCAGTTCCGGCAGTTCAGCCTGACGGCGCGGCTGGGACATAAACGGCCGAAATGCGGGAACATTGCCGCCGCCGGGCTTATGTTCCTGCAAAACCGCAACTTCATTTTCACCAAAACCGGGAATGTTGTCATGCACAAATCCGGCCAAATCCAGATTATTCGCCGAACGATGGTCGCCAAGCGTCAGCGCCTGACGAACGGCGCTGACCAACAGCCCGCGAACCAGCGCGTTGTCATAAAACCGCACTTCTGCTTTGGCCGGATGCACGTTTACGTCTACATACGCCGGATCAATGTCAAAATAAAGCGCCGCCATCGGATAACGGTTGTGTGCCAAAACGTCCTGATAGGCCCCTTTTATCGCGCCCAGCAGCAGTTTGTCGCGCACCGGACGGTTATTGACAAACAAATACTGATACAGCGAGTTTGATTTGTTTAAGGTCGGCAGCGACACATAACCGGTAATCGTCAGATTTTCGCGATGAGCATTAATCAGCAGCGAATTTTCGCTGAATTCCCGCCCCATCACATCGGCCAGCCGTTTCAGCCGCGCATCGAAAAGCTCTCCCTGACAGGCGTTCAAAGTTACTTTTTTCTTGTTTTCGTCACTCAGATAAAACGATATTGTCGGATTAGCCAATGCAATTCTGTTCAGAATGTCAACGCATTGCGCCGTTTCCGACGGTGTTGTCTTTAAGAATTTAAGCCGTGCCGGCGCCGAATAGAACAAATCGCGCACCTCAATCCGGGTACCTTGCGGATGCGCCGCAGGCATAACCTCGCTTTTTTCGCCGCCGTTGACTTCAATTTTCCAGGCATTCTCCGCTCCTTCCCGACGCGAAACAATCGTCATGCGGGATACGGAAGAAATTGAAGGTAAAGCTTCACCTCGAAAGCCTAAGAAATTGATATTAAACAAATTATCATCAGGAAGTTTTGACGTCGCATGCCGTTCGACGGCCACCGGAAGTTCGTCTTTGTCTATACCCCTGCCGTTGTCGGAAACCACAATCAGGCTTTTGCCGCCGTCAACCAACGTTACCTCAATCGACGTTGCTCCCGCGTCAATCGAGTTTTCCACCAGTTCCTTTACCACCGACGCCGGCCGTTCAATGACCTCGCCGGCGGCAATCTGATTAACCAGATTATTCGGTAAAATTCTGATCGTCATCCGGTCCCTTTCGTCACATTTCTGCCGGCCGTTACTTGCGCAGCCGTTTAATCAGCCCGATCAGCGAATTGGTCGAACCGTCATGATTAATGCCGGAAGCAGTTCCCTGCAACTCGGGAAGGATGCTCAGCGCCATCTGTTTGCCAAGCTCGACGCCGTACTGGTCAAACGAGTCGACGTTCCAAACCACGCCCTGAACAAAAACCTTGTGCTCATACATCGCAATCAGCATGCCCAGCGTATACGGATCCATTTTCTTAAACACAATGGTATTTGACGGCCTGTTTCCCTCGAAACTCTTAAATTTCTTCAGATAATTGATTTCTTCCCGGCTTTTTCCGGCCTTTTTCAGCTCGGCAGCAGCTTCTTTGACGGTCTTGCCGCGCATCAGAGCCTCGCCCTGCGCCAGCACGTTCGCCACCAAAATCTCATGGTGTTCGCCGATTTCGTTATGCGAAATTGCCGGAATGACAAAATCCATCGGCACAATTTCGGTTCCCTGATGAATCAGCTGGAAGAAAGAATGCTGAACGTTTGTTCCCGCGCCGCCGAACAACACCGGCCCGGTCGCATATTTCACATATTCGCCGTTCATGGCCACAAACTTGCCGTTGCTTTCCATATCCAGCTGCTGCAAATACATCGGCACATACTGCAAATACTGATCATAGGGAATAACCGCATAACGGTGCAGCCCGAAGAAATTATTGTACCAGATACCGAGCATGCCGAGAATAACCGGAATGTTATGTTCAAAATCGGTATTGTAAAAATGCTGATCCATCGCATAGGCGCCTTCAAGCATCCGTTCAAAATTCTCAAATCCGACCGCGATGGCAATAATCAGGCCGATGGCCGACCACATGGAATAGCGTCCGCCGACAAAATCCCAGAATTCAAACATGTTTTCGGGATTAATGCCGAACTTCTCCACCTCTTTTATATTCGTAGACAGCGCCACAAAATGCTTGGCAACCGCATGTTCGCCCAAGGCGTCAACCAGCCATTTACGGCAGGTTCTGGCATTGGTAAGCGTTTCAATGGTCGTAAAGGTCTTGGACGCAACGATAAACAGCGTCGTCTCGGGATCAACCTTGTTCAGAACCTCGGCACAGGCCGTTCCGTCAATATTGGAAATGAAATAGCAGTTGATATCCTTGGCCCAGTATTTGCGCAGAGCCTCGCAGGCCATAACCGGCCCCAAGTCAGAACCGCCGATGCCTATATTGACGATATTGGTCAGCTTTTTGCCGGTCTGCCCCTTAAACTCGCCGAAACGCACCGCGTCGGAAAATTTCTTCATCTTCGCCAAAACTTCGTTAATCTGCGGCATGACGTTTTTGCCGTCAACGTAAATCGGCGTATTGGCACGGTTTCGCAGTGCAATATGCAAAACGGGGCGGCGTTCGGTTACGTTGATTTTATCGCCTTTGAACATCGCCTTGATTTTATTTTCCAAATCGCACTCTCTGGCCAGATTCAGCAACAGTTTCATCGTCCGGTCGTTAATGCGGTTTTTGGAATAATCCACATACATTGCTTCCAGATTAACGCTGAATTTCTTTGCCCGATCCGCATCACAGGCAAACAAATCTTTCATTTCCACCTTGCGAAAATGCTTATAGTGACTTTCCAGCTTTTTCCAGGCTTTGGTTTTATTTACGGTTTTCTCAAACATCATTGAACTCCCTGTTTCTCAAAACTGCCGACATTGACAAATATCATCTTCTCGGGATTGAAATATTCCCGGGCAACGCGGTTAACGTCCTTCAACTTGACCTGCCGCACATAATCATTGCGCTTTTGCAAAAAATCAAGCCCCAAATTGTCTTTCTGCATATAAACCAATATGGCCGAAATCGTGTCAATTGACGCAAAACGCAGATTATACGAAGCAATCAGATAATCCTTGGCTTCCGCAAGCTCCTCTTCGCTTACGCCCTTGCGTCCCATTTCCGCCCACTGCCGCCTGACGATTTCGACCACGCGCGCGAAATTGTCCGGGGTTGCAGAAAAGCCGCCGCGCAGCATCGGCGCTTTGTCCAGCAGGCTCAGATAGGTGTCAATCCCGTAAGTCAGTCCTTCCTTTTCGCGGGCAGCCATCGAAAGCCTGGAACTCAGTCCTGAACCGCCGAGAATATGATTGGCAATAAACAGCGGATAAAAATCGGGATGAGTCCGTCCGATTCCTTTCGCCGCAAAAGAAGAAACTACTTGTGCCGACGGGAGACTGATATTCCTGACGCGCCCGTCAAAATCAATTTCGGCCTCGCGTACAAAGACGATCCGCCCGCTTTCGGGCAGGCCGCCGAACAGCGCGTCGACGATTTTTCCCGCTTCTTCTTCGCTGACGTCACCGGCAATGCCGACCATCAGATTGCTCTTGCTCAAATGATTTTTAACAAATTCCAACAGCTGCGGCCGGCCGATTTTCGCAATTGCTGCGGCATCGCCGACAGGATTGCGGGCATAAGGGTGCTTGCCGAATATTTCCTTTGCCGCCTCCAGGGCCAAAACCCCGGACGGGTGCTCGGTCTGCCGTTTGAGAGCCGCCAGCATCTGCGCTTTTGTACGTCTGATGTCCTCTTCGTCGAAACGCGGCTGCGTCATTGCCATATTCAGCATTTTGAAGGCCGTATTCATATTTTCACGCATTGTCAGCAGATGTCCCGAAAAATCGTCCATATCCGCGCTGAAACCCATGCCGACGGCTTTCTGTTCCAAAATTTCCTTAAACTGTTGACTGTCCAGATTGCCGGCGCCCTCAGTCAGCAGTGCAGCTGCCATTGTGCTGATGCCGCTTTGCTGCGTTTCGTCGGTCGAAAGCCCCGCGTTTTTAAACAGAAAATTAATGCTGATAATCGGATTGGTCCTGTCCTGAAACAAATAAGCCCTTATTTTGGCTTTCGGCGAAGTGATTTCCTTCACTTCCGTATCAAAGTTTTTTTCTTTCAGAATCGCGTCTTCCAAAATTGCCTGCGGATTAAATACAAACCATCGGTTATACAGCCTCCAGCCGCCATAGACAAGCAGAGCCGTCAGCAGCAGCCACCACAGCCAGGCATAGGAACGGGTTTTATGATAATATCTGCGCGCCATTTACCGCCCCTCCTTCTCCGGCTTGATAACGCCGGTTACGTTAATTGCGCGGCCAAACAGATTTTTCGCCGCTTTGCGAACGTCGGCGGCCGAAACCTTGCGGATATTGTCGGCATGATTTTCAATGTCTTCGACCGACATGCCGACTGCCGCCATCGATCCGGCAATATAGGCCGCATCATTCGGATTGTCGCGCAGATAAACCTGCCCCGCAAGCATTTTGCCTTTGGTCTTTTCTATCTCTTCAACGCTTATTTCGGCCAAAGCCTCTTTTACGGCTTTATCCAGCGCCGTTTCAAAAGCCTTTGCGTCAACGTCCTCCTTCGGCATGGCCGAAATGCTGAAACCGCCGTAACTCCGCGATGCAAAATCATACGCAACCGAAACGCCCAAAGCGTTTTTTTCTTCCAAAACCAGTTTTTTATAAAGTTTAGAAGTTTCTCCTTCGCCCAGATAAGCCGACAGAACCAGCAGCGGATACACCGCCTCGCGGTTCGTATTAAACGACGGCGCAATATAGGACTTTGTCAGCCGCACAGTCTTAATCTGCGGCAGTTTCATTTCCAGACGTCCGGCAAAATGCCTGTCCAGTTTCGGAAAATCGGCCTTGGCGCCGACCGGCCGCGGTTTGACTTTGCCAAAATACTTTTCCGCTAGCAGCTTGGCCGTTTTCGGCTCAATATCGCCGGAAAGAACCAGTATCGCATTGTTCGGCGCATAATAGCGGCGATAAAAATCCATAACGTCGGCACGGCTGATGCTTTTGATTTCTTCCGGAGAACCGGAAATCGGCCGGCTGTAGGGATGCTGCTGCCACAAAACCCGCCGCAGCGACTCGCCGAAATAAGACGACGGATTGTTCTCCACGACCTGCATCCGCTCCTGAAACACGACATCACGCTCCTTGTCAAAAGCCTTTTTGCCGAAATCCAGATTTTCCATCCGGTCGGCCTCCAGCGCCATGGCCAGTTCCAAACGGCTGACATCCGTTGTTTCGTAATAAGCGGTAAAATCCTGGGCGGTAAAGGCGTTGCTTTCGCCGCCGTTGCGGGCAATAATGGCGTTAAAGTCGGAATTCTTGACCTTTTTCGTTCCCCGGAACATCAGATGTTCAAGCAAATGGGCCGTACCGCCTTTTCCCAGCGCTTCGTCGACGCTGCCGACCTTATACCATACCATCTGACGAACAATCGGCGCCTTGCGGTTTGGAATTACAATAACCTGCAGGCCGTTGTCAAGCCGAAATTCTTCCATGTCAAAAATTTTGGCACCGGCGGAACGGACGCCGAGAGCAAAGCAGCAAAAAACGGCCCAAACCAGATATTTCCTAACTGTTTGCATTTAACTCCCTAAATTCCCGCTCGATCTTGGCCTTAATATCATCGTCGGTGTTCTGCGCCTCGATTTTGGACATCAGCTTCTGTTCGGACAAATCCATGCCCGACAGCCTCTCGGTCATGTCTATTTCATTAAGGGCGCTCATATCGTTGACCGGGCGCAGGTCATAATCCGGCGGCAATGACAGCGGCGCTCTGGACATGACCATAAACTCATCCGGGCCTTCGCTGACCAAACCAAGTTTCTTTTTCGTCGCCGTACTGCACGCGCCTAAAACCGAAACGGCCAGCACCGCACACATCAAAACCAAAGATTTCCTCATTTTCACTCTCTTTCCTGCAACAATGTTTAAATAGCAGACTTATCTTTGTTAAACAAGCTGTGAATAATAATTATTATGGCACCGATACAGATAAAGCTGTCCGATACGTTAAAAGCCGGCCAGTGCGCTTCGCCGATGTGAAAGTCCAGAAAATCAAAAACGGCACCCAGACGAATACGGTCGATCAGGTTGCCAACCGCGCCGCCGATGATAAAACCGAGCGCAACCTGCAACAGACGGCTGGGCTCGCGACGCAGCCACCAAAGCAAAAAGGCGATGATACCGGCAGCCAGAGCCGAAAGCATCACGACGCCCCAAAACCCTTTGTCGTTAAACATCGAAAAACTGACGCCCGTATTCCAGGCTTTGACAAGATTAAACCAGGAGGTGTAAATAATCATCGCCCTGTCTTCCAGCACGGCGTTGAGAATATAATATTTGGAAACCTGATCCGCAATCAGAACCGCGGCGGCCGTACATAAGCCCAAAAACACAATGCTCCTCCCGTTCGTTAAAACATTAGTCTGTATTATAAGCAAAATTTTGCAGATAAAAAGCCTATATTCGCAAATATACAGATATTTTAGAACAGAATCAGCCTGGCCAGTCCCAAAAAGATGAAATATCCGCCGGAATCGGTCATTGCAATCAGAAAAACGCCGGAGGAAATTGCCGGATCGACCTTAAAACGGTTCAGTGTCAGCGGAATAAGAATACCAGCCAGACTTGCCAGCGACAAATTGCAAAGCATGGCAATGGCTATAATCGCGCTGAGTTCGTGCCGGGCCGGAAACATAAACCAGGTTATCAGACCGATCAGACAGGCAAACAAAAACCCGTTGACCACACCGACCATAAATTCCTTGCCAATCATCCGCAGCGTATTGCGCGACGTCAGTTCCTTGGTTGCCAGCGCCCGCACCACTACCGCCAGCGTCTGATTGCCGGTTGTTCCGCCCATGGAAGCCACAATCGGCATCAGTACCGCCAAAACCGAAATTTCGGCAATAATGTCCTGAAATTCCTTAACCACCGTCGAGGCCAGTATTGTAGCAAACAAATTGGTTATCAGCCAGACGGAACGCGAACGAAAAATGCCGAAAACCGATTTGTACACATCGCCTTCTTCGGCGCCGGAGAGATGCATGATATCCTCGCTGGCCTCCTCGTGGACAATGTCGACCACATCATCAATATTGATAACGCCGATAAGCCTCCCCTTATTGTCAACCACCAGGGCCGACATCCAGCCGTATTCGCGAAACATATGCGCCACTTCTTCCTGATCCGTATAAACGTCAATCGGCACAATTTCGCAGTCCATAATATTGCAGAGTTTTTCATCGCCTTTGGCGCGCAGCAGCTTGTCCAGCGTAATTTCGCCGGTTGGCCGCAATGTTGAGGAATCGGTCAGAAATACCGTGTAAAATTCGTCCGGCAGCTCGGTATCCGAAAGCAGATACTGCTTGGCCTCCTTTACCGTCCAATCGTCGGGCATGCTCACAAAGTCACGGGACATAATGCGTCCTGCTGAATCTTCAGGGTAATTCAGGGAAGATTCGACCTGATATTTCAGTTCCGGATCCAACTGTTCGATAATGGACTTCTGTTCCTTATCGTCCATATGTTCCAGAATTTCGACCGCGTCGTCGGAATCCAACTCGTTAACGATATTGACAATCTGCCCTTCGTCCAGAGTTTCGATAACCTGTTCCTGAACAATCTCGTTTAATTCCGGAAAAACTTCCGGATCAATATGGTCGCCCAAAATTTCGACCAGACGCCGCCGATGGTTAAAATCCAAAGCTTCAATCAAACGAGCCAGATCATACTCGTCCAACCCTTCGACAATCTTGCGGACATGGATTTTGTCGTCTTCGTCCAAAGCGATAACGACGGAATTAATCATCTTCTGACCGATGCCGTACTGAATTTGCTGACGCTGTTTTTTGCGGGTAAATTTCCTTTGTTTTTTAACTTTGGAGCCGGGTAAACGCTTTTTTGCTTTTTTCTTCATTTTCCCTCCCCTGATTGAAAGACTTACTCTAAACCGATGTTTAAACGCGAGTGCTTTTCTGACGTGCCGATGGCAAAATCCCTGTTGTTAAAAAACAAAATTTCCTGATTGATAAACTGAGTTTTGAATGGCGTGGGTCCAAGACCCTCTCCGCTATCCAAAATAATGACTTTGTCTTTATTTTGGTGCGGCCGAGAATTGCGAGAAAAAATACCAACAGTTTGGTGTTTTTTCGAAGCAATCGTTGAGAGGTTGGTGAGCCGGCATTGCGACAGCTTTGACGAGCGAACCTTACCTCTTTGACGTCATAGTCTTCTCCGCTATCCAAAATAATGACTTTGTCTTTATTTTGGTGCGGCCGAGAAGACTCGAACTTCCATGAGCTTAGCTCATAACGACCTCAACGTTACGCGTCTACCAATTTCGCCACGGCCGCATCTTTATAAAGACAAGCAAACATTTATTCCGATTCCGTAAAATAATCAAGCTTTTTTTGCAAAGGTGTTGAAAAATTTTACGTTTCCGCATTCGTTTCCCGCCGTACGGGTTCCGTTACATCGGCATGGACATTATTTCCTTATAGGCCTTAATGGCAGAATCGCGCACGGCAACAACCGTCTCCAAAGCCATCTGGGCGTTCGACACCGCCAGCACCACATCCTGAATGTCAGCCTTTCCCGAAATGCCGCTGATAGCCGTTTGCTCGCTCTTCCTGGAAACGTCGACGGTTGTGGTCAGAGCCTGCTCAACCATGTCCTGAAAACCGGACTTTGCCGCCGGCTGAGGCTCAGCGGCCGGAAGTTTGGCCCCTATTCTGCCAAGAGCCTGCTGATAAGCGTTAAGCGCACTGTTAATACTGTTTGTCAATGTCCTTCCCCTTTATCCTACTTCAAAACATCAAGAATTTTACTGTTCATGTCCCGCGCCGTCTGCATCATGCTCATATTGGCATCATAACTGCGCTGCGCCTCTTTCATATCCATCATTTCCACCAGCGGATTAACGTTTGGCATAGCCACATAACCCTCGGCATTGGCCGCCGGATGATCCGGCATGTATTTCATCTGAAACGGCGAACGGTCGGGCAAAACCTTGTCCACCTTGACCAGCTGCGCACCGGTCGCCTCGTCGACATAATTCTTAAACGTCACGACCTGGCGGCGGTACGGATCCTCGCCCGGACGAATGCCGACGGAGTCCGCGTTGGCCATGTTTTCGGAAATAACGCGCAAACGCTCGGCCTGTGCCTTCATTCCCGAAACGGCAATATCCGCGCTTACCGACAAATTTCCCGCCATAATCCGTTATCCTCCCTATGAACCGGCCTGCGTATTGGCAGTTTTCAGCATATTGCGGTACGAGGTATAAATCGTCAGCATCCGGTTATAATCGCCCTTGGTTTCGGCCACTTTGTTAAGTTGGTCTTCAATAATCACGCCGTTCCCGTCAATCGTTAAGGCATAATCGGGTTTGGGCGTATAAACGCCGCCGGCAGCCGTATTGTCAGGCACCCCGGACATATGCTTCTCGTTGGTACGCGCCAGACTTACCGTATTTTTGAGAACTTCGGCAAACTGAGGTTTTTCAAGGTCTTTGGCGACATATCCGGGCGTATTGGAATTGGCCAGATTCGCAGCCAGAACCTTCTGACGCTCGGTCAGATAGTTCAGCTCCTTGTTTGCCATTTGAAAAATGGTCAGATTGTTCAAATCCATGCTGTTTCCCCTTTATGCCCTGAGTTACGTTCCCCAACATAACTCTGCAAAATGCAAGAATTGTGCCAAATAAAAACCCTTGCCAAACCCAACGCCAGCCATTACAATTACATTAAAAAAAACAGGATGGCATCATGTCTGAACAGGATGATAGCAGAAAACAAAACAAAGACAACGGCGCAGACGCGTTGTCCACAGATTATGCCGTCGCGCTCGGCTATGACCATACCAAACATGCCGCGCCGAAAGTTCTGGCCAAAGGCCAGGGACCGATAGCGCAGAAAATCGTGCAGATAGCCATTGACGAAGGCATCGAAATCCGCCGGGACGCCGATCTGGTCCAGATTCTGAAAGCCGTGGACATTGACGAGGAAATTCCGGTCGAAGCCTTTGCCGCCGTTGCCGAAATCATCTCCTACGTTTATCAGGTCAACAACAAACAGCTGCCCGAAACCTAAGCCGTTTTTTCCAGCACCGTTATAAAAAAGCCGTCCGTATTCGTCGTCAACGGCGAAAAGCGCAGAAACTTGCCGTCTTTTCCCGGATACGGCGCTTCCAGCAGGCTTTGCCACAACCGCTTCAAATCAATATGTTTCACTTGCGGATTGCGCGCCGTAAAGGCATTGATGACATCTTCGTTTTCATCGCGCAAAATTGAGCAGGTTATATAAACGATTCGCCCGCCGGTTTTGGTACTTTTCAATGCGATATCAAGCAGTTCTGACTGGATTCTATTCAATTCGCTCAACTTTTGCGGCGTCAGGCGGAACTTTGCGTCCGGCGACCGCCGCCAGGTTCCGGTTCCCGAACAGGGCGCGTCGATGATGAACCGGTCATAATCGCGGCTTTTTACCTCACGCACCGGCTCGACATTTTTAATGTTCAAACGCTCCAAACGCGGCTTAATCTGCTCCAGACGGCGCCAGTCAACGTCATGAGCCTCGATTTTGCCGCGGCCGCCCGAAAGCGAGGCAATCGCCAGACTTTTCCCGCCGGCGCCGGCACAATAGTCCACAACCTTATGCTCTGGCCTGACGTCGCACAAAATCGCCGCCAGCTGCGAAGCTTCGTCCTGAACCTCAATTTCGCCCTCCCTGTAGGCGATACAGTTATTAAGATTAACGCGTTCGCTCGACCGGATACCGATTGGCGAATAAGGCGTCGGCGCAAAATACAGCCCCTCGCCCCGCAATTTCTGCAAAACGCTCTCCCTGCTGCCGCGGTTAACGCGCAAATCGGCGCTGGCAGGCTCGTTCAATGACTTTAACAGCGCCATGTCTTCGACTTTGTCAAACAGCCAGCGCGGACATTCCGCCTCAACATCAGGCGGATAGACGCTCTCATTAATTTTTTTCAGCCAGTTTCTTTCTTCTTTGCTCAAGGCCGTCGGCGCATATTCTCCGGCGCCGAAAATCAAATCCAAATCTTCGTCTTTCAGATAAACCAGCAAAATCCGCCGCGGATCGGAAGACTGTGCCTCAAACTCCAGCCGCCGGCGGTGCCGGATAATTTTCCATACCGTTTCGGCAATAAAGCGGCGGTCGCCGGAACCGATATATTTCCGCTCGCGCAGATAAGCGTTGATAATCCCGTCTGCGGGGCTTTTGTCTTTGAATATTTCTTCCGTCAGTTCCAAAACCGCGTTATATCTGGCGCTTAGCTGCATTCTTTTCTCCTTTTTTCTCCCACTATAAACGCCAAAGGCCTTAAAAGCAATCCGCTTTTAAGGCCTTTGCAGCTTTTTACTCGTCTTCTACCGAACGAAAGTACATCGCCCGGTAGGAAATCAGGTTTTCGCTTTCGGAATCCAGATAAAAACCTTCTTCCAAAGACTGTCCGGAATAAACGACATCGCGCTCAACCAGCCTGTCTTCCCTGGCATAAAGCTGAAATTCCCGGCGAAACCAGCGCTTTTCAAACCTGAAACACCGCGAACGCCGCCTGATTCTGGTATAAATGCTGAACGGACATTTAAACGAACCGTATCCCAGTGTAAACTGAACATACTCTCCGGCGGAAAAACCGCTACGGTATATAACCTCTTCAGGCTCAAGCACATAAAGTTTTTGCGAAAAAGGCTGATACACGGCATAAGCCCTGACCTCGCCGGATATTTCCGCCAGATAAACCGCATGCAGATTATCCGCGCGCGGACTGTAAAAATCGCCGGCCGCGCCGCTGTCTTCCGCAAATTTTATCCACGTCAGTTCAATTCCGTCGATACAATACCCCTCGGCTCTCAAAACCGGCTCGAGAACCATCAGGACATGTTCATGGCGAATTGTCCTGAGCAGCGTGAGCAACTCGTCGTCAACCGGATACATTTTTCTTTTTTTTACCTGCGGGCCGCCGGCATCGCCTTTCTCCCGCCATGAATTTTCTTTTGACATAATACTTACTTTTTTCCGGTTAAACTAAACAGGTCGCTGTTCCGATAACATTCGGAAAACAGAAAACCGTGCGCAAAAGCTTCCAACTCGTCCTTATGCTCACGGCTGACGGTTTTTCGAATTGAAGAATCGCCGATGAGACGCAAAAACGGCCGCCGCAGAAAAAACGTTTTTTCAATCCGCGCCGTCCGGAAATACAGATAAACATATTTGTAAACGCCGGAACCGTTTTCCTGAAAGGAATATTTTACATTCAGGCGTACAATTCCCTCTGACGCGCCGCAATCAACAAACTCGGCTTTCCCCGGCAATCCGTCGCCGGAATCTTTCAGAAGATAAATCTTCGACGAATAAGGCGCATATGCGGCCAAAAAATCTTCGCCGCCGCGGCTTGTTTTGAACACGAACAGAGACAATACGCCGCCGACGCAGTCGTAAAAACGCAGCTCCCGGACAAACGGACAGTTTGCCAAAACGTTCACACTCCGAAAACCGATTTTTCCGACCGAATAACCGGCTTCCTTAAGCACAGGCGCGCAAAGTTCTTCTACCTGACGAAAATAAATTTTTTTCAGATTAAACAGCGCAGCGTCGTCTACCGTAAGTTTCCGCATCGGAATATCTTCTTCCCAAACGCGGTCTTTCCTGTTATTTTCCATAATTCATACAATTTTATAAGGTTTGCTGCCTGTTAAAATATTCTGTTTCGGAAAATTTGTCAAATTATATTCTTTTCAGGAATTGACGACCGTAATATCGTCCGCCAAAATCGACGGAGAGCCGAACGGCGAACAATAGAAGGTCAAATCGTTGCCTACGGCGCGGATGTCTTTGAGCAGCCGGTAAATATTGCCGGAAAAGGTAAACTGCTTCAGAGGCCGGCCGATTTTTCCGTTTTTGACTTCAAAGCCTTCCGCCGCAGCCGAAAAATCGCCGGTTACCGTATTCAGGCCGACACGCAGCCCATTAATTTTGTCAATATACACACCGTTGTCAAGTTCGCGGAGCAGCGTTTCGGGCGGCAGTGCCCCTTTTTGAACGTAAAAATTAAAAATTTCAGCTTCCTGCATGCCGCTGCCGTTGCCGGTACTATCACAGCCATGCTTGTCCGCCATGCACAAACCGTACAGAAATGTCTGCAAGACGCCGTTTTTAACCACTTCCTTATATTTCGTCGGCACGCCTTCGCCGTCAAAGGGAGCCGTGGCAAATCCGCCCTCAAGCCACGGATTGTCAATAATCGTCAGCAGCGGAGAGGCAATCTGTTCGCCGATCTTGCCTTTCAACCGCGAACGGCCGGTCTCAACCTCATACGCGTCGAAAATGCCCGCAATCGCTCCCAAAAACTCGGCAAACCGGCGGTTTTCAAAAACGACCGACATCTTTTGCGGCACAACGTCCGTCGGATTCAGATGCGCCAGAACCCTGTCGACGGCATTGCGTGCCAGACAGGCAGGATCAAAATCCGCTTCCTTGTCAAAACAGACGCTGGCTCCGTAAGAGCGGATACCGCCGTTGTCTTTGGCGCTCAACAAAATATAAGCGCCGGCCGCCGACGTTTCGTCTTCCAGATTCAAGCCGAGCGAATTTCGAATAAGCAGTTTCCGCTTTTTTTTGTAAAAAGAGGTGTAAATAACCTGATGAATACGCTTGTCTGCCGCATAAGCCAGCCTTTCCGCCTCTCTCAGATACGCTGCCGGATCAAGCGCGGCAAGCCTGTCATCCTGAGGACGGTACGGATGAACTGCCCGATATTCGCCATGTCCGTCATAAAAAAAGAATTTCTCGTCGCAATTCATCAGCGCGGCATTGGCCGCGGCTTCGCCGACGACAAACGCCGCCTCGGCAACATCAAAACATTCGGTTACAAAATGTCCGATTTTGTCTCCGGCCTTCACGGCCAGATTAAGACGCCGTACCGCCGAAGCACCCTGTTTGCTGACTTTTTGCTCAAAAACCTGAATATCAGAACTTTCGCTTTCAACATATTTGACCTGACACTCGTCCAATCCCCGCTTTCGGGCTTCAGCGAACAAAGCGTCGATAAAATCGTTGATTTCCGTCATTTCTGCCCTCCGACCGCAATTTCCGCCACCCGCAGAGTCGGCGTTCCGTGACAAACCGGCACCCAGCCGGATTTTGAACCGCATTGTCCGCCGCCGCGCATTCCCGGATTGTTGCCGACCATATCAATATTTCTGAGAATTTCGCTGCCGTTGCCGATAAGTTTGGCTCCCCGCAGCGGGCGCGTAATCCGGCCGTTTTCAATCAAATAGGCGCGGCTGACCGAAAAATTAAAGTCTCCGGTTTCCGTATTTACAGAACCGCCCCTTATCTGCGCCGCAAAGATTCCGTGCTCTGTTGCCGCAACAATGTCCTCCGGACGGTTCTCCCCGCCGAGGATAAACGTATTGTTCATGCGGGATGTCGGCACATACTCGTAAGATTCCCGCCGCGCACTGCCGGTCGGTTCCATTCGCATCCGCCGGCCGTTAAAACGGTCAACCAGATAACCTTTCAGAATGCCCTTTTCAATCAGAACGTTACGCCGTGTGGGAATACCCTCGTCGTCAATATTGGTTGACCCCCATTGATTCGGCAGCGTTCCGTCGTCAACCATCGTTACCAGCGGACTGGCAATCTGTTCGCCGAGCCGGTCGCAGAAAACCGAGGCATTGCGAGCAACAGCCGTCGCTTCCAGCGAATGCCCGCACGCCTCGTGAAAAAGCACGCCGCCGATTTCCCGAGCCAGAACCACCGGCATTTTGCCTGCCGGACAATTATCTGCCGCCAACATTTCCACCGCCTGGCGCACAGTTTCCTCCGCGGCCTCGTACAGATCGGTTTCATCAATCATTTCAAGACCTTGCAACATTCCCTTCGTCCAGAAGTTTTCAAAACGGCGGCCGCCGTCCTCAACCTTGACACTGAAACCGAGCCGGGTTCTGACACGCCAGTCTTCCGCCAGCAAACCGTCGCTGTTGGCAATGAATATTTCTTGAATCTTACTGCTTTGAGTGACGTCTACCCGGGAAACTTCACGGGCCGCGGCATAACCGTAATCGGAAAACTTTTTAAGCAGCGCCGCCTTTTCTTTCGATGGCACGGACATCGGACTTATCTGAATTTTATGCCTGTTTTCAATATCCTGCCGAACCAGATTCACCGAGTTAATCAGCTTTTTGCCGTCGATGGCGACCGAAGCCGCTGCCGCCGCTTTCATCAGTCCCGCTTCGCTGAGATCGTTTGTATAGGCATAGCCGCAGAAATTATCCTTAAAAACCCGTATTCCGGCACCCAGCCGCAGCCCTGAAGACAAACCGTCAATTTTGCCGGCCCCGGCCGTAAGGGAAGAATAGCGCAGTTTCTCGGCAAAAATCTCGGCAAAATCGGCACCGCTTTCCGAAGCCTTCAGCAAAACCCGTTCCGTCAGATTTTTCTCAAGCATAACTTTCCCTTTAACCGGATTAAAACAAAGATTATTTACAAACTCGCCTTACGCTTCTTCACGCAAACTGCCGCGAAATCCCTGACAGACGAGATACGTTTCCGGCGAACCCTGTCGGCTGGCGTCAGGCTTGCAGTGCCCGACCTTTTTAAAGTTTTTCTTCGCGTCGGCCAGCAGCGAACCTTCCGCCCCGCCTTGAAAAACCTTGGCAATAAAAATGCCGTCGTCGGCCAAAACCTCTTTGGCGAACTCATAAGCGGCCTCCACCAGCCCGATAGTGCGCAAATGGTCCGTCTGCTGGTGTCCGGTCGTGTTTGCGGCCATGTCGCTCATCACAATGTCCGCCTTGCCGTTTAAAAGCGCCTTAAGCCTGTCTGCGGCGTCAGCCTCGGTAAAGTCCTGCTGAATCAGTGTCGCGCCTTCAATCGGCTGCGTTTCCAGAATATCCATACCGACCACCTGCCCGGTTCCCTTGTTGCGCATGACCGCAACCTGCGTCCAGCCGCCCGGCGCACAGCCGAGATCGACAATCGTCCGGCCCTTGCCGAGAAAACGGTATTTTTCGTCAAGTTGAATCAGCTTGAACGCCGCCCGCGAACGATACCCCAGACGTTTTGATTCCGCAACGTACGGATCGTTCAACTGACGTTCCAGCCAGCGATTGGACGACTTGTCGCGATATTTCGAGGTCTTGACCCGCACCGTCAGTTGATGACGGCCGCGAACCTCTTTAGCCGATTTCGTGAGTTTTGCCATTTTCTTCCACCAGTTCGTCAATAATTCCGTCTTTGGCGCTTTTCAGCGAAGCCGTCAGCTTCCGTACGCCAAGACCGTCATAAATCGTCTTAAATATAATGCTGGCCGCCTGAAAAATAAAGGAACGCTTTTCGCCCACATAAGGAACTTTCGCCAGCTTCTCTCGCGGCAGGGCATTAATTTCGCCGATAACCCGGTCCATCTCGTCAACCCCGACTTCCTCGCCGTCTGCACGGTCGCGGTCATATTCGCCGTACTGCCTTATCCACGACGTAAGCCTGAGCGGCGTGCTCGACGTTGCCACGCAGCAGACTTTCCCTTCATATTCCTTCAGCTTGCAGCCGATACAGAAACTGCCGACCTGTTGCCGAATCTCGTTGCGAAGTTTTTCGGCCTTTTCCGGTTCGTAATTTTCCAGTCCGAAAGCTTCCGTGGCGTTGCGCGCCCCCCAGGGAATGGAAACCGTATACAGAATTTCGGGCTTGTCATTATTGGTTGCCAGCGTAATCTCGGTCGAACCGCCGCCCAAATCATAAACCAGAACATAAGGCGCCTTGCCTTTCACATTTACCAGAGCGCCTTTCAGATTGAGCCGCGCCTCTTCGTAACCGTCCACAACTTCGATTCCGATACCGGTCTCCGCCCGCACCTTTTCGACAAAAGCCGCGCCGTTAGACGCCATGCGGCAGCCGGCGGTTGCAATCGCACGATATTTCGTGACTCCGAACTTTTTCATCTGCTCGGAAAATTTCCTAAAACATTTCAGCCCGCGTTCAAATGCTTCTTCCGTAAACCTCATTTCCGGATACATGCCTTCGCCCAACCGCGTCGTAACAATATCCTTATACAGCTCCCGGCCCTTTTCATCGGCAATCAGCAGCCGGCAGGAGTTCGTTCCCAGGTCAATGGCGGCAAAAACATCTTTGGTCATGGTTTTCATTCCTGTTTGGTTTTAGAGGGATTTCCGTTTTCGGGGCGGGCACTGCGGCGCCGGAAAGGCGGATGAAACTTTTTCCTTTTGTTGTAAAAATTTTTGCTTCTGTTGCTGTGCATCATGTCCAGCAGAATTCCCTCGCGAATGCCGCGGTCAGCCACCGTAATTTCCTCAATCGGCCAAAACGAACACAGCCCTTCGATAATCGCACAGCCGGCCATCGTCAAATCGGCTTTCTGCGCACCGATGCACGGATGCTTTTTGCGGCCTTCGTCTCCAAGCCGCTTGATTTTTGCAATCGCCCGGTCAATGTCTTGCCGGGTAATGGAAATACCGTCAACCGCCGAGCGGTTATAGCGCGGCAGATTCAAATGCACGGCTCCCAGCACCGTAACCGTGCCTGAAGTGCCGATAATCTGAATCTCCTGATTTTTAATCGCTTCACGGATGTTGTATTTTTCGTCAAACTCCTTCAGCAGCTTATGCGTCCGCTCAATAATCGTATCATAGGCCAGAGCCGTCATGTCCTGCGACGGAAACGCTTCCGAAATCGTAACCACGCCGTACGGCAGCGAAACAAACCCCTCAATAAACGTCTTGCCGCTGTTGGTAACCCTTGCCAGCGAAATCTCCGTCGAACCGCCGCCTATGTCAAAGACCAAAGCCCGCCTGATGTTGCGGTTCAAAAGCGGAATACAGCCGACCACAGCCAGCCGGGACTCTTCCTTGGAAGAAATCGTTTCAATCGTCAGGCCGGTTTCCTTTTTGACCAAATCAAGAAATTCCTTGCAGTTTTTGGCCCGGCGGCAGGCTGCCGTCGCCACGAAACGGGAACGGTAAATCGGCGCATATTCCTCAATAACGCCGGCACAAACCTTCAGTGCGTTAATTGTCCGGCGCATGGCCGGACGCGACAATTCGTTGTCATTGATAATCCCCTCTCCCAACCGCGTAATTTTGGAAAAAGTCTCAACGATGCGGAAGGAAGCCGGGGTCGGACTGGCAATTACCAGCCGGCAGGAATTGGTTCCCAAGTCGATGGCGGCAAAATTTTTCTGCGCCTGAGAGGCGCCTTTGTTCGAAACCGTGACATTTCCGGGCTTGTTATTGTTTTTCTTGTACCATTTTTGCATTAATATTGTTCAATTCTTCGTAAAATTCCGCATTTCGTAAAAATATAAACCATAAATTCTTCCGGCACAATAATTTTATCGGTTTTTTTTAACAAAAAAACCCGGCATTGCCGCCGGGTTCAAAGCATTGAAGAACAAAGTCATTCGCCGTAAATTTCCAACCGCACCTGATTGCGCAGTTCGTCAATGCAGACCAAACCTTTTTCGCGGTCTTCAAAATACCAGTAGACCCAGCCGTTGCATGCCGGCGCATTCTGAGCCGCGGCGCCGACCTGATGGATGGAGCCTTCCATTTTTTCGCTTTTGATTGTACCGTCGGAACGAACCGCGGCACAATGCTTCCGCCCCGCATCGTACAAAATGTCGCCGGGATTGAGCAAACCGCGCTCGACAACCGCGCCGAACGGAATGCGCGGCTGACGCTTTTTGGAACTGAACTCAAGACAAAGTTCGTTTTCGACGCGCTCCACGGCATCAATGCGCGCCTGTGCGCCTTTGACATAATGCTTGTCCTTTTCAATGCCGATAAAATTGCGGCCGAGCTTTTTGGCTACGGCGCCGGTCGTCCCCGTTCCGAAAAACGGATCCAGCACCACGTCGCCGACATTAGAAGAAGCCATAATCACGCGATAAAGCAAAGCTTCCGGCTTTTGGGTCGGATGCAGCTTGCCGCCGTCCTCGCCTTTCAGGCGCTCCTTTCCCGTGCAAAGCGGAATCTGCCAGTCGCTGCGCATCTGCGTGTCTTCGTTCAGCGCTTTCATCGCCTCATAGTTAAAGGTATATTTCGATTTCGGGTTTTTGACCGCCCAAATCAGGGTTTCGTGAGCATTGGTAAAACGCGTCCCCTTAAAATTCGGCATCGGATTTGTCTTGTTCCAGATAATGTCGTTCAAAATCCAGAAACCCAAATCCTGCAAGATGTACCCGACACGGAAAATATTGTGGTAAGAACCGATGACCCAGATGGCGCCGTCGTCTTTCAGAATACGGCGTGCAGCCGTCATCCACTCGCGGGTATAGCGGTCATAGGCGGCCAGGCTTTCAAAACTGTCCCATTCTTCATAAACGCCGCTGACATTGCTGTTGTCCGGACGGGTCAGAGCATCGCCGAGCTGGAGATTATACGGCGGATCGGCAAAAATCAGATCAACAGAACCTTCTTCCATCTGATTCATAACTTTAATACAGTCGTCGTTGATAATCGTATTAAGAATAGTCTTTGTCTGGATACTGCTCATGTTAAAACCGCTTTTCTAAGGTTACATTATCACTCTGCAGCCAGTATGATAGACAGATGGTTATAAATTTATTAACGGGAATCAAAAAAAACTTCCGGGAATCTGCTCGTTTCGGTAAGCTTTTATTTTTTCAGGCAAAATATATTTAAACGCCGCAGCGGCTCCGCATAGTCAATGCGGAACCGCTGCAAATTCGCATTCAGGCCGACGGAAGTTTTCCGGCAAAGCCCGTCAGAACCCTCATCAGTTCGTCGTCGGAAGGCATCAGCGCCGCCTCCGCTTCGTCAAACAAAGCTTTCAGCCGTGGTATCTTCCGCAACTGTCCGATACATTTGTTCTCAATCAGAAAAATGCCGGCCATTTCCTCCAAATCCTTGTCGGGGATTTTCTCGTCCCAGACAATCAGCACGTCGGCAACAGCCCGTGCTGCCGTAATTCCGTCCAGATACCGGCTTTCGATTTTGCTTACCAGCCCGAACAGATGTCCGAAAACCGGCGGATACTCTTCGGTCAAAGTCGGATTCATCAGTATCCATGAACAGATGTCCTTGAAGTGACCGATGCATTGGTACATAATCGAATAGTTCCAAATCGAAAACTCTCTGCTGTCCGTCCGCTGCCGCTCGCGTTTTTCGTCATCAAGCTGTTGTCCCATAAGCGTCAGGATGCTTTCCCGCATCAGCGCCTTGTTCTCCCAGTCGTCGCCATGCTCTATTTGGGCATGAACGCTTTCGGAAAGCTCCAAAACCAGATAAATCCGGTTAAGTGCCTTAACCATCTCCCGTTTATCCATAATTCAACATGTTAAAAAGTTAAACATCAGGCTTCGGGAAGCCCGTCGCCGTTTTTGAAAAATCCCAGCCGCTTATGCGTTTCGGCAGCCATTTCCTCTTCCGCCATTTTTATCACTCGCGGAATTTTTGCCGCCGCCTCCCAGGGCTTGTCAAAATTAAGCGCTTCAAACCAGTAGATAAAGTTGAGAAAAGTGTCTTCCGTCAAAAACTTGTCAGCCGCAGCCATCATTCTGGCTGTTTCCGTCATCACCATTTCCGTTTCGGTCTGCGACAGATATTTATAAGAACTGCGCAGCAAAACGTTAAACAACACCGGAAACATCGGCGGATTGGGTTTTACGGCCGTCGGCGAACGTCTTACCTTCCGGCACACTCCGACATAATCGTCCAACAGAGCGCCGAGTTTTTCCAGACACCATTGTTCGCTGAAATCGTCAAAACTCATACCCGGACACGCTTCCGCCAGAACACTCGCCAAAACTCTTATGTTGGCTTCGTCCGCAAGCGCTCTGTACTGGCATAACAGGGCTTCGATAACACTGGCTTCGAGATGAATCTGATTCAGGGCTCGAACTAATTCTGCATTCGTCATAATATATTAATTTTTAAAAAGTAAATAATTCGGTTTTAAGCAACCGAATTATTGCCTGTTTTTAAAATTTTGTCAATTTTTCTTTAGGCTGAATGCAAAAATTCCTGAATCGGACGATACGACTTGCGGTGCTCGGGAGTCACACCGTGCCGTTTCAACCCGTCGATATGCGCTTTCGTACCATAGCCGGCATTTTTTTCAAAAGCATAATAAGGGTATTTCTGTGCCAGCTCCCGCATCAGATGATCCCGGTAAACCTTGGCCGCAATTGACGCTGCGGCAATTGACATACAGCGCACGTCTCCCTTGACAACAGTTCGGGTACGGCAGGGAAAATCCTTCGGCGTCTGATTGCCGTCAATAATCGCAAATTCCGGTTTTTCCTTCAATGCTTCAACGGCTCTTTTCATTGCTGCAAAAGTGGCCTGAAGAATGTTGCAGCGGTCAATTTCCTCAGCGCTTGCCTGTCCGATGCCGATAAACAGACGGCCGTTTTTCTCCTCTTCCCGCAGTTTTTCATACAACAGCTCGCGTTTTTTGGCCGAAAGCTTTTTGGAGTCGTCCAAACCCTTCAGCAATTCGTCGCCAAGATTACGGTCACGAATAATCACGGCTCCGGCCACCACCGGTCCGGCCCATGGCCCCCGCCCCGCTTCGTCGACGCCGGCCACCATACAGTTCAGACTGTCTTCTATTTCAAAATCAGGCATTTCAGGCTCCTTTGCTATACGGCTAATCTAGATTAATCCGCCGCGGCTGTCAACCGGCACAAAAAAAAGAGGTTCATAAAAGAACCCCTTTGCTTTCCGGAACCGGTCCGTCTATTCGTGCACCAAATAAGCGGCCAGTTTGTACAACGCTTTTCCGACATGGGAAATATTGTTTTTTTCCTCAATCGGAAACTGCGCCAGTGTCAGGCCATATCCCTCCGGCATAAATATCCGTTCAAAGTCGCATCCCGCTTCCGAACACTTATCAGACGCAATGCTTCCGCGGACTTCGCCCAGAAACATCTCCGCCTCCTGTTTTTTGTCTCCGCCGGAAGGACGGGCAAAAACCAGAACACAGGTCATCAGCGCGTTGCGCTCGCCTTCCGCCGTCTGTTTCAGTGCCAGCAGAATATCATCCATGGCTTCGTCCGAAGTTCTGCCGCCGGTCAAAATATTGGCCGCAAATCCCGGACGTCCGCCCAAAGCGTTTACGGACAGCATACAGTCGTCGCAAATGCAGCATTCTCCGGTCAGATTGGCAACTTCCAAAGCAACCAGAGCGCCTATATTTTCGGCAGCCTCTCTGATTTTGTTCAAATTCCCGATTTCCGCGTTTTCAACCGAAACAACCTCGATTCCGAATTTTTTCAACACTTCTTCAGCCTCAGCTGTTTTTTCCTGGCTGCGGCTGCACACAATAATCTTTTTTACCATAATCAATCTATCAGTTTAATTTTACCGCGAAACTTTTACCCTTTTTCTTTCCGCGCCGCAACTGTTTTTTGTCAAATTCAACATATTTTCGAAACTTTCCCTCCAATAAGCCTTGACAAAAACTTTTTCCGGAACTACAACATTACCCGTGTTTAACATATTAATTTAAATATTTTATGGAATCTAAAATTAAATTGGAAAACGGAGTCACTCTGATTACACATCTCAGCACTCCACGCGAAAAAAATGTAAACTTCTGCTTGGCAGTAGGTGTAGGACACAATCACGAGACCAAAGAAAATCTTGGTATCTCGGCGCTTTTTGAAAAGCTGCTCCTCAGTCGTACCAAAGGCATAATCGCAGATTACGCCGGCACAATGACCTACTACTATCTGGAAGTACCCGTTGAAAAAGTGCCCGACGCCATTGCCGCTCTGGCCGAAATGGTAACCAAAACTTCTTTCTCTGACAAGGAAATCGAAGCTGCCAAAGCCGACATTATCCAACACACGAAAGATATGTTCCCGATTCCGCGCCGCCAGCTGAAACTGCTCTACAAACACACCGCTTACGGTGTTGCAGACATCAACTGGGACATGGAAGGCTACATAAACTCGGTATCCCGTTTCACCAACGAAGACCTGCAGGCTTTTGCCAGACAGTTCTACGTAACGCACAACATGGCGCTTCTGGTTGGCGGAAACATCAACGCGGACGAAATCGCCGCCCGTGTTGAAAAAGCCTTTGTCGACCTGCCGAAAGGCAAGAAAAACAAAGTGCAGAAAGATATCTATACCGGCGGTTTTGCAACGATTCCCGCACAGCAGCAGTCGTTGTTCTACTTCGGTTTTGACATCTCCGGCATCCGCAACGCCGATCTTGCCGTACTTATCAAACTGTTGAACGGCCGTCTGGAACGCTCTTTCATCGGTACCGACGTTTTAAGCGATGTCCGCATTGCCGGCTACTATGGCCGCCGCACACTGCAGATATCAATTAAGACTCAGCAGAAAAACATTGGCGAAATTCTCGACACCGTCTGCCGAAACATCATTCGCATCAAAACCGAAAAGGCCAGCCCGCGCCGCATGGAACGCTCGCGCAATCTGGCAATGACCGGTTACATGGAAATGTTCGGTTCCGAAATTGCCCGCAGCCGCGAGGTCAGCTGGCAGATTTTCTCGCAAGGCGAAATGTTCGACATTCAGGAACTGATGTTCGCAATTCCTGAAGTTTCCGCCCGCAACATCCGCGAAGCTGCAGAAAAAATCTTCAGCACGCCGATGACTTTGGTTTGCAGCAGCGACCAGCCGGTTGACTATCAGGCTCTTTGCGCTCAAATCAGACAGTAAAAAATTATTAACCCTAAACAAAGCCCTCATTTATGAGGGCTTTGCCTTTTTAAATTCAATGGCGGACAATGCGCAGCCCTTCCCGTTCGGCTTCGACCAAACCGCCGTCGACAACCGCCACGTTGAAAAAGCCGTTTTTCTCAAACAGCTCGGCCGCCCGCTGCGAACGTGATCCGGAATGGCAAATGATATTCAGCGTTTTGCTGCCGTCCAGATTATGTTCATAAACAAAGTCTCTGGGATTAAGTTTACTCAGCTCTTCGTTAAAAAAAGGCAGCGACAACGCCTCTTCCCTGATTTCATCCGGCGTCCGCACGTCCAGAATCAGCGACTGCTCGGTCAGCCGCTCCGGTTTTACATATTTCATAGTTCCTCCTTGTCTGCAAGAATAACACCGTCAATATATAAAACTTTGCGATACGGCTTTTAAGCTCGACTTTCTTTTTAAATTGCAAAAAAACAAAATCTGTGTTATCCGAAAAATGAACTTGAACTATCGGAGACTGCAAAATGAAAAAACTTATTGCCGCCGCGCTGCTTGCGCTCGGGCTCTCGGCCTGCACCAACGCCGGACCTTTCGTCACTTCGATTTCGTCCGACGGCAACAACGGCCTCATTGTCGAAAAATGCCAGCTGCACATGAACGCCTTTATGGGAACGGTTTCCAACGAAAACTGCACCAATACGCAGATCAGACTGCACTGAAATAAAAAAAGGCCGTAACAACGGCTTTTTTTTATTTCAACTGCGTCCGATACAAAGAAGCGTAAATGCTCCCTTCTTTTGCCATCAGCTCGTCATGGCTGCCGGTTTCGACGATCTCACCGTAATTTACCACCACGATTTTGTCCGCGTTGCGAACCGTCGACAGCCTGTGCGCAATAATAAACACCGTGCGGTCTTTCATCAAATTGTCAATCGCTTCCTGAACCACGGCTTCCGATTTGTTGTCCAGAGCCGACGTCGCCTCGTCCAGCACGACAATCGGCGCATTTTTGATAAACGCCCGCGCTATTGCAATCCGCTGTTTCTGTCCGCCGGAAAGCAATACGCCGCGCTCGCCGATCTGTGTGTCCAACCCCTGATCAAGCGAACGGATAAACTCTTCCAGACAGGCGCTTTTTACTGCTGCGTCAATCTGCGCCTGCGTTGCCGTCTCGTCGCCGAGCAGAATGTTTTCACGGATAGAACCGTCAAACAGAAAATTATCCTGAAAAACGACGGCAATTCTGTCCCGCAGCGAGTTAAGTTCCAAATCGCGGACATCGACGCCGTCAATTGTCAGCGAACCGGAAGTAATATCGTAAAAACGCGGAAGAAGGTTGACCAGCGTCGTTTTGCCGCCGCCCGAGTTGCCCACCAGCGCAATTGTCTGTCCGACTTCAACCGCCAGATTGACATGTTTCAAAACCGGTTTTCCCTTCACATACTCGAAACAGACGTCTTTATATTCTATGCCCTTTTTAATTTTATCCAGTTTTTTCGCGTTCGGTTTGCTCACAATCCGCGGCGAACTCTCCAGCAGCCCGAACACGCGCTCCATTGCCATCAACGCCATCTGCACGTTGTTATAATTGTTGCCGATGGACTTAATCGGATTGTACAGCATAACCAGCGCCGTAATGAACGATACGAAATTGCCCGCCGAAATCTGGTGCGTCACAATCAGATAACTGCCCAGCCAGATAACGCAGGCAATACCCAGCGAAACGATAAAGTGCATCAGCGGCGACATCATTCCCGTCCGCTGAATCATCTTAATCCCGAGCTTGAACACGGAACGCAGCGTCTCGCGAAAACGCTGCCCCTGATATTGATACAGGTTATATGAGGTAATAATGCGGTTGCCGCTGAAAGTTTCGTTGTAATATTTCATTACCGCAGCACCCGAAAAAATCGTCTTGTCCATAACCGACTTAATTTTGCGACGCACCGTCGTCAGCGGGTACAGCGCGCCGAACAGCACGATAACCGCCACAATCGCCAGCTGCCATGAATTGTAAAACAACACGGCAATCAGCGACAAAGACGAAAAGACGCGGGTCGTAAACAGTTTGAGATTGGATAACAGCCCGTTGCAGGCCAAATCGACGTCATTGTTAAACCGGAACAGCACGTCGCCCGAGTTCGTCTTGTCAAAATACGCGGCGTCATAAGTCATCAGCTTGTCAAACAGGTCAGTCTTCACATCATTGGCTATTTTACGCCCGACCCAGGTATTCATATAAGTCGCCGCATAGTTGAGCAGACTCTGCAACAGGCTGAAAAGAATAATCAAAATCGGAATATACGCCGTCGACGCCGTGCTTTTTTCCACCATTACCACGTCCATATACGGTTTCAGCGACCAGGCGATTACCGCGTCCATTGAACCGATGGGAATGGTAATCAGCACGGCCAGCAGCGCCCTTATCCAGTAAGGGCGCACATACGGCAGAATCTTCCGGTAGTTCTGCACGGCATAAAGAGAATTGATTTTATCGCTGAGTTTCTTGAAAATGTTCATCTTATCTTTCTTCAAACGGCTGACTATTCGAAATTATATTTGTATTTTTCATAATCGGCAAGGAGTTCTTCCGCATTAATGTCTTTTTTAATCCGAAAAACGCACAAACTGTCCGCCCTCTCAACCTTGTCCAGATATTTCACGATCGGATGATATTTCCCGCGGAACCGGAAGTCATGGACGGCGATGAGCGGATTGTTCCCGCGCTGATGAATAATCGAAGCCAACACACAGGCAACCCGGAAACGCCCGTCGGCCAGTATCAGGTCAAATTTTTGCGCCGTCTGCCTGAAAACCGCCTGCGAATAATCCGGAAACTTTTCACGCGCGCTTTCGTTGACCGGATATCCGCATTCTCCGAGCGGACCGATATCGGCCTGACAGATTTTAAGGCGGCCGCAGGCTTCGGCTTTGGCTATCACGTTTTTCCGGCGCAAGAACTCAAGCCAGCGGCTGTTGGCCTCCACGCTGCATACTTTTCCGCCCGAATTGCGCAAATAAAAAATCGTGCTGCCGCCCATGCCGAACTCCAGATAATTCCGGCTTTTCAGCACATATTTTTCAAAACATTTGCGCTCACGCCCGGTCATGATAAAATCATAATCGGGAGCCGACTTGTTGCGAATGCTGATTTTAAGCCCAAGTACGACAAAAACCGTATGTTTTATCCGCTTGATTCTGTAAAACGGCCTCACTTTTTATACTCCTCAATCTCTTCAAGAGTCAAATAAGACTTGGTTTTCTTCATGATTTTGTAACGTTGGCAGTTCACACAAGGGTTGTCCGTTTCCGGCCCGAAGTTAAGCAGCATTTTCTGCGCCTCTCTGAACCGGCGCGAATCGAGCGCTTTTTCCAGTCCGCATTCAAAAACATTAACTCCGAAATCGTCCTTATACATATTGCAGCAGCCGAGCAGACGTCCGTCCCAGTTTATGGCCGGCGCTTTCCACAAAGCCATGCACATGCTCCGGCTGTATGACTTTCCTTCATGCTCCAGATATTCGGCGCGCGACACATATTTAAGCCCAGTTTCCCTTTTAACAAATTCGACGTCTTCAACCGGCGAAAAATTTCCGTCATAGTTCAGCTTAAAAAACACATTTGAAAAACCAAGCTCCGGCGCCATTTTCTTTACCAGAGGAATCTCCCTTTCATTATGCCCGAAAATAATAAACTGCCACGAAAGTTTCGGATACGGACTGTTGTATTTTCGCTTGAGTTCATTCAGCTTCCTTACGTTTTCAAAAACCCTGTCCAGACAACCGCCGACCCGGTATTTTTCATAGGCGGCCTGCGTAGCGCCGTCAATCGACAGCGTCAGTCCCTTGAACCGAAAACGAACCAGAGCATCCAGCGCCTCATCGGAAACATTGTTAAAATTTGCGCCGCTCCAGGCCGTCAGTGCCACACGTTTATGAAAGGCATACTCCATGATTGCAGGCAAATCCTTATTCAGAAAAATTTCCCCGCTGTTGGAAATCTCAATCTCCTTAACATACGGATGCCGATCCACAAAGCGCATAAAATCGGCAAACCTGAGATACCCGATGCCAACCGTATTAACATCATTACGCATATAACAGCATTTGCACTTCAGCTGACAGAGCGTACAACTCTCCAAACGGACTTTGGACGGCAGATAAACGGCATCCGCATATTTTCCGTACAAATCGCCCGTTCCGCCTGAATTCATAGCTTTCCTACCGTTTCAGCGTCAGCAAAGGCAAAAGATTAAACAGTTTAATCCAGGTTTTGTCTTTCTTGGAGCGCAGCGTAAGAAACGGAATAATTCCGAACAAACTGATTTTCCTGATTTCCGTAATTTTGTACAACTCGGGAAAAAGCCCGCAATGTTCACGATACGTCCGGCACCCGGCCGCCGTTATCATGTACTTTATTTCGTCCTGAGTAAAGTTTTTGTATTCCAGACCGTCGCCGAGTATAACTCTATACAGTTTGACCATTTCGGCAAACATTTCCTCCTTGTACTCGTCGGCAATCTTGTCAAAAAACGAACGCGAAGCAACATAAGCCTGTTTGCTCCAGGCTTCCCTGACCCCCTGCCCGTATGCCTTGTTGGCAATCAGAATATCACGGGCGCACAAAGCCTGATGAATGATTTTAATCAACTTGCGGCTTCTGACCTGCGACGACGAATTGGTGTTGTCGGTGTCGTTGCGGTAATAAACGAAAGGCTCAGGCAGCATGGTAATGCTCTCTGCTGCCGAATAGACGTCGGCACAGAACGGCCAGTCCTGATAGCAGGCTTCCGCCGATTCCTGAAAACGGATATGGTGCTTTTCCAAAAAATCCCGCCGGTACAGCGCCGACCACAGGGAAGAATGATCCATGAACAAATTCGGCTTTTCTTCAAGCGTAAACACTTCGCCGCATTTGGCCAGCTCTGTCCAGGGCTTGAACAAAAACATCTCGCCCTTCGCCGAATTTGTTACCCAGTAAAAATTGCCCTTGGTAATTTCGGCACCGGTTTTCTCCGCCTGCGCAAAGAGTTTTTCATACATGTCCGGCGCAATCCAGTCGTCGGATTCGATAATCCCGATATATTTTCCCCGTGCCCGGGCGATTCCGGCGTTCACTGCTTTTCCGTAGCCGCCGTTCGGCTGATGAATTGCCACGACGCGCGCGTCCTGCGCCGCATATTCGTCAACCATCTGCGGACAACGGTCCCGGGAACCGTCGTCTACCAAAATGACTTCCATGTTTTTGAAAGTCTGATTCAGAATACTGTCCACGCACTGCTTCAGATACTTTTCCACCCCGTAAATCGGAACCACAACCGAAATATCAGGCTGCATTATTTTTCTCCTTTTTGGCAAAAACCTCATCAAACAAAGCCAGAGCACGGTTTACCGCCTTGTCCATGTCATAATACTTATAATCGCCCAGCCGTCCCAGAAAATAAACGTTTTTGAGCTCTTTCGCCTTTTCCAGATAACGGTTGTACAAATTCTGGTTCTCGTCGCGGACAATCGGATAATAACGGTCGTTTCTGCCGCGTTCAAAAGCCTCCGGATACTCAAACGAAACCACCGTATTTTCCGACTTGTCGTTCAAAAAGTACTTATATTCGCCGATACGCGTAAAATCGTGGTTTTCCGGATAGTTAATGACCGAATTGGACTGAAAATGCTCCCGCTCGTATTCGACAAAGTCAAAACGCAGGCTGCGGTAAGGCAGTTCGCCGAGCTCATAACCGAAATATTCGTCAATCGGCCCGCTGTAAAACACCCTCTCAAAGCTTTCCTTGTTCTCAAGCGAAGCATAATCCGTGTTCAACAAAACCTTAATCTTCGGATGGTCTAGCATTTCGGCAATCAGCGCCGAATAACCTTTCATCGGAATTCCCTGATACTTATCCTGAAAATAGCGGTTGTCCTTGCTGACGTAAACCGGAACCCTGCCGGTAACCGCCGGATCCAGATCTTCGGGTTTCATTCCCCATTGCTTAAGCGTATAGCCGAGAAAAACCTTCTGATAAACATATTCGGCCAGAAATTCAAGATCTTTGTCATTGGCCTTGCGCAGTTCCAAAATCGGCACCTTGACGTTAAAACCGAACTTTTCGATAAGCTTGTCCTCAAGCTTGTCGGCAATCGACTTCGGAAAAACCTTGCGGATGGAATTCAGGTTAAACGGAATCGGTACTTCCTGCCCATCGATTTTTCCTTTGACTTCGTGCATATACGGATGCCATCTGGTAAAACGGCTCAGATATTTCCACACATGCTCAAGATTGGTGTGGAAAATATGCGTGCCGTATTTATGGATACAGATGTTGTTCTTGTCATAATAGTCGTAAGAATTGCCGCCGATATGATTTTTGGCGTCAATGACCAGAACTTCCTCGCCGAAATCCTCGGCAATTTTCCGAGCCATCGTCGCTCCGGAAAAACCGCAGCCGACAATCAGATTTTTTATGTTATGCATCCTGAACCTTCCATTTTTTCTTACCCAGACCCAAAGCCGTCAAAATTTTGCGCTTCAGCATCTTGTTTTTATACTTTCGCCATTCCTTTTCGTCCTCTTCCCAGAACAAAAGCGGCAGTTCCTTGATTTTAATGTTTTCCGTCTTCCGCAGAAATTCAATGTAAACGTTCATCAGACGTTCGGCAACAAAGCCGTAGACCCGCTTCTGATAATCGCTGCGCCTGACGACATCGTCCTGAATACGGCGCTCCAGTTCGCCCAAGACATCAAAAAGCCAAGCGCTGTAACGGTCAAAAAACGTTTTTGACGTTACCAGAATATTCATAAAATATCCCTCATTGGATTTTCTTAAAACCTCTTCCGCCGTTTCCGCCATAGCCGGGTATTTTTCTCCGATAATCTCAACCGCAGCGTCCAAATCGGCCGCAATGTGCTCATTGTTGTAATTCTCATACAGAGAAACGCCTTTCGGACATTTCCTCGGCAGAATAACGTCATAGTTTCGGCACAGAGCCAAAACGCCGGCTTCGGTCAGGCCGAACTTTTCGGCAAAATTGTCACCGAAAGTATGAAAAACCTTTTCCTTGGTTTTAAAATTCAGAAAACGACGGTAATGAAACAGCCCCACATAGTTGGAACGGCAGTTTTTCCAAATCCAGTATTGGGCCGTCAGCTCACAGTAAAAACGGTTTTTGTCCGAAATGTTTTCGCCTTCGCTGTCGCCGATCATATCAAGCTTTTCCGTACCGAGCGCACTGCCGACCTGAATGGGAAGCAGAACGCTGCTCTTCCTTATCGGAGCAGGTCTGTGGCAGCAAACAAATATACTCACATCATTCATCTGTTTTCCTTATCTCGGACACAACCTTGGATTGCCGACCAAAACACTAAAGACAAAAAAAATCCGGCCTAAGTAAATTTCTACTATAATAAATAATTTTTGCAAGGAGTTTCTTTCAAACGGAGGAAAACTCCGTCAAAAACTCGTTCAGCTTCCGGCGGCGGAAAACCCGCTTCAGGCCGGAGAAGTCTCGCCCGGCGCATATAACGTAAAAGTAGAAAGGCTAAAGCCTGAGAATTTTTCCGCCAAAAAGCAGAACCACACCGGCGCAAAAGACCCAAACCGAAAAGAAATTGATGTCTTCGTCAACCAGAGCGCTGCTCATAAACGCTTCCCAATGCTCCATATCGTCCCCCGCCTCCACATAAACCGGCTTGATTTTGGCAATGCCGTCCCTGTCTGCCTTAAACATAACGTAACCGAATTTTTTAATCTCCGAACGGATGGGCTGTCCGGAAGACGGCAGCGTTATCAGCGGCACGCCGGCAAACTCGCTTTCCGAATAATAGTGCACATGTCCCGAAATCAACAGGTTGACGCCCCGGTTTCGGATAACCTCGGCAAACCTGTCGCGGGATTCGTCAAACAGACGATGGTCATTCGGAACCTTGACGTTGACGGGCGGCACATGTGAAAAAATCACGCAGTACTTGAATTGCGGCCGAATTTTTGCCAGCGTCTTGTCCAGCCACTGCAATTGTTCGTCATCATAAGCAGAGGTCGACGAATCAAGCCCGACAAACAGCACCTCGCCATAACTGAACCAGTAATATCCCGGTCCGAAAACCTCATTATAAAGAGAGCGGTCGACCACTCCGTTGACTGATAAGATTTCATGATTGCCGGGCACGGCATATAACGGCGTTTTTCCGAGCTTTTCGTCAATTTCTTCGGCCATCCATTGAAAATGGCTCGGATTCCGGTAACGCACCAAATCGCCGACATAAAGCACAAACCTGGCCTTGCTTTTGCGGATTTCGTTCATAATTCTTTCGACCGGCTCATTGCGCGCGCCGGTATCGCTCACGGCGGCAAAATAAAAATGTCCGGCATCGGGAGCAAACATCTTCCCGGCCGGAGCCATAAAACTTTTATGCCGCGCATCGTTGAAAGATTCCACGACAAAACTGCGCATCGACACCACGACCAAAGCGCCGAAAATCAGAACGATTCCAAGAATATTCAACCGTCTGGCCCAAACCGAGCGCCGGCGTTTTCCGCCGCCTGTGCTGTTTTGCGAACTATTCATCGTTAAGCGGCAAAGCATACATGACAAAATTTTCCAAAGCATGCGCACCAAGCTTCTGGGAAAGTTTCTTGGGAATGTTGTTGCCGATGTCGGTTGCCCAGCAGATATAAGCCCAGCCCTTTTCCTGCGCAATCTTAATCAACTCCGACATCAGCGCCGGAGCAATCCATTGCTTGCGGTTGCGGAAACGCGGTTCGACATACATCTGGCTTACCCACATCAGCTCGCCTTCATTGGCAAAATAGGTCGTCGCATACAAAGCCATGCCCACGGCCTGCCCCTCGACCTCGGCAATAATTACCGCCGCCCGGGCCGTTTTTCCGAACAGGTCTTTTTTCAGTCTTTCGGTGTCTTTGAGAACCGTATTGGAACCTTTTTCCGAAACAGCCGCGTTGGCCTCGAGAATAAATTCGAAATCAGCTTCGCAGGCCTTTCTAATCACTACCTCGTTTCCGACCATTATCCAAATCTTTCATTAAAAAATTAACAAACGACACCTGATTTATAACATACATTTCCCCGCGGAATCAACGCCAACTTTACGGTTATACCATCTTAAAGCAAAAAAGCGTTTTCCCCGAAAGGAAAACGCTTTTCCAACTTATACGGCAGACAAAGCCTACAGTTCCGTCGCAAAGCGGATTTTTTGCGCGGGCTTGTTGCCGTAAGAAGGCGGATTGGTAAGATAATTTCCCTCGAACAAATCGCCTCCGACTTTTTTAATAACCTCGTTCAGCTCGATTTTTACCGCCTTGCAGCTTTCTTTTTGCTGCGGCGTCAGAAGCATCCACGGCTTGTCGCCAATTCTTTCCAGTTTTTTGGCACAAGCGGCAGCTTCCTTTGCCGAAAGTACTTCCGCCTCTTCAAAAATCCGCAGTACGAAAAATCTGCCGCTGATTCTGTATGGAACAACGACTCCTTCGGGATTAAGACTGTTTAAAACCCGTTCGGACAAATACGGACCTTCCTTGGTTTTATACAACAGCTTGAACGGCAGAGCCTTGCCCATTTCCAAAGCGGCGGCTTCGGCCTGCGTCGGCAGCACCATTTGCCGGCGGCTTTCCAACCGTTGTTCTTTTTTGCTCTTAAAAGCCGGCTCTTCCTGAACTTCCGTTTCGGCAGAATTTTCCGGAACCGTCTCAGAAACGGCAGCACCGTCTTCTTTCTCCAAAGGCATTTCCGTCGGGAACGGCGTTTCGAAAGCAGTCGTTCCGACGACCTCCGCTTTTGCTTCTTCGGTTACGGCGTCTTTGCCTTCAATTTTCGCCGACGCATTCCCTTCTTTCAGCAAAACCGCGTTCGGAGCATAGGCCTCCATCTCGTTTACGGAACTGACCTTGCGGGGACGGCCGAGTTTTCTGCCGTTTACGCTGTATCCTTTCGGATGAACGGACTTTTTCTCCGTCTTTTTTTCAACGCCTTTCCGCCGCGTATACTTTCGCTTCGGCTTGGCTTCCGCAATGGTTTCCACACTTTCTTCGGATGTCGGAAGTAACGCTGCTTCTTCAACGGCGGGCGCTTGTTCCGTTTCCCCGGCTGCCGTTTTTTCCGTCCTGCTACCCGTATCGGTTCCGATATTCTCGGCATCCGCTTCTTTTCCGATTGTCTCCAACAAACGCTGCAAAAATTCATTTTGCACTTGCATCAAATCTTTAATTGAAGACATGCCCTCTCTGACCGCCGGAAAATCAAAAAACGAAACTCCGCTCTGCGCCGTAATAAACACAATCACTTCCAGAGCTTCTTCTTTACTGAGGTCCAGACCCGTAATCAGATCTTTGACCAGTTTTGTTTTAGCTTCCATAAAATAGAAATTAAAAGGTTATTGTATAACGTTAATTATATCTCAATCCATCTAAAATTCGTAAGTGAACAGACCAGCTATAACATACCGCGTTTTAAATGTCCATTTTTTTGTCAATTATACAAAAACAAAAGGGAACATTTCCGAGAATGTTCCCCTTCGCAAAATTTCGTTTATCTCTGCACGCCGCAGACTCTGCCGCGGACATTATCCGTCAGAGCCAGAACATCTGCCGGTTTAACCAGCAGATAATCGCCCTTGATCCGATGCTTGAGCGCGCAGGCTGCCGAAGCAAACTCAACCGTTTCCTGATTTTCCGCAATTTCTGCTTTCAGAAAACAGTAAAGCAGCGCCGCCGCAAAAGCGTCACCGGCACCAAGCGGATCGACAACACTTTCCAACGGATACCTCCGGGAACGGCAAATTCCGTTCCGATCCCACAGCATTCCCTGCACGGCCAGTCCGTTTTCCAACGGCACGCGGGCAACCGAGGCTATTTTGCCGAAATCAAACTTCTTGTTAAGCTGCTCGGCCATTTGAGCATAAACCTCGACATTCATAGCCTCATCCACGCGAATGTCGGCACCCAGAACCGCCGCCTCCTCTTCATTGACAATCGCCACATCGACATATCTACCGATTTCAGACATAACTTCCCTGGCCTTGTCCATGCTCCAGAGCTTGGAGCGATAGTTGACGTCACAACTGACTCCGATACCCAGCTCCCGAGCCGTCTGGCAGGCCTGTAGGCAGATTTCCGCGGCTTCGTCGCTCAATGCCGGCGTAATTCCGCTGAAATGAAACCATCCGGCTTCTTCAAAAATCCGCTTCCAGTCAAATTCTTCCGGTTTTGCTTCCGCTATCGCGCTGTGTGCGCGGTCATAGGTGCAAATGCTGCTGCAGGAAGAAAAACCCTTTTCCAGAAAATAAATTCCCAGACGCTTTCCGCCCCTGATTACCGCACTTGTATCCACGCCGTAACGGCGCAAAACCTGTAAAGCCATTTCGCCGACCACATTGTCGGGAAGCTTGGTAACAAAAGCCGCCGGCTGCCCAAGCTGACTCAAAGCAACCGCAACATTCGCCTCGCTTCCGCCAAACACGGCATCCAGACACTCCGTTTGCAAAAAACGCAAATCATTTGCAGGCGACAAACGCAACATAATCTCGCCCAGACTAATAACTTTTTTCATATTATAATATATTTGGTTCGCGCGGAGTATAAAAACAAAGACGCCCCTTGTCCAGAAAAAATTTCAGCCGCAACGCGGCACTCCTGCAAAAAAACAAACGACGGCATAAGAGAATATGTCCCCAAAACGCGGGATAAGAAACGGTTATTTTCCGGAAATTTTGTTCTTGATGTTGGCAATCATCATCAAAGCTTTGTCCGACGTCGGGACAAAGACTTCATCCCAGGCATCTTCTCTGGCCGTCAGCAGTTCGGGATGCGAACAGATATGCAAAGCTTTCGGATCTTTCGGCAGTTCGCGCTTAATCGGAATCAGCTCCATGCCGTTATGGCGCAGAACCGGCGCGCCTTCAATCCGCTCATAGCCGCACTCACGCCAGCGGTTAAGCAGTTCCTTTTTGCACATGCCGTAAACCTGACGATACCCCTTGCGCGACACGAACTCAAACCCCTTGTTCATTATGTCGCTGGAAACGCTGGTTTTGCGAAAACCCCGCAAAACCGCCATACGCTCAAATTTTGTAAAATCGGCAAAATAACGGATGCGCATCGTCCCGACGCCCACGCCGTCAACCTTGGCCAGAATATGAGTGGAAACGAAATCATTTCCGTCGAACTCCTGTTCCGCCGGAATTTTCTGCTCGTCGACAAAGACCGCACGGCGGATTTTCATAACTTCGTCAAAATCAGCCTGGTTTTGCACAACAACTATTTCTATAGATTTATTTTCCATAAAACTATTATATGCTTGACCGGACTTAAATTAAAATATACTAATATTATAAAGAGGTATATATTTTGAGTCACATTTAATCGAGATTTCGCAAAATGAACATCAAGCAAAAATTGGCACTAATCAGGGTAATGCTTTATTTTAACGCCATTTTACGGAAAGGAAAAATTTCAAAGGCCGCTGAAGAAAACGGAATAAAACAGGGAAATCTGAGCCATCTGATAACCGATTTTGAGAAGTCTTCGGGCATTCTTCTGCTGCAACGCAGCAATCAGGGCGTCATCCCGACGCCGCGGGGATTAAAAATCAGCCGGCTGACCGAACAGCTTGAACAAAGTCTCAGGGAACTGGAAAAAGCCGTGCATCCCGAACCGCGCGGAAGCATCAAATTCTGTCTGGCGCCGGATTTGAACCTGAAAAACCTGTCACAGTTCCAAAAACAGCACCCTTCCTGGGAAATAAGCCCCTGCCCGGTTCCCGAAAACGCCGATATTGCCGTTTTGACCCGAGCGCCGGACTGGAAATGCGAATACACGACCTTCTCGACCGGAGGCAACGTTTCTCAGAAATTATGGATAGTCTGTCGGATGGACAAACCCGAAGCCGTTACCTTGTACGATTTTATAATACAGCAGTTGCTTTCTTGATATAGTCAATCAGAACCCTGATTTTCTTCTGGTCTTTGACGTCTTTGTAAGAAACAATCCAGAACGGATGCGAAAGCTCAAATTTAATCTTGTCCAGACAAACCAGATTTTTTTCTTTCAGACCGACGCTGAACGGATGCAGGGCAATGCCTATGCCGTCCTTGGTCAGCTGCATCAGCATTGAAGACGAATTCGTTTCCGCGGCCACATAACTGCAGTTGTCGACAAAATTGCACCACTCGCCCCAGACTTCCCGATAGTTGGACCGTACGCAGAGACGGTGATTTTTCTGAATGTCCTCAATGTCTTTCGGATAACCGAAACTTGCCAGATAGTCCATGGAAGCAAACAGGCCGAAACGCAGATTGTGCTTAAACAAAATAACGGCATCGGGATGTACCGGCTTTTCGTAAACTACGGCCAGATCCGCATCATACAAAACCGACGGCGCTTCTATGGAACAGAGTATCTCAATCCTGACGTCTGGATAAAGCTGATAAAACCCCGGCAGACAAGACGACAGATATGCGGCGGCCAGACCGTCGCTGGTCCACAATCGCACCGCTCCCGAAACATTGTTGTTCTGTTGTTTATAAGAATTGATTTTATAAACCGACTTTTCAATGCTGCAGCTTATTTCATACAGGTTTTTGCCGACTTCGGTCAGAATCATGCGCCTGTCGCCGTGCTCAAACAGCTTGGCGCCGACTTTTTCTTCCAGTTCTTTCACATACCCGGAAAGGTTAGACTGCTTCATGCCGTTTTCCAACGCGGCGGCGGTTACGTTTCCGGTTTTGGCAATGGCCGCAAAACTCAAAATTTTCCTAAGCAAAATCAGTTGGTCGCCAATTCTCATACTTTCTTTTTATGCTCCAAAATACTTGAATACCACATTCAGCTGTTCGACAACGAAATCAAGCGTCGGATCGTCAATTGTCTTAATCCGTTCAATCAGCAAATTCTCGGTGGCAATCCTGGACATTGACTTGCGCCGTTGAACTTCAATGTTGAGCAGGTCGTCCAAACCGACGTTAAATTTTTTGGAAATTTTGCAGATCATAACCAAATCAGGCGTCACACAGCCCCGTTCCAGGTTGGAAATCGTGCGCCAGCTCACATCGCAGACATTAGCCAGTTCTTCCTGTGTCATCTGCGCATTTTCGCGCAAAGACCGAACTCTCAGACCAAGATATTTATTCAGATCGTTTTCCATATCGCATTCTATACCATGAAATAAATTGTTTATCCATGAACCAAATTTCATATCAGCTGCGATAAGATGAAGCAAAGTTCATTGAGAATTAAGGCTGTTTTTGCGTAATTTCCCTGAATACGTCATGCGTATAAGCTTCATAGGCAACGCTCAGAAAATAATATGTATCGCGAAAGCCGCGCTTTTTCAACTTGGAAAACAAATCGCCAAAAGCCTCTGTAATCAACTTTGTTTCTTCCAGATATTCCTCATTTTCCGACATTCAACTGCTCCTTTTTGTCGATTGGTGGCAAACAAACTGCTAAGCATTTTATGGCAACATCTGAAAATAAACAGCGGATAATATTAGATAGTTCTTATATAATTTAAAAAAAGCCATATTTTACAGATAGTTGCCAGAACAAAATTACAATAGCGGAATAATCCTGCCAAACCGGACGGCCGCCGACCGTACAACACAAAAAAAGCAGCCCCGGCAAAGGGACTGCTTCTTGCTGCAACGGCTGTTTATTTTCTGCCGCCTATCCGGCAAAGTCATAATAGGCCTTTATTTTCATACATGCGCCTTTTTTCTTGAATCTGTAGTGCCGGACCTGTTCTCCGGACGTGTCGAAACAATTAAAGCCGATAGCCGAAAAATGCTCATACGCCTCACGAACGACATCTTTCTCAAAAAGAGAATGCCCGAGAAAATGATTGGCCTCTCCCCGAAAACCCAGCATATCCAAGATTGTCGGCGTCAGCGCCAGAGAATTCAGTCCTCCGGCATCCTTCTTTGCCGGCATTATAAATTTATTATAGAAAATCAGCGGCATTTCTCCGACAAAATAATCATATTCTCCAAACAATTCCGTAAAATCACGTCCCGGATAGGTGGCATGATCGGAGGTAAAGACCAGTATCGTGTCTTTCGCAAAAGCTGACGCGTCAAACTTTTGCAGGAATGTTCCCAACCAATAGTCCTGATTATAAAACTTGTTCAGAAAACTGTTTTTGCCGTCATCATATTTTACATCGGGCGAATCAAGCCCGACATGCGTTCCCAGAACATAAGTCGCCAGAAGAAACGGACGCTTTTGTTCAGCAAGCCGCTGCGCCTCGGCAAAGAGATTTTCATACAGGCGCCTGTCCGACCAATTCTGTGCCGTTTTGCTGCCAATAACCTCATCAAAGCCTATCCCCTTGACAAAAGTCTGAAAATTGTCACTTTCCGGATGCGGCGAAAGAAAAACCGTCTGATATCCGTTCTTTCTCAAAATCAACGGCAGACTTTCCGTCCTGCCCTTAAAATGTTCGTCGACAGCCTTCTTGTTTATTTCGGCAATACCCTGACCGCCGTAACTTCCGCCCAGTAGCTGAAAACCGGAAATCAACTGCCCGCGAATACCTCTGAACGTCGCCGCGGTATGATTGTAATAGTTTTCAAAACTGACGCTTCTGTCGCGCAATTCAAAAGTGTGCGGTGTCAGTTTCTCAGATATGACTTCCGACGACATGCCCTCCGCAAATATCAAAATGACGTTTTTCTTTTTTGTCATTTCATTTTGCCATGACGATTTTCCTTCTTCCACAACGTTTTTCCGATAAAACCGGCTGCCGTCGTCATATGCCGGATTATAAGCCAGCTGATTATACACCTGCCCGGCCGTTACCGCGGCCGCTCGCAAAGGAAAATTGTCAAAGCACAATTCCCCGGCACCCCATATTGCCATAATCCAGGCAAAGGTCCGAACTTTTTGAATCCGGAGCCTGTGCGGCGGCAGACTTACCGCCAGAAACAACACGGCAATAAATGTCAGCTTTACTTGCGTTTCCGCTCCGACCGAAGACGCCGACGATAAATTCCAGAGCGTAAGCGGCTCAATATAACGGCCGGTAACAAAAACGCTGCACAATTGCGCCGCCTGAACAAAAATCAACGGGTACAACAGCAAAAATCTGAACCGCCCGTTTTTTAAACGGCCGTTCAACAACAGAAGAAAAAACGCCTCAAACGTAAACAAAAAGGCAAATGATAAGTCAAAACCGAGCAACAGCGTAAAAATAAAGATAAAAATAATTCTAAACAACAAACCGGCCCCTGCCGTAACCGGTTTCGGACAAATACAAACAGACATATCTCCCCGCAGTAAAATTTTTACAGTTCACAAAATCACGAAGTTATATAACTTATTTTCCTGCAAAAGTAAATACTTATAAAAACAACATTTTTTTATGTCTATTTTCCTGGCACAAGACAAAACAAAGAACTTCCTTTTTATTGAACCTTGTGATAAAATTGTCCAAAAACGACAAGGAAAAAATCATGCCCGCTCAGCTTATTATCGGCCGCAGATGTCCGAAAACGCCAGAAAATCCCGTCGGTTGGGAAGATATCCCGCTTCAGGACATAAAATTTGACAAACCGACGGTTCTTTGCCTAAGCGGAGACGGAACCCTGACCGCCAGAGATGCAAATGCCATGGCCAAATATGCCGAACGCCTGCTGGGCAGAATTGGCCTTGAGGGACAAAGGGACATTCAAATTCTGTCCGCTTACTATCGGAATGCCAATGCCCGCGAAATGACCAACAGCCGCCTCTGCCATACCGAAGCGGACAAAAGCCGTTTTTCGGAAGAAGAGCGAAACCCCTCCTACATTTTTGATTTCTACGAACAATGTCTCAGAAAAATTACACGACAGAAAAACGGACGGAAAAGAGAATTCTCAGAAGCATGCAGGCTCATGCGAAATCTAAACGTTCTGGCCTTTTGTCACGGCGATTACGTTACCTGCAAACTGAATGAAATAATGAACGAAGACATGAAACGTCTTGGCTACACATCCGGCGAAACAGATGCCGTTGCCAGGCAGGCTGCCGTCATCTCGGTCGTTCCGCAGGACAACCTGAAAAAATCATCTTTTACCAAAATCGGCTTTGTCTCGCTCGACGACTATCACTATGCCTCGGACGATGCGTCAAACCTGACCGATTATTACGAACTCGACTGCTGTGAAAACTCCTGTTTCGGCATTATTGAGCGAGAAAAAGAAGCCAGAAAAGGACGTTCGCGTCTGTTTTACATCGACAACCTGCTGGATTACAATTCCATTGAAGACAAATTTGCCGTCTGGATGGGTAAAACCGAAAAACTGCACCAAATGAACGCATACATTGATTTGGATTATCAAAACGAATTCGGAACCAAATCGGAAAACGGCCGCAATTTCGGACGCATGATTTCCCGCGCGCTGCAAAACGCCGTATCAAACTCTTGCCGCAATTACCGTTCCCGGGAACTGATCGAATTGAAAACCGATGACATTTTCATAACCGAACCCGCAGGTTTTCGTCAGGGAAACGAGCAGCAAAATCAGGGCTATATTTCTCCGCAGGTTGAAAATGCCGTTGCCGAAGCGCAGCGCCGGGGAGCGAAAACGGACAGCTGCCTCTGCCCCTCCCAAACGCAAATCAGCGCATTTCCCCATATGCGGGATTAAAAACCGGCGCCTTTACCCGTTTCCGTGATACGAACACTGTTACCCCCTTCTTCAATACGGGCAAAAACAGCGTCATAGTCCCTGAAACTGCGGCACTTAATGACAGGAACACGGCTTTGCGCCAAAAACTCGGCAATTTCCACGTTGATTTCCCGCCCGATAAAGTCATAATCCATGATTTTTTTCAACGTAACCCGGCGATAATGATAAGCCTGAACCGGCAAATCCTTGTCAATTTCCCTGCCTATTAGCTTTTTCGCCTTCCAAAAACGACAGGTAAAACGCCATATGGCAACCAGACGGTTAATCCGCATGTCAACGATTAAATCCGGCTGCATTTTTTCGTACAGATAACGCTGGCACCCCTCGGAAACCCAGCTGTCCTTATGTTTTTTCAGAAAATCGTCCAACTTGGCAAACTGTTCCTCCCGCGGATAATAACTGCCGCCGTCTGCGGTATTCCGGCAGATTTCATCTAAATTAAGCCGCGGCAGATTAAATTTCCGGTTTATCGCATAGGCCAGCGAAGATTTCCCTGCACCCAGCGGCCCGATTATAAGTATCTTCATCAGACGTTTTCCCTCATAATCCGTCCGGCAAAACGAACCCAGAAAATTTTGCCGACAGAATATCTTTATATTAGTTATATCAATAACTCACAAGGTATATTTGTGCCTGTTGAGAACATGACGCTGATACTCGGGCGCCAATTCGGTAAAATATCCGCTCCAGCCCCAAACACGTACAATCAGATTCCTGTGATTTTCCGGATGAACCATCGCGTCTTCCAGAACAGCGGCATCAAGCACATTTAGCTGCAATTGCTGGTTTCCGACATGAACAAAATATTTAATCAGATTAACCAGTTTTGAAATTCCTTCGTCATACTTGAAAATTGTCGGCGAAAGTTCAATCGTAATCGGACCGCCGTTGACAATTCTGGAATAGTCTATCCCCGCAAAGGACTTTAAAACACTTAAAACCCCATTAATTTTAACACCATGTGCCGGTGCCAGACTGGCAGACAGCGGCTCCCCGGCTCCGCGCCCGTCTTCAGAAGCGCCTATATAAGGCAAATCGGCAGAAACGGGCTGCGTCAGCAGGATATAAAACATCGCGGAACCTGAACCGGGACGGATACGGCTCCGGCGCGTAGAAATCATCTCGGCAGCCAGCGCAAATGAATCAAACAAAAATTTCAAATTTCGATTGGAAACCGCATCATTGTTTCCCAGTTTCGGCAGTTTTGTTTTCAAAAACGCCTTCAGTTCCTCATAACCGCAAAAATTCTTTTTCGTCGCCCTGTACAGTTCCTTCAATTTCGCATGAGGATAATTATCGGCAAAATATTCAATCGCTGTCATCATATCCGCGGCATTGGAACTTCCCGCTCCGTGAATGCCTACATGATGATATTTGCTGGCAAATTCCACTTCTCTTGCTTGCTCCAAAGCGCCGTCAACAAAAAGACACCCCAACGGACATGGCAAAAAATGTATATCGCACACTTTTTGAATATGCCTGATTTGACGCCACATATCCCATTTAATCAGCTGTCGAAACAAAAATTTTGAAAAAAGCGGCAGTTTGACAGCCAGTTTAAAAGCCCTGTGCACGGCATAAGGAAAAGACACGGCGCTTTTATTGACAATTTCCACGCCCTTGCTCGGAATAACAAATTCCCAACAGGCCGCGACAGTATAGTTACGTGCATCTTCCAACGAATAGCCGTTTTTTACCAAAGCAGGTATAACGACCTCGTCATTCGAATATTGCGGAAACCCCAAACCGCATTCGGTCAGCATACAGGCCGTTTTCAGCAAATCATCGGGCGTGTTCCGATCAATTCGCAAATTTATTTTCGGATCTATCAGCTTTAAGTCTTTCGAAACCTCCATCATCAGATAGGTCAGTTCATTAACGGCAGGGTTCCCCTCCCCGTCACAGCCGCCCAGCATAACCGTCTGTCCGTTGTCTCCCTGCTGGACGCCAAAGTATGTATCGCTGTCACGGTTAAAAGAAATGAAAAATTCAGCAAACAAATCCCGCGCCTGTTCTTTGGTCAGCGTTTTTCTCTGCAAGTCTCTCAGATAAAAAGGATACAGATACTGATCCATGCGCCCCAAACCAATATGCGCGCAACCGGCATAATACAGCAACGCACTCATTAATCGAATAGACTGCATTGCTTCCTGCAGCGTCTTGGCACCGTACAGAGGAACCCGACGAAAACTTTCCGCCACCGAATGATTTCCGGCGGCTTCGGCTGCTGCCTCATAACGTTCGGCAAGGTTGGCAACGGCCTCGATGACGATGACAGCCGCTTCCAAAAAATCACGTTTTTGTTTATCTTTGGTTTTTGACAGTTTTTCTCGACAGAGTTCCAAACGGCCGGATAAGCCCTCGTTCAGGAGCTTTTCCCAATTTATGGTCAGATTGTTCAACGGGTGCAGTACTGCATCCTTTTCCACACCCAACGCTTTTTTTGCCTCCTTCGGCTCGTAATATGCCGGAACATTGTTGACGGTTCGGACAAAGGAAATCTTTTCGTCAGGAAAGACAATCGGCTCCAAAGCCTCACAGGAAATTTTAAAAGCAAGAGCGGCCCTTTTTTCCAAAGACAGATTTTTGCCCTTGAACTCGCCGACAAAATCAAATGTCCAGTCATGCCTGTATTTTTTGAACAGACGCTGCTGCGTAAAATCTCTCAACTCGCGAAGTCTTTTATTTAACACGTTTTTCTCCTTCCATATGAACCCGATACCCTTTTTCCTCTGCCGTTTTTTTAAAACGGCGGATAATATCCATATCGTTTCTGATACCTTTGTGAAGCTGAAACCTTTTACCGAAAGTTTCATATTTTGCCCCGGCCAGTTCATTGTAGGGCAACAAATCTATACTTTCCGGCCTGTTAGGAAGTTTCTCTAAAATACGGCCGATTCGATTTAAATTATCTTCTGTATCGGTTATTTGCGGAATCAGCGGAATTCGGACATGGAAAGGAATTGCCCTTTCGGACAAAGCCATCAGGTTATCCAGAATTATGCGGTTGGACTCCCCCGTATATTTCCGATGTTCCTCATCATCGGCAAGCTTTACGTCAAAATAGACCTTACTGAACATTGCTGCCAGTTTTAAAAACTTTTCGGCATCGCAATACCCCGAAGTGTCCAGTATCGTATGTATATCGGTCAGCTTTGGCAGCAGTTCCGTCAGAAAATCAGCCTGGCAGGACGGTTCTCCTCCCGAAAAAGTCACGCCGCCGCCGGAAAGTTCAAATACGTCGCGAAAAGAATTTAACCTTTCCGCCAACCTGTCCGCCGTCCAGTTTTCTCCGCAGATTTCTCTGGTTTTCAAATTAAGTTCGGGAAAAAATTCCTGAGTTTCCGGATTATGACACCACCGGCAGCGTAACGGGCACCCTTTCAGAAATACGGTAACCCGAATACCCTCCCCGTCATGAACGGTAAATTCCTTTATGTCACAAATACAGGCCGTTTTCATTTATAGCTTTTATATTTCTTCTTATACTTCTGCTTAACTTTTCCCAAAGTCGCACAATACAGCATTCTGAAAAACAGATATTTCAGAAAACTCTTTTTACCGGGTTGCATCTGTTCTATGCGGACAATGCCGCTTTCCACCTGAGACAAACGGTTTTCCAGCCACCGGAGACGATTTTCGTTCTCATATTCCTTCAACGGACACATCGCTATCGGAAAAGGCAGCTTAAGAAACCGCTCATACGCCAAACGCATCTGCGGCAGCAAATCTCTGTTCTCTTCGCGCTGGGTAAAGAAACAGATGTGAACCATCGGCACGCTCAAATCCGCTACAATTTTCTTATTGTTTTTCCGACAATAGGAATAAGTCTGATATTCGTCGTCCGTATGCCCGATGTCAATGTCCGTCCAAAAAGACTTCTTAAAAAGCATACAGTTTATCGAATACCTCTCCCTGTTGTCGACTTCCCGATACGGCAGTTTCTGAACTGCCCGGACGTAGTCTTCCGGATGCAGCGTCGTCTGATTGTGAATCCATCTGGCGTAAAAAGGCAAAGCCCAAACGCTTCCGCCGCCGCCCGGATGTATTCTCCCCTTTTCCACAAAACGATACTTCAGAGAATCATTATCGTTCTTCACACCAATGTAATGCGCTACCGATATTTTCTGAAACTCGCCATCCAGCCCCATCGCTTCGACAACCTGTTTAAATCCCCAGGGGTTGTTGTTGACTAAGGACGTAACATACCCAAGTTTCCGCCCATACTTACGATACGAATTCTCGTAACAGGCAATCAGTTTTTCAAGCCAGTCGGACGTCAGCGGAAAAACGTCGTCGTCAACTTTGCAGATATAGTCATAGGACTTCATCTCGTCGCTTTCAAGCAATGTCTTAATACTGACAAAGGGCGCGCCGGGCTGAATCCAATCGACAACCGTAATCTGTTTCGGAAACATCTTCTGATACCGCAGACAAACCCTGTATGTCCTTTCCGTATCATATGTTCCCCGTCCGTTTTGCAGCAGATAAATATGAACATTCGGATTGGTCAGCTTCGTATAGGCTGCCAACGCAATTTCCAGGGCTTCATAATCAGCATAACATAACTGAACAATCGCAATTTTCTTCAAGTTCATTTTACTTTCCTATATTTTCTTACCGTTAACCGTCATCGGCAAACTGTTTTTCAGTTTCTGCCGGTACGCTTTTCGCATTTGTTTAAACTGCCGCCTTTTTTCGCCCGCACACACTTTTGACAAAAGATAATATCCGAAATACCGGCAGCGCATTTTCCAGAGGCTTTCCTGATCAACGTCCGTATTCTGAACCATCATCACATCGGCTTCATAAGCTCTCATTCCTTTCTTCTCAATCATATACTGGAAATAGGCCGAATACAGCAGCTCGCCCAAATATGCAATTGTCCGCTTTCCGTTCGGCGAATATTCAGACACATCAAGAATCCGGTTAAAACCGGACAAAATCGGAAATACAAAACCGGCATATTCCATAAATATCTTTTTGGAAGTTATCATCGACATATAAAGATATTTTTTCGGCTTGTATGAAAGCTGCTCCATAAAATTGCCAAAATCTTCATCTGCGGTTTTCACGTAAGCGATAAAATTTTCATAATCTTTCAGTTTGGTCCCTTCGATTCTGGCTGTAAAATCTTCTCTGATATCTTTCAGATTAATCAAAGAAAAATCCGAAAGACGCGGTAGCACCACGTCATATTTCTGCAACAGGGACAAAACGTTTTTTTCCGAAAGTCCCATTAAATCCAAATACCGCTTGTCCGGGCTGCTCATCGTAAACATTGAATAACACCGGTCATGATTGTTTCTTTCAATATCTTTTCCCAAGGAACTCAAAATCAACTGCCGCCGATACTGCATAAATCCGATAAAATCAGGATTTCCGACCGCGTCAAAATTCTTCCACGCCCAGTATTGAACCGTCATTTCGCAAAAATTTCGATTCAAACGGGAAATATTGTCACCACTATCATCGCCAATCGTATTCTTTTGCATCCACTTAATCTGTTCCGGCGTCAAAAAACCGTCCCGGGACTCTGACATTGCCACTGCACGGCCGGCATGTACAGGAATCAACAAATCGTTTTTAAACAAATAAGTCGGCTTAAAATACGCCAACAGAATTTTGACTTTAGGTTTTACCATTAATACAACTCCTTAAACAAAGCCAATGCTCTCGCAACGGCAACATCCATATTGTAATATCTGTAATCGCCCAACCGGCCGAAGAAATGAACATTCTTGCAATTTTCGGCCAGAAGCAGATACCGATTGTACAATTCAAGATTTTTATCTTGCGGAACGGGATAATACCGCTCATTTTTTCCGCGTTCGAAAGCCGCCGGATATTCCAGCGAAATAACCGTCCTGTCGGACTTGTCGTTGAGAAAATACTTATGCTCGCAAATACGCGTAAAGTCATAATTGTTCGGATAACTTACCACAACGCCGTTCTGAAAATAAGGCGTATTCTCCTCTCTGATGTCAAACTCCAAACTCCGGTAAGGAAGTTCTCCCAGCTCATAGTTAAAAAACTCGTCAATCGGCCCCGTATAATAGACATTCTCCGCTTCAAAATTCTCCGCGTCATAAGGCGCATTCAACCTTACCTCAATAAGCGGATGAGCCAGAATATTCTCAATCATTTTGGTGTATCCGTCCTGCGGAATGGCCTGATAGCGGTCGACAAAATAGTCGTCATTGGTGGACACGCTCACGGGAACGCGTTCGGCAACCGCCGGATCCAGTTCTTCCGGCGTTACGCCCCACTGCTTTTTATAATAATTCAGAAAACCTTTCCGGTAGATGTAATCCGCCAGAAAAGACAGGTCGGCGTCATCCTGCTCTCTGAGTTTCAAAATGGACAGCCGGTTGCCGTATCCGACAATATTGATAAGTTTTTGGCTGATTCTCTGCGCCATGTCTTCGGGAAAGCATTTCTTCAAACTGTTCAGATTAAACGAAAACGGAACCGTCTTCCCGTCAATGTAAGCCTGTACTTTCAGAAAAAACGGATGCCATTTGGTAAAACGCGACAAATAATGCCAGACCTCTCCGTTTGAGGTATGAAAAATATGCGGTCCGTATTTATGAATGCAAATGCCGTTTTTATCCCGATAATCAAAACAGTTTCCGCCGATATGTCCTCTGGCGTCAATAACCAGAACCGGCTCATTCAAAACGCCTGCAATCCGTTCGGCCATAACCGCGCCGGACAAACCGGCGCCGACGACCAGATGTTTAATCTTGCGCATAGGCTTTTTCCTTATGAAGTTTCAGATAATTCATCAACACCGACCTGTTGCGGCGACAGCTGTCAGACAGTTCCTGAGGTGTAAACGGCGATACGAACCGGTGCAGTTTGTCCACGTTCAGAACAAACTGATCCCGCGGCGGAACGTTTCCCTCAAAGAAAATATGTTCTTCGCCGACAATGTCTGTCAGAAGTCTTTCCAAAGACAGGGCAAAACCGGCTCCGACATTGATTATCCCGGACACTTTCTTATGAATGAGAACACTAAGCGCCTTTTGCAGATAATCTCTGGTAATAAAATCTTTCCTTGTTTCCGGATTCTCCGTAACAATCAGCTTGCCACGGGTTAAAATGCTTTCGCTGATCCACCCCATAAAGGTCTTATATCCCGTCCTGTTGACCGGTTCACCCAAAACGTTAGCCACCCGTACAATCAGAGATTGTCCCGGAATTATCCCCTGAATAGCCTTTTCGGCTGCCGCCTTGTTTTTGGCATAAGCGTCAAGCGGCTGCAACGGCGCTGTCTCGGCAATCTCGTCAGCCAAATTCCGGGAACCGTAAACTTTGCGGGAAGAAATCATTACCAGTTTTGTCTCCGAACCTTTTATCATCCGAGCCAGTTTTACGTCCAATAACTCGTCCTGCGACAACGTTTTACAGCTAAACTCCGGCTGTATCGTAAAATTAATAACAGCGTCAAAACGCTTTATTTCCTCTTTGTCGACATAATCCAGCCTTGGAAAACTCATAACGTCGTCCGATATGAACACGTTTTGCAAATTCCGAGCTAAATAGGCGTCATTACCGATTACAGCCACTTTCATTTTGTTACCTTTTCAAACAACGCCCAAATATTCCGCGTCGGTTTGGTCACAGACAGAACCGGAACCAGCCCCCGTTTTCTGTCTCTCTTTGTTTTCAGCCTTTTAGCCAAACTGCCGCACCTCACGAATATTGAGTATGGTCGCGGTTTTCGGCATTTTTACTCTGCAACAAACGTCCGACTTCGGGATTTTGAGCCAGAAAGTTATAAAGCGACACGACGGAAATACCGGCTTCCTGTGCTGCCCTCTTTCGCGAAACGCCGGACAGCAGCCTGGAAACGATAAGCTCTTTCTTCCCGTCCCAAACACGCTTTTTATTCTTGCTGCCCAAACAGCGCCCGAGTTTGCAGCCGCTCGCCTTTTTCTCGTCAAGAGAGTTTTTGGTAATCGTCGAAACCATGCTGTTGCGTATTTCAATAGACAAAGCCAGCCCCTTCAGCAGCAAATCGGTTTCCGAAGACGGCTTTAGAACCAGCTTTTCCTTAACACAGACCAGATTCAGCCCTTTTCCGAGAAACGCCTTCAGATTTTCAACAATCACCGCCAGAGAATTTCCCAAACTGGCAACATTGGCGCACAAAACCGTATGCCCGGTCGTTTGAAAACCGGCTTCCATATTCCGTATATCCGTTTCCGAAACATACATGTCGACGGCAAAATCATTGTCTGCGGCATATTGTTCAATTACCCGCCGCTGTTTCTCAACCGCAATGTTTTTTCCGCCAATGTCCAAATACCCGATAACCATACAAACCTTCGCCATCATACCATCTAACGAACGATATTTTTGCCCAAGGCGTTACCGGTAGAGAAAAATGTGTTAACCTATAAAAAAGGTAGAAAATTATTGTGATTTCTTATAAAAAGGTATTGCAAAAATTACCCACATAAAGTACAAGAAAAAATATCGTTCGTTAAATTTACAAACATCAATTATTGCTGTTTTTCTATATGAAATACAACCTGTTAAGCTTTAGGTATACCTGCAAGAAAATTATAAATCGTTTTACTGCTTACCTTCATAATGCGGGCAATCTGCGCCTTTTTCATTCCACCCTGATATAAACTGATTATCTCATCCTCTCTGCCGTCAAGAATATGCCTTTTGTTCTTCGTGCCGAATTCGCGCCCCAGTTTGCGTCCGCTGGCCTTGATTCTGGCCAGAGCCTCTTTGGTTCTCTGTGAAATAAGATTACGTTCAATTTCCGCCGAAAGCGAAAACGCAAAAGCCAGAACCTTGCTTTGAATATCAGCTCCGAGCCGATAGCGATCTTTAATTGTCCAAACCTGAACTTCTTTGTTCATACAGATGTTAAGCATTGTCATAATCTGCAAAATATTGCGCCCCAGACGGGAAATTTCCGTACAAATCAGCACATCGCCCTTTTTAAGTTTCCTGATCATTTTTCCAAGTTTCCTCTCTTCAAAATCCTTGGTTCCGCTGATTGTCTCCGTTATCCATCTGTCAATTTGTATTTTTTCCCCAGTACAAAAATTATTGATTTCAAATTTCTGATTCTCAAGTGTCTGCCTGTCCGTACTCACTCTGACATATCCGTATATCATTTTAATCTCCGTAAAAAGCTTAAGTATATTTCCGCCGTGCAATAAAGAAACGCCCCGCAGATTGTATCTGCGGGGCAAAAACACCAAATGTTACCTACGAAAAACTATTCGATGAAAGAACGGCTCATAATGTAAAATTCTTCCTGACTCGGCAGCACCTTCTTTTCCATCGGTTTCCAGGTATCATCGTATGCCCTGGCATCTTCCTCGGAAACTTTCATAACCGGGCTGCAGAAATAAACCTGTTTTCTACCGTCCAGAGCGCCGGGGACAAGTTCTTTGGCCATCATTGCCGCCGGATATCTTCCTTCTTCCGAACAGATGTTATACTTTTTACAGCTTTTGAATCCCCTGCCGACATAATTCGCGGGACTTCCGAACAAAACAATAACTTCATAACCAAGCGCCGACGCTCTTTCAAATGAATGTTCCATCAGCTTTCTGCCATACCCTTTTCGCTGAAATTCGGGCGCGACGCAAATCGGCCCCAACGTCAGAATTTCCTTTTCCCGTCCGTTTTCGTCAACCAATCTGGCCCGCGTGTACATAACGCTCCCGACAATCTGTCCGTCCTCTTCAATAACCAAAGACAGTTCCGGCACAAAATCGGCATGCGAACGCATAACATGCACCAGATAATGTTCGACGCAACCGGGAACATAAATGTTATAAAAGGCCTTTCTGGTCAGTTCCTCAACAATCCCATAATCCTTTTCCGTCTCGTTCCGTATAACTGCCATTTCAAAATTTCTCCGATAGTCTCAAAATATTCCCACTATTATAAGCAAATAAACTAAAATCATCAACGCATATCATTTACCGACAAAAAACCTGTTCCATTTTTCCTTTTTTCTTTTTAATATTAAACAAATAAAATTCACATGCGACGGAGCAGACAAATGCAATATACAGGGAAATATAAATCACCTTTAGGCAACATTCTCCTGGCGGCCGACGAAAAAGGACTGACCGGCCTGTGGTTTGAGGGACAGAAATATTTCGCCCGCTGCCTCGATAAAGAGCATGAAGAGAAAAACCTGCCCGTTTTCAGAGACGCCAAACGATGGCTTGACATATATTTTACGGGAAAAGAACCGAACTTCAAACTGCCGCTCCATTTTACGGGAACATCCTTCCAAAACGAAGTATGGGAAATCTTATATACAATCCCTTACGGAAAAACAACAACCTACGGCGAAATAGCCCGGCTTCTCGCCCAAAAGAAAGGACTTGCGCAAATGTCGGCTCAGGCCGTCGGCGGCGCCGTCGGACATAACGAAATATCAATTATCGTTCCCTGCCACAGAGTCGTCGGCGCTTCCGGCAGCCTTACCGGATACGCCGGCGGAATTGACAGAAAGATAAAGCTTCTCAAACTGGAAGGGGCGTTACAAGATGGCTTTTTTGTTCCGAAAAAAAGCACTGCTCCCTGAATATAGGCAACCGGCAGATAAAAACGACTTCAAGGAGGAACAATGGGATACTGCGGATGGAACTCGGCTTCGGAAATCGACCGGCATTACCATGATACGGAATGGGGTATCCCTGTTCACAATGACCAGAAACAGTTTGAATATCTCATGATGGAAGTCATGCAATGCGGACTGAGCTGGGAATTAATGCTCCGCAAAAGGGAAATATTCCGCCAATGTTTTGACAACTTTGATTTTGACAAAGTTGCGGCTTACGATGACCGGAACCTCGAACGCATTATGAATACGGATGGCATGATCCGTTCGCCGCGTAAAATCAGGGCAATTATTAACAATGCGCGCTGTTTTCAAAAAGTCCGCGATTTATACGGCAGCTTTTCAAATTATTTATGGGCCTACTCTGACGGAAAAACCATTATCTATTCCAGTCACGGCGGCGGACGCATCCCCGTAAGCAACGGCTTGTCAGCAAGGATCAGCAAGGACTTGAAAAGCAAGGGCTTTAAATATCTGGGAGCCGTAACAGTCTATTCTCATCTGCAGGCTTGCGGCATAATCAACGACCACGACACAGACTGCCCTTGTTACAAAAAAATAAACGGCAGCTTTCCGACAATAACCAAACTTGACGATCAAGACAAATTTTAGAAGCGCATAAGATTTCAACAATGCAACATACTGAACTTATAAAAGAAAATCAGCTCCCATGATAGGAGCTGTTAACTATGGTGAGCATGAGCTGGCAATTCACGAATAATTTACATAAACTTAAGAAAGACTATTTTATATTTACAATAGATGTTAATTTTAATAATTATCTGGGATTAATAATGAAGTTGGAACTATTTACAAACAGCCTCGAACTTGAAGAATATTTGCGCGTTGCTACACTTTCAGTCATTTTCGATTCTGAAGAAGTGCATATAAGCAAAAAATTTAGAGAAGAAATAACTACGGCTCTAAAATACACCCAATCATTGCCCAAAAATTTCCAGTTTAAATATTCCCCTTGGGTTCTTTATGCTTTCAGAAATGAACAAAATGAAATAGTTGGAACAGTTGTTGTCGGACAAGAAAGTCACATGGATAAAGCCGGGCAACTGGAATATGTCGCAATAAGACGGGACCAACAAAGAAAAGGATATGGAAAATGCCTGATTAAAACAATAATTGATGAGATTAAACTACACTCTAAATATAAATGTGTTACCTTAAGTACAAATAAAAAAAATGTAGGCTTTTATGAAAAATGCGGACTGACTCTTGCCGGTAAATTGAAATTTAACAAAACTTATCGCTATTTTTTAACGAAAACTATCTAGTTGCAATTAAAGCAGCATGACCATTAGGATAGATATACCTATTCCAAAACTACAAAACAAGAATCTCCCTCGAACCAAATCGGAAGCCCTTATATAGCAATATCCCAAAAACACGTCCCCAAGACCCTACTGGACTCAAACTATATTAAATCATTGAAAAATAAAGGAATATAAACAAACGAGTTCGGAAATCCCTCCCAAAATATGATTTTAAAATTTACAACATCCGAACTCGGTTAAGCCATTGATTTATAAAAGAAAAACAGCTCCCGTGATGGAAGCTGTTAACTATGGTGGGCCCTGCCGGACTCGAACCTGCGACCAGACCGTTATGAGCGGCCTGCTCTAACCAACTGAGCTAAGGGCCCGATGACAAAATGAAGATATGAAATTCATTCGCCGGAGTCAAGCATAATTAAAAAAATAATCCTTGCAAAATTTAAATTTTGCAAGGATCAAAAAAATCACTTTACAACTTCAAAATCTCTCCGCCCCGGTAAACAAATCTTTCTTCAGAAAAACGCCCGGCTTCATCAGACATAGTAAATTCCTCGCCGTCTCGTATTTCCGTCCATTCAAGTTCCCCGTTGAGGTGCATTTTGCAATTATGCAAAGCCTTTGTTGAAAACGCTTTTACATAAACTTGTGTGTCGACTTTTGTCCCGTCCGGCAATGTTCCGTTAAACGGACAAACAAAACACGGACACCCCACAAGGTCATCATCACCACGTTTCAGCCATACCAGTTTCAGATGATACCAGGCCTTAACATTGTCATCATAAACGTCTCCGGCAACGGCCTCATCTCCAACTTCTCGATTTTTTTCTACCAGCTCGTTATCAACCATATTGGCAACAAGCATACTCTTCATTAACGCGAAAGCCTGCTGAGCAGTTTTCACGGCTAATACTCTTTTTTCCATAATAAATTTATTTTTATAATTTGCCTGAACAGGACTATACCTTTTAAAACCTCCTGTCAATAAATATTATGCCATCAAACTTTCAACAACATTGTGATTATGAGCAAAATCTTTTACCAAAAACGTCGTTACCGGTACTTTCGAATATTTTTGAAACAATAAGCCATGTCCCAGACAAAGGCCGAAATTGACATTGAAATCCGTCCCCTGTCCGTTCAGAAAAACCGCCTGTGAAATCGGATCACAACAGGGACCTTTCATCTCGTCACAAATTTCGCAGCCGTCCAATCCGCTTTCCTTACAGTTTACGGAAACGACTTCCAACCCCTGCTCTCGCAGCAGTGCAATAAATCTGTCGGCCAGTTCCTGCACGCCTTTGCAATTTGCCACACCGATTTTCTTAAATCCAGAAATCTTTGCAAAATCAATCAGTTCCTGTAAACGCGATTTGTTTTTCGCCTGAGCGGAAACTCTCATAACATTTTTATCTTCAGCGGTATAATTACAAGTCATTGGTTCAATACTCCTTTTTTATCCGTCTACATAACGCAAAAAAGCATTTGAGTCAAAACCCAAATGCTTTTTCTTGAGGGAACCTCATTCAACAAGCGCAAAATGTCTCAAAGCCGGCGACAAATTTTCGTCTCCGGAACATTGTCCGAGAAACAAAGCGACGACGTCCCGCTGTTCACGGCTTATATCACTTTTTTTCATGTTTTTCAACCAACGGACAATTTCCGTTTCAAAATCAAAAAAAATGTCATGAAAAGCTTCCAATACCGGATTAAAAGCGTTAACCCAGCGTGATGCTTCGGCCCTGACAAAATCATCTCTTACTTCGTCAAATTCGCGGCGATACGCCTCATATTGTCTGAAAACGAGAGCAAAAGCCTCCAACATTCGGCCAATCGGCAGCTCAATTTCGCCGTCCTTGATTAAAATTCCCAAACGCAGCGCGGATACCGGACTTCGGCGCGCTTCTGCAAATAATTTCTCAATATCCATAATTTATCTAGTATTATAAATTTTTAAGAACCGTAATATACGTTTGCAAACGCTTTCTGTCAAACGTTTCCTGAAAAAAAGCCCCTCGGTTGAGGGGCTTTCGGCTAATTGTCCAGGAATGAACGCAACTTGCGCGACCGAGACGGATGCTTCAGTTTTCGCAAAGCCTTGGCCTCAATCTGACGAATACGCTCGCGCGTAACGTTAAACTGCTGTCCAACCTCTTCCAGCGTATGATCGGTATTCATACCGATACCGAAACGCATACGCAGAACACGTTCCTCACGCGGCGTCAGCGAAGACAAAATACGCGTGCAGGTTTCCTTCAAATTTGAATGAATTGCGGAATCCAGCGGCTGCAAAGCGCTCTCGTCGGCAATAAAATCGCCCAGCGACGAATCTTCCTCATCACCGACCGGCGCCTCCAGCGAAACCGGCTCTTTGGCAATTTTCATAACCTTGCGAACCTTTTCCAACGGCATCGAAAGGCGCTCGGCCAACTCTTCCGGCACCGGTTCACGTCCCATTTCCGAAAGCATCTGGCGCGAAGTGCGAACCAGCTTGTTGATGGTTTCAATCATATGTACCGGAATGCGAATGGTTCTGGCCTGGTCGGCAATCGAACGCGTAATCGCCTGTCTTATCCACCAGGTTGCATAAGTCGAAAACTTGTAACCGCGGCGATATTCAAACTTGTCGACGGCTTTCATCAGGCCGATGTTTCCTTCCTGAATAAGGTCAAGGAACTGCAAGCCGCGGTTGGTGTATTTTTTGGCAATGGAAATAACCAGACGCAGGTTGGCCTCAATCATTTCCTTTTTGGCTCTTTCCGCTTCACGCTCGCCTTTCTTGATGGTATCGACCATTTTACGATACTCGGTAATCGGCAGGCCGCATTCCTGAGCCATTTTGGCAACATTGTCGCGCAGTTCGGCAATCTCGGTACCATATTTTTCGACAAAGTTTTTCCAGTGTTTGTCCGACTTGTGCGAAACATTCTCAATCCAGTTTGGATCCAGTTCCGATTTCTGATATACTTCCAGAAAGTCCTCGCGCTTGATTTTGCAGGAGAGCGCATAACGCAGCAATTTGCCTTCAAGCCCCATCAGACGCTTGTTCAGCCCGTTCAGCTGTTCGACCAACTGTTCAATGCGGGTAGCGTTCAAATGAATGGAACTCATCAGTTCAACCAGTTCTTTTTTAACCTGCAGATATTTTTTCTCAACGCTTGTGCTGACGGTCTTGCCGGCCAGAATAGCCTCAACGCGCTGATTTTGAATTTTCTTCAAATCGTCGTAATAACTGGAAATCTTGTTCAAAATTTCCAGAACCGGTTCCAACAAAGCCTCTTCCATCGCCGAAACCGAAGCGGATGCCCGGCCCCCGACGCCGTCTTCATCATCGTCGTCTCCGGAAGCCGCGGCTTCTTCATCGCCTTCGCCGCCCATGTCGGCAGCGTCGTCCTCGTCTTCAACCTCATCATCGACGGTATCTTCCAACTCAATGTCGTCTTCCAAATCGTCGTCAATGTCGTCAAGATTTTCCTTTTTGGCCAGTTCCTCGGCAACCTTGTCCAAATCGACCGGAGCTTCGTCATCTTCATAAGCCAGAGCCTCCGGATCATCACCGTACATCATTTCCAGATCGACGATGTCGCGCAGCTGCATTTTGCCTTCGACCAGATCGTCCCGCCAGCCGGCAATGGCTTTCAGCGTCATCGGGCTTTCGCACAAACCGTCAATCATAACCGTCTTACCGGCTTCAATACGCTTGGCGATAGCGATTTCTCCCTCGCGAGACAACAGCTCGACGGTGCCCATTTCCTTGAGATACATTCTTACCGGATCGTCAGAACGTCCGAGATCTTTTTCGTCAAAATTGCCGGACTCGTCATAATCGTCTTCTTCTTCAACCACGTCCGGTTCAAAATTATCGGCATCCGATTCCGAAATGATGCTGATGCCCATATCGGAAATTTCCGACATGATGTCTTCAATCTGCTCCGAAGATTCTTTCTCCGGCGGCAGAGCCTTGTTAAGTTCCTCAACAGTAATATAGCCGCGGACTTTACCTTTGTCGATAAGTCTTTTGACGGCACTGCCCAATGAATCAATCAGCGGCGCATCGGCGGCGCTGCCTTCATAAAAGTCTTGATTATCTGTATCTGACATGTCGTTCCTTAAAATCGATTTATAAATTTCGAGCCTGAAAACAGACGGAAAGGCTCCGAAAATTGCTAGCTGGCACTGTTTTTAATTATTTTAAAGCTTTTTGTCAACACCTGCTTTAAAACAAAAAATGCGCCGATTCGGTTTCTGTTCCCGCTCCGCCTTGCTTTCCGGCGTTTATTGTATGTTGCATTAATTAAAATTTTGTGTATCCAGCAGCGCTTCTTTCTCTTTTTTCAAAGATTCGTACCTTTTATACACTTCATCCGGGAACGACTCGGAGGTTTGAATAATCCTCAGGCATTCCCTGATTTCGTTTTCCAGCTGCCGGAGCTGCACTTCAATAATTTTGGTGTCGATTTCCGCCCTGATTTTCGGCAGATACGGATTCTGCTGCTTAAACATATCCAGTTCCCACAAGCTTGCCAGATCTTTGTCAAAGCCGCATTCGGCAAGTTTTTTATACATGTCCGCAAATGTGGTCTGCTCGTTTTCGGCGCAAATATCGACCATCTTGTCAAACATAGTGTGCATTCGCTGATTATTAAAGTCAAAAAACGACATTTTTTCCTCATATTCGGGAATCAGTTCCGGATAATAGACAAAGGCCGCCAACACAAACTTCAAAACCAGCTCGTCCAAACTTGGCTTCGGCCGTATCTGCACCGGCTTTTTGGCAGCCGCCGGCGCTTTCCGCCGGCTATCGCCGCCGCGACGGTCTTTCCAGGCTCCGCGGCCAAATTCTTCGTAAATCCGGTTTTTCATCTCCTGAATATAATAGCCGCGGACTTTTTCGTCGGCAATTTTGCCGACTTCCTCCATAATGTTCTTCTCAATCAGCGCCTTTTGTTCCGGCGTCGACAGGTCTTTGCTCTGAATGTTCTTGCGCCAGACCAGTTCGGCTAACGGCACCGTGTCGCCGATAATCTTCAGAAACTCGTCACGGCCTTTGGCCTTCAGATACTCGTCCGGATCCATCTTGTCCGGCAAAAAAGCATAACGGGTCGAATAACCGGCTTTTAAAATCGGCAGCGCCCGGTCGACCGAACGCACCGCGGCACGAATACCGGCGCTGTCGCCGTCAAAACAGAGGGTCGGCATCGGACAGACGCGCCAGGCCTCCTGAATCTGATCTTCGGTCAAAGCCGTTCCCAGCGGCGCCACGGCATATTCAATACCGTACTTGTCCATTGCAATGACATCCATATAACCTTCGCAGATAATAATATTGCGGGCTTCAAAGGCTTTGTCGCGCGCATGGTTCAGATTGTAGAGAACCCGGCGCTTGTTAAAAACCGGGGTTTCCGGCGAGTTCAGATACTTCGGCTGTCCGTCGCCCATGATGCGGCCGCCGAAAGCGATTACCCGTCCCCGCTTGTCCATAATCGGAATAATTACCCGGTCGCGGAAAAAATCGTGCGAACGGCGGCTTTTGTCTTCCGGAACGGCTATCAGCCCCAGTTCGTGCATCTCCGCTTCACTGATGCCTTTCGAAGCCAGCAACGCTTTAAGCCCGTTGTTGTTCGGCGCATAACCGAGACGAAATTTGGCAATCGTATCATCACCGAAACCGCGGTTGGCAAGATAATCCATCGCCCGTATGCCCTCCGGCAGCCGCAGACATTTTTCAAAAAATTTGGCCGCCATTTCCATAATGTCATACTGAGAGGCGCGTTTTTCGATTTCTTCGCGGTTTTCATGGCTCAGCTGCGGCACCCGCAGCCCGGCCTTGTCCGCCAGCTTGTGCACGGCATCCATAAACGGCAGGTTGTTGGCTTCCATTTCAAATTTGATGATGTCGCCATGCGCGCCGCAGCCGAAACAATGGTAAAATCCCTTGGCTTCGTTAACCGTAAACGACGGCGTTTTTTCATTATGAAACGGACAGCAAGCCTGATATTCCCGTCCCTTGCGGACAAGCTTGACCTTCGCGCCCACCACATCGACAATCGATATGCGGGCGCGCAGTTCATCCAAAAATTTCTGCAAATCCGCCGAAGCCATTCAAAAAGCCTCAGCCAAGCAGATTCTTAATCATTCCGCTGGCTTTTCCGAAATCCAGCTGTCCGGCATATTTGGCTTTCAGGGCTCCCATAACCTTGCCCATGTCTTTCATGGAAGCGGCACCGGTTTCGGCAATAACGCCCCTGATGGCAGTTTCGATTTCCGCATCGCTCATCTGCTTGGGCAAAAAGCGCTCGATAATGCTGATTTCCTTGCGTTCCTTAGCGGCCAGATCTTCACGCTTGCCATCGACATACATTTTTATTGAATCGTTGCGCTGTTTAATCATGCTCTGCATCATCGACATCAAATCGGCATCGCTTGCTTCTTTCAGGCCCTTGCCGCGCGCATCGACGTCTTTTTCCTTCATTCCCGCAATAATCAGGCGTACGGCGCTGACCGTATCCGTATCCTTGTTCAGCATTGATTCTTTCAAAGCCTTCTGCAATTCTTCTCTCAACATTGTCCTTCTCCTTTGCAAATATTACAATTGCCAAGAGGATACTAGCTTGCCGACAAAAAATCAACGGTTAAAATTTGCTTTGCGCTCTGTAAATTTTGAATTAAAGTGCTATATTGAAAAAAAACTGCCACGGGAGGAAAAAATGAAACACAGTTTGGCTTTCGCCCTGTCCTTAATGCTCGTTTCCGGTACAGCGCTCGCCGGCGACCGGCTGATTGGCGCCGATGTTGAAAAGGCTCTGGAACAAAGCAGTGCGCAAATGAACAAGTCCGTAGAGCAGATGAACGCCGCTTTCGAAAAGGTTATGCCCGAACTTGCCCGCAGCATGGCACAGACCATGTCGCAGCTGCTGGAATCGATTACGCCGGTAATGCAGGCCATGGAAAACAACCGGACTTTTTCCAAGGCTTCCGAACAGTTGTCCAAAGACGTCGCCCGTTCGGTCGACGAACTGAATCTGCCCAACACCAAGGTTGAACAGGGCGAATTCCTGACCGTCAAAGGTTCCAAAACCGTCAACGACAATTCCCTGCAGTTTGACGTCAACCAAAATCCGACCCTTGTCAACAATACCGCCGAATTTATCCGCATCATCAAAGCCGGCGAAAAAGTACCGGAACTTTCATTGGTTGCCCTCAACGACTGCATAATGAGCCTTAAAGATTTCAGCGTGCTGGACATCGACGGCAGCAGTTATCTGGTTTTTGACGGCAAAGACAAGGATCACGATTTCAGCTACATTACCGGCAACATCGCCCCCGGATTGAACCTGCAGGTACAGACCAGCGGCCCGGGACACGAAAAAGCCGCCCGCGATTTTGTCAAATCGCTGCGCGCCCGCCAGTTGGCAAAGAAATAAAACTCAAAAATAAAAGCGCAGCGAAGTCATAAACTCGTCAATGTCATGTCCGTAATTGACCTGATATTTGTAACTGACCGCCAATGCGGTATTACGTGTCATGCTTACGGCCGCCTCCGCCGAATATTTCATGCTCTCGGCAAAATGCGAGGTTGCAAATACCTTTTCGGCTTCCGCCAATAGCCGCCAGCGTCCGAAATCGGCATAAACGCCGCCGGCAAAACCAATCCCAGCCCATTGGTCATGAGGCAGAAAGCCGCCGTAACTCCCGTATAAACTGTTCATGGCATAAACCCAGAGCTCGTCGGTCAGCGCATAGGTCAGACCGCCGCCGACTTTCAGGTTGAAAGCATAGCCTTCTTTCTCCGTCTGCGGATCATAGACCCGCTCTATATCAGCCATAATCGTATACGAAGTCGGCAGAAACATCAAATCGGCCGGCGAAAGCGACTTAATCCCGACCAAATCCAGTTTCTGCAAAACCGTCTTGTCACGGTTGTCATAATGTCGCAGCGTTGCGTTTAAAAAGTTTATCTCCGCGCCGCGCAGAAAACCGTAATTGTCATCGGTCAGCGAATGATAGGCCGGCCGATATTGAATCTCCTGAAAAGCCTCCCCGTTGCGGCCGCCGGTTCCGATAACGGCCCGCATTGAATCGTGTCCGGTTTCCGGCGGCCTGCCCGCGTCATGCTCCGCAAAATGCGGCACCCGACTGATTTCGCTTCTGGCTTTCAAACTCTGAAAACTGCGCCGCCGATACTCTTTCAGTTCCAAATCTTTGGCCACATACTGATACTGAACATACTGATAGGCCGTCTCCAGCACGTCGGCCTTTTCATCTTCCTCAAGCCCGGCCAACGCCCAGTTCTGCCGCCGTATCGCCTCATAATAGGCTTGTTTCTGCGCTCTGTTCATCTGTTTGAAACGATAGCGGATTTTCGATTGGCGCGACGGCCTGTAATTAACGCTTTTGACCAATCCCGGACGGCTTTTTACCGCCTTGACCGTATCCAGGGGAATGGCCTGTACAGGGAAATCGTCAGCAAGTTTCAGCGACGGACGCACTGCGTCCAGAACTTCCATCAGCATATAGGAGCAGTTTTCGGTAAAAAAATAATAACGGGTCTGCGTCTGACCAACCTCCCACAAATGCGCCACGAACATATCCAGCTCTTCCGGCGTCAAATTGAGGTTGTACTCCCAAATGTCACGGTTTTCCAAGTTATTGTAGGTATTGATGATGTCATAATACGGCTTAACCGTAAATCCGCCGTAGAACCCGCCGGTAAGTCCCCACACCGCAAAAAGCACCGAATTTTCCTGCCCGGCCGTAAACGCACCATAGTTAACGCCGTGCGCCAGCAGCTGCGTTCCCTTGCGCGAGGTGTCTATGCGCATCAGCGTATGACCGAACAGCGACGACGGATTATTCATATAGGCATCCGTAAACAGAAGCGTCACGCCCGCCGGACGCAAATCCCGGCGAAATTCCTCATATTCTTTGCATTCCGGAAATTTTGTTTTCGTCAGCCCCTGTGCTTTTAAAAATTTATAACGAGCCGGAAAAACGCACATTTTATCAATATCCCGGCCTTCGTTGAACAAAGCGGCGGTTGCCTCAAGTTCCGCCTTCGGATTATTCTTGCCGTCCGGGGCCAAAAAAAAGTTCGGCGTGTCAATCGTGCTTTCCAGGCTGCCGAACAACTGCGGGCGATAATGTCCGAGAGCCAGCCACTGCGGATCGGCCTCAACGCCGGCTTGAGCCGACGCAGACCACATCCCCGCCGCCAGCAGCGCGCTCGCAAATTTTTTTATTCTGCCCTTTTGCATAAACATAAGACGAAAAAAGCCGCCCTCCCTTCCGGCAGAGCGGCTCCGCATCCGGAAACTAAGCGTTCATAACCTTGAACAGGTTCAAAGTAACTTCAACCGCATCAACATTGTCGTTCGGAAAAATGAAGGCGAAATTGTCGTGAACCTTGGCCGCCAGCTCGCTTTTGTCGACTTCCATAATGCCGGCCAGCGTATCAAGGGTTTCGCCCTCGCCGCGGGAAGCGTCAAGCGCATACTGCTCCATATTGTTTTCCAAAAAGTTCAGAACCATTCTCTGCGTTCCGCCGGTAATGCGGCCGTTCTGATCACAGCCCGAAGTACCGGAAGAAATGCCGAAAGTCTGGGTACCGAAAGAACCGTTGGTCGTAACCGCCAAAATCTGCGGCGCCGTACCGCTCTGTCCTCTCCAGGCCATCGAACCGAGTCCGCAGCCGGTGCTGTCAATGGCCATGGCGTTGGAAGACAACGTCAAAACAGTGGCCAGGGCTGAAGCAAGATAAAGTTTTTTCACGAATTTTCTCCTTTAAAGTCAAAGCATTTAGCTTTTTTCTTATACCACACCCTAAACTTTTGTACAGACTTTTTGACCGTCGGTAACAAAAAAATAAAAGGCTTGAAGTATTTTATTTCTGTGCTATATTAGCCGGCAAATAAGCAACAAAAGGCTGTGACAGATTCCAACCCGGTTTGTCGCAGCTTGATTTTTCTAACTTTTTTCAAGGTACTGACCCGACAAAGAAATTTGCGGGCAATAATTTTTTTAGGAGTAATAAAATGGATAAGTTTCCTTTGACTAAAGACGGTTTTGTGGCTCTGGAAGCCGAATTGAAGCACCTGAAAGGCGTTGACCGCCCCAACATCATCGCCGCCATTGCCGAAGCGCGTTCGCACGGCGACCTCTCGGAAAACGCCGAATACTCCGCCGCTAAGGAAAAGCAGAGCTTCATCGAAGGACGCATTCAGGAACTTGAAGCCGTCATCAGCCGCGCTCAGGTTATCGATCCGTCCCAGAATACCGGAAACGTCATCCGTTTCGGCGCCACCGTCGTTGTCGTCGACGAAGACACCGACGCCGAAAAATCGTACCAGATTGTCGGCGACTATGAAGCCAACATCGAGAAAAACAAAATTTCCCTGTCTTCGCCGCTGGCCAAAGCACTCATCGGCAAAGAAGTCGGCGACGTTGCCGAATACGTCGCGCCCGGCGGCAGAAAATCTTTCGAAATTCTCGAGGTCATTTACAAATAGACAGCCTTTAAAATTCATCTGTCAATAAATATATTGAAGCCGGTTATGCACAACCGGCTTTAATTTTTTTGCAGGAGAAGAAAATGGCTGACAACAAGGACTGCACCTACGAATACGACTATGCGGACAAATGCGACTGCAGTGAAGATGACAAATGCGGCTGCTCCTATCCCAACAATATGCCGCATGACTTCGGCTGTACCTGTTCGGAAGACGACGAAGACAAAAACACGCTGAACTGCGATTGTTTCGAAAACGGCGAATATGCCGTCAACACTCTGCTCTGCAACCGCCTGATCGTCCATGAGCAAGACGATGACGAAGACGGCTGCTGCGGCAATTCGGTTCTGGTTCGCGAATACGCGCCGGACTTCATCGCCCCCGCCGTTATGCCCGACAACGCCGTCGACGACGAGTTTCACCTTTCCGAATACATACGCGGCGCATACGGCCTGCTTTTCTTTTACCCTGCCGACTTTACGTTCATCTGCCCGTCGGAAATCATCGCCCACAACAACCGGCTGGCAGAATTTAACAAGCGCGGCGTCAAAGTAATAGGCGTCAGCGTTGATTCAAAACATTCGCATCTGGCCTGGAAGAAAATGCCGGTTGATGCCGGCGGCATCGGCGACATCAAATTTCCGCTGGTCTCCGATATTACCAAGGAAATCTCTCACGATTACGGCGTCCTCGACGAAGACGGCGCCGCGCTCCGCGCTTCGTTTCTGATTGACAAAACCGGTATCATCCGCCATCAGATAGTCAACGACCTGTCCATCGGCCGCGACGTCGACGAAACGCTGCGGGTCATTGACGCTCTGCAATTCATTGAAGGACACGGCGAAGTCTGCCCTGCCGGATGGCATCAGGGGGACAAAGGGATGCGCCCGACGCCGCAGGGCGTTGCCGATTTTCTCAAGGAAAACAGTATCAAGTTGTAAAAAGCGCAGAAAAAGCCTTAATTTTTTCAAAGCGGACAAATTATCCGCTTTGCTTTTTAATTGCTTGAAAGATAAAAATGCCGGCTTTATATTAAGGACATTCAAAATAACGGAGAATAAGAATGGCTGAATATAAATCAAAAGTCCTCATCATCGGTTCCGGCCCCGCCGGATACACTGCCGGCATTTACGCGGCCCGCGCCGGCCTCAAACCGGTTCTGGTTTCCGGAACGCAGGTCGGCGGCCAATTGACCATTACGACCGAAGTTGAGAACTTTCCGGGTTTTCCCGAACCGATTCAGGGCGGCGAACTGATGCAGCGCATGCGCGATCAGGCGCAAAATGTCGGCGTGCAGATGATTGACGACACGATTACCGAAATCGATTTTGAACATCGGCCGTTTGTCTGTTCTTCCGAAAACGCCAATTCTTTCGTCGGCGATTCTCTGATTATTGCCACCGGAGCTTCCGCACGCTGGCTCGGTCTGCCCAGCGAAGAAAAATTCCGCGGCTTTGGCGTCTCGGCCTGCGCGACCTGCGACGGCTTTTTTTACCGCAACCGCAACGTCGCCGTTGTCGGCGGCGGCAATTCCGCACTGGAAGAGGCGCTCTATCTGACCAATTTTGCCAAAAACGTCACGATTATCCACCGCCGTGACGCTTTCCGCGCAGACAAAACCATGCAGGAACGCGTCGCTCAAAATCACAAAATCAACGTTATCTGGAACTGCGTCGTCGAAGAAATCCTCGGAACGGAAAGCCCTCTCGGCGTAACCGGCCTCAGGCTGAAAAACGTCAAAACCGACAATACGACGGACGTCGCCGTCGACGGCGTCTTCATTGCCATCGGACACCACCCCAATACGGATTTGGTTAAAGGACATCTGCATCTGGACAAGGAAAACTACATCGTAACCAAACACAACAGCTGCGAGACCAGCATCAAAGGCGTTTTCGCCGCCGGCGACGTCCGCGACCCGCAATACCGTCAGGCAATCATCGCCGCCGGCAGCGGCTGTGTCGCCGCCCTTGAGGCCGAAAAATACCTCAACGAACTCGGCGAACAGAAAAACGCCGTCAAACCGGAAGCCGTCTGACATGCCCGGAACGGAAAAAGTTCTGCTGCTTTCCTGCTGTGCACCCTGCTCTTGCGCCGTAATCGCCAAAGCGGCCGAAACCGGCATGAATTTGACGGTTGCCTTTTATAATCCGAATATCCGACCGGAGGCGGAATATTTCAAACGTTTGGAAGAAAACAAACGGGTCTGCGGCTGCTACGGTATCCCCTTTATTGAACTGGAATATGACAATTCCCGCTGGTGCGAAGCCGTCCGAGGATTGGAAAACGAGCCGGAACGCGGTGCCCGTTGTTCCGTCTGCTTTTACCTGCGGCTGAAAAGAATTATGGAATACGCCAAAGCCAACGGTTTCGATGCCGTCGCCTCCGTTTTGGGCGTTTCCCGCTATAAAAATCTGAATCAGGTCAATGCCGCTGCAGCCAAAGCCTCGGAAGAAACAGGCATCCCCTATGTTCATATTGAAGGCCGCAAACACGGCATGCAGGAACTCCGGGAGAACCTGATTAAAGAACTGCAGCTTTATTCGCAAAATTATTGCGGTTGCAAACCCCGTTGATTACAATTTTGATATTATTTTAAGCTTGACTTGCTTTTTATAAAAGTTTATATTTCGTTCCAGAATAAAAGTCATCCATGCGCCCTTAGCTCAGCTGGATAGAGCAACAGCCTTCTAAGCTGTGGGTCAGACGTTCGAATCGTCTAGGGCGCGCCATAAAAAAACTCCCCGTTGGGGAGTTTTTTTATGGCGCGGTATAGAATTGTCAGCGAAGCGGCGAAACGAGAGTGAGCCGATGAGCGTTACAATTCAAACGACTACCGCGCAGTTAAGCTGTGCAACAGCTTTTTACGCAGCGGTACGCCACTCCCCAACGGGGAGTTTTTTTATGGCACGGTGCCAAATTATTTATCTTACATCATCCTCAAATCACTATTAAATTACGACAAAAATTAACAAAATAATTGACTTTTTGTCAACGGAATGTTATGGATAAAGAACTTATTTATAAAATTGTTTATTACAAAAATATCTTATTATGGAAACAAAATTTGAAAAACTGGAAAAGGTTCTTTCGGAACTGAACATCAGCGACAAAGAACTGATAGACTGGTTTAACAACCGGGGTAAGGATAAAACCGGTTTGATACCGACGGAACTGCCTTTGGTGTATCGACGCGGCAATGTACTAACCGTCGAAAATGGACTGAACCTGAACCGCAAACACGAACTCTGGGGAATTCAGCTTCTCTCCGGCGTGATGGTTGCCTTAATATGCGGTCCGGGAAACAATGTTTCAGATACCACATGGGGAGAAGTCAAAAAGTTTGCCGAAAAGATGCGTTTTAATGGCAAATCCGGATTTCTGCCGTCCAAAGATGTTTTGAACAAGCATTGGGGCAAGGCGGAAAGAGAAAAATTTACAATCACAATTGCCGTATTAAAAGAAAACAACATTGACGCCGACAGTTATTGGGGATGCATTTGGTGCTCTGAAGTATATGACTGTCACAATGCCTATTATTTCATTCTGATTAATGGCGACTATGATTGGTACTATAAGAACATTACCAACTACGATAACCGCGTAGCGTTAGCTTTCGGCTAACAATTGCCAAACAGCATCATAAAAAAAGACCTACAGACGTAGGTCTTTTTTTATGGCTGGGACAGGCGGATTACTTTACGCTTCGCTTCAAGTTGCACAGACGCAATTTTTGCCTTTCGGCAAAACCGGCGATACTCCCGTCTCGCCTATTGCTGGTAGTCAAACCGTCTTCTCGATGGTTCGAATCCTACATTCTACTTACTTAGAAAGCCCCTCAACTGAGGGGCTTTCTTATGGTCGGGACAGGCGGATTCGAACCGTCGGCATCTTGCTCCCAAAGCAAGCGCTCTACCAGACTGAGCTATGTCCCGTTATATCTTTGCAAACTCTGTCATAATAATTCAAAGGCTTTGCTCGCCCGCCTCGTTTGTTAGGCTCTCTCCGTTTGCTCCCGCAAACTCTTTCGCCAACCAAACTTCACCTTTCGTTGAAAAACCTGCCACCGGCAGCTTTTTCTTCCTCAAGCCCGAAGCAAGCACGACACCGCAGCCGGCGTTCCGGTCAGGCTGAGCTATGTCCCGTTATATCTTTGCAAACTCTGTCATAATAATTCAAAGGCTTTGCTCGCCCACCTCGTTTGCCAAACTTTCAGTCAGCTACATTAAACTACCCAATTTTTTTTATTTTGCAAGCCTTTTATACAAAACCCTGATTATGAAAACTGTATACGCTTGATTTGCTGATAATCAGATGGTCAAACAGTCTGATTGACACGGCTTCGGCCGCTTCCTTGATTCTTTTGGTTATTTCCATATCCGCCTTTGACGGCGTAACGATGCCGGACGGATGGTTATGAACCAAAATCATGGCGCTGGCACCGTGCATCATTGCCGATTTGATAACTTCTCTGGGATGAATGGCAACCTGATCAACGGTTCCGCGCTGCTGTATCTCTTCGCCTATCACATAAAGTTTTGAATTCAGAAAGATAATCCGAAACTCCTCCACCATCTGGTAAGCCATCGCCGAACGACAATAGTCCACCATCGCGTCAAAATCACTGATGACCGGCGCGTCTGTACCTTTTAGGCTCTGCCATGAACTTCTGACGGAACATTCGCGGACAATTCTCAAAACCGCCGCCGTATTTTCCTTAACGCCTTTAACAAGCATCAATTCTTCCAAAGGAGCATTGACAACCTCGGCAAAACTGCCGAACTTCCTAATCAGTTCCTTTGCCAGAGGTTTGACATCCCGCCGGGGAATGGCAATTGTCAGCAGCAGCTCAAGCAGTTCATAGTCCGGCATATCACGGCCGCCGCCAAGCAGAAATCTCCGCCGCAGCCTTTCGCGATGCCCCAGATAATCAGGTTCATCATTAGTCACATTCTCTGCCATAAGCCGTCCAAACAAAAGTTAGTCCAATTTATAAGGCGGTCTGTCCAGTCCCTTCGGTGAATAGGTAAAGACCTCATAACCGTCTTTGGTCACCGCCAGCGAATGCTCAAACTGCGCGGACAAAGATTTGTCCCGGGTTACCGACGTCCAGCCGTCCTGCAATATAATGCCGTCTTTCTTGCCGATATTAATCATCGGCTCAATCGTAAAAATCATTCCCTCTTCCATAACCGGTCCGGTGCCTTTGCGCCCGCAGTGCATTACATTCGGCGCATCATGAAAGATTTTGCCGACGCCATGGCCACAAAACATATCCACTACCGAATAGCCGTATTTGTGAGCATATTCCTCAATAACCGCGCCGATATCGCCGAAGCGTGCACCCGGCCGGACAACGTCAATGCCGCGCATCATGCACTCGTAAGTCACTTCACACAGACGGGCCGCTTTCAGCTTTGGCTTGCCGGCATAATACATGCGGCTGGTATCGCCGTACCACCCGTCGACGATTGCCGTCACGTCAATGTTAAGAATATCGCCGTCCGCCAGTTTGCGTTCATACGACGGAATACCGTGACAAATGACATGGTTGATTGAAATACAGACCGACTTCGGATAGCCATGATACCCCAAACACGCCGGAATTGCGCCTTTGGCAACCATAAATTCGCGGCAGAGGTCGTCAAGTTCTCCGGTTGAAACGCCGACCTTCACATACGGCGTAATATAATCCAGACATTCGGCGGCAACCTGCCCCGCTTTTCTCATTCCCTCAAATTCTTCCGGCTCGTAAATTCTGATGCCGTTTTTCCTTTTTTCAGCCACTTTGCCCAAACTCCTAGTACAAAATCTTCATCTTTTTAGTAATTGATATACTTTTATTGTCAATATTGCAACCATAACAGAAGAATTTCAATCCGTTTTTTGCCTCGTCATAAATTTTCGCCGCCGCAATCGGATTAACCTCCCACGAAAATTTCGCCGCCAAACAGTCCATTCGCGTCGCCAGCAGCAAGACCGCAGTTTCGGCGCCTTTTTCGCGCAAATGCCGCATTTCGTCAAAAAGCTCCATTTCATAAAAATTCAGCATAGTCGGAAATACGACATTCGGCCCTTTTTTGTTATAAATGCTTACCAGATAAACATAACATTTCTCGCCGGCATCGTTGCTCAGCTCATAATTAATGTTACGCGTGGCAAAATTCCCGTCCACACGGTCAATGCCGGTATATTTTCTCAGTTCCTCAATCATGCCGTTTTCAAAAGCTTCCGTAAACAGCGCGTCCACATGATTGGGATTGACCATAATCAAACCGCCGCCGCTGTTGACAATCTGGCATTCATAACGAAGACGACGGCGCCGGTCACGATTTTTGACAACCCAAATTTCGGTTCCCGGCACATAGAGATTCTGCATATAGTCCAGTTCCGGACAAAACACGGGCACGACGCCGCCCTCTCTGAACTTAACGTCCAGAATAAGCTTTTTATATGATTTTACAATTTCTCCCCGGATTAACCTGTCGCCGAACTCCAAATTTTTCTCCTTCCTGCAAGATTTCGGTTCATTTTACAAAGAATGTTTTAACAAATCATAACTGTCCGGACAAATTATACTTGTTCAGATTTCATTTTTTTGACAAAAAAAATTGCACCGTTCCCGAAAATATGATACTTTTAAGGCAAACAGATATTATTAACAATGAGGATGCGGGACATGCCAAGGACATCTCCTCAATAAACAAACCCGAGATATTATGAAGAGACTTGAAAAAATTCAGTGGAGTTTTTTAACCCTGAGCGAACTGGGAATTGTAGTTTTCTGGATTGCAGGTTTCAATGACCGGCTTGACATTTCGGCAATCAGTTTCATAACCGCCGGAATTTGTGCTTTTATAGCTTTGTTCTGCATCGGACTGACAGAACTGCGAAAAAGAAATTACAGCTATTAACCTGCCTTCGCATAAAATAATCCCGTCTGAACAAACACGGTTCAGACGGGATTTTCATTATAAAGCATTACCGGCCTTCGCCGCCGAAACCGCGGCCGTTTCCTTTGTTCCTTTGTTTGTTCTTAAGCGGATTTTCCTTACGCGGTTTGCCGCTTTTGGTTTTGACTGGTTTGCCGGTGTACGGATTCACCATCACGCCGTAAGAAGCGTTGCCGTCCCTGATTTCGGGATGATTGGCGTAATAGTTTCTGTCGCCCGGACGGCTTGCCCGAACCGCAAACATCGTATCGCGGAAAATCGGCTCTTCCGCAAGTTTCACAAAATTATCGTCAATGCGGTAATACTCAAGAATACCCGCATTCGGAATACCGTCGTCAGGCTTCAGGGGATTATGATAAACCCGCGCCGCGCCAATCCATTCCTGCGGCACGCGCTCGTTTTCCCTTGCTTCTGTCAGACCGCCGCCGACTCTGATGACGTCGCTGTTGGCAAAAACATGGCAAACGCCGCCTTCTTCACGGATAACGCGCCTGGTATTGTTCAGCTGGGCTTCGCTGCCATGAATGGAAATAAATGCGGCCGCCGGTGCCAGTTTGGCAATTTTGTGATAGTATTCGCGCATTTCGCCGTTTTTGATATGCCCGGAATCCTGCATCGGCACCACTTTAAAATCGGCAATTTTCTTATCTCCCGGACTCATGACGACCGTAGCCCCCTGCTGAGCCAGCAGCTGCAACATTTTCGGACCCGTTTTGCCGTTAATGTCGTCAATAATCCGCTGTCTGGCCAAAACCAGAACATTGCTGCCGACTTTCAAATCGGGATGAATGCCCAAAGCCATTTTGGTTGCCGAAGCCAGCGGGATTTTCGCGCCGGGCGACATCAGCGTCTCATATTCCTGCAATCCCTGGGCAAAAGCACCCGTGCAAACGACATATTTGACCGGAACTTTCCCGTCCTGCAAATATTCCGCCATACCGCCCTTATAAATAAGATCTTCAAAGTCCTTGTGGCCGGAAAGCAGCATTGCCCGGTTCATCGACACCAGCCAGTCGCCGTCCAAAAAAACCTTCGTCCCGAGTTCCCGGGCTGCCGCAAAATCAATATACGACTGGTTGAAACTGCGGCCGATAACCGGCGAAACCACGATTTTTCCGGGATTTTCCCGTATAACGTCAAGCACGTTCTTAACATTCTGTTCATAACCAAGCCGCGATTTCTCACAGGCCTTTTCCTGCACCCGGCTGGCATAAGGCGCCATGGTCGAATCAAGCAGAATATGCGTTATCGGTTTGCGCGAAGCCAGGCTTTCCAGACTTTTCCACATATCGACCGGACCGTAGGGCATGTTTTCATTGTCAAAAAAGTCGCCGTGCGTAATAATTCCGGCGTCGGCCTTATCTCCCCTAAACGACAGGAAATGAAACCCCATCGCGTCGACCGCGCTGTGCGCTTCCATAAATCCTTCCATAATCAGATCTTCGCCGATTTTGACGTTTTCGCCGGGCTTAACCTCTCTGATGTCCGGCTCCGGCAGCCCGGCTTTGTTAAACATAATCCGAACAGCATTGCGGGTAAGCTTTGAGGTGTAAACCGGCGGCAGCATATAGCCCATTTTGGCCAAATGCGTCAAGGCACCGACATGGTCTTCATGCAAATGCGTAACGGCCAGCGCGTCAACCGGCTGCGCGGCTTCGACAAAATTCTCCGTTTCGGGATCAATACGGTCAAAAAAACGGCTCACATCCGGAAAAGCCGATTCATAACCCGTTTCAAAACCGGTTATTACCGCGCCGAGATCAACCATTACCCTGCTGGTTTTGCCTTCGTTGCGCGCCTCAATAACATAGCTGTTGCCGCCGATGCGCCTGGCATTGTTGCCGCCGACCAGCGTAATATAAGTGCCGTCTTCCCTCTCTGCCGAAATCTTCTGCTTTTCCATGGATGTTCCCCGAAAATTTAACGATACCTTATAAAAGCACATTTTTTGACAAAACTCAAGCACAAATTTAGACTAAAATTATTTTTTTGTCACAACACGGGCGCCTTTAAATTTATTTTTCCGTAATTACATTAGAAAGAAAACCGTCAGGGAGAAAAAAATGAATACGATAAGCCGCTTACTTATATCATTCGGTGCCGTCGCCGTTACCGCGGCAGCAAGCAGTTATTTCACGCTTTCCGGCATAACCGGCTGGTACAGTATGGCCGAAAAGTCGCCGCTGACACCTCCCTCGGAATGGTTCCGCATTATCTGGGGCATTCTGTATCTGCTTATGGCTTTCTCCTATTATCTTGTTCTCGGCAAACCACGCACCGCCAAAACGCTTGAAGCCGGACGGCTGTTTTTCAGCCAGCTGCTCTTTCAGATGGTCTGGTGTTTCTGCTTCTTTTATCTCGGCTACACGGGAGCCGGCATCGCCGTGCTGCTTTTCCTGGCCTGGACAGTCCGGCGCATGATCGGGAGCTTTGCTCAAATCGACAAATTTGCCGCCGCGTTGAACTACCCCTATTTCATCTGGCTGCTTTTTGCACTGTGGCTCAATATTTCCTTTGTCTGGCTCAACGGCGCAAGCATAGAAATTTAAGCGGTTTTTTCGCAATTTTATCTGGACAAATCAGGAACTTTGCATTAATTTAGCACGGTTAAAACAAGCTAAATTAATTGGGAAGTAAAAATGACCATCACTGTTAATCAAATAAGAAAAACCTTTTTAAATTATTTTGAGAAGAACGGACACAAAATAATCCCCTCTTCTTCCCTGGTTCCCGACAATGACCCGACCCTGATGTTTACCAACTCGGGCATGGTTCAGTTCAAAAACATTTTTACCGGCGCCGAAACCGCTCCTTACAAACGGGCGACCACTTCCCAAAAATCCGTCCGTGCCGGCGGCAAACACAATGACTTGGACAGTGTCGGCTACGACGTCCGCCACCATACGTTTTTCGAAATGCTCGGGAACTTCTCCTTCGGCGACTACTTCAAGGAAGAAGCCATCAACTATGCCTGGGAACTGGTTACCAAAGAGTTCGGCCTGCCTAAAGATCGTCTGGCCGTTACCGTTTTCCATACCGACGAAGTTTCGCGCAACATCTGGAAAAAAATTTCCGGACTGCCCGAGGACCGCATCATCGGCATTGCCACCAAAGACAACTTCTGGCAGATGGGCGACACCGGTCCCTGCGGTTATTGTTCCGAAATCTTCTACGACCACGGTCCGGAAGTGTGGGGCGGCCTGCCCGGAACCCCGGAAGAAGACGGAGACCGCTGGATCGAAATCTGGAATCTGGTTTTCGACGAATTTGAAGACCTGCCCGACGGCAGCCGCATTCCGCTGAAGCAAAAGTGCATTGATACCGGCATGGGGCTGGAACGCATTTCCGCTATTCTGCAGGGCGTTCACTCCAACTATGACATCGACCTTTTCCGTAATCTGACCGCCGACATTGCCAAAATTGCCGGCACCGATCCCAAAGGTCCGCTGGAATCGTCGCACAACGTCATTGCCGATCATCTGCGTTCCATGAGCTTTCTGATTGCCGACGGCGTCCTCCCCAGCAACGAAGGACGCGGCTACGTTCTGCGCCGTATCATGCGCCGCGCCATGCGCCACGCTTACCTGCTCGGCGTCAAGGAACCGATGATCTATAAACTTCTTCCGTCCCTGCAGCGTGAAATGGGCGAAGCTTATCCGGAACTCTACCGCGCCCAAAATCTGATTTCAGACACCATCAAAACCGAAGAAACCAGATTTTTGCGCACGCTGGACAAAGGCCTCCGCCTGTTGGACGATGAAACGAAGAATCTTAAAGAAGGAGATGAACTTTCGGGTGCTACCGCATTCAAACTGTACGATACTTACGGATTTCCGCTTGACCTGACGCAGGACGCCCTCAAGGCCAAAAATATCAGCGTCGATACCCGCGGCTTTGACGAGGCCATGGAAAAACAGCGTGCCGAAGCCCGCAGAAACTGGGCAGGTTCCGGAGATGCCGGCACCGACAAAATCTGGTTTGAACTTCAGGACAAACTCGGTTCGACCGAATTTCTGGGCTACAATACGCTCAGAGCCGACGCCGAAATTACCGCTCTGGTTCAAAACGGTCAGGAAATCTCTGAAACCAGCGCCGGCGAATTTTACCTGCTTGCCAACCAAACGCCTTTTTACGGCGAGATGGGCGGCCAGGTCGGCGACATCGGAACCATTGTCGGCGATGGCTTTGAGATTGAGGTAACCGACACCAAAAAGAAACTCGACGGCCTCTGGGTTCATGTCTGCAAAATGTTGAACGGCAGCGTCAGAAAAGGTACTTTTGCAAGTTTCCGCGTCAACGAGGAAAACCGTCACGCCATTGAGGCCAACCATACGGTTACCCACCTGCTGCACCATGCGCTGCAGGAAAAGTTCGGCGCTTCCGTAACTCAGAAAGGCTCAATGGTTGCCGCCGACAAAATGCGTTTTGACATCGCCTATCCCAAACAGATTAGCGAACCCGAAATCCGCGATTTGGAAAATGCCGTCAACCGTCTTATCCGAGCTAACCTTCCGGTTCATACCAACATCATGAATCAGGAGGACGCCATCAAAGCCGGAGCCATGGCACTGTTTGGCGAAAAATACGGCGACGAAGTCCGGGTTGTCTGTGTCGGCGACGGCGTTTCAATGGAGCTTTGCGGCGGTACGCATGTCAATCAGACCGGCAGCATCGGTTATTTTAACATTGTCAGCGAAAGCGCAATTGCCGCCGGCGTCCGCCGTCTGGAATGCGTAACCGGCACCGCGGCCGAAAAATTCACGCAGGACATCGAAGACCGCCTGCACCGTGTCGGCGCCTGCCTGAAAGCCGGGTTTAACGACATTGAAAACCGGGTTGTCCAGCTTTTGGAAGAAAAGAAAAAGCTTGAGGCGCAGATTTTCGACCTGAAAAAGAAATTCGTCAGCAACAAGGCCGCCGACAATCCGGACAAATTCGAAGCCGTCAACGGCGTCAAATTCGTCGCCAAGATCATCGAAAACATTCCGCCGAAAGAACTCAAAGCCTTCATCGACGAGATCAAGGCGCAAAGCAAAGACGACACCGTCGTTGCTTTCTTCTCGCCCGCGGAAGGAAAAGTTTCGGTCGTTATCGGCGTCAGCGACAACATCAAAGACCGCCTTCCCGCCACCAATCTGATTAAGGTTGTCGCCCCCTTCGTCGGCGCTCAGGGCGGCGGCGGACGGCCGGACATGGCTCAGACCGGCGGCTCGGATGACACCCGCCTCAATGAAGCCATCGACGCCCTTCGTAAAGCCATCTAAAATCTAAAAAGCCCCGCAAATGCGGGGCTTTAGTTTCGAAATGCCGACAAAGGCAATGGACATTCCGGGCATAAATATTTCTTCCTCCCGGAACAGCCGGCTGCGCATTCATTTCCGTCAAAGCATAAATAACGGGATTACAATTGGTTACTTTTCCACATCGTTCCGCCCGTTTAAGATTTTCTGTTGCCATTTATCAAAGAGAGCGCTAACTTCAGACAGAACAAAAGGAATTTTAGAATGAATTCATATCTCCTGCGGCGGTTAGCCCCTTTCTTTGTCTTCAGTGTTCTTGTTGAATTTGGTTTCATGGCTTTGCAGTTGTACCAAAATGCGGCCAATGTCGACTTCTCGTTTCTGACCATGGTCAAAACCGGCGGCGTCCTTTTGCTTACCACTTCGGTATCATTCCTTTTTGTCATGCAGCCTTACGTTTTTTACCTGCTGGTTTTACCCCGCCGGCGCCAGAACGGCCGTTTGGACAAGATTATTACCACGACCGCTTTCTTTGTCTTTGCCGTTTCCACGCTTTGCGAAGAAGCCGCCTCGCAGATTTTCTGGGAAGAGTTTGCCAGTTCTTTCAACTTCATTGTCGTCGACTACATCATCTTTACCCATCAGGTACTGAGCAATCTTGAACACGCCTATCCGGTCATCAAAATTCTGCTCGGCATTCTGGCGGCGGCCGTCGTCTTCACGCTGCTGGCTTACCGCTGGCTGTTTACCGCTATTGAGGCGCCGAAATTCAACCGGCGTCTGTTTCAAAGCGTCATCTACGGCCTGGTCTGCATTCTGGCCTACCTGAACATCAACGTTGCCCAAATAGAAATCGCCCCTGATTCCTATAATAACGAAATCGCCAAGGAAGGCACATACAGCCTGTTCAGTTCACTGCACAAAAACGAAATCGATTACGACAAATTCTACCTGACCCAGCCCCGTGAAAAAAATCTGGAAATCCTGCAAAACATTTTTGCCGGCAAAAATGTTACCTTTACCGAACCCAAAAAAGACATTGCCCGACAGATTAACTCTTTCCGCCCGGAAAAAAGAGCCAACGTCATTATCGTCATCATGCGCGGCATCAGCACCGCTTATCTGGAAAAATCACATGCCGGATATATGCCGAACTTGCAAAGGCTGGCCGAACAGAGCCTTTATTTTCCAAACGCTTACGCCACCGGACGCAACAGCGCGCGCGCCATTGAAGCGATAGACTTTTCGCTGCCCCCGCTTCCCGGTCTGCCCATCCTCAGCCTGCCGGGCAGCAAAAAACTGCACGGTCTGGGCGGCATATTCAAATCCAAAGGCTACGACAACAAATGGATTTACGGCAGTTACGGCATGCTCGACCGCATGGACGGTTTTCTGGCCGACGGCGATTTTAAAATCATGGACCGCAGCCGTTGGCGCAAAGGCGAAATTACCTATGCAGATTTACTCAGTGTTTCCGACGAAGACCTGTACCGCAAAACCATTGCCGAAGCCGACAAGTCCGCAGCCGGAGACAAACCCTTCTTTTCGCTGCTGATGACCTCCTCCAACCGCTATCCCTATGCCGTTCCCGACACTTTTGCCGACTTTCCCGCAAATGCCACCCGCCGTCAGAAAGCCGTCCGCTATGCCGACTATGCCCTCGGCAGATTTATCGAAGAGGCCCGCAGTAAACCATGGTTCGACAATACCGTTTTTGTCTTCGTTTCCGACCGGGCCGTCAAAAAAAACCGCACAGCCGAAGTTTCGCCGGAATCCTATCGGATTCCCCTGTTGATTTACGGCCCGAAATTCGTCAGGCCTCAGACTGTCAGGACACCCGTCAGCCAGATAGACGTTGCGCCCACGCTGCTCGGCTTGCTCGACTTCAGCTACGAAAGCCGTTTCTACGGCAGTGATGCCCTCAGTCCCGGCTATACGCCCCGCATTTTTTACAGCCGCTGGCAAAAAATCGGCTGCCAAAGCCGCGGCGTGGCGGTCAGTCTGTCGCCGGGCAAAGGCTATACCGTTACCCCGGCCAAAATCCGTAAAAATATTGCAGAGAAACATCTTGCCGAAACCATCGCTTTCTACCAGCAGGCTTCGGAAAAAAGCCAAACTCAGGAAAATGAACAATGAGGTTTTCCGTTCGGCTTTTCATCTGCTTTCTCCTGTTAGCCGCCGTCCTTTTGACCGAAAAGTTTACCAATGCAGACACTGCGTTGCAAAACCTGTTTTACCGGCCGGAAACGCATGAATGGCTTATTAATCCGGCTCTGCACCAGAAACTCAGTCCCGTATTTTACAAAGGGCTGAAGTTTCTGCTGGTCGCAACCGGAGCCGGCTGCCTGATTTTTCTGCTGCTGTCGCTGAAAAAGCCGTCTTTGGCCGTCAGGCGCCGTCCGGTGCTGATTCTGCTGCTGAGCATCGTCTTTGTCCCGTTGGTCGTCGCCGGTGCCAAATATTTTACTAACGTCTACTGTCCTTACCAGCTCAACATATACAACGGCCTTTACCCGTTTGTCCGCATTATCGACAGCTATCCGGAAAGTTTCGTGCAACCCAAACCCGGACGCTGTTTTCCCGCCGGACACGCCACAGCCGGTTTCGCCTTTATGGCGTTGTATTTTGTTTTCGACAGCCGCCGCGGAAAAATCCTCGGACTGCTTGCCGGCATTCTGCTTGGCCTGGCGGCCGGATTTTACCAGATGTTGCGCGGACAGCACTTTCTGTCACATACGCTCTTCAGCATGATTGCTTCTTTTGCCGTCATAATCACAATAGACTGGTTTGTTCGTAAAAATACAAAAAAATAAATACAAAGCTTTACAACCTAGAATATAAATGCTATCTATCATCAGGAAATAATTACTGGCGGATGGAAATATGTTGAAACCGTTCAAAATAAGAAAACCGGACTTCTCAATTAAACGCCCGTCACTGCGCATTAAACTGCATCGGCCGAATCTGGAATTGAACAATCTGGCTGCCGAACTGCATATTCCTGCCAACAAATCATTTCGCCGCGAACTGGCGCGCAAATCAATCCATCTGAGTTCCCTTTGGATTCCGGCGCTTATCTATTTTGCCCATCCCGGCGTTTCCATCATGTTGTTTGCCATTCTTTTTCTGGGCGATGCCCTGTTGGAATACGGCAATTTCAAAAAATGGCGCTGGGCCAGACGAACTTTCGGCCTGCTGTTTTTCAAAACCCTGCGCAATAAGGAACGCATCCGTACCAAATTTCAGGTCAGCGGCTCAATGTATGTGCTTGCCGCGGCAATTATCTGTACCCTGCTTTTTTCCAAACCGATTGCAGCCATCGCTCTGACTGTCATGCTGATTTCCGACACCTGCGCTGCTCTTTTCGGCAAGGCTTTCGGTACAAGAAAATTATATAAGAGCAAATCTCTGGAAGGAACGGTCGCCTTCTTCCTCAGCGCTCTGCTCATCAACATGCTCTACGAACCTGTCTTTCACTTCACTTATGCCGGCGTCATCGCCTGCGCTGCCGCCACCCTGGCAGAAATGTTCGAAGACAAGCTCGAAATTGACGACAATTTGTCTATTCCGCTTTTCATAGGCATTATTCTAAGTCTTTTGGGCTAAAAGTTTTAAGTCAAAACAGCAATTTATGGAATTTTCGAAATTTTGTCATATTTTTTGCTTGCCTTTCCAGACAAAATATGCTTTCATATTCTTACTTTAATTAAGAATTTTGCGAAAATATAATTATACATTAACCGCCTCTCGAGGCATTAAACTAAATGTTATGAATACATCAAAGAACATTCCCGGAAAATTTCTGGCTGAAAACTGTGTTGAAATGCGCGTATCTAACTTTGCTAAAAAGCATGGCAAGGAAATTATACCCGACAGCCGTGAAGTGTGTAAAATAACCTCGACCACCCGCCATTATACCTACAAGGGCGGATTGCAAAGAGAAGACGACCACTTCGCATACAAATTCGGCGTTCAATACAGCGTATGGCTTTACCGCAATACCGATGGAAGCTTTACGGCCCATCGCATCTGCGACGGCAAAAAAGCCATATTCGAGCCCGGCGAATTCAAGAAAAATGAGCTGAAGGAAGAATTCAGAGTCAACCGCAAAAATCTCCGTTGCAAAACCAACGGTGCCGGCATTCTGATTTTGGCCAAGGCTTAGTTGATGTAATTGCGCCCAGTCCCCTAGCTCTCTACAAGCGGGGGACTTCTCTCTCTTTAATGCGTTTTGCTTCTTTTATTTTTTTCAAAAAAACAACAATGAAAAATGAAAACGAATTTAAGAACAGCAAATCTGAAAGAAGAATATGCCGAAACTGTTCTCCGCGAACGCGCCGCAGAATTAGGAATCCTTCTTGACGATGATGCGAAAGCCAAAGCTTTCCGCATTCAGCTGAAGAGAAAAACAACCGCGCTTGCTCCTTTCTCGGACTATGACGTCTGGCTTATGGAAGGAATCAGAGAAACGGAAAAACATTGCGAAGACTGCGTTCTGATGCTCTGCATGACGGTTAACCTGCCTCCGATAACCACGGAAACGGCTAACCTCATCAAAAAAACCCCTCACGGCGACAGCTTCCGTTATCGCGACCTGACTCTGACGCGAAAAAACAAAGGCGGCAAAGACTTCTTTGTTGCCAAGTGATTAATCCCAAAAAACAAAAAAATGAAAAAAACTGCAAGCGCCGCCCGCTGAATACCAGCCGGCGGCGTTTTGTTACATTCCTCTCTCCAGAAATACAATTCACGATATACACATAAAAAACGACACGCCTCAATAAAGGTTCACGCCACCGCCACTTATCATGTTCGGGTTTATATTTCTTATGTCATGCTCGGATTTAACCCGGACATCCATGGATCCCCGGAACACGCTACGCTTGCCCGAGGATGACAACGAAAACACAAGGCACGACCTCACGATATGCACGCAGAAAGCAGCGCGCTTTAACAAAGGGTCGTGCTGCAGCCGGCGAGCGCTCAAGGGAGTCCCCTTGTCGAGCTGACAACAGCTTGCCACTATGCGAGGTTTTACAAAACCTCGGAGAACGAGGGAAATAATAAGAAATAAAGGCGAAAGTACCACAGCGTACATAATAGTACGTGAGGAAACTTTCGTCCTGAAATTTCTGTATTAGTTCCCCGTTATACGAGGTTTTAAACTGCGACTTGAGCCTTTATAGCCCCATAACACTCATAATTTTCCAGAGTGAAATCCTCATACTTGAAGTCGTTAATGTCTTTAACCTGCGGATTAAGTCTCATGGTCGGCAAAGGCAGCGGTTCGCGACGAAGCTGCTCTTTAACCTGTTCAAAATGGTTATGATAAATATGCGTGTCGCCAAGCGTATGCACAAACTCGCCGGGCTCAAGATTGCAGACCTGCGCCAGCATCATGGTCAGCAGCGCATAGGAGGCAATATTGAACGGCACGCCCAGAAACATGTCGCAGCTGCGCTGATACAGCATGCAGGAAAGTTTGCCGTTCGCCACATAAAACTGAAACATCATATGACACGGCGGCAGATGCATTTCGGGAATTTTGCTCACATTCCAGGCCGAAACAATCATCCGGCGGTCATTGGGATTGTTCTTAAGCTTGTCAACCACCTGTGCCAGCTGGTCAATTCCCTCGCCGTTCCAGTTTCGCCACTGCGAACCGTAAATCGGTCCCAGATCACCGTTTTCATCAGCCCATTCGTTCCAGATTCGCACGCCGTTATCCTGCAGATACTTAACGTTTGTATCTCCTTTGATAAACCACAGAAGCTCGTGAATAATGCTTTTAAGATGCATTTTCTTGGTCGTCATCAGAGGAAAGCCCCGGCTCAAATCAAAACGCATCTGCTGACCGAAAACCGAACGCGTTCCGACCCCGGTACGATCCATCTTGTCCACGCCGTTTTCCAAAACATAGCGGAGCATGTCCAAATACTGTTTCATTATTCGTCTTCCTTTTCAATGGCTTCAATAATCCGTTTCAGCACGCTTTGTTCGACAAATTCGCCCTTGCGCACCCAGACGGTCGTAAGAATATTGTCCAACTCATAATCAACCGAAATCTGGCGGTAAGATTTATGCAGAACCTCTATACAGGGCGAAATGTCTATCTTTGCGCCCTCAAGCGCGGAATTAACCTCGCCCCTGTACATGCAGTCGACGACAATATCCGGCATCAGCTTTGCGCTGCCCGTCATAAAAAGCTTATAAACGCTCGCCCCGCCGGAAATATACAAATCGCCGTCAAAATCCTTAAAATCGTTGACGTCGGTTACCACAAAATGATGCTCTGGATCCGAAACTTCATAACCGGCGTCAAAGGTCAGAACATAGATATTCCGATTCGGCAGCGTACGGTTCGGAAAACTCTCATAAGTCGTCTGTCCTGCGACCAGATTCTGCTCTTCCGTAATCCGGCGAAACCGCTTAAAATCAGATTTGACGTGCCAGGGAATGTTCGGACCGATTCCGATAATGTTGTCCCCCTCGTGACGGCACCAAACTGCAACTTTCGTCATTTTAAAATCCCATGCTGTTAAACAGGAAGACTCTAACACCGGCCGTTTTTTTGACAAGAAGTCATTGCAACTTACTACCAATAAATTTTGGCGATTCTCTTTTTCATGCAAGCCCTCTTGAAAATAAGATATTTTAATATATAATCTATGTTGTCGGGCAACCGGCTACGGCACTAGAGGCTGTATGAAATAGGCTATTTGGACCTGGGGGCAGTACCCAGCACCTCCACCAACCTTTCTTTCAACGGGGGTGAAACAGGGTAGACAGGTAGCAGTAAAGATATGTATGCTGTGCCCGGTGAGATACCACCGTTATCGGTTCAAATTAAATGAATGCTAACGATAACAACGTAGCACCTGTTGCAATCGCTGCTTAAGGCGAGCGTAACAAACGCAAATTCTTGTAACTATGGTTAGTTTCAAGTGGGGAATGAGCCGCCCAGCAACAGAACGGCTCGCTTTTTTTGTGAAAAGGAAAAAAAATGAGCGAGTTTTTAACCGAAATCAACTACGATAAACTGATTGAAAAGTCTTTGAAAAACGTCGTCGTCGAAGCTCTGAAAATTGCCGAACGCCAGGGTCTTCCCGGAGAACACCATTTCTACATCACGTTCAAGACCAATCATCCGCAGACCCGGATTTCGGATCAGCTCAAAAGCCAGTACCCCGAGGAAATGACCATCGTCATTCAGCACCAGTTTTCCAACCTCATTGTCGAAACTTCCGGTTTCAGCATCGATTTGAGTTTTGGCGGCATTCGCCAAACCCTTTACATTCCGTTCGATGCCATTACCTACTTTGCAGACCCCTACGCCAAGTTCGGCCTCAGTTTCAATTTCGACGACGAACCCATTTCACACAATACTGACAACGATTTTGCCGCCGAGATGGAAGAAGAACCGAAAAAAACCTCCAACGGCGTCGCAACCGTCGTTTCCATCGACGCTTTCCGCAAAAAATAAAATGCGCAAAAAATCCGTAGTCATCGCCGGCAGACACCAAACCAGCATTTCGCTGGAAGACGAATTCTACGCCGAACTTGCCGCCATAGCCAAAGAAAAAGGCGTCAGCATTAATCAGCTGGTAACCGAAATCGATTCTGCCCGCGAGCACGAAAACCTTTCCGGCGCCATCAGAATTTATATTTTGAAATACCTCAAACAAAACATTAGCGGAAAATAAATTCACATTCTCATTAACGGCAGTGTTAATCACGGCCTGCGGTACCACCAAATACAAATGCTTTACAAACTGTCCGCCCGATTTGGCAATCGACCGCAATACCTGCCCCGGCGGCGCACCGTACAGTTCATGCAACTGCGGCGGAACTCACGGAGGACCGGAATACGCAGGCGCTCACTTCTGTACTGGTTCAATAATCAGATAACCACAAGAAAAACAGCCCCTCAAACGGGGGCTGTTTTTTTCCAACCCAAAAACTATTCCTCGTCTTCTTCGTCAAAATCCTCAGCGACATCAGCCTCTCCGTCCATGCTCTCATCTTCCAGCAGCAACGGTTCCTGATCTTCCTGCATCTCGATTTTCTTGCGACGGCCGCGGCGCTTTTTCTGCGGCGCCTTTTTCTGTATGGCGCCAATAACGTAATTGCCGGCAATTTTGTACAAATCAACCAAATGATTGTTATACATATGGTCGCCCTCCTCAATCAGGGCAAAATCCACCTGCACGTTGCGCTGAACATTCAGACGCTTGGCCAAAGTCGACACCGACTGCGGATTGACAATTTCGTCGGCGCCGCCCTGAACAATCAGGCCGGAAGTCGGACAAGGTGCCAAAAACGAGAAATCCTTTTCATTGGCCGGCGGAGAAACCGCAATAAAATTATTAATGTCCGGCCGACGCATCAACAGCTGCAAACCGATCCAGGCACCGAAAGAATAACCGGCAATCCAGCATTGTCTGGCTTCAGGATTAACGGATTGCAGCCAGTCCAGGGCAACCGTCGCATCGGAAAGTTCACCCGGGCCATCCTCAAACTCGCCCTGTGAACGTCCCACGCTGCGGAAATTGAACCGCAGTACCGAAAAGCCCAGATTCTGAAAACAGCTGAACAGGCTGTAAACCACTTTGTTGTTCATGGTTCCGCCATATTGCGGATGCGGATGAAGAATCAGCGCTATCGGCGCTCCGGGCTTCTCGCTCTGATGATAACGCCCTTCCAAACGTCCGGCATGTCCGTTAAAAAGTATTTCTGTCATTTAAAATCTCTTTTTTTATTATTAATTAATAACAATTGATTATATATAGAAAATACTATACAAATTATTAATTTTTCAAAGGAATGTAGCACAAAATGGAGTCAAAATTCAACACTATTCTTCAGGACGTCGACGCCGTTATCGCCCGCGACCCCGCCACCAAAAGCCGAACCGAAGCGATTCTCTGCTCTTCGGGACTGCATTGCATTATCATTTACCGCTTTTCCCACTGGTTATGGAAGAAAAATTTCCGTCTGATGGCGCGCATCGTTTCGCAGATTGCCCGCTTTCTGACCGGCATTGAAATCCATCCCGGCGCACGAATCGGCAAAGGCTTTTTCATTGATCACGGCATGGGCGTCGTCATCGGCGAAACCACCGAAATCGGCGACAACGTTACCATGTATCACGACACTACGCTCGGCGGTACCACCGTCTTTGACAAAAACGGCAAAGTCACTGCCAAACGCCATCCGACCATCGGCAACAACGTCATCATCGGCTCCGGCGCACAGGTTCTCGGACCGATAAAAATCGGCAACAACGCCAAAATCGGTTCAAACGCCATCGTCGTCAAGGAAGTTCCGGCCAATACGACGGTTATCGGCATGGCGGCTCACAAGGTTCAGGAGCTCAGCCGCAAGGAGGCGCAAAAATTCTGTGCCTACGGTATAGACGCCTCACATCCGGATCCGATGGAAGAACGCTTTGAAAATCTCTGCCGCGAACTGGAAAACGTCAAAAAAGAACTGGCCGAACTGAAAAAAGAGAAGAAAGATGACGCTCAATAGCCTCGGCCTTCCCAAATCGCCGCAGCAGACCAAAGTCTGCGTCGCCATGTCCGGCGGCGTCGACAGCTCGGCGACAGCCGCCATGCTCAAAAAAGAAGGCTACGACATCTTTGGCATTACCATGGATCTGCTGACACCGCCTTACCGTCCGGAACACTCTTCCGTTGCCGACGCGGCCAAAGTAGCCGACAAACTTGGCATTCCCCACTGTTTTCTGGATTTACGGGAAAAATTCGCCCGCGAAGTCGTCGACTATTTTGCCGATTCCTATCTGCACGGCCTGACCCCGTCCCCCTGCATCATGTGCAACCGGCACATCAAACTCGGCGCATTGGCTGACAAGGCCCGCAGTCTCGGCGCCGACGTCATCGTTACCGGCCACTATGCCGATATCCGGCTGACTTCCCGCGGCGTTGAACTGCACCGGGCGGAAGACTTGCGCCGCGACCAAAGCTATTTTCTCTTTGCCGTCGATAAACACACGCTGCAAATGCTCCGCTGCCCGCTGGCTTCCTACACCAAGGCACAGACACGCGCCATTGCGAGAGACGCCGGACTCGAAGTCAGCCAAAAGCCGGACAGTCAGGACATCTGCTTTGTCGCCGACGGCAATTATGCCTCTTTAATCAATCAGCTGCGGCCGAAAACAAAACCGGTGCCGGGAGACATCGTCGACACCTCAGGCCGGGTTCTCGGCCGCCACAGCGGCATTATCCGTTATACCGTCGGTCAGCGGCGCGGCCTTGGCATCGGCGGCAGCGGCGGCGTCCTCTATGTGCTGAAAATAGACGCCGGTAACAATCGAATTATCGTCGGCAGCAAAGAAGAACTGTTATGCCGAAGTCTCCGCATCAAAGACGTCAACTGGCTTGGCGAGGAACAGCCCCGGCAAGCGGAACTGACGGTCAAGCTGCGTTCGCGGCAGGCAGCCGTTCCGGCAACGGTTGTCTTTCTTGAAGACGGCTGGGCCGAAATCACGCTGCACGAAGAGTTTTACGGCGTCGCGCCCGGTCAGGGCTGTTGTTTTTATGATGGCAGCAGAGTTTTGGGCGGCGGCATCATCGCGGCATTTTAGCTTACGGTTCCTGATTCAGAACGACACTGGTATCCGAACGCTTAAGAATATAGGGATTAATGTTTTTCGCTTCCCTGCCCGTATTCTGATACATTTTCGGGGCTCCCGGAAAATAAAAGTCCATAAAGTTAAAATAGCGCACGTCGCCGCAAATAAAGTCGACCGTTGAATTTTTATATTTTTCGACCGCCGCTTCAAGCACCTTTCGAATATCGCCGCGCTTAACCCTGTACAGGGACGGAAACCGAAAACAGGTCAGAAAGCCGCTGGCCGCAAAATCGTCCAGATATTCGGCATTCGGCGACACAATGACCAAATGTGACTTATGCATGATATTGCGTCCTGTCAGCGCAATAAGTTCCCTTAAAATCTCAGACTGATTGTTAAAATCAATGTTTTTGACGTCAAGCCAGAAAAACTTTCCGCTCAAATCCGGTTTCACGGCAAACATATCGTCAAGCGTTACCTTCCCGCTGCCGCGGCCGACAAAAAAAGTACGCTCTTTTTCGTTATAAACGACATCAATTTCAAATCCGTCATATTTGTTGAAGTTTTTAGCGAGCTTTTCCGGACTGTTGACGCCATAGAGCCAGATTTTCGACTTAAAGCCGAAACGGCCTTCGCGCTCGGACATATTGTCTTCGGCCACCAAATCCTTAAACTTGAGCGGCGCCATAAAATAACCGCGCATAAGCTTGTCGTTCATATGCACGCTGACAGCCCACACGCCGTACAGGGCTGCGGCCGCCAGCAAAAGTTTTTTCAACATCGAAAAGCCTTCTCCGTTAACGGGTTACCTACCGGCATATCATAACTTTCGCGGCCGATTTGTCAACCTGGTTAACGTGATATTTACTTTTGCAACAATATTGTAACTATTATTTTCACATTTTTTATAGTATGATAAAAGAAGATGGAGAATTATGGAGGCGGTCATGAAAAAGTATTTCTACATTCTGGCGGCAATCGGCTGTTTGTCTTTAGCCGCGACGGCGAACGCGCAGCTGCCGGCCAACCCCTGGTCACCCAATCCAAACGACGGTTATTTTGGCGACAATCTCCCCGAAAAAGGACCTGATACGTCTCCGAACGCTCCCGCCTACGAAAACGGGCCGACCAACGGCGACATTCTGCCGGTAGACCCCTGGGCCCGTGCCCGTGACCGCAGCGGCATCGTTACCTGGAGAGGTTCCGGCCAGCACGGCAAATTAAATTACGTCGGCGAAGCCACCACCTACACCGATGCTCAGGGTCAGGAAATGATTGCGCCTGAAGTCAACCGCCACAACATGCTGGTTATGACCGAACATCTCCGCAACATGGGCTACAAAATTCCGGAAAGCTATGATCAGAAGATTAAAGACATGCCGAAAGCCTACGGCAAGCTGCTCCGCGAAAACTATGACAAGGTCTTTTCCGCCGAAGATCCGTTCGGAAAGTCTTTCTCCCGCATTCTGACCGATGTCGAAGACGGAACCGGACTTGACTTTGAAAACATTCTGTTCAACACGATGGACATTCTCGGAACCGACTGATTTGAGGAAAAAGCTTATGTTTAAACTTCTTGCCGTTTTTCTGTCACTGCCTTTATTTGCAGCATTTCCGGCTGCGGCCCAAACGGCCGCGGTTTCGGCCGCTCCGTCGGAAACCGCACTTGACCGCGAGGCCGACAACCTCAATATCGTTTCGGCCGAAGAACGTCTCAAACTCAAGCGCAGCAGCACCAAAAGCATTGACCTTAACCTCAAGAACTCAACCAAGGGTGAAATTTCCGACATTGTCAAAAACGCCAATCTGGCCGAAAAACGCGCCGCCCGACAGGAGGGGCGTACGCCGGAAACCGCCGTCAATGTAGATCCGGCCAACAAACGTGCCGTTCGTAAGATGCTGCAAAAAGACCTGTACCTGGATCCGCACCCTCGTTTTTATGAATAATCATTTTCAGGAATTACAGATGAACAATCAGCCCCATGTTATTTTGGTTCAGCCGCAGCTGGCCGAAAATGTCGGAATGGCCGCCCGCGCCATGATGAACTGCGGTTTATACAATCTCAGTCTGGTTTCCCCGCGTGAGGATCACCTGTCGGCCAAGGCGCTCGCCGCCTCCTCAGGAGCCGAAGAAATTCTGCAAAACGCCCGCCTGTTCAACACCACGCGCGAAGCCGTCGCCGGTTTGCAGGTTGTTTACGCGACCACGGCACGACCGCGCAACCAGATTAAAACCGTTCACACCGCCGAACACGCTGCCGGCGAAATCGACCGGTTGATAAAGGACGAAAATATGAATGTCGGCATTCTGTTCGGCCCGGAGCGCACCGGGCTGCACAACGACGATGTCAGCATCGCCGATGCGGTTATTGAAATTCCGCTTAATCCCCGCCATTGTTCGCTTAACCTCTCACAGGCTGTGCTGCTGGTCGGTTATGAATGGCACAAAAGGCAGATAAATGCCGAAGACGTCCGTTTTGTCACCAACACGACCGTTCCAGCCTCCCGGGAAATGGTCATGAGTTTTCTGGACTATCTGGAAAAGGAACTTGCAGGACATCCGGGGTTCAAAGACGAGGAAAAACGGCCGCATATGGAAATCAACCTGCGCAATATATTTACCCGCAGCCGTCTGACCGAACAGGAAATCAACACGCTGTTCGGCATTGTAAAATACCTGAGCCGCAGATAATTATCCAATCCCCTGACGGATTTGTTTGTTTTTTGCAAAACTTGCCTATATATTGTAATCAGAACAAGACTGAAATATTTAGGAGCAAACAATGGAACATTCCGCCATATTCGGCTTCGACCCCAAAATCGTTTCGACCGTCATTCTCGTTGTCAGCTATCTGATTCTTTTTACTGAAAAGCTGAACCGTGCCGTCGTTGCCCTTTTGGGCGCCGTCGTCATGATTTTTGCCGGCGTGCTGACACAAGACGGCGCAATTGCCGGCATAGACTTCAATACGCTGGCTTTGCTTATCGGCATGATGATAATCGTCGGTATTGCCGAAAAATCGGGTATGTTTCAGTATGTGGCCGTTTGGTCGGCCAAAAAGGTCCGTGCTTCGCCGCGAGGCCTGTTGATTGTGCTGGCGGCCGTCACAGCCGTTTTCTCTGCACTGCTGGACAATGTTACCACGGTTCTGCTGGTAGCACCGGTGACTTTCCAGATTACCCGCAAACTTAAAATCAACCCCTATCCCTATCTGATTCTGGAAATCTTCGCTTCCAACATCGGCGGAACGGCAACCCTCATCGGCGATCCGCCGAATATCCTCATCGGCTCGGCATTGCAGCTGTCCTTTATGGATTTCGTTTATGAACTGACACCGATTGTCGCCGCCACGATGGTCGTTCTGATTGTCGCCTTTGACCTCATCTGGGGACGCAAGATGAGCGCGTCGGACAAAAGCCGCGAAGCCGTCATGCGCCTGAACGAAAAAGACACCATTACCGACCCTGTCCTGCTCGTCAAATCGCTGGCGGTTCTGATTGCCGTCATCATCGGCTTTATGGCTGCCGAACATTTCCATATTGCCAACGGCACCATTGCCATCTTCGGCGCCGTCATTCTTCTGATGCTCTATACCTGGGGAAACAACCATTCTGATCGCGAGCATAAGGTTGAAGAAGCTTTCGGATTGGTCGACTGGACGACGATATTTTTCTTTGCCGGCCTGTTTGCCATCGTCTACGGTCTGGAAGAGTCCGGCGTTCTGGCTCTGATGGGAAACAAGTTCATTGAAGTAACCGACGGCAGCATCGAAAAAGCAGCCATGATTGTCGTCTGGATGTCCGCTTTCGTATCCACGGCCATCGACAACATTCCGTTTGTCGCCACCATGATTCCGATGATCAAGTCGATGGAAGCGTCTCTCGGCGGCCGCGAGGCCATGATGCCGGTCTGGTGGGCCCTGTCGCTCGGCGCCTGCTTCGGCGGCAACGGTTCGCTGATAGCCGCTTCAGCCAACGTCATCGTCGCCGGCATGGCACAGCGCGAAGGACATCCCATTCACTTTCTGCGCTTTCTCATCTGGTCAATACCGGTTATGCTGGTCAGCGTGCTGATGGCCGCCGTCTACCTGCATCTGCGCTGGTTCATTTAGCGCCGCAAAATTAAGATTATGTTAGGATGTCCGTATTATAAATAAACTGGTAGTTTTTATAATACATGAGGAATCTTTAACATGCAGGTTACTGACTTAGCGCAGGCAGCGCCATCAGTCTGGGGCATGGACCCCAAAATTGTAGCAACGGCCATTGTCGTTGTCTGCTATGCAATCCTGTTTACCGAAAAACTCAATCGCGCCGTTGTCGCCCTTCTGGGTGCGGCGCTGATGATTTTTTCGGGTATTTTGACACAGGAAACCGCCCTTCAGGGTATCGATTTCAACACTATTTCGCTTCTGGTCGGCATGATGACGATTGTCGGCATTTCCGAGAAATCGGGTATGTTCCAGTTTGTAGCCGTCTGGGGCGCCAAAAAAGTCCGCGCCAATCCCCGCGGCCTGCTGATTGTGCTGGCCTTTGTAACTGCGGTTTTCTCGGCCTTTCTGGACAACGTTACCACGGTTCTGCTGATTGCGCCGGTTACCTTCCAGATTACCCGCAAACTTAAAATCAACCCCTATCCCTATCTGATTCTGGAAATCTTCGCCTCCAACATCGGCGGGACGGCAACCCTCATCGGCGATCCGCCGAACATTCTTATCGGCTCGGCGCTGCAGCTGTCCTTTATGGATTTCGTTTACGAACTGGCACCGATTGTTGCCATAACCATGATTGTTCTGGTTTTCGGATTCGACCTCATCTGGCACAAAAGCCTTCTCACGACCGAAAAAAACAAACAGGCCGTTATGCGCATCAGCGAAAAAGATACCATTACTGACTGGAAACTGCTGGGAAAATCGCTGTTTGTTCTTGCTCTGGTCATCGCCGGCTTCATCAGCGCCGAGCATATCCATATTGCCAACGGTACCATAGCCATCGCCGGCGCCGCGGTTTTGCTGCTGCTCTATACTTTTGGCAACCGCCACGACGAACGCGAACGTAAAGTTGAGGAAGCCTTCAACCTCATCGACTGGACAACCATTTTCTTCTTCTCCGGATTATTCGTCATTGTTTACGGACTGGAAGAAACCGGTATTCTGCGTATGCTCGGCCAAAAATTTATTGAACTGACCGACGGAAGCATCCAGAAGAGCACCATGCTGATTGTCTGGATTTCGGCGATTCTTTCCTCGGCTATCGACAACATTCCGTTTGTCGCCACCATGATTCCGATGATTAAGTCAATGGAAGCTTCCATGGGCGGACGTGAAGCCATGATGCCGGTCTGGTGGGCCTTGTCGCTCGGTGCCTGCTTCGGCGGCAACGGAACGCTGATCGGCGCTTCCGCCAACGTTATCGTCGCCGGTATGGCGCAGCGCGAAGGACACCCCATCCATTTTATGAGGTTCCTCATCTGGTCGATACCGGTCATGCTGATAAGCGTACTGATAGCAACAATCTACTTGCATTTTCAGTACTTTGTCTAACCAAAAGCCCCGCAGATGCGGGGCTTTTTTTACATCAGGCTATCTTGACGGATTTTGAAGCCATATTAATTTCATACTGCCCAAAATCGACTATTAAGAGTTTTCCCTTTAGAATATCTAGAATTTTTAGACATATTTTTTTGTAGACTAATGAATAGTTGACTTTTCCCCCATCATGATATATATTCATTATTGTGGTGTATTCAAGTGATGAAGTCTCTTTTTGAGAAGTTCCCGTCTCTTTTGGTGCACCGGTATATTATCGCAGGTTCCGGCCTTTAACTGTTTGAGAGGTGTACCATGTCTTGTTCTCGTTGTTTGTCTTTATCGGCTTTATTAGCTTCAACTTTTATTATGCCGACGGCAGCCATGGATTTGACTTCGGCTCCCTTAAACGGTTTTCCTACACATACACACACATACACACCTGTTCCGGAACCTGCGTCTCTTGCCAATTCCTATAAAACCGCCGCCGTCTGTTTCCTCGGGTTCGGCGAATGTGGCAAAGACCAGTCCTTCAGCAAAGGCGACAGCTCTTATGAGCGAAATCCCTCCGACATGTGCCGGGAAGAAGGATACGCCGTAACATCCTGCTCCCTTCCCAAATATCCTTCAGAACAATGTCCTTACGACCCGTCTCTTTACCAAAGCTGCAAGGACGACACGGCGCGCGCATGTAAAGAAGCAGGTTTCAACACAAGCTGCGGTTCCGGCTATATCAAAGACAGTTCGCAAATTTGTCCGTATAACAGCTCTTATTACAAGTGCAAATGCAATCCCTGCGACGGCTATGCCTACACGCAGGCGCAGGCAACCGCCGACGGGTATATTGCCGACGGCAGCTGCAACAGCTGCGGCACGGCCAAATACAAACGCAAAAACAATCCCTGCACCGGCTTCCTGACCTGCGAATGCGGCGGTCAAATCGGCACACAGACCTGCAAAAGCGGCTCAGCTACAAAATATCAGGTCTGCAAACCCTGTTGCGAAAACAGATGTTCACAAACATCATGTCCTGACGGTTATCTCTGCGAACTGGAATCCTGTTCCAACAAATACTGTATAACCGGTTGTGCAATCGGCTACGGCGATTTGGAAAACTATTGGAGCGACGGGCAGCTCAAATGCTGGCTGAACGGCATTTCCGCCGGAAGTTACAGCTGTGCTGAAATTCCTGACTGCACAAAACTCGGCTTCTCCGCAAACGCCAATAACTGCAACGGAAAAAAATATCTGACCTGTCCGTTTAACTGCGACTATGTTTTTTGCCTCAGCGACTAAACAAGGAGAATAAAAATGAAAAAAGAAATATTCTGTACCTGCATTTTGTCAGTCCTCAGCTGTTCTGCCCAAGCAACAACATGCACCATTCCTCCAACCTGTACGTCATTGGGATATACACAATCGGCAAGTGACTGCGAAGGCAAAAATACCATCCGCTGCCCAACCGACAGCTCAGCTCTATTCTGTGGGGGCACAACAGACGGTTCAATTACTTCTCCGGCCAAAATCCTTTATGCCGACCACACGGTTAGTTCAATATTCAATCCGAATAAAAAAGCTATCGGTGTCGTTTTTGATGAAACCAAACGCCGTGCCGTCGGTTTGGAATATTTCATAAATCAGCCGGTTTGCATGTCAGACAATGAAGGTACATACAGAGAAACATCAAACATAACCTCCTGTAATCCAGACGAACTGAACAACTGCGCAACTGACGGAAAAATAAATACGCCGTTGTTCAAACCAACTTGCAGCTCCTCATCTCCGTATATGAACATGAGCGACAACGGTTTTCTGAAAACCTACGTTCCCGCAGGTTGTTCTTCTGACTGGTGCGGAGCAGGACAATGGTATATCCCCAGCATTGCCGAACTGAGAAAAATATACGCTAACATCAATAACATTAATGCTGCCCTGGCTCTCAACGGCATTTCCGGATTGCTGAACACAACCTGCACCAAATGCTGGCCGTATTATGATCATTACTCCTGGTACGGAGTATTTTCTTCTAATGTTTATCATCAAACACCAAGAAACAAACAACCGTACAGTTCCATCTATATATATGATTTCAATTCAGACTCAGTTTACACCCAAGGAAGCAGCGGTTACAAAAAAATGATTCTGGCGATAGAATATTAAGCGCGGCGTTTTTTCAGGCGCTTGGCCTCGTCAGGCGCCACAATGCCGCCGGAAATGACAAACTTGATGCCTTCTTCAACCCCCATGTCAAGTTCAACCACATCCTCGCGCGGCACAAAAATCAGAAAGCCGGAAGTCGGGTTCGGCGTTGTCGGAATAAACACATTAACCATTTCACGCCCCAGAATTTCCCGAACCTCGCCTTCGGTATCGGCGCTGACAAAACCCAAAATCCAGATTCCCTTGCGCGGATATTCCAGCAGCACAACCTTCTTAAACGCATTGCTCTTGCCGGAAAGAAAAGTTTCGAAAATCTGTTTCAAAAGCGAATAAACCGACGAAATAAACGGCACCTTATAAACAATCCACTCGCCGAGTTTCAGGAAAAACTTGCCCAAAAATCCGGCGGCAAACATACCGACCAAAATCAGCGCCGCAACCAGAATGATAATTCCCAGGCCGGGAATGGTAAACGGCAGGAAGTTGTCCGGCTTAAACTGCGGTGGCAGCAGGCGGTTGACCGAAATGTCGATAAAAACGATTACCTTATAAGCGACAAAAAACGTAATCATTACCGGTGCGGTTACCAGAATGCCGGTAAAGAAATAGGCGCGCAGCTTGCCGCCCAGTTTCATAAAAACGGCCTTTTCCCGCTCCAGACGGATTTTTCTGATGTTCATCGCCCGTTTTTTGACTTCGTCCTTATCATCCATCTCATTCACACCTTATCGCATCATCTATGATAAACTGCACGGAATTGCGGCCCTGCCAGTTGTCACGGCGCAGAACCCCGGCAATGTCGAAAACCGCCCCCTGCGAATTCAGCAGCGTTTTGCCTAATTCCGTATCGGCGATTTTAAAGGCCATGGCTTTCAGCGAACCGCCGTTGCCGGAAGTAAGAAAACAGCGGACATGTCCCGCGCCGACAATTCCCGGTTTAACAATCCGTACATGTTCCAGCACAATCTTCGGTTCGGCGTTTCCGGCGCCGAAAGGCTCCAGAAGTTCCAAAGCCGCGGCAAAATCGGTATTGGCTCCCAGCAGATCAAGCGCACTGTCAACTTCAATTACCGGCGCCACATCTTCTTCACCGAGCTTCTGCCGTACATACTCGCCGGCAAACCGGCGAAAGGCTTCGATTTTATCCTCCGACAGCGAAAAACCGGCCGCCATCGTATGACCGCCGCCCTTGGTCAGCAGTCCCTTTTCCTTGGCGGCAATTATCAGAGCGCCCAAATCGACGCCCGGCACGGAGCGCGCCGAACCCTTGACTTCGTCCGGCTCAATCGACATGACGAAAGCCGGTACGTTGTAACGCTCCTTGAGCTTGCCGGCCACAATGCCGACCACGCCCTGGTGCCAGTCTTTTCCGGCGGCAAAAGCTATCGGATATTCCTGCGGCGTCCCCTCCAGCATCTCAATCGCGCTCAACAGCACATAAGCTTCAATCTCCTTGCGCTGCGCATTAAATTCATTCAGTTTGTCCGCCAGCTGGCCGGCCTGAAAATCGTCCCTGCTGCACAACAGCTTGTTGCCCAGCGAAGCCTCGCCGACCCGGCCGCAGGCATTAATCCGCGGTCCCAGAACATATCCCAGATGAAAAGCGCTCGGCGCCTCGCTGATACCCGACTTGTCAATCAGCGCCCGCAGTCCGGTATTGCTCCGCAGCAACATAATCCGCAGTCCCTGCCGGACAAAAGCCCGGTTCAACCCCAGCAGCGGCACCACGTCGCAAACGGTTCCCAAAGCGACCAAATCGAGCCATTGAAGCAGATTTGGCTCCTCGCGCCCGGCAAAGAACCCCTGCTTGCGCAGCTCGCGGTTGACGGCGACAATCGTACAGAAAACCACGCCGACCGCCGCCATATATTTCAGATACGGATAATCGTCGCTTTCGTCCAGCCGCTTGGGGTTAACCACGGCATAAACCTCCGGCAGCCGCACTTCCGCCTCATGGTGGTCAAGTACGATTACCGGAATATTCAGGCTTCCGGCATAGTCGAAAACGTCAAAAGCCGTCGTTCCGCAGTCTACCGTAATAACCAGTTCCGCGCCAAGCGCCGCAAATTCGTCAAAAGCCTGCCGGCTCGGACCATAACCCTCGTCGCGCTCCGGAATGTGAATCTCCGGTTCAATGCCCACGCTTTCCAAATAAAGACGCAGTACCGAAGAAGATGTTGCGCCGTCGACGTCATAGTCGCCGATAATCGCCACTTTCTGCTTTTTCACAATGGCCTCGGCAATACGCTTTGCCGCTTTTTCCATGTCTTTCATGCAAAAAGGATCCGGCATCAGGTTCTGTAGCTTCGGATTGATAAAATTCGCCACGTCGTCGACCGGAATTCCACGGGAAGCTATGATTCTCGCCACCGGCAGCGGCAGCGCAAAACGCTGGGCAATCAACTCGGCCCTGCGCTCGTCAACAGGCACGGCCTTCCATATATTTCCACCTAAAGATTTTTTATTTTCAAAATCAAATGCCACTCTTCCGCCCGTTTATTAATAGCTGATGTAAATCTCGGCGCGGCGGTTCAGGCGCTCGCCTTCAGGCATGACTTCGAGATAAGCCGGATTTGAATCCGACAAAGCCTCGACCTTGATTTTCGACGCGGGCATTCCGGCGCGGCGCAACGCGTTGGCAACGTTCTCGGCGCGCGCGGCCGAAACCCGGAAATTGGCCATCTTGTGGCTGACAATGTCGGTATTGCGCGTACGGCTCGATGCATAACCGAATACGTTCAACGTCGCTTTCTTAGCCTTTGCCAACCGGACAATTTCACGCAGCTGACGGTTATAAGAAGCGTCGACTGCTGACGAACCGTTGTTGAAATATACCGTTCCGGCCAGATACGTAACGCTCGGCGCCGCATTTTCGGGCTTGGGAAGCTCTTCGGCCGCCTTAAGTTCCTTTTTGAACTTTTCGTCGTTCAAAGCCGCCAGACTGTCTTTTTCCTTCTTGGCCGGCTTCGACTTAACGTCCAAATCTTCGGCCACGATTACCGGCTTGGTTTTCGCCGGAGCGGCTTTTTCCGGCCTTTCGGCCGTTTTTTTGGCGTTTTCCTGCCCCTCATAGGCAACATGCTCGTTGTCTGCGGTCAGGGCCGAACTTTCCTTAAGGGTTCTTTTGCGCACGGGAACGTCAAAACCGCTTTCGGAAGAAGAGGCCGTCGTATAGTCGTCTTCTTCGACAATCTCGGGAAACGGAGCGGAAGAACAGGCCGACAAAGCAAAAACCACGCCGAACAAACCGGTTAAAACTCTAAATTCACTATGTAAAGACATCTGCGCTAACCCTAATAAAATGATAAATTTATCCCTGCCCTCGCGGCAAAGCAAAATCCAGTTTCTATATTGATATAATAAACTCTTGCATAACACAAGAACAAATATGCCAAAGAATCACAGTTTTTTTGTGAATTAGTCGGGGCTTATGCACAAAATATTTGTTTTAATCAAATTAATGTTTTATACTTATATTCTGTTAACGGCGAAGGGAATTGAAAATGGCTGGTTCTGCTACAAATTCCGCAATTGAGGTGGCCTACTGGTTTATCAGCCGGGCCGAAGACGAAGGGCTTTTTCTGGAAGACGAAAAACTTCATCATCTGCTGTTTTTGGCACAGGTTCATTTTGCGCTTGCCAACAACATGGAACTTCTCATGCCCAGCCTGTTTGTCTGCGGCGAAAACGGCTTTTCGGAACCGAACCTGGCCGTCATGTTCGCGCAGGGGCGCCCCTACATGCCGCCGAAAAAACTTTCCGACAAGGTCAGCGATTTTCTGAGCAAGGTATGGAAACGGTATGCACCGCTTTCGGCCAAAGAGCTGAATCTGATGATAAAATCCAACCCGGCATACCAGAATTGCTATGTCAGCGGCGCGAAAAACATTGCCCCGCTCAAGACCATTGTTGAAAATTTTACCAAAAATGCTAATATATCAAGGACTAACGCAGCATATGCCGCCGCAAATAAGAAAGTTTCTTATTCCCAGAACGGACCGGTGGTGGTTTCGAAATGGAATCCGCGTAAGGTTTCTGTCAAAAAGTAAAAGGAGAAAACCATGACGAAATTTATCAAGTTATTTTTGGCCGTTATTCTGCTGGCCGGCTGTTCCAAGAAAAACGACGAGAGCAACCTTACCGTTTTGACCGGCGGCGGCGAAGTCAGTTACACGGTTGAAGAAGCCAAAACCGTTCCCGAACTGGAAAAAGGCCTGATGTTCCGCGAAAGTCTGGCTCCCAATGCCGGTATGATTTTCGACCTTTCAAAAGTTGAACATACCGCCATGTGGATGAAAAACACCAAAATCCCGCTTGATATGATTTTCATTGACGGCGACGGCGTCATTTCCTGGATTTACGAAAACGCCCAACCGGAATCCCTGACCCTGATTATTCCGCCATTTCCTGCGGCAGCCGTATTGGAAATTAACGCCGGCGACGTCAAAAAACACGGCATCAAAACCGGTGACAAAATAGAACATGAATTTTTTGCCGAACATGAAACCGGCGATACGTCCGAACCGCGCGCCGCAGATGAAACGGCAGCAGAAGTTTCCGATGCTCCTGCCGACGAAGCGCCCGCAGACCGGCCGGAAGACGCAATGACCGAATAAAAGCCAAAAGCCCCGCAATTGCGGGGCTTTTTTCATATCAGGGTAATTTTAACCGCCTTTCCGTAGGCTTTGGCCAGCTGGTGCAGATGGCCGAGGTCGACCGGTTTAATGCCGACTTCCAGCAAATCGATAATATTGGCCGGAATGCCGGACAGTTTTTCGACCTGCGCCAGCGACAAATGCGCGCTGATACGGGCTTCACGCAGCTGGCGGGCAATACCGTTCCTGATTTTGACGATTTCGTGGTTTTTGGTTGCCATTATGTTCAACTCCTTCAATGTTTTGTTAAAAACAAAACCGCCCTTTCGTTTGGAAAAGGCGGGAGGAGTTCGAAACTGTAACCAGACAGCGTACTCATTCGTCCGCAAAGCGGCTTATATCGTACCATCCTCCCTTGCAGGAGGTTAGTTTATCTTGGTTCTGGTTAAGGAGTTTCGACACTCCGCCGTCGGTCTAACCGCTTCCGTCGGCAGAAATGATTATAAAGGCTATAAGCTATTTTGCAACGGCTTTTTTCACGAATGGCATTCCCCGGTTTTCTTCCCTCTTGTCATTCCCGTGCTTCCTCCCTCTAAGTCATCCCCGGGTATTCTCCCTCTAAGTCATCCCCGGGCAAGCGCAGCACGACCCGGGGATGACAACGAAAATACAAGGCACTTGCTCACGATATGTACATAGGAAGCAACGCGCTTCAACAAGCGCCGCAGCCCTCGATGCGGTCAAGCTGGCTACAGCTTGCGCGCTTCAACAAAGGTTCGCGCCGCAGCCTGCGAGCGCTCAAGGGCGTCCCCTTGTCAAGCTGGCTACAGCTTGTTACTCATAGCGCAGCGCGTTTATCGGATTCAGAAGCGACGCCTTATAAGCCGGAAAGAAACCAAAAAACAAGCCTACCAGCCCCGAAAAGCTGAACGGCAGCAAAACATACAGCAGCGAAACCACCGGCGTAAACGACGTAAACATTTTAATTGCAGCAATGCCGACAAATCCGAGTACAATCCCGATGACGCCGCCAATCAGCGACAATACCATCGCCTCGGTCAGAAACTGCCAGCGAATATCCCAGGTCTTGGCGCCGATAGCCATTCTGATACCGATTTCGCGCGTTCTTTCCGTTACTGAAACCAACATAATGTTCATAATGCCGATACCGCCGACCAGCAGAGAAATCGAAGCAATCGACCCCAGCAGAATGGTCATGATTTTGGTCGAATTTTCCATCATCTCCATCATCTGCGTCAGGTTTCTGATAACAAAATCGTCTTCCTTGTTGGCGCCGAGATTATGCCTCTGCCGCAAAAGCTGCCTGATTTCCTCCTGCGCCGTATAAGTACTCTGCGCATCGGCCGCCTGCAGCATGACAAACTTTACCTGATCGGGAATAGTCATGCCCATAACCTTTTTCTGCGCCGTCGAAATCGGAATAAACACCACGTCGTCCTGATCCATGCCCATTCCGTTCTGACCGCGCTCTTCCAAAACGCCGATAACCTGAAACGGAATACCCTTAATGCGGATAATCCTGTTAATCGGATCGACGTCGCCAAACAGTTCATGCACGACGGTTTCACCCAGAATGGCAACCTTGGCGGCGTTTTTAATATCCGTATCGCTGAAGAAACGCCCGTATTCCAAATCCCATTCCTTAATCAGAAAATTCCGGTTGTCGGTGCCGGTAATGCCGGTCGACCAGTTGGTGTTGCCATAGACAATCTGCGCCGTTTCTTCCATAATCGGCGCCGCATAAACAATTGCGTCAATTTTTTCCTGAATGGCGTTGCCGTCGGAAAGCCGCATCGTCGGCTGTGAACCGTGACCGCCGCGTGCGCCGCTGGAAGTCGCCACGCCGGAACGAACGATAATCAGATTGGACCCCATCGCCTGCATATCCTGCTGAATCGAAATCTGCGCGCCGTTGCCCACGGCCAGCATTACAATCACGGCCGCCACGCCGATAATAATGCCGAGACTGGTCAGCGTCGACCGCAGTTTGTTGGCCCTTACCGCACGCAGAGCTATGCTGCCTATGGTCTTGATGTCTATCATTTTTTGACCTTCTCGTCGCTCACGATCTGCCCGTCGACAATTTTGATAACCCGGTCGCTCCACAAAGCAATGTCTTCTTCATGGGTTACCAGAATAATCGTCCGGTTCAGTTCCTTGTTGAACTTGGTAAAAAGTTTCATAATCTCAATACTGGTTTTGGTGTCCAGATTTCCGGTCGGCTCGTCTGCAAAAATAATCGGCGCCTCGTTGACCAGCGCCCGCGCAATTGCCACACGCTGCTGCTGTCCGCCGGAAAGCTGATTCGGCTGATGGTTCATGCGCGACTTAAGCCCCACTTCTTCCAAAGCCTTTTCCGCCTTGCGGCGGCGGATTTCCTCCGGCACATTGGCATAAACCATCGGCAATTCCACATTTTCCACGGCAGAAGTGCGCGACAGCAGGTTAAACCCCTGAAACACAAATCCGATTTTGCGGTTGCGAATATCGGCCAGACCGTCGGAATTAAGTTTGCTGATATCCACCCCGTCCAGAAAATATTTTCCCGAACTTGGCTTGTCCAGACAGCCGAGAATATTCATCAGCGTCGACTTTCCCGAACCGGACGGTCCCATAATCGCCACAAATTCGCCGGTTCCGATATTCAGCGTCAGCCCTTTGAGAATTTCCAGCTTCATCTCGCCGACGTCATAATGTTTCTTCAGATTTTTAATCTCAATCAGGGACATTAACGCGGCATCCTCATTCTCATGGCTTTAGCCCTGGCCGCCGCCGAATTTTTTTCTTCCAGAATAACCTCTTCGCCTTCTTTGAGTTCGGCACCGCTGACCTCCGTAAATTCGTCGTCATAAACGCCGGTAAGAATGCTGACACGCACGGGTTTTCCGTCTTCCAAAATCCACAGGCCCCTGTCTTTATACCGCTTTTTTGCCGAACTGCCGTCGTCATAGGTAAAGCGCAGCGCCTTGTTCGGCACCAGCAGCACGTTTTCCTTCTGAGCCGTAATCACTTCCACATTGGCAGTCATACCGGGTTTCAGGCGCAAATCGCGGTTGTCGATTTCAATAATCACCTCATAGGTTACCACGTTGGAGGTCGTAATCGCCTCGTTGCGAACCTGCGTAACGATACCGTAAAAAATCTCGTCGGGAAAACTGTCGACGCTGAACTCCACCACCTGTCCTTCTTTGACCTTGGCAATATCCGCCTCGACCACCGAAGCCTCAATCTGCATTTTGGTCAGGTCTTCAGCCACGTTGAACAGCGTCGGCGTCTGAAAGCTTGCCGCCACCGTCTGACCGACTTCGACCGCCTTGGAAACGACGATTCCGTCAACCGGCGAAATAATCTTCGTATAACGCAGTTCGGTCTCCGCCGACTGCAATGACGCCTCAGCCTGCTCCACCTGCGCCTTGTTCAGCGCCAGCTGCGCAATCGAAGTATCGTAATCTTTCTCTGCCAGATCCAGTTCCTTGTCCGCCGAATATTTCTGATTATTCAGCTTGCGGATGCGTTTCAGATTTTTTTCATTGTATTTAACCGTACTTTCCTGTAACAGAACCTGCGCCTTGGCAATGTCAAGCGCCGCCCGCTGTTGGGCAACCTTGGCCTCGAACAGATCCGGATCGATTAAGGCCAGCATCTGGTTTTTCTTGACCTCAGAGTTATAATCGACGTAAATCTCTTTTATGGTGCCGGAAACCTGCGTACCGACATTAATCGTCGAAATCGGATTAATAATACCCGAGGCGGTAACCTTTTCGGTAATGTTCCCGCGCGACAGTTTCTGAGTCGCAAATTCCGGTCCCTCGTCGCGATTTTCGGAAAAATAATATCCGACTCCGACAGCCGCCAGCAAAATCAAAAGCCACTTTACCGATTTTTTCATATTTTACCTGCTTTCATCCGAGATTCTCCCTATTTTGTCTTAATCTAATCATAAAAAATTAAAATACCTTAAATAAGACTTGAAAAAAACCGTTTTTTTGTCTATAGTAAAAAAGAACATTTATACAATTATGGATTTTTAACCCCCGGTTTTCCGGATTAAATATTTTTAATTATGTTAACAGAAGAACAAGAAAGAGCCAAAAGACATGCCAGAAAAGAAGAAAATCTGCGCAAGGCTTTCCGCGGCAATTCAACTGCCCGCATTGAGTCGTTAAAAGGTATTATTCGCGCCCTCGCCGTTGATAAACAACCCCTGGCCGAATACGCAAAGGAAATCGAGCGTCTGCTCGCCTACCCCGAAAACTTCATCAACTGTGAAAAGGAATATAACGCCCTTTTCCTGCTGCTTGAAGAAAACGACCGGATGAAAGAAAAAATAAGCTCTTTCAAAGCATCTTTGAAAAAAATCAATCTGCCTAAGGCCAGCCGCAGATTTCTAAAAAACTAATTTGGCCGTAAAAATTAAGTTTAATTTCCGGGAGCGTTTACGCTTTCGGACAAATTTATCATTATGACTAAAGACGAAAAGAAAAAGGCAGCTTTCGAGAGAATGACTGCCGAGCAGAGAAAAGAAGCCGAAGCAAAAGCCAAGGCACGTGCAGAAAAGAAAGCCGCAGCCGCAAAAGCCGCTCAAAAAGCTCCCTACGAGCCGAACATGGCGGAAAAACTTGCGGCCAAAAGACAGTTTCTCAAGGAATTGTCGCTTTACTTCAAAGCCGTCCAGCTTGGCAGAGCCGAATACAAACCGGCCATTCTGGAAGCGATGAAAAAAGAACTTTCGGTCGACGACTACAAAGAATTGCGCGAGCAATACATTGACGTGGTTCGCACCGCTTTCTTCTTCCGTACTCCGGTATATACGCACCCGGTCAAAACGGAAGCTGCCAACTTCCTTGATGAGGTCATGACCCACTATCAGGAAGCAGAATGGGGACTGATTCTCGGCCTTCTGACCGAAGGTTACGTCTCAAAAACTTTAGCCGGTATTCTGATAAAGCACAGCGAGCTTATCATTAAGACCGGCCTCGGCGAATTCGTTTTCCGTTTCATCAAGGAAATTAAGGAAAGAAACGGAAATCTGGAAGAAGACAGAACGGTTACACCGTTTACCGACGGCCAGAAAAAACGAATTGAACAACTTTTCAACCTATACCGCCCGGTTATCTACAGCGGCGCATTCCATGAGGTTGAATAAAAAGAAAAGCCCCTTGATGTCAGACATCAACGGGGCTTCTTTTTATTTCAAAACCGTTCCGCTCGGAAAACTGAAACCGCGCAGAAATTCGCCGATTTCCATCGGTTTCTTGCCCTGCCGCTGAATTTTGGCCGGCAGAATTATTCCCTTGCCGCAGGCAATTGCCAAAACACCGCCTGTCGCACTGTCTTCCAGCCGACCTGGCTCATTACCGACCGACATATCAAAATCAGCCTCCAAAACCTTGAAACGCTCACCGTTAAACTCAAAATAAGCCCCGGGAAACGGATTAAAAGCACGAATTTTGCGGACAACCGCATCAGCAGGTTCACTAAAATCTATTTTCGCTTCGCTTTTCTCCAGCTTGGCGGCATAGGGCGTTGTCATTTCACCCTGCCTGCGCGGCGGATAAGCCGCAGGATTGCGCAGATATTCGGCAATCATTTCGGCTCCGTGCTCGGCCAGCCGGTCGTGCAGTTCCCCGCCGGTAATGTTTGCCAACGGCACCGGACATTTGTCTTCCAACAAAATATTGCCGGTATCCAGCCCTTCGTCCATCTGCATAATCGTCACGCCGCTGACCTCATCGCCGGCCAAAATCGCCCGCTGTATCGGCGCAGCACCGCGCCAACGCGGCAGCATCGAGGCATGGACATTGATACACCCCAACGGATAAGCTTCCAACACCTCTTTCGGCAAAATCAGGCCATAAGCGGCCACAACCGCCGCATCTGCTCCCAGAATCTTAAAATTTTCCTGCTCTTCGGCATTACGCAAAGACTTCGGCGTCCGCACCTCTATACCATGCCGCTCGGCAAAAAGATGAACCGGCGTCTTGCTCTCTTTTTGACCGCGGCCGGCCTCTTTCGGCGCCCGTGTATAAACACAGACAACCTCATGTTCTTTGCTTAACGCTTCCAGAACCGGAACCGCAAAATCCGGCGTGCCCATAAATACGATTTTCATCCTCTGCCCTCCTGTTTTAAACATATCCGGCATAGTAACGCAACCACCGCTTTTGGCAACAGTTTTCTGCAACAGCTTACATAAATCGGCAGAAACGTTTTCCCGACAGTCGCCGGCGACACGCCTTCGATTTTGAAAAAACCTTCAAACGAAGTGCCGTTTTTAACGGGCGGTACCTACGCATTTCCAATATCCGGAATTACACGGGCAAGGTTCCTGTGTTTGAGAAGATACGGTTCCGACTTTGCAACGGACATGGCCGTAACCAAGTTTTTTGCAATATGTTGCCGTATCCGACGGACAAACCGGACCTTTGACACATCTGTAACATTTTAAACCGCCGACGGAAACTGAAGAACAATCCCAATTTAGAGAAATGAGCCCCGGAGATTCATACCCATAGTCTTCACATGTTTTTTCCTGAACACAGCTTGCCCCGGATTGGTTATACCCTGAGTCACAGCTCCAGGCGGAACATTTGGAGGAGCAGTCGGAGTAGTAGGACGTGCAGTGGGCGTTGGCCGGCACCGAAACCGCCGTACGGTTGTCACAGGGATTTATGCAGCTGTTTCCTGACTGTGTATAA
>ENA-UONV01000098-UONV01000098.1-human-gut-metagenome-genome-assembly--contig:-CS4-NODE-98-length-125903-cov-33.634003_pt1 | contig 125903 bp, 86 predicted proteins | sample MGYA00242461_ERZ724008 | MGnify/ENA metagenome assembly ERZ724008 | reverse complement strand
AATATCCTTGGTCGTTTTGTACGAGTCGTTCAGCTGGATACGGGGTGCAGTACCGAATTTGGCCTGCATCACCAGCGAAGGCTGTCCGATGTGGATGTAGCTTACGAGCGATTTCTTCTCGAGCTTTTGCACTTCGGTTGCCTCGGGGAGTTTGTACCTCACGAGCAGTTCCTGGTCGCGCATGGTGGTCGACACCATGAAGAAGAAGAGGATCATGAAGATCACGTCAGGAAGCGATGCTGTCGAGATAGGGGGCAAACTTTTATTGCCCTTCTTTTTCATTACTGCCATAACTTACTTCTTTATATTACGCGGTTCGGCCTCCGAAATCTTCAGAGGTACTGCTTTGGATACTGCATTGCGCTGATCCTCGGAAAGCTCCGAGAATTTTGCTCCGAATTTCTTCATGGCGACTTCGTCACGTACCTCGTTGAAAGCGCGTGTGAGTTCGTTCTGCACCATGATGTAGGACTGATAGCCCGTATCACGGGTGGTCTGTAACGAAACAACGCCCTGGCTTTCGGGATATACCCACTTGCTGCCGTCGGCCAACTCGATTTCCTTTTCGGTTTTCTCCGGGAGGTTCTCGTCGTCCATCGGGTTGAGGATGAATTCCTTCGTCTTGTCCTTGAGTTGTCTCAGGTCGATGATCTCCTGTTTGCCCGAGGGCCCGGCCATGATGTTGCCGCTGCCCGAGATGAGCACCAGGAAGAGGTTGCGCTCCTTGACCTTGATGTCCTCCTGCTTTTGGTTCTCGGGGGGCATCGGCGGAAGCATACGCACCAAACCGGTGTCGACATTCATCGTTGTGGCCACAAGGAAGAAAATCAGCAGCAGGAAGGCGATGTCGGCCATCGAGCCGGCGTTGATCTCCTGTATTTGTCTTTTATTTCCTGCCATTGTTCGTTGTTATTTGAAAGCGCCGTAAATTTCGGTTGCGATAGCCGTCACGAACGCAGCGACCAGGGCAACGTACGTTACCAGGATGCTGGTGTCGGTCAAGACGGTTTCACCTTGGGAGAAAAACCCGCCGTTGGCGAGGTCGGGGATCTGGATGTCATGTCCCGAAGCCACGAAATAAGCCACGCCCACGATCACGATGATCAGCGCGAGCGAAATAATCGTGCCCTTGATTCCCGCTGGGTTCTGGATCATGCCGAAGACCGCGCAGAAGATAGCTGTGAACACCGCAAGAGCCAGCAGGAAATAGCACCAGATGAGGTTCAGGCTGATAGCCGCCTCGGAGCCACCCGTAGCAATTGCGTATATTCCCAGTACCGCCATCACGGCCAGCAGAATACCCAATATGATATTTAAAATCTTTTTCATAATTGCCTTTAACTCTTTTTAAATCGTTGGGATTATTTCTTGCTGTAAGCCGTCAGGATATCCATCAGCGTGATGGACGAATCCTCCATATCGTTTACCAGCGAGTCGATCTTCGAAACGATATAGTTGTAGAACAGCTGAAGAATAACCGCAGCGATAAGACCCATGAGGGTCGTCAGAAGGGCGACCTTGATACCGCCTGCAACGAGGGTCGGGCTGATATCGCCGGCAGCCTGGATGGCGTCGAACGCCGCGATCATGCCGACAACGGTACCCATGAAGCCCAACATGGGCGAAAGGGCGATGAACAGGCCGATCCACGTCAGGCCCGACTCCATCTGGCCGGTCTGAACCGAACCGTAGGAAACGACAGCCTTCTCGACCGAATCCAGACCCTGATCGTAACGGTCGAGACCCTGGTAGTAGATCGAAGCGATCGGGCCGCGCGTGTTGCGGCAAACTTCCTTGGCAGCTTCGATGCCGCCGTTCTTCAGGGCTTCTTCAACCTTGGTGATGAGTTTCTTCGAGTTGATCGTCGACAGCGAGAGATAGAGGATACGCTCGATGGCAACGGCCAGACCGATAATCAGGAAGATAAGGATCGGGAGCATCCATGCCCAACCACCCTCGAGGAACTTCTGCATCATCACGTGGTGCAGGCTATCGCCGGCGAGTTGGGTTTCGGCAGCTGCGGCAGCCTCCTGCGCGAAAGCGTTAACAGTACCCAATGCAAACAGGGCCACTGACAGAATCAAAAAAAGTTTTTTCATAGTTGTGATTAGATAAAATTAAATTTGTTAGTTGTTTTTTATTGTTGTGTTTTTAGGTATTTCACAATACGTTCTTCCGCTTTCCATCGTATTTCGTCAATTCTCCCGGGATTAAAAAAATCCTAAAAAAATATTTTTTTTATCCTTTCCGGATACTCACGGCGTCTTTTTACCCCGATCCATGGCTTTCCCCTACCGGTTCCGCACGTATGGGCGAATTCCGGAAATTTCATTCTGAATCAGTCCAATCGTTTGTTTTCCAGTGGGTTGTCCCCCTATTCCCCCTCCTGCCGCCCCCAATGGACGACCCGATAAGGTACGTTAGCAGTGCGAAATATAGAAAAAAAAATCGTTCCGTGCAACGTCTTAGGCTGTAAATTCGCCTCGCAGAGGGCGCCGCAACAATGCGCGGGTCTGTTCGTCGGAAAGCCCCAGTCCGAGCACGTACATCAGCTTTGTGACGGCCGCCTCGGTGGTCATGTCGTGGCCGCACAGGACGCCGATCTTCTGCAGCCTCAGCCCGGTTTCGTAAAGTTCCATCGAAACCTTGCCCCCGCCGCACTGCGTGATGTTGAGGATGATGACCCCGCGGTCGATCGCCTCTTTCAGTACGCGGATGAACCATTCGTTGGTCGGGGCGTTGCCCGCGCCGAATGTCTCCAGCACCACGGCCCGCAGCCCCGGTGCCGAGAGCATCGCCCGCAGGATATTTTCGCCCAGCCCCGGGAAAAGCTTGATGACTTCGATTCCGTCGGCCAGGCGGGTGGCGATGCGCAGTTCCGGCGAGATTTCCGTCGGGTGGAGGATCGCCGCGAGGTTATAGGCGATGTTAACCCCCACCTCGGCCAGGGGCGGGTAGTTGTAGGAACGGAAGGCGCTCAGCGCCTCGGCGCTGCGCTTGGTGGTACGGTTGGCGCGGAACAGCCGGTTCTGGAAATAGAGCGACACTTCGGGTACCTCGGGGCGTCCGCCGATGTGCGCCCCCGCGATCTCGATGGCCGTGATGAGGTTTTCGCGGCCGTCCGTGCGCAGCACGCCGATCGGGATCTGGCTGCCGGTGAAAACCACGGGCTTGGCCAGGTTTTCGAGCATGAAACTCAATGCCGATGCGGTGTAGGACATGGTGTCCGTGCCGTGCAGTACGACGAACCCGTCGTAGCGGGTGTAGTTGTCGCGGATCAGCTCGGCCAGCGCCGCCCAGTTTGCCGGGGTGACGTTCGACGAGTCGATCACGGGATCCATCGTCAGCACGTCGATGTCCACGTTGAGCCGCTTGAGCGAAGGGAATTCATCGTAGATGCCGCTGAAGTCGAAAGGCACCAGGGCGCCGGTTTCGGCATCGTTCTTCATGCCGATGGTACCGCCCGTATAGATGATCAGGATCGAAGATTTCATCGTATGGTCTTATGGTGTTATATTCCGAAAATACGTTTGGCGTTCGCCGTCGTTGCGGCCGCCACTTCGCCGGGGGGCAGCCCCTTCAGTTCCGCGACTTTCTCGCACACGAACCGCACATAGGCCGACTCGTTGCGCTCGCCGCGGTGGGGCGCGGGTGTCAGGTACGGGCAGTCGGTTTCGAGTACGATGTCGTCCAGTTCCATTTCACGCACCGTATCGGCCAGCTTGCTCTTCCTGAAAGTCACCACGCCGCCGATTCCGAAGGCGAAATCGCCGCAGGCTTTCAGTTTCCGGTAGGTGCCGGCATCCTCCGAAAAGGCGTGGAACACGCCCCGCAGCCTCCGCCCGGCCTCCGCCGCGGCCGTCGCTTCCTCCCCGATGATCCGGCACATGTCGTCCCATGCCGCACGGGTGTGGATCGCCACCGGAAGGCCGAGCCGTGCGGCCAGGCGGCATTGCGAAACGAAAGCCTCGACCTGTTCGGCGACGAACTCGCCGCTCCAGTAGTAGTCCAGCCCGATCTCGCCCACGGCGCAGAAACGTGCGATGCCCTCGGGCGGGGCCGTGAGGTAACGTTCGGCGAGCGCCAGCTCCTCGCGCCAGTGCGGGTTGTCGTTCACCGAGGTGGGGTGCAGTCCCATCATCGGGACGCATTGCCCCGGGTGGCGGCGGCAGAGGTCGAACAGCGCCCCGTGGCTTTCGGAGTCTATGCCCGGGAGCAGCAGGTGCTCCACGCCCGCCGCCGCGGCGCGGGCCAGTGCCTCTTCGCGGTCGGCGTCGAACGCCGTATCGTACAGGTGTGAATGTGTATCCGTCAGTTTCATCGTGTTTTCATATATCGGTTGCCGGGCAGTTGCCGTACGGCTCCCGCCAGTTCCAGCCCTACGAGCAGGGCAGCCAGTTCACCCGGATCCAGTCCGCTCAGTTCCGCGAGGGTTTCCACCGCCAGCGGGTCGTCCGTGCGGAAACAGCCCAGCAACCCAGCTTCGTCGGGCGTAAGCTCCGGTGTGGACGGTTTTTCCCGGAATGCTGCCGGTTCCGGGCCGAGATCCCACATCAGTTCGCGGACAATATCGTCGGCGGTCATCACGAGTTGCGCTTTGCGGTTGCGGATCAGGTGGTTCGTCCCCGACGACATGCCGTCCGTGGCGCGTCCCGGTACGGCCATTACCGAACGGTCGTAGCCGTCGGCGCAATGCGCCGTGGCGAGCGACCCGCCGCTGTCGGGCGACTCTACGACCACGCAGCCGGCACCCAGCCCTGCGATGATCCGGTTGCGGGCCAGGTATGCCGTGCCGTTCTGCCGCGTCTGCGAGTGGAGCTCCGTGACCAGTGCCCCGCCGTGGTCGAGGATGTCGCGCGCCACGGCCGTGTGTTGTGCCGGCATGACGCCGGGGAGCGGGTTCGCCAGTACCGCGACGGTTCGTACCCCTGCGGCCAGGGCTGCCCGGTGTGCCGCGACGTCGATGCCGAACGCCAGCCCGCTCACGATGCAGAGCCCCGGAACCTGTGCTGCGAGCCCCTCCACCAGCCTGTTGCACATCGTCTGCCCGTAGGGCGTTGCCCGGCGGGTGCCGACCATCGCGACGCAGCGTGCCGAGAGGGCGGCAGCGTTGCCTTTCAGGTATATTACATGGGGATAATCGGGTATTTCCCGCAGCAATGCCGGGAATTCGGGGTCGGTCGAAGCGATCGCGACGATCGAATTGCGGCGGCAGTAGCCGAGTTCCTTTTCTGCGGCGGCGAAGCCTTTGCGGTGGACGATATTCCGGATAATGTCTTCCCGCAAGGCGGCTTTCGTAGCCAGCTCCTCGGGTGCCGCCGCGAAAATGCCCCGTGCGTCGCCGAATATTCCGAGCAGGTGCACGGCGCCTTTCACGCCGATGCCCGGGGTCATCTGCAAGGCGATATCCTCGATGGTCATAACCGCAAAATGTCGTTTATTATCTTGTAAAGGTAAATATTTTTGGGAAATAGCGCAAAGTTGGGTCGAAGTTTTGCAGATTTTAGAAATGTTTGTATATTTGCACTCCCGATGCGCCTGAAAATAAACCGGATCTTTCCGGCGCGGCATGCAATCCGGAAGCAACGGACTTGTAGTTACGGAATGAAAGCCGAACAGGAACCTGTCGGGGAACATATGGTCTGATGGCCGAGTGGCTAGGCAAAGGTCTGCAAAACCTTGTACAGCGGTTCGAATCCGCTTCAGACCTCACCAAAACGCCGTTGTAGTAATCTACAACGGCGTTTTGTTTTTAGTTTGTACGGTATTTGTACGGCAAGAGTCGTGAGGATGGATAATTTATCCGTTATAATCAAAGAGATATTTGAGGATATTAGTTTTTGTTGCAAAAATCTTTGTTGTGATAAGCTCTTCAAATTTGGGTAGATGTGATAAATTAATTCCCTCATCGAAGATATCGTTTGTTAAGTCATCTGTAAACTCATCAACTTCTAACATAATTTTATTGTAGAGGTCAGAGTCAATAGCATTAACAGCATCTATGAATTGCCGTCTAAATTTACTTGCTAAAACTAAAATTTTCTCATTAATAGCCGTTTTTTGCTCAATAGCCAGATCGTGTGATTTTAATGAATCTACTTCATCCTCTAATGAACTGAAAAATTTATAAAAATACTCAATATTATAATTCAATATAAGAGTATGAAAAAGAGTCATTTTGCGCTGTTTTTCGGAATTTACATCAGCTTTTTTATCATTCAACTTATATATAATGAAAACGAGTATGACATTTAGTAATGTGCATACAATGGTGATTCCATTATAAATCACATCAAACCATGATTGTGATTTTTCTGGAGATAACACATGGATTGTTTGTGTTATTGTGTTAATAGAGTCAGGTAATAGTAGTTGGGTCTCCATCGTACAATTATTTCTGAAGAGCAGAATTTTTTCGTAATACACGCTCTATAGCTTCATTTAGGGGAGTTTCATAGTTATAATCTCCTTCTGATGTAAAATGGATTTTTTTCAAAAAATTCTCCTTCCCTAATCTTTTTATAATATTAACAAAAAGTTCTTCAAAAAAAGAAGGATTAATCGAATAAATATTATTCGGGATAATTATTTTTACTTCATCATATGATTGTTCAATCTCATCAATTTTAGATTGTTCACGAACATACAAACCTCGGTCTCTGCCAGTGAATACTTTGGATATTTTGTGACCATCTTTTGCCCTAAAATCTTCAAGATTTATGGTGTTATCTTTGCTTAATTTCATAGTTAATTTATTTGTTTTATATCATCATCATTTAATAATATTTTTGCGCTAATTATTGTTCCGGGGAAGTAATCATCGGCGTAGTAGACATATTTTTTATCGGGTTTATAATCTAAATTTTCTTCCTTGTTGAATGTCATAACTCGAAAAACTTCTCCATTTTGATTTGTTTTGGTTGATATCTGGTAAGCTCCATCAAATATAATTCTGGTTCTCCCAGAAACTATACGCAAATATGATACATTATCGCATCCATTCTCTCCTTTAATATTGAAAAAACTTTCTATAAACCGGATAGAACCATTTCCTCTTTGGTGATATTGATCTGGGGGAACGGACGTGACACCTTCCTGTAGCGCGTATAGAGTCCATAATGTTTCTTCTTCGAATTCTTTTTGGAGAAATAAATTGCGAGAATTATATGATTTTGAGAGCGTTTTCATTTGCTCAACAAAATGCTTATTAGGGCAATCGTCTGATTTGAATTTCTCATAAATTGTTCTACCAAAATTTAGAATTACTAATCTGAAAATTCCACAATGTTTATCTTGCTCGTTAGTTTCTTCGAAATAGCCCACAGAATATCGATAGCCGGTTGTAGAATGCTCTTCCGCATTGATTAAAGTTTCACCAATAACAGTACATAAGTCATCTCTTTTATCAGGAGTTAATTCTTTATTCATACTACTTAGACATGAAATGACGTAATCGGCTAACTCTGTAGTGTCTATATCTTTTTGTTCTTTTAGCTTTTGAATATTTTTACTACCATTACAATTATGAATGCAAAGAGGACATTTGATTGTTCCGGGAAAATTTACAGTTTTATTAGCGATATTCGCTGGGGAACCGACTGAGAATAATAACTTTTTTACATTTTCATTTTCAATATGGTGGCCCCCCATAGCTGTTGCAAAAAGTTGTTGTGCCTTTCCTCCATCAATGTGTCTTAATTTAGAAATAAAGTCACCACACTCCTTGAATATTACATCCAACAAAACCTGAGAAGCTAAATCAACTTTAATACAATTTCGATAATCAAGGTTTACATTATGAGATTGGAATAATAGTGCAAAAATTAGTTTTCTTAACATTAAATAGCTCTCGTTTGGATTCTCAAAAACGCTAAAAACACGAGGAACAAGAATTTCTCCGTTAGGGATGGAATATCTTGATTTTCTAATATCTTTTAGATACAAAGGGCTATTTTTAATGCTTGTTAAATATTTTAGATTCTCAGGTAAGTATTTTTGGATAAGTAGTGTCCTTGATGAGGATTGGGTCTGAACAGGAATAATGGTTGAAACCTTAGTACGACGGAATCGTCTTGGAGTTATAACAGTAAATGCGGGTTTGATTTTTTGTTTGGGCTGATGTGTTGGCCTATTTTGATGTTTTGCAAGAACTGTTTGTCTTGCCAATAATTTTATTTTATTAGGTTTTTTCATTTTGCCAAAACTATTTGAACAAAAATACGAAAACTTAATAAGTATAACAAATATACAATTTAGTTTCTGTGAAGTCAATGGTAATTTTAATTTTTCTACAATAAATAGAAATGTCGCTACTAATTCTATTTTTGTGTTATCTTTTCTAATTATTGGTATTTCTTAATGAATTTTCTATCTTTGCCTCTGCGAACACATTTGATTATAAAACTTTTGTAAATGGACTCAAGAATGGGAACCATGCCACTAAAGATATGCGCAGAGCCGTTGGGGAGCAATCCCGCGAACGACACCCTTCTTGAGCTTGCAAAAGTGATTGATTGTGTTCGCAGCTGCGCATTTTTTTATTTATGCGAACACAATCAATCGTCCGCGTTCCGACGCAGACACGCCGCAAGGCCAGCCGCAGGCGGTTCCCGCCGTGCAATCTCTTTATTCGTTTCCATTTCCACCCGCCGGATTAGCAAGTAACTGCTAACCAAATCGTTATTCTCTTTATTGCCGAAACTCCGCGATAAGGACAGCCCTTACTATGTCAAATTTCTAACAATCAATCAAATGGAAACGAATCAAAACCCCGTGCAGGAAAACTCTGCACAACGCATAACCCTCGAACTCGAACAGCCCGCCGAACGACTTTACGATCCTGCCGAAGCCGCCCGGATTGTCCAATGCCTGACGGACGGCTATTTCGATCCCGAATATATCTTATTGTTCGGTAAATTGGTCGGCGGCACGCCGCATAGCGACGCAATGGCTTATGACCTGCTGATGGTCGTTCGTGAAACCCCGGAATACGATTGGATTCAGACCAAACGCATCCTGCGTTATAAAGTGCCCTATAGCTGCCGGAAGATTACCTACATCAATCTTTACATCATGACGTTGAGTTACGTTGAATCGAACTCGACGCCGTTCCTCTTCTTCGCCCATGCCGAGGGCGAGTTGCTGTATTGCAGCGACAGCTACCATTTCCAGCGTCCGAAACATTCGATCGACTTCGCCAAGGCGTATGCCGACGCTAAATTCCATTTCGACACGTTCCGCACGCAGGGCAACGAACTGTTGGAACAGGCGCAGGACGCTTTCAGCGAGAGCCGCAATATGCGTCTGGCCGCCCAGTTCTCGGCGCAGGCGATGGTCTATTTTTACCATACGCTTTACTACGTTTATCACGGTCTGGAGTTCGACAGACACGATCCGGTCATCATGCACGACCGGATGCGGACACTCTCCACGAAGCTGATGCTTGCTTTTGACGACACCCATATCGAAAACATCTTCACGCTGCCGCGTCTGAAGAGTTTCCTGCAAAAGTCTCCATATGGCATCCGGTTCGACATTGCACCGCAAAAGTTGGATATACATATGGAGCGCGTACGCAAAGCAGGCGGGATTATCGAAAACCTGTGCGGCCTGCGGCTGGAACTTTATAAAGAATTGAGCGAACGGCAATAAGCGGTCAATCTTCCCGATGAAAGGGGGCTTGCAGGATCGCTGACGATTCCGCAAGCCCCCTTTCTGTCATCCTACTTTTTCTTGGCCTTTGGCAGGACGTTCTGTTGGCTTTGTTCGTACCAGTATTTTGCGGTGTCTTTCCACTCCCGCCTGTCCCGGATATAATATCCTGCCGTACATGTCGCAATCAATGCAACGATTACAAGCCCTATAATAATTTTCAGTACGATAGGCGGCTGTTTGAGGTAGCGGATTTGTTGCTGCATTTCGTAAATGGTATGATTCGTCAGGTGTTCAAACTTTTCCGTGTCGACCTCTGTCTTCATTTTGGCTACCTGCTCCTGCAATGCCGTTATTCCCTGTGCGTTCTGTTTGACGTCTGTCCCGATCTGCTTCAATGAGCCGAAAATATATTTGAACAGCTTTTTTATACCGGAGTTGTCGGACGGCAATGTATTGATTATAGGTTGAAACTCAATCTGCCCGATGCGATTAGTTAGGTTCGCAACTTGCTCGGCGGTGTGAGCCGATGCTTCGGCTATTTCTTCAATCTTCTGGGTCAATGCCGCATTATCCCCTCCCTGTGATTTTGATACCTCGGATTTCAGGGCTTTGATAATTTCTTCTTTCAAATCCTCGTACATATCTAATGTAAGGATGTTGTTTTGTGTGTTATCCATATCGGTTAGTGTATTCTGAATTTTGGTTTGTTGCTTCTAATTGTTCGTAATTTTCGGCTACGCTCGGCCTGCTCGATCAGCATCGCTTCGGTCGCCTGCCGGATCAGGGCCGTAACGCGGGCTATGTGTTCCTCGTGGGATTCGCCGATACGTCGCTGCATCTGTTCCGGGGCGATTGAGTTGCAATACCCGCCCGGCGGTAAAGTCATGCCTCCCGCCACGCCGAAGCCGCCCAAATCGACGGATTCGCCCGAATTACCGCGACTGCCGAACAGCTCGGCAAACGCCGAACGGTAATGGCTAACTGCTGCCGATAAATTCCCGACCGCCTGCGCCGAATAGCAGGGCTGTGCGACGGGCGGAACGATCCGCTGCGCCTGTGAGAAGTGACGGTCTAACTTGGAGAAGCTGAAAGCCCGGTCGATCTTCGAGCCGGAAAAGGTGTAGCCGTTCTTGGAGAACAGCACACCCTGTTTGCGGTCGGTATCTCCGCAATACTTGAATGTGGTCGTAATACCTTGCTTCTGCAATCGCGCCTCCAGATCGCCCCACGACTTGCATCGGGGCAGACAATCCCGTACGGCATCGTAAATGGCGTACTTGGTCTTGTCCGGCTCGCGCAACCGTTCGCGCCGTACCTGCTCTTTGCCTTTCGGATAGTATAAGCCGTACTTGGCTGTAAGTTCTTTGCAAACCTTACCGTTCCGGATTTTGATATTCTTGTCCGATATGGTCTGCCCGTTGTTTCCGATCCGGTTATAGACGATATGACAATGGGGATGCGCTTGATCCGTGTGCCGGACAATCAAAAACTGCGTGTTTCGAATCCCCATGCGCTCCATGTACTCCCGTGCAATCTGCGCCATAATTGGGTCGGTCAGCTTGTCGGCATCCTTTACCGAGAACGACAACGATATATGTCCGACGGCATTTTTGATCCGGGGATTCAGTAGCGTCTGGTCTTTGAAATCGCGCACCATGTCCTGCACGTTCGGCGGCTCAATACCCTCAAAACTCAATATCCGCGACTGCTCTTTCATTACATAGCTGACCGTTGCACCGAACGACGATCCGGCGATAATCTTACCGATCATGGCGCAACTGTTTTAGAAAGTCCTCGATCTCGGTAATGATTGCCGCGTGGGACACAATTACCGCCGCAAACCCGCCGGCATTGGCCGAGCGGGTAAGTTGATTGAGGTTACGGGCAATGCCTTTCAACTGCGCCATATAATTCAGATGTTCCGGACGCATTCGCTCACGCACTCACCCGCGCCCGATAAGCTGCCGGATAATCTCGGACGGACGGTAGCCCGATGTGCGGGCTAACTTCTTCAGCCGGAAATAGTGTTCGCTGTCGAGCCTTGCGCTGACGATGTACTTCTGTCTTTGGGCGGCTTCCAACACCGGACGCCCGCCCTTGTTAAAGGTTCTTTTCATACTTGGAATCTTAATGATTAGACCACCGGGATGACGCGCCGACCAGCGGGAGCAAGCCTCGTTTTCGTTTACGAAAACACAAACTTGCCTTTCCTCTTTCTGATAGGCATACGACAATTCCTGCGTCGTGCTATCGAGCATACGCAGTTACCGTTTTGGTGGTTTGATTGGGGTGATTTGTGCGACAGATTCTTTTATGTCGCATTCGCGGAACAGGACGCGCCCACCGATTTTATGGGCCTTGATTTTACCGCGATTAATTCAGGACGTGAGTGTAACAAGGGAGATTTTCAGAAGCGTCGCAACTTCTTTACGGGAGAGATAGCGCTCGTTCTGTTCTCTTCAAACCGGAACCTGCATCTGTTGCATTTCCTCGTGTACGGCTTCCCGGATCATTTCGGAAAGTCTTTCGACGGTCAGACCGTTCAAGATAAATTGTTCTTTTACCATATCATAAATAGATTAATGATTGCCCCGGACAATAGGTTCGGGGTGGCAAATATAGTGATAATTATTTCACTTCCAAATGTTCGGGTGTCAAGGCGTTAAATGTGCGTCGAATGGCACTCAATTGCACCCTTAAAAAAGTACCCGGCAGGTCGGGTACTTTTGATCTATTAAGATTTGTCAAAAATGTTTATACGTTGTTGATAAGTGTAAAGAAAATCCGGTTTTCTTTACATATCAAATGGAACGTGTAAAGATTTTGCGTATTTTTTTACACATCTCAATTGGATGAATTGACTTCATCTGTAACGGCAGGAGAGCTGATGTGGAACGCATTTATCAGCAAATCAAACAGTCGTATATTGAGGTAGAAATTCTCCCGTCCCAATTTGATTTTCTCGATATATCCTGCTTTCTCCAGTTGCGTCAGATAGGCTGTTGCCGTCGGTCGCGATACCTGCAACTCCTCGCAGATAAAGTCGATCTTCGTATAGGGGTGGCGGAAGAGGTTATTCAGCAAATCCTGCGAATAGATTTTCTTCAGGTTTTCCCGGATTCCCTTTTTATATTCAGCCATCAACGCCTTGATGCCGTGAATCAGTACGATTGTTTCCTGCGATGTTTCTTCGATCCCCTTTAGGAGAAACAGAATCCACGACTCCCAATCTCCGTTATCTCGGACATTCTGTAAAAGCCGGTAATACTCACCCTTATTTTTAATGATATAGCGGCTCAAATAAAGAACCGGATAGTCCAACAGGCCGTTCAGTACAAGATAGAGGATATTTACGATTCGCCCCGTGCGTCCGTTGCCGTCGGAAAACGGGTGGATGCTCTCGAACTGGTGGTGAATGACTGCCATTTTGACGAGCGGATCGACGTCGCTCATCGAAGCGTCATTGATGTATTGTTCCAGATTGGCCATGTATTTGGTGATCTCATCGTGAGTCTGGGGCGGTGTATAGATAATCTCCTGTGTCGCTTCGTTCTTGAGAGTTGTGCCAGGCGTTGTCCGGAATCCCGACGAGTTCTGTTTGACGATGCGGTATATCTCGATGATGATGTTATTCGTCAGCAGGTTGTTCTTCTTTACCAGCGAAAATCCTGTCCGTAACGCATCTGCATAACTCTTAACCTCTTTTGATGCGGGCGTCGCATACTGGCTGGCGAATAATTCGGCCTTATACAACTCGTCATGTGTCGTGATGATGCTTTCCACGGCAGAACTGTCCTTTGCTTCCTGCAGCGAAAGCGTATTGATAAGGATGCTTTCGTTGGGCATGGACTTGACCGCGCCTTTCAATTCTGCAAGGCACTTGTGCGCTTCAACCAATTGCTTCAGCACGGGTTTTGTTTCGATCTCCTGTTTAAGAGGTAATGTCGGGATTTTATACATATTCCTGCTATTCTGTGGCTAAATTACCAATTATTTCTCATTTCTCGTGCCCGCTCCGCAAAAATACGGATGGCTCATCAATTCCGTCGCGTTTTGCTCTTCGCTGATCTTGATGTATTTCATAAACTCCTTTTCGGTCTTGTGCCCTGTGATTTTCATGATGGCGATGGACGGAATACCCGCCAGATACATATTCGTTGCTCCGCTGCGGCGGGCTGTATGCGTCTTAACAAGGTCGCATTTCTCAACAATGCGTGTCTTTTGTTCCCCTTTCTCTACATAGGAAATCTCGATCTTCTCGATAATGCCTGCTTCCCGCGCAACCTCTTTGATGAATTTGTTGACTTTCTGTTCGTAGGATTTCGGCAGCTGGTTTCCGTATTTATCCAATATTGCCTGCAATTCGGGGCGTATGGGGATAACGACATGATTGCCCGTCTTCTGCTGTTTCAGGTCGATAACCTGCTGTCCGCTCTCCAGCGTGCGGATATTGCCCTCGTTGATGGTCGAATAGTCACTGAACCGCTGTGCCGTGTAACACCCGACCAGAAAAATGTCGCGGGCAATGTCTTTGTGTTTATCTCCCGACAAATCGAGTGCGGCAATAGCTTTGATTTCCGATTCGGTCAGATAAATATTTTCTACTTCGGCGGTCAATACCCGGAACTTACGGTTTTCGATTGTCCCGTTGTCGTGCAATCCCTCTTCTCTGGCCGCCCGCATGATGATTTTCAATTCCTTGACATGGCGGCCTATGGTGTTGATCGAGTAGTCTTTTGCGGTGAAATAGGCAACGAAATCATCGTAAAATTTGATGTCTATGTCATTAAAATCGTAACGTTTGCGCCGTGCTTTGCAAAACTCTTCGAATTGGATAATAAATCCCTTGTAATTCTTGACGGTGGAGTAGCCATACCGGAGCTTGTGAATGTTCAACCGTGTGCCATTCTCCATTTCACGGACATAGCGGGCAATGTAGTCGGTCAGCGATTCCCGTCCGCGTTTGGTGTTGACCGTCTGGCGCGGGTGGTGAAAGCTGTAAATGATCTTCTCCAACCTGCTTTTGGTCATAGGATGCTCCGGGTCTTTGGCTATCTCGCCCAGAATAAAACTCCGCATTTCCGCGAGGTTCTTCATCAGTTCCCGCCCCTGTTGTTCCGTAAAATCGTCGGTATAGGCAAAGCGGCTTTTCATTCCCTGCCGCTTGTCATCCCATGCGTCGGATAATACCAAATATTGGGTTTCAACATAAAACGAGGTTTTCCGATCTACATTGAAACGGATAAATACTTTCGTGAGCGCATTTTTGCGGGTAGTACGGATGCGGTAAGCAAAGGTTGCCATAGCTTCGGGTTTAAGTTCTCTGCAAAGATAGGGAATTTGTACGGTATTTGTACGGCATCTGGCGAATTTTAATTATTTATTGTTTTCAGTGATCGGCTATTTGTCGTTGTAATATGCTGAAATACAGGATAAATTGGATTAAAGCAAGTAAAGATAGATAAATATTCATGGCGTCCGCTTCAGACCTCACCAAAACACCGTTGTAGTAATCTACAACGGTGTTTTTATTTTAGGTTGTCATACATTTGTCATGCAAAGGGCAGAATAATAGTTTTTTAGATATTGTAACCATTTTAATATGCTTTTATAATCATAATTCATCATTGGATAAGAATGTTCGAGTAAAATATCTTTAGTAATATGCTCTATTAAACGCTCATTATTAATATAACAGAGAGAACCCCAGTTTAAAGGCCCGTAATTTACTGCATAATCATCAGGTAGTTTGTAATATTTATCTTCAATACTATGTAATGATGCGGATTGGTCGATAATTGAATCGATTAATTTGGTCTCCAAGTATGTGCCTTTATCCTTATATTGGGATTCAATTTTATTCAGATGATTCCCTATTATAAGATACATATCATTTTTTAAGCTATTAATCATTTCATCAGTAAAATCTGGAAATGCTTTAGCTAAATAAATCAGCACTTCAATTTTGTCTTTTGCAAAACTAATATTACGCTCTGCATCGATTTCAATATCTTCGTCTGCAATTTCAATCTTATTATGTCGTGAAGGCATATCTTCGTATTTTGGTTCTGGTTGTTGTTTGTCCCACTTTTTAATATCCTCTGTCCATCCTTCCAAAATATCTCTCCATTCTGACCAATTGGCTGCACTTTTCGTTTTTTCCATTACCTCTGTTTCGAGATCATGTATTATTTGATTTTCATTCCATCCATAATCCTCCAGTGCTTTTACATAATCGGTTAATATTGAAGTGCCTTTTTTTGCATCCCAATAATTAAAGCGATTACGACATATGCCTTTTATATAAGCTAATTTTTGTTTTAGTAGTGGCATATTTTTCACGGCTGTTATTCCTGCAATTTTATTAAAGTATTCTTGGACACTTTCAGGAGTCAATTTACCCTCATTGTACTTCAGATATTTGATTGCAGCTTGATCGATGCTATCCAAAATATCATTAATACTAAAATCTTTTATCCATTTTTCAATTGCTTTTCTTCCTGATTCATTAACAGAAAAAGAAGGGATTTTACTATTTACATAATCTAGGATTAAATTTGTAGTGTCGTCGGCAAGTGACGATAATGATTTCTTCCATTCTATCATTAGTTCCATTTGTTCACGACGTTCTTGGAGAAGCTCTAACTGTTTCCGTTGCTTTTCTACAACCGAATTGTCGTCAAGTTTTTTGTCTCTTTTGCCATTATTGCAGTCAAAACAACTAGTAACCAAATTTATAATCTCATTGCCTCCACCTTTTGAAACCGGTTCAATGTGATCTACGTTCAAAACAACATCAGGTGCTTTTCGCCCACAATACTGACATGTAAATTTATCTCTTTTGAAAACCTCAAACCGAGTGCTTTTAGTAATTGTAATGCGCTTTGCCATTTTGTTATGTTTTATATTAAAACTATATAAAGCTAACATCTTTATTTCATTTATTCAAAAAATTCCTACCTTTGCCCTTGACAAACACTATAATATTTTCATTTTCCGCATGCAAGCCACTAAACATTAGAGCTTGATAGTGCAGCGCCGTTGGGGTTTAGCGACCCGCGAACGGTAAATAGTATGCGGGAAACTGTGTAGTGTTTGTCACCTGCACTATCATTTTTTGTTTTATGACAAACACTACACAAGGCACTCGCTCCGGCAGTGCAGGCCGACAGGCCCAGTCCCGCAGGCGCTTCCCGCCGTGCAACCTCTCGATTCGTTTCTATTTTCACCCGCCGGATTAGCAAATGGTTGCTAACCAAGTTGTTATTCTCTTTATTGTGCAATTTCGCACGATAAGGACAGCCCTTACTATGTCAAAATTCTAACAATCAATCACATGGAAACGAATCAAAACCCCGTGCAGGAAACCCCTGTACAACGTATAGTCCTCGAACTCGAACAGCCCGCCGAACGACTTTACGATCCTGCCGAAGCTGCTCGAATCGTCCAAACTTTGACGGACGGCTATTTCAACCCCGAATATATCCTGCTGTTCGGAAAATTGGTCGGCGGCACACACCATAGCGACGCCATGACCTATGACTTGCTGATGGTCGTGCGGGAAACGCCCGAATACGACTGGATTCAGGCGAAACGCATCCTGCGTTACAAAGTGCCGTACAGCAGGCGCGAGATCACCTATATCAACCTCTACATTATGCCTTTGAGCTATGTCGAGTCGAATAAAACACCATTCCTCTACTTTGCACACTCCGAGGGCGAATTGCTCTATTGCAGCGACCACTGCCATTTCCGCCGCCCGAAACACCCGATCAACTTTGCCGCAGCCTATGCGGACGCCAAATTTCAGTTCGATACGTTCCGGATGCTGGGCAACGAATTGATCGAACAGGCGCAGGACGCCTTCAGCGAGAGCCGCAATATGCGTCTGGCGGCTTTGTTCATGGCGCAGGCTACGGTCTACTTTTATCATACGCTCTATTATGTTTATCACGGGCTGGAGTTCGATATTCACGATCCGGTCGTGATGCACGAACGGATGCGGACGCTCTCGACGCAGCTGATGCTGGTTTTAGACGATAACCATATCGAAAATATCTTCACGCTGCCGCGTCTGAAGAGTTTTCTGGTAAAGGCACGCTACGACATTGGTTTCGATGTTGCGCCGCAGGAATTGGAAATGCACCTGCAACGTGTCGAAAAAATGGGACATATCATCGAAAACTACTGCGGCTTGCGGCTGGAGCTTTATAAAGAGTTGAGCGAACGGCAATAAGCGGCCAATCATTCGAATGAACGGGGGCTTGCGGGATTATCAGTGATCCCGCAAGCCCCCGTTCTGTTTATCTTACTTTTTCTTGGGCGTTGTTTTCTCTGTTTTCTCTTTCTCGGCTTTCGTCCGCTCTTGGTTTACGATTGCCGAGCCACGTTCTTTAATCTCTTTTCATATAGCTTACTCATTTTTCAATTCATCATTTTGCAAACCGAACGGTTCCTATTCTTGTGCCGTGCAGACGTAACGAACAATATTTAAATTGAAGTCTTCATGCTCGATTCGTTTCAGCGAAATCCGCAAGGAAGAGCACAGCTCTTCCTTGCGGATTTGGTAGGTTACCATAATCTTCTGAATATCATTAGGCTCGCCTTTTTTGCCCTCGCTTATCGGTTTTTGCCGTTTTTTTTCATACCCTTCGCTGACATTGATAAACAAAACAACGTCGGATTTCTCGAGGTATATCGAGCCGATTTTGACAGTGGCTTGGATTATAATACTGGAAAAAACGGTTAAAGTGACCCCTAAAAAACGGAGGAAGATGACCCCCAAAAGTTGAAGCGTAAAAAGAGTTCAAAGTTGTTGTCCGGATTAGGGTCTAAAAGGATATGATTTTGCCCGGGTTAAACAACATTTTTTTGTAGGTCTTTCGTCCCGATTTTATGCGAGAACCCCACTTAGTTCTCGCCCATAAAACGGTCGGGATTGTGTCGACCAACACTGCAAATATAACTATTTGTTCTAAAAGAACAAAAGAGTAGTTTTGCAGCTGCAGGCGTCTATCCATAGGCATTTTCAGATTTAGATTTTCTTTTCCTTATCGACTCGCCGAACAGTTCAACGCGCAGCGAGTGGTGTACGATGCGGTCGAGTACGGCGTCGGCGATGGTTTTCTCGCCGATCACGTCGTACCAGTCCTTTACGGGGATCTGCGAGGTTATCATGGTCGAGCGCCTTTGATGCCGGTCTTCGATGATGTCCATCAGTATGCCGCGCGATTGGGCGTCGAGCGGCTGCATGCAGAAGTCGTCCAGGATCATCAGGTCTACGCGTTCGATACGCTTCAGGTCGGCCAGTATCGTGCCTTTGGCCTTGGATATTTTGAGCTGGCTCATTAGTTTGGCCGTGCTTGCATACATTACTCGGAAACCGTCCTGGCAGGCCTTATAGCCGAGCGCGGTGGCCAGATAACTCTTGCCCGTTCCTGTCGGTCCGGTAATGATAAGGTCTTTGTGGTCGCGCACGAACTCCATAGCGGCAAGCCGCTCGACCTGATTACGGTCGAGACCCCGCTCGAAGGTATAGTCGACATCATCCAGGGTGGCGTTGTAACGGAACTGGGCGGCTCTGACAGCCCGTTCAACAGCTCGGTTCTTGCGGTTGTCCCATTCACTGTGAACCAGGTGCGATACGAACTGGTCCTGGGTCATCTTCTCTTTGATAGTGTTCTCCAGCGAGGTCTTAAAAGCGTCGTGCATACCAAAGAGGCGCATCTGGCGCAGTTTCTCTAATGTCTGATTGTTCATAGTTTTATGGATTAAGTATTTATTTATAGTACTCTTTGCCTCTGATGTTCTCGTGTTCAGGCATATCGGCAGGCTCCTCCGGAAGGTCTATCGCCTCGGATTTATTCTGAAGTATATCCTGTATCTCCCGGAAACTGTACTTGCCGTAACTGTCGGCCAGTCGGCAGGCCGCTGCCAGACGGTCGGGCCCCACTTTACGGGCGAAGTTCAGGATGCCCGAACATATCTTGTTGGCCTGATCCTGATAGCGGGTCTTCTCCAGTATCCTGCGGATATAATGCTCCACGTCTTCATGTATGGCGGCAGCCTGCTGGAGGAACCGCTCCGGCGACCACTCCATCACCGCGCGATGCTTTGGACAAAGGTGTTCGGTAACGGTAGTGTAGCGGTAGTTATGGCGGTCGCGGGTATGATGGGCTATGATGTCGTAGTTGTAGCGGATCTCCACGTCGGCCACCGTATAGGACAACTGTACTTTCTTGCCGATGTAGGTGTGTGGAACGCTGTAGTAGTGGATGTCTTCGTGTAGGCGCGCATAACCGTATTTATCGACCGTAGTGACGATATGCTTCTTCATCTGGTAACGGATCGGGTTCAGAGGCCCGAGAGCTTCCTGTTCTACATCCTCGAAGTAATCCCGACGGGAGTAGTTGCGCCGCGGACGGTTCTGGTTGTTATGTTTCTCAAGAGCCGCACGGATAGCTATGTTAAGTGACCGCAGATCGGGACAGTGTAACGGCTCGATGACAGTAAAGATATCCTTGTAGGTAAGCTTAACCGCATTCTCGACATGGGCCTTATCCTTGGGACTGCGGGCCCGGGTAGGATATACCGTCACGCCATAGTGTTCGCCGAACCGCTCGAACTCCGTGTTCAGAATCGCTTCATAACGGCTGGCTTTCGTAACCGCGCTCTTCAGGTTATCCGGAACGATAGCTTTGGGTACGCCGCCATAATAATAAAAGGCGTTCTCGCAGGCCGAGATAAAGTCTTCCTTGCGCTGACTCTCGACAGCTTCCACATAGGTCAGCAGACTGCATCCCAGGATCGCCACGAACACCTCCACTTCGCGGGGTTGTTCACCCGGAGGGTAGATCCACAGCTTGCTGCCCGTATAGTCCACGAACAACTTATCCCCTGCCTTATGCTCCATACGCATCGACGGGTTGCTGATGCGTTCGTAGCGACGCAAGGCGACACGGAACTGCGTCAGACTGTAACCGTCCGAATGGGCTGCGCGATAACGCTCCCATTGCTTGTGGCTGGTCATACCCTTACGCCCCATCTCTTTGCTGGCAGAAGGAAGAAAAGCCTCAAGGGCGTCTATACGGGGATTGGACTCCACCGGAGTCTCCTCGATGCAGAACAGAGCGTAAAGCTCGGCATCGCTCTTGGAAAGGAACTCCTTATAGGTAAGGCTGAGGGTGTTCCACTTGTTGACATACTTTTTTACCGTGTTGCGCGAAGTGCGGGCCATCTCGGCGATAGCCCTTAAACCAACGCGATCGGTGTACAATCGAATGATCGTGCGTAATTTATTCATTTTCAAAGGTCTGTTAGGCATAGTCTCTGGATTTTGGTTTGCTTTTGATAGTCAAGCTAACAAAATCCAACTCCTTTTAAACCTCTGAACAACTACTTTTTACTCAAATTACTGACTGGGGCAGCTTGCTCCGTTTTAGATGGATCACTTTCGACCGTTTTAAGGTGGTCAATTTAAGCCGTTTTTACCGGGTCAATTTTACCGTGTTTTCCAGGACATCTTTTGAATGATACTGTATGGAGGCAATTTCCGAAACTTGCCGTTGCTTATTGCCTGTTGTGTCAAATATCCGCGAAGAGATTGAATTGGTGCAGCATCGTGAAGGCGAAGGAGGCGCCGATGATGATGCACAATACCACCAGCAGTGCGTTCAGTACCCGGGGCGAAGGCTTTGTCGGCCGGCCCTCGTTATTGCGGATATATTCGCGGAAGAAGATGTAGAGTGCCGGCACGATGCTGCATGCCAGGAGGTAGTCCTCGGGGATGCCGAAGAAGTAGACCTTCGAGAGCCCGATCAGCGCCCAGTGGCAGAGGAACATGGCCAGCACGATGTTGATCCGCTCCGAAAAGGCCAGCATCAGCCCGATGGTGAATACGGCGACCGAACACGGCATCACGGGCGTGGTGACCATCGGGAACGTACGCCCCAGCGCCAGCGAAAAGAGCGGGTAGACGAGCGGCATGGCGAACAGCAGCAGTGCGAAGCCTGTATGGTTGTGCGTGCGTTGGAGCGAAGCGTGTTTCACGACCAGGTCGTACACCCAGATACACCCCATGATCGCCCAGAAGAGCGCCAGCATGTCGTTGTGCTCGCGTTGTTCGCCGTATAAGAGATAATAGACACCAGCGATCCAGAAATTGAGCAGCGCCATAAAGGTCTTCATGGCGATGCGTACCCCGGGCGTCGGGCGCAGGTAGAGCAGCAGCGTCAGCGTGGCCGCAACCAGCGTCAGTAGGATCTGTACGGGCCATGTCGCGGCGTTATAGGAGGCGATGGTGTTCCAGAAGATTTCCATGGATCGTTATTTGTCGGTATGCTTGCGGCGCCGCGTGAGCGAGAATGCCTGGTGGTTGAATACGAAGATGGGCAGCGTAGCTCCCGCTGCCAGCAGTGCGATCACGCTCAGCGATACGGTTGCGTTGAGGAAGAATTGCTGCATGTATTGCAACCCCTCCCCCGGGTCGTTGAGCGATTGCAGGAACATGATGAGCGAAAAGACGGTCTTGTAGGCATAGATGCCGGGAACCATCGGCAGCAGGGCGGGGATGTAAAGGGCCGTCATCGGGCAGCGGATGCCGCGCCCCAGCCACAGGCTGCCGAACCCGATGCTGATCGAGGCGAACAGCGAGGCCGTGGCGATGTCGACCGAAAAGTAGTGCATCAGGCAGAACCGCAGGGCGTGCCCCATGGCCGCCAGCAGGGCGATACGGGGGAAAGCCCGCATCGGCGGGTCGGAAACGGCGCCGAACCCGATGGCCGCGATGGCCGCAAAGAGCCCGTCGAGAAGGATGTCCGCAGCGATCATAGCAATCCGTCTTTAACCATTAACAATGTCGCCGACAGGCCGATGGCGATGCAGATGATAAGCAACAGGGCGTTGATCAGGCGGCTGCACCCGATCAGAATGTGCCCCTCGACGATGTCGATCACGCCGTTGATGAGCGGTACTCCCGGTACGAGGAACAGGACGCTCGTCGCGAGCGCCGTTTCCGCCGAGCAGTCGAACCTCAGGGCTGCCGAGGCGCACAGCGACGCCATGAAAGCCGAGATGATGAAGATCAGGAAGTGGTTCACGCCGTGTGCCTGCATACGCTGTTTGGCGGCGAAACCCACGAGCGTCGAGGTGAAGACGATGCCCATGGCGATCCAGTCGCCCCCGAACAGCCGGCAGAACGAGGCGTTGGCCAGCCCCACGGTCAGCAGGACGAAGATTGGGTCTATGCGCGGTTTTGCAGTCAGTTCGTCGTAGCGCTTCCGGATTTCGGAGAGCGGAAGCCCTTCGTCCAGCGCATCCCAGCTCAGGGCGCTCAGGTCGGAGTTGCGCTCGAAGCTGACCGGCAGCGCCGGGATCTTCACTACGCGGGTGATGGCCTCGCCGCTCTCTTCGTCGTGGGCGGTGATGATCGTGCTTTTCTGGAAACTCGACAACTGGAGGTCGACCCCCTGCGAGGCTCCGATACGCTGCGAGTTGCGGATCACGCGCGAGGTGTGCACGCCCGATCCGAGCAGGTAAGTCGCATATTCCGCAATGAAGTCGAGGACTTCCGTCAGCTCTTGTCTGGTCTTCATAACGAGGGCAAAAATAGTCCATTTCGGGCAAACCGCCATTGTTGGGGCCGAAAAAATTACACCGTGATGCCCGTAGGGTTTCTGCGCCGGGTTTCCCGGGTGTCGGGCAGCCTGCCCGGAGCGCCCTTGAAATACCTACGGCCTGCGCTGAAACAGCTCCGTGATGTCTTGCATGGTGCCGTCCGCTCCGACCCTGTAAAGGCGCTGGTTGGTCGTCGGCGACGTCAGCGGCCCCAGCTCCTCGACCCAGCCTCCCAGCTTGATGTAGTCGAACGACTGCGGCCGCACTCCCTCCGGCAGCCGGGCGCGTCCCGAATACCAGCCTGTGTGCAGCATCGGGAATTTCCGCCGCACGACGTCGGCCAGCGCGGCGATCTCGTGCGGTGCGGCGTCCCCGCCCATGAAACAGACGCAGGTCACCGAGCGCCCGTAGCGGGCGAGTATCCCGCACAGCTCCGCCTCGTCGAGCACCCGCCCCATGTCGGCCTGCAAGTGTGGGCTGTGGCACCCGCGGCAGCGGTTGGGGCAGTTGGTGATGTTGATCGCCAGCGTCGTTTCGCAGGGTATTTCCGCGAATACGATGTCGAAATTATGGTATCTGACCATCGTCCGTTTACTCCACTTTGGCGTAATAGCGGTGTGCGGCCTCCTTCTGGCGCGCGGCCGAGAAGTTCGACACCCGTTTCATGTAGCCGATCACGCGCGTCAGGTAGTCCAGGTTGTCGCCGTGGCACTCGGGGCACTCCTTCAGGTAGCGCTTGTCGATGTGCCCGCACTCGTTGCATACCGTGTTGGGGATGTTGAACGTGAAATAGTTGCATCCCTCGGCAGCCGCTACGCGCAGCAGGTGGCGGTACTGCTCCTTCGAAAGGTGATCTTCGAGGTTCATGTGCAGTGCTGAACCGCCCGTGAGGTGGGCGATGTAACGGCGGCCGTGGAGTCGGAACTTGTCGATCACGTTCAGCGATTCGTCCTCGACGACATAGAAATAGGAGTTGTAACAGTCGCGCGGTACGACGTAGCCGTCCTCGCGATCCCATTTGGCGTGTTTCACGCCCACGTTCTCGGCCGGGATCATCTCGCAATTGAACATGAGCTCCTTCGAACGGTACTTCTTGTTGTAGCGCTCGATCAGCCCCAGTACACCCTGTACGAAACCGACGTAGTCGTCGTTGTCGTTGATCGGGATGCCCAGGAACTCGGCCGCCTCGACCAGCCCGTTGACGCCGATCGTGAGGTACTGGCGCGCGAGGTTGATATAGCCCGCGTCGAACAGGGGCAGCATCCCCTTGGCCTGCAAATCCTTGAGGTTCTCGTTGTAGGCCGTCTGCACCTTGTGCACCAGGTCGACGATCTCTTCGAGGTAGGTCAGGTAGTGCATGCCGTTCTTCACGGCATACTGGATGCAGCGGTTGAGGTTGATCGTCAGCACGCTCTTCGAACCGGTCGATACGCCGCCGGCGCCGAGCGTGTAGCTGAACCCGTTGTCCTGTATCTCGTTGCGCAGGCGGCAGCACGACGACAGCGAGTCGGCGTTGTCGCTGATGTAGGTGAAGAACGAGTGCCCCTCGGAGTACATCTGCGCCGTGATGTCGCCCCATTCCTTGTCCATCACGTCGCCGTCCCTGGTCAGCAGGGCCATCGTCTCGACCGGGAAGGTCAGCACGGTCTTCGTGCGCTCGCGGTTGAACCACGTCATGAAACGCTTTTGCAGCCACGACAGCGATTCCCAGTGCGGCTTCGTCCCGTCGGGGAATACGAATTCGCCGAACAGGCTTTCGAAATAGTAGCGGTCGTAATAGGCCACGTTCCAGAACACGGCCTGGAAGTTACGCGCCCCCGTGGGCTGGTTGATCGAGTAGACGATCTGTTCGAAACAGTCCGTAATCATCTTGTCGATCGTCCGGTGCTTTTTCGAGAGGTCGACCACCTCGTCCGCCCGCTTGTAGTAATCTTCTCCGTACTCCTGTTCGATGAAATAGTTCATATACATCAGGAACTCTGGCGTGGCGCAGGCGCCCGAGAGCATCGACGATACGATGAAGACCATGTTGACGAAGCCGCCGCAGAACGACTTGAGGTTGGTCGGGCGCGTCGAGTTGCCGCCCACCGAGAGCGTGCCGTTCAGCAGCCACGGGTACATCGTGATCGAAGCGCAGTAGTTGGCCATCGACGTTTCGTCGTTCTTGTAGATGAAGTGGTCTTTCAGCAGGCGGAGGTATTTGTCCGAGAGTTCCTTGCCGTACATCTCCTTGATGCGGTCGGTCAGCAGCCGGCGGTTGAGCCGGATGAAGTTCTGTTTGGGCAGTTCGCCGATCAGCGTGGCGATGTTCTTGTTCTCGACGTTGGCGTTGGCATCGTATTTCGAACCCGTCGCGGGGTTCGAGGCATCGCAGTAGTTGATCAGGAATTCGAGTTTTTCGCGGTCTTCGCGATCCTCGGTGTGCTTCTGGCGGTAGAGCATGTAGCTCTTGGCCACGGCGAAATAGCGTTCGGCCATGAGCGCCACCTCGACCTGGTTCTGTATCTCCTCGACATTCATGCCGTCGGAGATATGTACGCGGCTGAGTACCGACGTGAGGTCGTCGTCGGTGGCGTATCCGCCTACCGAAAGGAATGCCTTGCTGATCGCGCGTTTGATCTTCTCGAGCGAAAAGGGGGCGCGCTTGCCGTCGCGCTTGACGATGTAAATTTCCGAAATGCCCATAATGTATCTGTATTTGTTTGTAAGTCTTGCCGTACGGAGGCGGCATCTCCGCCTGCGCAGTACGCAGGACAGCCATGTCCTTACCCCTGAATTGTCCGGTGTAAATATCTGTTCCGGGCACCGCCCTAAATCCCGAAGGCGGATGTCGCAGCTCGCAAGGCAGGTCTTCTGGCTCGCCCCATCCGCACGCCTTCCCGTCCCGGGGGACAGTGGCTCAAGAGAGTGCGGAACGCAATCGAGGCTTACAGCTACGGGAATAGCCCCTGATTCTCACAGGAGTTCCCTTTTGATCCCGTGCCGGCAGCCGCCGGCGGGGAACCTTGCTCCGGAACAAATGTAGACATACTTTCCCGGATCGCAAATATGCGTGCGGGCAATTAATGAACAAATTGTAAACAAAAAATGCAGGGACATTCCGGCCCTGCATTTCCTTTTCCGGGACGCCCGTCCGCAACCCGGTGAGCGTCAAACCTCCTGCCTGTCCGCTCCCGTTCGCTCCCCGCTTTATTTGCGCATCGGGAGCGAAATCCGCCCGCGGGCGGTGTCGATCCCGGTGACCCGCACCTCGACCTGCTGTCCCAGGTGCACGACCTCCGCTGGCGAGGCGACGTAGCGGTCGGCCATCTGCGAAATGTGCACCAGTCCGTCCTGCTTGATCCCGATGTCGACGAAAGCCCCGAAGGCCGTGATGTTGGTGACGATGCCCGGCAGCGTCATCCCTTCGCGCAGGTCGCCGATCGTATGTACGTTCGGGTCGAACGAGAAGGCCTGCAGCTGTTCGCGCGGGTCGAGGCCGCACTTGTCCAGCGCTTCGACGATGTCCGTCACGGTCGGAATCCCGACCTGTCCGTCCACGTATCTCTCGGGTTTGATGCCCCTGCGCAGCTCCTTGTCGGCGAGCAGCCTGTCGACCGTCACGCCCGCGTCGGCGGCCATCCGCTCGGCTATGTGGTACGATTCGGGATGCACGGCGCTGTTGTCCAGCGGATTCTGCCCGCCGACGATGCGCAGGAAACCTGCGGCCTGTTCGTAGGCCTTGGCGCCCAGCCTCGGCACCCTGAGCAATTCTTTGCGGCTCTTGAAATCGCCGTTCGCGGCGCGGTACGCCACGATGTTCTCCGCCAGCGCCGGCCCCAGTCCGGAAATATAGGTGAGGATGTGCTTCGAGGCGGTGTTGATGTTCACCCCGACCCTGTTCACGCAGCTTTCGACCACCGTATTGAGCCTGGCCTTGAGTTTTCCCTGGTCGACGCTGTGCTGGTATTGCCCGACGCCGATCGACTTGGGGTCGATCTTCACCAGCTCCGAGAGCGGGTCGATCAGCCTCCGGCCGATGCTCACCGAGCCGCGCACCGTCACGTCGTAATCGGGAAACTCCTCGCGCGCCGCGGCCGACGCCGAGTAGACCGATGCGCCGTCCTCGCTGACCATGAATATCTCCACGGCTCCGTCCAGTCCCAGGCCGCGCACCAGCTGCTCGGTTTCGCGCCCCGCCGTACCGTCGCCGATTGCGAAGGCCTCGGCCTTGTATTTCCCCGCCAGCGTCCGCAGCGTTTCCGCCGCTTCGGCATAGCGGCCCTGCGGCGGGTGTGGGTAGATGGTCGTATTGTGCACGAGGTTGCCCTGTGAGTCCAGGACGACGACTTTGCAGCCCGTGCGGAATCCGGGGTCGATGGCAATCACGCGCTTCTGCCCCAGCGGCGCCGAAAGGAGCAGCTGCCGCAGGTTTTCGGCGAATACCCCGATTGCCTCGTCGTCGGCCTTCTCTTTGGCGGCCGCGAGCAGCTCGGTCTCTATCGACGGTCGGATGAGCCGCTTGAGCGAGTCGGCCACGGCGGCCTCCATATATGTGCGCGTTGCCGATCCGGGACGTATGAACCGGCGGCAGAGCGCTTCGGTGATGCGCTCCGTGTCGGCATCGATCGAGATGCGCAGGATCCCCTCGTCTTCGCCGCGACGCATGGCCAGGAACCGGTGCGACGAGATGCTGCGCAGCGGCGACGCGGCGTCGAAGTAGTCCGAATACTTCGCCCCCTCGGCCTCCTTGCCCTTCACGAGTTTCGAGTGCACCGCCCCTTCGCGTCCCATTGTGCGCCGCACGGTGTTGCGGGCCTGTTCGTCCTCGGATATCCTCTCGGCGATGATGTCGCAGGCTCCTGCAATGGCCTCTTCGGGGGTCGCTACCTCGGCCGAGACGAAGCGTTGCGCCTGACGCAGAAGGTCGTGTGCCCGTTGTGCCATGACGATGTCGGCCAGCGGTTCCAGCCCCCCGTTCGCGGGCCGCCGTGGCGCGTGTGCGGCGCTTGGGTTTGTAGGGCAGGTAGATGTCCTCCAGCTCCACTGCGTCCCAGCACTCTTCGATCCGTTTGCGGAGCTCCCCGGTCAGTTTGCCCTGCCCCTCGATGGTTGCCAGGACGGTCTGCCTGCGGGCTTCCAGCTCGGTGAGCCTGTCCAGTTGTTCCTTGATCGCCCCGACCTGCAATTCGTCGAGCGAGCCGGTCGCTTCCTTGCGGTAGCGGCTGATGAAGGGGATCGTGGCGCCTTCGCGCAGCAGGCGTACCGTGCCCTGCACCTGCGGGAGGCTGATCCCGAGTCTTTGTGCTATGATTCGTTCCGTCATTCTGGTCGTGTTGGGTTGCAAAGATAGGAAATTGTCGCTGAACCCCCGCATAAAAAAGGCACGCCGTGAAAAGCGTGCCTGTTGCGTGTGCGTCGTGTACGCACTGCGGCCCTGTTGCGAGCCTGTGGGGTCAGTATCCGAACTTCGCCGCCGCCAGCCGCATGTGGCCGATGATGTCGACGCCGAACGGGCAGTTCCGTTCGCAGCGGCCGCAGGCGATGCACTCCGAGGCGTGGTGCGGCAGGAGCCTGTAATGTTCGCGCACCGTCTCCGGTATCTCGTGCTGTGCCAGGGTCAGGTTGTAGTATTTGTTCACACCGGCGATGTCGATCCCCACCGAACACGGGGCGCAGTGCCCGCAGTACATGCAGTGCCCTTCCCACGAGAATTTGTCCAGCCCGGCCAGCGCCCCCGTGTAGTCGCGTTCCGCGGCCGTGGCCGAACACCAGGCCAGTGCCGCTTCGATCTCGGCGCGGCTGCGGCAGCCGGCCATTACGGCCGCTACGCCGGGGCGCGTCAGGGCGTATTCGAGGCATTGTACCGGGGTCATCGGGCGTCCGAAGGGCGAGTTGGCGTCGCTCAGCAGGTCGCCTCCGCCGTAGGCCTTCATCACGTCGATGGCGATCCCTTCGCGTTCGCAGAATTCGTAGAGCCGTTGCCGTTCGGGGTCGATGTTGTGCAGCTCCCGCGCGTAACTCTCGTCCGCCCAGAGCGTATCCACGTCGTCGCTCGGCGGCAGCAGGTCGTAACAGGGGTTCACCGAGAACATCAGCACGTCGATGAGCCCCGTCCGGGCCGCCATGTGCGCGACCACGGGGTTGTGGCTGCTCAGGCCGATGTGGCGGATGCGCCCTTCCGACCTGAGCCGTTGCGCCAGGCGCATGATCGGGCCGTCGAGCACCTCGCGCAGGTCGGCCTCGGCGTCCACGTAGTGGATCATCCCGATCTCCACATAGTCCGTTCCCAGCCGTGCGAGCAGGTCTTCGAACGCCGCCAGCGATTTCTCCGGATCGCGCGTGCGCAGGTACTGCCCCTCTTCCCATACCGAGCAGAGGTGCCCCTGTATGACGAACTTCTCGCGCCTGCCCGCCAGCGCTGCGCCGATGTTGCTGCGCAGCTCGGGGTTCGAGGCGTAAAGGTCGAGGAAGTTGATGCCGTTGCGGATGGCGAAATCGAAATCGGCGCGCACCTCTTCGGCCGTCTTGTCCGCGAACCCCTCGCAACCCAGTGCGATGGCGCCGACTTTCAGTCCGGTGCGCCCCAGTATGCGGTACTCCATCCTATTCCAGTTCCACGAGTTCGTATTGCTGCGAGCCCAGCCCGATCGCTTCGCCGTGTTCCAGCGTGTGGATGCCGTGGCGCGACTCCATGCGTTCGATCAGGTGCACCTTGCCCGGGTCGGGCGATGCGTAAACCAGGTCGACGCACGCCTTGTCCAGCGCCACCGGGTCGGTCGAGGCCAGGATGCCGATGTCGCCCATCTTCGGGTCTTCGGGGTGCGCGTCGCAGTCGCAGTCCACCGACAGGTTGTTCATCACGTTGATGTAGAGTATCTTTTCCCCGCAATGGTCTGCCACCGACTTGGCTGCCTCGGCCATCGACTCCAGAAAATCGTCCTGCGCGGGCAGGTTGCCCCACATCTGGGCGGCATTCTTGGTCTTCCCGGCCGAATGTATCCACGCCTTGCCCGCCGACGAGGCGATGCCGATCGAGATGTTCTTCACCGCACCGCCGAAGCCGCCCATGGCGTGCCCCTTGAAGTGCGAGAGCACCACCGTGAAATCATAGGCGGGGTAGTGCGACCCCACGAAGTTCTCCCTGAGGTGCCTGCCGCCCTTCACGGGCAAGCTTACCTCGCCTTCGGCATCCATGATGTCCACCGGGGCGATGGCCGTGAAGCCGTGGTCGGCGGCGGCCTTCAGGTGGTTTTCCGTGCTGGCGCGTCCGCCGCCGTAGGCGGTATTGCATTCGACGATCGTGTCGTCCACCTTCTGCACCAGATCCTTGATAAGCTCCGGCTTGAGGAAGTTGTGCCCGCCGGGTTCCCCTGTCGAGAGTTTCACGGCCACCTTGCCCGTCGCCGGACGCTCCAGCGCCTCGTACAGGCGCACCATATTCTCCGGCGTGATGTCCCGCACGAAATAGACCTTGGGTGCCTCGGGCGCTTCTCCGCCGCCCTGTGCTGATCCGCAGGCCGGGGCCGTGAAAGGCAGGATCGACAATAACGAAACCATATACATTTTTGTCATGTCTCGGGATTGTTAATTACGTAATAGGTACCTGAGCACCGCGTATCCTGCAAATACCTGTGCCAGCATACCGGGGAGCCCGATGCGGATGTCCTGCAGGGCGGCTTTCGCCGAGCCCGTCCAGGCCCATTCGCCCAGCGAGCCGAACAGCTGGTAAAAGAGGACGACGCCCGCCAGCAGGGGCAGCGTCACGCGCCCTGCCCGCCATGCAGCGAGGCTTGCGGCGACGGCCAGCAGCACCGATTTGAGCAGGATCACGGGCAGCATCGCCGCTGCGGGCATGCCGAACAGCGCCGAGTTCACCGCCGGCGAGAGCACGGCGGTCAGCAGGCCCACCCGCCAGCCGTATTTGTAGGCGCCGACCAGCGTGAAGAAATAGATCGGCAGCCACCGCAGGCCGCCCTGCGGCACGAGGTGGCAGATTTGGGGCAGGACGATGTTGCCTGCCACGAAGAGCGCCGCCGCGAGGTAGGTCTTCGCCTCGCGGTAGCCCGTCGAATAGAGTTTTACAGCCGTTGTTTCCATATTGTCGTTATTGATTGTGTCAAAAATAGTGTTTTCCGCCCGTATTTAAAAATCCAGGCGTATGCCGCCGATGAAGGTTGCCCGCGGCATGGGGTATCCGGCGTTTATCTCGTAGCGCTGCGCCAGCAGGTTTTCGCCCCGGGCGAACAGCGTGAGGCAGCGGCTCACGCGCAGCGACGCCCGCAGGTTCCACAGCACGAAATCCTCGGTGTTCTCCGTGCCCCGGCCGTTGGCCTTTACCGAAGTGTAGAGCCCCGCGACGTACTGTATGCCCGTGCTCACCGACCAACGGCCCCGGGCGAACCCGGCCTCGGCGTAGAGCTTGTGCTCCGGTGCGGCGATCACGGGGTTCTCCATGTGCAGGTAGCTGTAATTGGCGGCGACCGACCAGGCCTCCGAAATGCGGTAGGCGGCCTGTGCCTCGACGCCGGCGTTGTCGATCTTCCCGGTGTTCATGTTCAGCGGCGTCGTCCCCTCGCGCGGCACGGCGACGATCAGGTTTTCGCCGTCTATGTAGAAGAGGTTGATGCCGTAGGTGAGCCGCCCGCCGAGCAGCCGCTGCGAATAGGCTATTTCGTAGTTCCACATCCGCTCGGGTTTCAGGTCGGGGTTCTGCGGCGGGAACATATACATCTCGCGGATGGTGGGGTAGCGGAAACCCTTCGAGGCCGAAGCCTTCAGCTCGATGGCGTGCGGCAGGTGGAACGAAAGCCCCGCCTGCGGGATCCACTCCGTCCCGATGTGCGAATGGTGGTCGACGCGCAGCCCGGCGTCGAAGGTCAGCCAGCTCCCGATGTCCTGCCGGAAATCGACGTAGCCGGCCACCTCGTCCTGCGACTTGTCGGCGATGTCGGAGCGCTCGCCCTTGCGGTCGCCCTCGACGTATCTGTTCCACGCCTCGCCTCCGAAGCGGTAGTAGTCCGCGCCGACGGTCAGCCGGTTGCCCCTGAAAAGCCGGGCGCTCTGGTACCACGATACGCCCATCATGTCGTCCCGTGAGTTGAAGCGGTAATCTTTCGGATTGTTCGTGTCGTTGGGGTCGACCGTGTAGCCGTCGTTGATCCGGTGGCGGCCCCAGTTGTAGAAGAGGCTCAGGGCCCCGGAAGTCCGGCCGTAGTTGTTCTCCACGGAGAGCGAAGTCATGCCGCGTGTGATGCGTTGGTCGGCATCGGCCATCGGGTTGGTCACCGCCCCGGGCTGCGAGGCGTTGAAGTGCGTCACATTGACGTCGGCCCGCACGTTCCACGCCTGCGAAATCTCATAGCCCAGCTTGGCATAACCGCCGTACTGCTCGAATCCCATGTCGGCGCGGTGCCCGTCGGTGCGGTTGTACGAGCCGCTGACCACCGACGTGAAACGTCCCTTGCGGATGCGGTTCGTCGCTTCCGTCTGCAATGTGTTATAGGAGCCGTAGCCGATGTCGGCATGGGTCTTCACGCCGTCCTCGCGCATCCCGCGGGTGACGATGTTCACCACGCCGCCCATCGCATTCGAACCGTAGAGCACCGATGCCGGGCCGCGCAGCACTTCGACCCGTTCGGCCATCAGCGACTGGTAGGCATCGGCGATCGGGTGCCCCATCAGCCCCATGTACTGCGGGTGCCCGTCGATGAGCACCATCAGCCGCCCCGAGCCTCCGCTCAGCCCGCGCAGGGAGATGCCTCCCGCGGCGCCGTCCGACACGCCGTAGCCCATGATCCCGCGTGCGGTGGTGAACAGCCCCGGCACCTGCTCGGTCAGGGTCGGCAGCAGTGAAGGCTGCAAGCTTTGTTCGATCTTCTCCCGGCCGACCACCGACACGGTCATCGGCAGGTGGCGGATGTCCGACGCATAGCGCGCCCCCGTCACGACGACCGAGTCGATCTTCACGTTTTGCTCCGCCGGGGCTTCCGCCTGCGGCGTCACGGCGTGTACTGCGAGTGACAGCCCCGTGCAGAGCGACAGCAAACCCAATTTTTTCATTAACCTATCCATGTTGTTCCTTCATTTTCTGCATGAACCCTTCGATCAGCGGCAGGCACTCGGCGGCCGTCTCCGCCCCGGCGCAAAGCTGTTCCACGGGGCAGGTGCCCGTCCCGGCGCGGTTCATGATGCCGGGCACCACGACCGTGTATTCCACCGCGATGCCGGCTCCGGCGAGCAGCTCTAACGCCGGGCGGCTCACCACGTCGGCGAAAAGCCCCTCCACGCCGCCCAGCACCATCAGCGCCGCGGCGCCTTTGCCGACGACCTTGTCTGCGATGAAAGCGCCCCGCAGCAGTTGCGGCTCTTCGCGCAGCAGCCGGAAGAGGTCGGCCACGCCCCGTTCGCGGAATATCCGCATCGAATCCCCGTTGCGGATTACGCACGAGCATTTTTCTGCGAATAACAATTCGATAGCCTGTGTTTTTTGTTCTTTTGTCATGTTCGTTCGTGTCGCAAGTCCCTCCGCTCCCCGCCTTTCGGGGAAACGGCCGTTTCCATGATGCAAAGATAATACGTCCTGACCTACTATCAGTTACCCCGATTACGGTTCATGCTACCATTTTTACCGGATGCCCGCCGCGTCCGCACCTGCGCGATGCGACTCCGTGTGTGCCGGGTGTTGCATGGGCGCCTGCATTTCGGGTCGGCCGTGCCTGCCCGAGTCCGGGGTGTCCCGAAGATTGGTGTCCCCGGAGTGTCCTGCGTCGCCTGGAAAGTTGAGATCCTCGGGCCATCCGGGATGCTCGGAGGGGTCAGTGCACCCGGGTTGTCCGGAAAGAGGGCTGTATCCGGCGGCCTCCGTTCGGCTCCGTCCTGCTCTCGTGTCCTGGCTTTCCCCGCATCCCGGTTTTCCCCGCGTCCCGGTTTCCTCGGTTTACCGTTTCCTTGTCCGGCGGCCGTCGCCGGATTCCCGGCTGCCGGATCGGCGGATGTATCGTTTTGTTTCGATTTATTTCGATGCGAAATTCGAAAAAAAGACGGAAACTGCGGAATCCGTGCTTCGATCCGGCCTGAAACCGGTGCTGAATCGCCTCGTTTATGCCGGTTTCGGCCTTCCCGAATCTATATAACATTCTGTACGGTGTATTTATAAAATAATTATTATCAATAAGATACGAAATTTTAATTTCTATATTATCGGTCGTTGCTCTTTACCTGCCCCTTTAAAATGGATACTTTTGTTGCTGCGCAGTGTTCCCGACTTGCGATTTGTAATTTTTTTAAAAATTCCTAATCCATAATATCACAAACTAAACCTGCTAATCTATGAAGAAAACATTTTTACACTTGTTGCTTCTGATGGGTTGTGCCTGCTGTTTTCCGTCCTGTGTCGAGGATAAAGCGGAAGATGCGGCAGCCAGACTCACCGTGAGTAAAGTCAGCGTGGAGGTCATCCGAACCGGTACGCTGAGTACGGGGTCGAAAGCGACGCTGGATGTGCTGGCCAACCGGGGGTATGTCATTACCTCCGATGCGGATTGGCTTTCGGTCGACAAACCTACCGGGAAAGGCCGTGTGTCGGTCGTCCTTGATGTCAAGCCCAACGAGACGGAAGCTATCCGTGTGGGGCACCTCGCCGTCGTGAGCGGCGGGCTTTCCGAAACCGTAACCGTGACCCAGACGCTTGCCCCCGATACCGACGACGGGCTGGAAATCGACCATGTTTATCTCGACGACGACCTTTCGTGGTGCGAGCAGTTCGGCGGCCAGGATCAGGTGCAGTTCCCCGACCAGGGCTCCACGCAGGCCGTGCGCAACCATGCTGCGGCCAAGCTCAAATTTACGCAGATGGGGTACAGCGAGTACAATTACGGCGGCAATGCCTTCTACATGGCCAAGCACTACTTCAAGATGGGTAAGAACAACCAGCAGAACGGCCTTGCCATCGACATGGGCAAATATATCGAGAAAGGCGAGTCGTCCACGATTACCCTGACGTTCGACGCGGCTCCGGTCGTTTCGATTGACGGTACGGGCAGCGGCATGACACTGCGCGGTATCGACGACACGGCGGTGACCGTCGAGGTTTACGAAGGCCCCGGAACGGTCGACAGTCCCTCCCTGAAGCAGAGCGCGTCGCTTTCCATGTCGAGCGTTACCTCGTGGAACCAGTGGGTGAGCATGAAAGTCACGCTCTACGGCGTCACCGACCGCTCGCAGATCGTTATCCGCTCCACCCAGTTCGGTGTGTCGGGCTATCACCGCTGGTACCTCGACAACATTAAGATGGTCAAGGCTCCCCGCGACTAACAGGTGTCAATAATCATAAACAGAACCAACATGAATTTCAAGCATATGTTATTCAGGGCCGCATCCGCCCTGCTGCTCGTCTCGGACCTCGGTTTTGCGGGGTGCGACGACGCTGATCCCGACGCGTTCCTCTCGGTTACCCGCCAGGAGATCGAAGTCGAATACACGGGCCTCACCACCGAAGGGGAAATGGTCAATTTCGACCTGGGTACGAACCGCTCGTGGCGTGCCTCCTATGTCGAGGAGTGGATCCACCTCACCCATACCGAAGGCGACCGCGGCCGCGTGCGTATTTTCCTCTCCATCGACGAGAACAATACGGGCGAGGACCGCACCGGTTTCATCATCTTCGAAGGCGACGGCGGCACGCGCCGTACGATAGCCGTGACACAGAAACTCAAGGTCGATGCACTTTCCGTTACGCCGGCGAAGATCACCGTCGTGAAATCGGGTCTGCTCGAAACCGGCGAGAAGGCTGCGATCTTCATCTCCACCAACTGCGACTGGGAAATATCCGTCGCCGACGACAGCAAGTGGATCACCCCTGTCAAGACTTCGGGTGCTCCCGGAGACGAGAGCATCGATCTGGATATCGCCCAGAATACGACCGACGGAGTACGTACGGGTACGTTCACCGTTACGGCCGATTCGAAAACGGCGACCGTCACCGTCACCCAGAATCTCGAAGGACTGAAGGTTTCCGTCAACAGTTTTTTAGTCAATAAGTTCGGATTCTCCGACGAGGATCGCACGCCGCTTACCTTCACCGTCACGGCGGCCGAGGCATGGACGGCTCAGTCCGACGGCTGGCTGACGCCCAGCCCGGCTTCGGGCGATGCGGGCCAGACCGAGGTGACGCTCACCGTGGGCGAGAACACCACGGGTGCGCCCCGCAACGGAGAGGTGAAGATACTGACCTCGCTCACTGGCCTGGAGACCGTTGTCCGGGTCGCCCAGAATGCGAAGAACTCGCTCTTCGACGACGACGGCAAGGAGGTCGGCTATGTCTATTACGACGAGCCGTTCGACTGGACTTCGAAGTTCAAAGGTGCCGACTGCGTGGGCGAACATATGCAGAATGGAGCGGTCAATATCTACTCGAAGGTGAACGGTCAATACGTAGTAGACAAAGCGTTTTCCGATGCCGGGCTGACCGATTTCAATCCCGGTGTACGGACGATTTACGCCTGCTCGGATTATCTCAAAATGGGTGCAGGCGACAAGCAGACCGGAATCATCCTGCCGGCTCTTGCGATTCCCGAGGGGCAGGCCACTGATATTGAACTGACGTTCGTGGCCGCATCGAATATCGGCGGCGACGGTACGGGCAAGCCCGACGCGGTAACCGTCACAGTCGCCATTCTCGAGGGCCCCGGCAGCATAAACGGGATCAGGGAAAAGAGAGCGAGCCGATGACGCCCGGAGAGCATTGGGAATGGACACCTATGAGCGTGAAGCTTTACGGGATTACGGGTGAAACCCAGGTCGTCATCCGCTCCACCCAGCAGGGATTATCGGGTTATTACCGCTGGTACCTCGACAATGTCAAGATGACGAAAATCGCAGCCGAATAGTCCTGCGGTGACAAATCAATGAAAAACAAGAGAGAAAAAGATATGAAAAACAGATTTGCAGATACGGGGAAATCCTATGCAGGGTATTTTCTGCGTTTCGTGTTCTGCCTGGTGCTGACGGCGTCTGCGTTGTCCTCACAGGCGCAAAGCCGCAATCAGGTGAGCGGCAAGGTGACCGACACGGCCGGCGAGCCGCTGATCGGCGCCACCGTGGTGGTTGTCGGCACGACGACGGGTACGACCACGGGCATCGACGGAAGTTACACGATCAATGCTGCGGCTGACAGCCAGCTGAAATTCTCGTTCATCGGCTATGCCGAGCAGACCGTGAATGTCGGGGCGCGTTCGGTCATCGACATCGTCATGGAAGACGACAGCCAGGTACTCAAGGACGTCGTGGTGATCGGTTACGGTACGATGGAAAAGAAGTCGGTGACTTCGTCCATCACCTCGATCAAGGGCGATGACCTGACGGCCGGCATGGGAGGTTCGACCATCGCCACGGCGCTCCAGGGCAAGGTTCCGGGACTTACCATCTCGGGCAGCGCCAGCCCCAACAGCAGCAATGATTTCCAGCTGCGCGGCATCGCGTCGGTCAATGCCAGCCAGAGCCCGCTCGTGGTTATCGACGGCATCCCGGGCGGTGACATGCGGGCGATCAACCAGGAGGACATCGAGTCGATCGACGTGCTGAAGGATGCTTCGGCGGGTGCGATCTACGGTACGCGTGCCGCCGGCGGTGTGATCCTCATCACGACCAAACGCGCCAAGCAGGGCAGTGTGACGGCCAACTATACGGGCGAGTTTTCGTTCGAGACCGTCCGCAAGTACCCCGAACTGCTCTCGTCGAGCGAGTATATCGAGTACGGTCTGGGCGAGGACTACGGCGCCGATACCGACTGGTATAAGGAACTGACCAACGATGCGCCCTTTTCGCAGCGCCATACGGTGAGCATTGCCGGCGGTACGGAGGTGGCTCAGGTCTATACTTCGTTCATGGCCCAGAACCAGAAGGGTATCGTCATCGGCGACAACCGCAAGGACTATTCGGGGCGTATCAACGCCCGGTTCAACCTCTTCGACGGCGTGGTCGAGGTGCGCGCCAACGCCCAGTTCCGCGAGGCCGAGCGCGACAACCGCAACTCGTCGGGCATCTTCAAGATGGCCTTCGGCCTCAATCCCACCATTCCGCTCTACGACCCGGCCAACCCCTCCAAGTACAACGTGGTCGGCAACGGCATCTCCGGCACGAGCTTCAACCCCGTGGCCGACATCATGCTGCGCACGAAGAACGGCAAAGACCAGTGGCTGCTGGCCGACGCCACCGTGAAGATCAACCTGATGAAGGGCCTCTCGCTGCAGGGAACCGTGGGTATCGACAAACGCCAGTACCAGGAATATACCTACGTTTCGCATGACCACAAGGAGTCGATCGACAACAGCCGCCGCGGCGGTGCGTCGCACAAGTTCAGCAAGGACAACCGCGTTTCGGTCGAGGCCTATGCCAACTATCACCGCGTATTCCGCGAAGACCATACGCTCGACGTCGTGGCCGGTTACAGCTTCTGGCAGGCCGGCGGCGAGGATTTCAGCATGTCGAACTACGACTTCCCGGTCGACGGCGTCGGCCCGTGGGACATGGGCGTGGGTTCGTACCTCACGGACGGCCGTGCCTCGATGGATTCGAACAAGGATCCCCGCGAGCGCCTGCTCTCGATGTTCGGGCGTGCCAACTATTCGTATAAAGACCGTTACATGGCTACGGTGAGCTTCCGCCGCGAGGGTTCCTCGAAGTTCGGCGTGAACAACCGCTGGGGTAATTTCTGGGCCGTTTCGGGCGGCTGGCGTCTCTCGAACGAAGCATTCATGCGCGACGTCAGCTGGATCAGCGACCTCAAGGTGCGCCTGGGTTACGGCGTCACGGGTAACAACGGCTTCGGGAACGGCTACACGACCCGCATGTACAAAGCCAACGATATGTGGCCCACCAACGGGGTCTGGCAGCCCGGTTACGGTTCGATCCGCAATATCAACCCCGACCTGAAGTGGGAGGAGAAATCCGAGCTCAACTTCGGTCTCGACTTCTCGCTTTTCAACGACCGCCTCTGGGGTAAGTTCGACCTCTACTTCCGCCAGGTCGACGACATGCTCTATTCGGTCAATGCCCCGATGCCCCCGATGGTACACGATACGGTCATGAAGAACATCGGCAGCCTCGAGAACAAGGGTTGGGAGTTCGAACTGGGCGGGGACATCGTCCGCAGCAAGAATTTCCGCTATACGTCGACCCTGCGCCTGTCGCATAACAAGACCAAGATCAAGAGCATGGGCGACGACGGGTTCTTCCTCGACGAAGTGACCTTCCCCTCGCCGGGCAACCCGGGTACGGCCGTCCGCCTGCAGAACGGCCTCGAGCTGGGGCAGTACTTCATCTACAAGTACGCCGGGCTCGACGAGAACGGCAAGTGGATGATCTACGACAAGAACAACGAGATCGTGCCGGCCACCGACGGCAGCACGTCGAACCTCGTGGCCGAGAACAAACATTTCGTGGGCAATGCGATCCCCAAGGTCATCCTCTCGTGGGATCACACGTTCAAGTACAAGAACTGGGATCTGTCGATCTTCCTGCGCAGCTGGCTCGGGTACGATGTCTTCAGCCAGGTGAACATGTACTACGGCCTGGCCAACGATTCGCAGCTCAACGTCCTCAAGTCGGCCTACACGCGCAACCGCAACATCAAGGACGAGAAAATCCTCTGCGACTACTGGCTCGACGACGGCTCGTTCCTCAAGATCGACGCCATCAACCTCGGGTATACGTTCAACCTGCGGAAGTGGACGCGTTATATCCAGTCTGCGAAACTTTACCTGACCATCCGCGACGTGGCCGTATTCACCGACTACAACGGCCTCAATCCCGAGGTCAACATCAACGGCCTGTACCCCGGTTTCGAGTATGTCAACAACACCTCGACGATGTACCCGCAGACGACCCGTTTTACGCTGGGCGTGCAGTTAAACTTCTAATTCCAAACCGAGAACCATTATGAAACTCAAACATATAATTGCCGTGACGGTCGGGGCTGCCGCCCTCTGCGCGCCTTCCTGCGACCTCGACGAGAAGTTCTACTCGGAAGTCACACCCGATACGTTCTTCACCTCGCCCGAAAGCACCTATGCCGTGCTTTGCCGTCCCTTCACCCACTGGAAATGGTACATCGGTGCCGACCGGTGGTACCTCCAGGAGCTGACCACCGACGAGATGGTGTGCCCCAAGCGCGGCAGCGACTGGTATAACAGCGGCGAGTACTACCGCCTGCATTACCACACCTGGTCGCCCGACGACCGCTTCGTCGTCAATACCTACGACGGTACGACCGGGGGCATTTCGCGTGCCCTGGAAGCCAAGTCCGACCTCCAGGGGGTCGATTACAACGCCATCGGGCTCAACGACGCCGTCAAGGCCGACCACATCAACCAGCTGAATGCCATCACGGCCTACTTCTACATGCGCGGCCTCGACTATTTCGGCGGTATGCCCATTTACTACTCGGTGGACGACGACCTGTGCGCCCGCAGCACGGCGCGCGAGACCTACGCCCATATCGAAACCCTGCTCAAGGACGCCATTCCCGCCCTGTCGAAGAAAACGACGCTCGGGGCTTCCGAAGACGGTTACATCAAGCAGGCTGCCGCCGCGGCGCTGCTGGCCCAGCTCTATTTCAATGCGGTGGCCTACATCGGCGAGGAGCATTTCGACGAGTGCGCAGAGATTTGCCGCGACATCATCGGCGGTGTCTACGGCACCTACGAGCTGGACAAGACCTGGTACGGCCCCCACTGTTTCGACAACAACACCTCGCCCGAGGTGATCTGGACGGTGCCTTCGGAGAACTCCAAAGTCGAGTGGAACTGGTATTTCAAATATTTCTACCATTATTCATCCTACGAATATTTCGGTATCGAGACCGCAGGCTACAACGGTTTCATGCTCACGCCGTCGCTCGATCCCCAGGGACGCTACTACACGCAGTGGAAACTGGGCAATCCCTACCAGAAATTCAACGACAAGGACTTGCGTAAAAAGCCCTACCGTTACCTGGGTAGCCGCAAATACGAAGGCATGTTCCTCGTCGGCGACCAGACCAACCCCAACAACCCTTCCCAGCAGTGCCTGGGGCAGAAGGAGTATAGCGGCAAGGTGATCAACTTGGTCGACCAGGTCGCCCGTTTCTCGGAAGTGGGCACCAAATACAATTCCGTCGCCGAGCTTACCTCGACGATGGCCGACGGCGAGGAGAATTCGGGCGTACGCCTGGTGAAGGCGCCGCAGCCCAACCTCGACGACAAGCTGCTGCGCTGGAATCCCGATTGCCCGGTCATCCGCCTCTCGGAGATCTACTACATGCTTGCCGAGTGCGAGCTGCGTGCCGGTGACAAGAAGACGGCTGCCGGCCTGATCAACCAGGTTCGCGGGCGCAACTTCGAGGGCGGCGCGGATCCCAACCCCGTGACGGCCGACAACCTCGACGAATACCGTATGCTCGACGAATGGATGATCGAATTCCTGGGCGAAGGACGCCGCCGTACGGATCTGATCCGCTGGGACAAGTTCGTGACGGAATCCTGGTGGGATCATACGCCGCTCAACGACAAGAACAAAAACCTGTTCCCGATCCCCAACTCGGCGATCTCGGCCAACAACCTGATCGAGCAGAACCCCGGTTACTGATCCCCGGCGATCCCGGGGGATCCCGCCTGTCCGGGGCCCCGGGGCAAGATATGAATTTTAAAAAACCGAAAAAATGATAAAATACATCAAATATCTGTTGGTCTTCCTGCTGGCCACCGGCTTCGTGGCTTGCAGCGAGGACGAAGGCGCCCGGATTCTCGGCGGCCTCTACGAAAAGGTGGACATCACCCCCGAGCCCGGCATGAACCTCGTGGGCCGTGTCACCGACGGTGCCGGCCCGATCGAGGGCGTGGTCGTGAGCGACGGCGTCACGGTGACGACCACCGACGCCCAGGGCATCTACCAGATGCGTGTGAAGCGGAACGCCCCGTTCGTATTCGTCTCCGTCCCCGCCGAATACGAAATTCCGGTGGAGAACGGCATGCCGAAGATCTACAAGAAGATCGCCATGGGCGACAACGACGTCGTGCAGCGCAGCTTCAAGCTCGAACGCACGGGCAAAAAAGAGCGTTTCACCCTGCTGGCGCTGGCCGACGTGCAGATCGGCCGCGACGACGAGGTGACGATGCTCGACGAGGAGGTGTTGCCCCTGCTGATCCCTTACGTGCAGCAGGAACTGGAGGCCCCCGTTTACGGCATTTCGCTGGGCGACCTGGTCTGGGACAACATGCCCTTCCACGAGGTTTACAAGCAGCGTATCCGAAAGATCGGCGTGCCCGTTTTCCAGGTTATCGGCAACCACGATCACAATAAAGCCATAACCGTCGATGCCGATGCCGATGCCAGCTTCGAGGCGGCGTTCGGCCCCACGTACTACTCCTACAACATCGGCGACTGTCATTTCATCGTGCTCGACGACGTGCTCTACACCGGCTCGTCCTCTTATACCGCCGACATCACGGACGAACAGATGGCATGGCTGGAGCAGGATCTGAAATATGTCCCCAAGGACAAGCTCATCATCATCGGCCTGCATATCGCCACTTCGCGCCGCAACCGTCCCACGAGCCATGTCGCCGATTACAAGGAGCTTTACGCCCTGCTCGACGGCTATAATGTCCGGATACTTTCGGGACACTCGCACAACAACTATACGACCACGATTTCCGAAACCATCGAGGAGAATACGCTCGGAGCGGTGATGGGTGCCTACTGGAACGGCGAGGAGCTGTGCAACGACGGCAGCCCCCGCGGTTACGCCGTCTATGAGATCGAGGGCAACCGGATCAGGAACTGGTACTATAAGGGCACTGCTTTCCCGCGCGAATACCAGATGTACCTCTATGGCCCCGGCGAGGCGGTTTCCGAAAAATACCGCGACGGCCTCATCCTAAACATCTTCAACTGGCATACCACCTGGACGGTCGAGGTGCAGGAGGATAATGCCGGCTGGGTAACGCTTCCGTCCGATTCGAACCTCAGGTACGAAATGGATCGCCGCGCCTACGATTTCATGTTCGGCGACACCAAACCCGAGCACCGTCCGACGGCCGAACCCGAATCCCAGAACGACCACATGTTCTACTACAAACCCGCGTCGGAGTCTTGGGGAACGGTCACGGTGAGGGCTTCCGACCCCTACGGGAACGTATATACCGAGAGCATCCGCAACGAATAGATCCATTTTTCGCAAACACGTTTCTCCGCACTGCCCGTTCCGACGGTGCGGAGAATTTTTCAACCATATCCCGATCATGAAACATCCTTTTCTGATTTTTCTGCTCTTCCTGTGCGGCGGGTTTTCCGCCGTCGCACAGCCTTCGGGCAACCCGCTCGTTTTCGGTGAGAACCGCCTGACGCTCATCACTCCGACGCTGTTCCGACTCGAATTCGCACACGACGGCAAATTCATCGACGACCCCACCTATTTCGCTTACGACCGGGGCAGCCTGCTCCCCGCGTCGGAGTTCAGGGTGCGGGAGCTGGACGGGAACCGCTACGAGATCACCACCTCGGCCCTGCGCATCGTCTACGAACACGACGGATTCCCGTTCGGGCTGCATAACTTTGCGGCCTACTACAAGCTCAACGGCAAGGAGAAGAAGTTCACCAACCGCTGTATTTTCCGCAACAACCTCGGCGGCCCGGTCGAGACGCTCGACCGCGTTACCGGGGAGATCCCCATGCAGAACGGCCTGCTGAGCCGCGACGGCTGGTATGTGATCGACGACGAACGCTCCGACCTGCTGGTCGACGGCTGGCTTTGCCCGCGCGATACGAAAAGCCATGTGCAGGATCAGTACTGTTTCGTCTACGGCAACGACTACAAGGCCGCCCTTGCCGACTTGGGCGCCATCAGCGGCCGCGTTCCCATGACCCGCAAATACATCCACGGCGTCTGGTACTGTCGTTACTGGGACTATACGTCGGAGGAGTTCCTTTCGATCATCGACGGCTACGAGGAGAACGATTTCCCGCTCGACAACCTTGTCTTCGACATGGGTTGGCATACCTACGATGCCAGGATCGGTACCGGGCATGCCGGCAGCCGCAGCTGGACGGGCTATACGTGGGAGCGCAAACGCATTCCCGATCCCGGGGCGCTGATCGCCGAGGTGCACCGCCGCGGCGTCACCGTGTCGCTCAACGACCATCCCCACGACGGCATACGTCCCCACGAGGAGATGTACGCCGCCTTTATGGCGGACATGGGGGCCGACCCCGCCCATCCGCTGCTTTTCGACCTCGGCGACCGGAAATACATGGAGACGTTTTTCAAACATGCACACCATGCCACCGAGGATATGGGCGCCGATTTCTGGTGGCTCGACTGGCAGCAGAACTACCTCTATCCCGAGGTGCGCGGCTACCGCTCCACGTCGTTGCAGTGGATCAACGAGCTCTACTACCGCCAGACCGAGCGCAAGGGGCTGCGCGGCGCCGGTTACAGCCGTTGGGCGGGTTGGGGTGACCATCGCCATCCGATCCAGTTCTCGGGCGACGCGCAGGCCAACTGGGAAATGCTGGCTTTCGAGGTTAAGCTCACGGCTGCCAGCGGCAACGCGGGCTGCTACTACTGGGCGCATGATATCGGCGGGTTCCGCGGCGATCCGAACCCCGAGCTGACGGTGCGCTGGACGCAGTTCGGCGCCCTCTCGGCCGCTCTGCGCGTACATTCGACCAAGGACGCGCGGCTCGACCGCCGTCCGTGGATCAGCGGCGAGCGCGAAACAGCCGCCATGCGCCGCATGTACCACATGCGCTCGGAGCTGATGCCCTATATTTACAGCAGCGTATGGCAGACCCACTCGACGATGGTGCCGCTCAACCGGCCGATGTATATCGACTACGGCAGCGACGAACGCGCGTATGAAAACGAACAGGAGTTCCTTTTCGGGGATATCCTGCTCGCCGCCCCGATCGCTTCGCCGGGCGAAGGCGCGGACAAGATAGCCTCGCAGAAGGTGTGGTTCCCGGCGGGCGACGTGTGGTACGACTATTTCACCCACGAACGGTTCGACGGCGGGCAGGAATGCCGCATCGCCAAGCCGCTCGAAGAGTTCCCGCTCTACGTCCGGGGCGGTTGGGTGCTGCCGATGCAGCCTTATACGCCGCGCCCCGCTTCGACGCCGCTCACGACGCTCGTCCTGCGCGTTTACCCCTCGGCGGGCGATGCCGACAATACCTATACGCTCTACGAGGACGACGGGCTTAGCCGCGATTACGAACGCGGCATCCATGCCACCACAGAGCTCAACTACCGCCGTGCGGGCGATGTGACGACCGTCACCGTCCGTCCCGCCGCCGGCAGCTACCGGGGGCAGGAGCCGCGCCGCGCCTACCAACTCCAGCTGCCCGCCGCCGGGGAGTTCCGCCGGGTGAAGGTCAACGGCCGTACGGTGAAGCCCGTGTCCGACGGGCAACTGGGGTGCCCGGTGGTAGAGGTGCCGTCGACGGACATCCGCAAGGAGGTGAAGATCGAAATTTTCGGATAATCCGCCCGGAGCCGGTGCCCGGGAGGCGGTTCGCGTGTCCACCACGGACGCGGGAACCGTTTTTTTTGTAAATTTGTATCCAAACCGTCGAGCCGATGAGAAAGCTGAACATTTCCCCCCCCCCCGCCTTGTTTTCGTGGCCGGTGTAGCCCTGCTCTGTGCGTGTCATAAGAGCGAAAACGAGCAGATATTCGATAAACTGGATCGGGTTATTGCGAAAAAGCATCTCTATGAGGAGCGTTTCGTCCGCCATGCCGATTCGTTGCGCCGGGTGCTCCGCGCCGCGGGCGACGACACGCTGCGGTGGCAGACGGCCAACCGCCTGTTCGATTCCTATATCACTTACAATATCGACACGGCCGCCCGTTACGTGGGGCTGATGCACAATTACGCCGACGCGACCGGCAGCCGGGAGATGAAATTCCTTTCGACGACATGTGATGTTTCGGTGCTGATCGCCCGCAACAACATCGAAGAGGCCTACGAACGGATCCTTTCCCTCGATACGGTCGGCATCACCCGGCGGATGCGGGCCAGCTATTATACCCAGCAGATGGTGGTCTTCGGACGGCTCGCTTCGGGCGACGGGTCGGAGGCGCGGCGGAAGGCCTATGCCGATTCGCTTTTCCGGCTCCGCCACACCCGGATCGGTTTCGACGGCCACTCCCATGTCACGCGGCAGCGGATGTACGCCCTCGAACTGATGGATCAGAAGCGTTATGACGAAGCCCTGGAGGTTTTGCTGCCGCTTTACGACCCCGCGAAATACAACAGCCGCACGCTGGCCCGCATCGCCTATAATATCGCCAACGCCTGCTATCTGCTCGACGACGTCGAACGGCACAAATACTGGCTCGCCACGGCGGCGATCTGCGACCTGCAAACCCCCGTCAGGGAGTACCTTTCCCTCTATAACCTGGCCCTGCTGATGTTCGAGCAGCAGGATATGGAGCGTGCGGCGCGCTATATCCAGTGTACGATGGCCGACATGCTTGCCTGCAATTACAACACCCGTATCTTCCACTCCAGCCAGGCCGAGATGATCATCAACCAGGCCGTCGTTTACAGCATCAATTCGCGCAGCCGTATCCTGACCGTCATGATCAACATTTTCATGGGGCTGTTCGTCATCATCGTGCTGCTGCTCATCCATACCCTGCGGCAACATGCCAGGCAGCGGCGTACCAACGCTCAGCTTTCCGCGGTCAATGCCCAGCTCAGCGAACGCAACGAACAGTTCCGGCAACTGAACGACTGCCTGCGCGACGCCAACAAGATCAAGGACAACTATGTGTTCCGCTACATGCTTCTGGCCACGCAGTACCTCGGCCGTGTCGACGAATACCGGGGCGAGCTGCTCAAAACCGCGAAGTCCGAAGGCTCCGAGGCGCTGATGCGCAAGCTGCGCTCGCCGTCGGACGTCGACCGCGACTACCGCGATTTCTACCGGAGCTTCGACGAGACCTTCCTGGGCATCTTTCCCGATTTCGTCGAGCAGGTCAATGCGCTGCTCGAGGAGCCGGCGCGGTTCCCCGTGCGGGCCGACCGGACGCTCCCTACCGAGCTGCGTATCCTGGCCGTCATGCGCCTCGGCATTACCGACAGCGGCCGCATTGCCGGTTTCCTCAACTGCGCTTCGGCGACGGTCTATACCTACCGCACCAAGCTGCGCAATTCGGCCCTCGGTTCGCGCAGCGATTTCGAGAACCGGATCAGGCATATCGGCCTCTGAGGGGGTCGGTGCCGGGTTCCCGAAGGGCTTCTGAGGGCATTTTGCCCAGTCTATACCGAGCCTTTGACGGCCTTTTGCCGAGCCTCTGACGGAATTCCGCCGGGTCTTTGCCGGGCTCCTGCCGGGGTGCGCCGCGAGTTCGTGGCATACCCCTGCCCCAGGCCCGGCACGCTCCCGGCGTTTACTCTTCCCCGCGCACGATCACATAGTCGCCGGGCGTGAGCGACATCCCGCCGAGCCCGTCGAGGACGCCTGCCTTCTGCCGCTTGCCGTCCGAAATGCGGTAGAGCGTATATTTACCCTCTTTCCACGCCTTGAGCCGGATGTCCATCGTGTTCGGCGTGTCGTAGTCGAGCGCACTGACCTTCGTCTGCAGACGGCTGTCCCACGGCTCTCTGAGCCATCGGTGGTTGGGCTCCAGCGTGACGAACAGTTCGCCGTCCCGCTCGTCGATGAAGTAGATGCCCGTCCCGGTGTAGGTCACCAGCGGCGAACTGCCTACGCCGACGATGCTCCTGACCCCGTCGCTGACATTGAGCGGGCACCATTGCGTCACGTCGCCCGAGTGGTAGAATTTTTCCGGCGAGGAGAAGATGCTCACGTCGCGGCTTTTCGAGATGGCGAAGTTGCTGCCCAGTTGTTCGTTGACCAGACGGTCATACATCTGTCCCAGCGGGGTGGATTTGTAGATTTCGCCGGCCACGATGAAGCTGGCGGCTTTTTTCGGCGTGCACGTGAGGCTCAGGAAATGCGAACCGCAGTGGTAGGGGGCGTATTCCTGCATGGTGTAAGTCCACATCGAAGCGCACTGCACGCCCAGCGCCCGGAAATACTGTGCCTGTATGGGGTAGAGATAGGCGCTTTGGTTGAAGAAGGTCTCGAATTCGTAGACGGTTTTCGCCTTGCCGGCGTATTCGGGGAGCAGGAGCCACCCGTAGCCGTTCACGTCGTCGAAATACTGGTTGAACCAGCCCGAATAATCCTGCGACGTGAGGTCTTTGGGATTGCTCCAGTAGTCCTGTGGCACGAGATCCTGCCCCGGATAGTTGCAGCAGGCCACGGCTTCGGCCTTCGAGGCGAGGGCGCCTTTGAAAATATCCGGGTTGCCGTTGCGGTAACGGTGCCAGTTGTGGCTCCAGACGACGGGCTGCTGCGCCCCGGCCTCCCGGATGACGTCGTACATGCCGTCGATATAATCCCGGATGAGTTCCTCACGGAAAACCGCATACGAAGCGTCGTTGTCCTGCTGCCCGTTGCCGGCCGCCCAGGACTGGAAATCGGCGTAGGCGGCGGGGTTGGACTGTATGTCCGTATAGCTGAAGGCTTCGGGTTCGTTGATCAGCTCCCACAGGGCGATGTGTTTCTCGGCCGCATAGGTCGTTCCCGAATAGTTGTTTTTGCGCGTGAGCAGCTGGCGGACGTAGTTTTTCGATTTCCGGACGACCTCCTTGTTGTGTACCCACTCCTGGCGGGCGGCGGTCATGAATACCGAATTGGGCACGTAGCCGCTGCCCATGTGGTTGATAAGGGCCAGCGTAATGTAAATACCCCGTTCGGCAGCTTCGGCGACCATGTAGTCCAGCACGTCCAGGTAGGGCGTTTCGACCAGGTTGCCCTCCGCATCGGTGAAATCGGCGGGTGTCAGGTGGCAGCGGATGACCGAAACCTTGAGTTTGGCCACCTCTTCGAGGTTGTTGTGGGCCACGCGCCTCAGCGCCTCGGCCGTTTGGGGTATCCCGTGCCTCTTGAGGCGGTCGTTGTATTCCCAGCTCAGGCAGGGCTGGAAGTTGACGCCCCATAACGAGAGCTCACCGCCGTCGGGTGCATATATTTTCCCGTTTTGTACCGATACGTAATCCCCCGTCGCGGGTGGCGTCGGCGGCGTGGGCGGGTTGGGGTCGGGGGTCTGGTCGGTTCCGGAGTTGGAGCAGCAGGCCAGTGTCATCACCAGGCCTATTGCAACGATAAAGCGTGTCTTGATCATGGTTCGGGTTTTTGTTGGTTTCGTTCCGTTTTCAAATATAGGTTAAATCCCGTACACCCCGGCCTGCGAGAAGGCCGGGGTGCCGTGCCGCGTTATTTTTCCCAGGCGAGTTTGGGGTAGCCGCCGCCCGCGCTGCCCAGCGTCCGCCAATAGGCGGCCGGGGCTTCGGCCGTGGTTCGCCATGCCTCATGCGTCGAGGGCTGGGGCCATGCGGCGCCGAATTTCGCATTTCCGGTCTGGCTGCCTCCGCCGCCTGCCGGGATACCCTCCAGGTCGCCGTTCCAGTAGCAGTGGGAGATGTTGCCCGAATTGTGCTCGCCGACGATCGCCCCGATGGCGCTGTCACCCGTCACCTGTCCGATGTGGTAGCAGGCCGTGATAGTTCCCTTGTGGAACCCGCAGATGCCGCCTGCCCCGGCCCATCCCGAGGTCTGGCTCTCTATCAGTCCGTCGTTGTGGCAGGCGATGATCTCGGCGTCGGTGCTTTGGCCCGCGATGCCGCCCGAATTCCACTTGGCGCCTACCTTGCCCGCATTGTAGCACGAGCTGATCGTCGCCCCGGCGTTGAGCTGGCCGCAGATACCCCCGGCCTGCGACCCTTCGACCGTGACGGTGCCCGTATTGTAGCAGCGCGTGATGAGCGTGGCATTGTAGGTGAGCCCCGCGATGCCGCCGTTGTTGTCGCCTGCGCCCCACGGCAGGACGAGGTCGCCCGTGTTGTAGCAGTCGGCGATCTGGCAGTCGTCGGCCTGCCCCGCGATGCCGCCCGTCTTGCTGGGTTTGCCGCTGATGCCGCCCGTGTTGCCGCAGCCCGTGATCGTCCCTTTGCCGCAGTAGCCGACGATGCCGCCCGTGCCGTCCGACGGTACGGTGGCGTCGATGGTCAGCGTGCCCGTGTTCAGGCACTCCGATACGGTGCCGTTGTTGTTGTACCCGCAGATGCCGCCCAGCGTGTTGCTGCCGCCGTCGGTCACCGATGCGCGGTTGGTGCATCGCTCGATCGTTCCCGTGTTCTCCCCGCAGACCATGCCTGCATGCCACTGCCCCCTGAGTGCGCTGGCCGAGGCGATCACGACGTTGCGGATCGTCCCGCCGTTGGCTGCGAAGAGCCCGGCATTTCCGTTCCCGAGCGAAACCCTGAGGCGGGCGACGGTGAAGTTGCCGCCGTCATAGATGCCCTCCAGTTTCGAGATCGGCGTCCACTCGGCGTCGAGCAGGTCGATGTTGCCCTGCTGGAGGTATTTGCGCCCCCGGCTGGCGTCGTCGAGGTCGATCATCTTCAGTTCGGCGATCGTGTTGACGGGGATGAAGCCTTTGTCGTCCGCCTCGCGGAAGGCTACTTTCCCGTCGACGATCCGGAGGCTGATCTGGCTGCTTTCCTCCCGCCCGATCTCGTATTGCGTGCCGTCGCAGGCGATCCTGGCGACGATGCCGACCGGAACCCCGGCCTGCTGCATGGCCTCGCCCTTTGCATCGAGGGTGATCTGCGTGGGGCTGTCCGACCCGGCCAGGTGAACTTCGATGGTGCGGTTTTCCAGCCCTTCGATCCGGTAATGCGTCGGGGTCATGCCCTGGGCCGTACCCCCGGCTCCTTCGTCCCAACTGCCCACGCCGATGGTTCCCAGCGTCAGTTCGCTGCCGTTCAATACCAATGGTACCGTGTAGCGGTAATCGGCCAGGAACACCCCGTCGGTGGGGGATGCCGCCGCGCTGACCTCCGTCGTGCTGACGGTGTTGTTGACCGTGACCGAAACCCTGAACCCGGGTGTCGACGGCTCGATGATCGCCTGCCATTTGTTGCCGTTCCCGACGTGGCAGGCTTTGAGGCCGTCGACCGTGAGCGCCGTGGCGGCGATCGTGCCCAGTTCGAATTCCACCATGGTCTTCAGGTGCCGCATCGGGACGTTGGCCATCTCCCGCAGCGGTACCTGGGCGGGGTTGTCCCACCCCAGCTGGTCGGCGTCGATAAGTCCCTGCGCCGTACCGTCCTGGATGGCTGTGCCCTCCTTCCTGAGGATGATCCCGACGGGCTGGCGCTTGTTGTCGGGGAATACGACCGCCTCTCCGGCGGGGATCCATTTGCCGCCGTCGTATTCATACGTGGCCTGCATGCGTTCGCTGCCGCTGCCGAGCGTCACCGTCATCGTGTGCCCCGCACGGGTCGATGCCGGGCCCATCGTCGGGTCGTCGTCTCCGGTTTGGGCGCGTGAAACCTCGGCCATTTGGGTGCGGATGGAGATGCTTTCCACCGTCGTAGGCTCCGTCCGGCCCTCCTTTGCGGTGTCGTCGTCGGAGCATCCTGTCGCTGCCGTGCCCAGTGCGAGCATGGCCAGATAGAGGATATGTCGTTTCATGATAGGCTCTTTTATATTAGAAATTGATCTCGATCGTGTGGTTTTCCCCCGCTTTGAGGGCCGGCATCGTCTTGACGACGAAGTTCCGGGGACGCTCCTGGCCGCCGATGGTGACGGTGCCGATGGCTTCGGGGGCTATTTCCGTATTACCCGGCAGCATAATCAACTGGGCATCACCGGTCTGAGGGTCACAGTAGGCATCGTACCCGGCGACCGAGAGCGCCGTGATCCTGCTGCCCGACATCGTGCCGGCGAGCGTGAATGTGAGCTTCGGCCGTTCGTGCCCCAGTGTCAGGGCGACGGCCTGCGCCGGGGCGACCTCCTTCAGCTCGGCCGAAAGCCAGTCCGCGGCGAGGAACGCTTCCTTCTCCCGCTGGTCTTTGGCGATGGCGCCGCCCTGTGCCTGGCGTACGGCCTCCTCCGGCCAGTATACCTTGACGGAGGCCAGGGCGCTTCCGTCCACCGGGAAGTAGAGCACGTCGTCCGGGGTGGCGCCCGCCAATGTCCCGTCCGCATAGATATAGGTCGTTGTCCGGGCCTTTACGCTTACCGAGGCCCCGGCCATTCCCCGAAGGCCGAAGTAGTCGTCCGCCGCGTAGTTCGCCGCCGCCCGGCTTCCCGGGCTGATGCCTGCGACGCTGAGCCGGACGGGCATCGCGGCGTCGAAGGGTTCCTGCTCCGAGCAGGAACTTCCGGCCAGGAGCGCCGCCGCGGCACAAATGAGTAAGGATTGTTTCATAGTTTATCAGGTTTAGGTTGTTTCTCCCGTGGTACGGTATAACAAAAATAGTCCGCCCGCCTGACTTAAATTATCCCGGAATTATCAAATACTATTACGTTTCCGCCATTTGCCTTCCCTGCCCGGCCGGAGGGGCCATGCGTCTTGATCCCGTGCGGGGGCTGGAAACGGAAAAGCGGCCGGATCCGTGTCCGGCTGCCTCTCCGTCCCTGCGGGTTCGGGCTATTTCCTGCGGTGTTTTTCGGCGTACTCCTTGGGCGAAAGCCCGAAATGCTCGCGGAAGCATTTGGTAAAATAGGAGTGTGAGTTGAACCCTACGCTGTACATGATCTCCGAGATGCGGGTGTCGCTTTGCGCGAGGTATTGCGCCGCCCGTTTGAGCCGCACGGTGCGGATGAATTCGTTGATCGACTCCCCGGTGAGCGCCTTGACCTTGCGGTAAACCTGCTGGTAGGAGTAGCGCGAAATCTCGCACAGCTCCTGTATGCCGAATTCGGAGTTGTCGATATTCTGTTCGATGGCCTTGACCAGCGTGTCGATGAACTTGTCGTTTTCCGATTCGATCTGGATTTCCGAAGGGTCGGTGAGCAGCTTCTGGCGGTATCGTTCGCGCAGTTTGATGCGCTGCTCGATGAGCGAGTTGACCCGCGTGCGCAGCGTCTTGATGCTGAACGGCTTGGCGATATACCCGTCTGCGCCTGCCGAATACCCCTCGGCGCGGTTCTCCTCGTCGCCCTTGGCCGTGAGCAGCAGGAACGGGATGTGGCAGGTGAGCAGTTCCGCCTTGCTGCGGCGGCACAGTTCGAAGCCGTCCATGCCGGGCATCATCACGTCGCTGACCACCAGGTCGGGGTAGATGTTTCGGATCTGCTCCCAGCCGTCGTTGCCGTCGTGTGCCGCGTATATTTCGTACTGTTCTTCGAGGTTTATGCGCAGGAAATTCCGCATGTCCTCGTTGTCCTCGACGATGAGCACCTTCGGGTTGCGCTCGGCGGATCCCGCTTCGGGCTGCCTTTCCGCAGTCCCGCTGGCGGGTGCCGCCCCCGCCGGGTCGACCGGGAGCGTGAACGTGAAGGCGCTGCCCCGGCCCGGGGCGCTTTCCAGGGTCAGCGTGCCGCCGTGCAGCTCGACGAAATCCTTAGCGAGCATCAGCCCGATGCCCGTGCCTCGGATCGACTCGAACGACGGGTTGCTGCCCTGGTAGAACCGCTCGAAAATATGTTCCCGGTCGGCCTCTGTGACGCCTATCCCGGTGTCCGACACCTCGACTGCGGCGAACCGTCCTTCGTCGCTGCGGCGCAGCGAAACCGTGATGCCGATATGCCCGTTGTCGGGCGTGAACTTGAAGGCGTTGGAAAGCAGGTTGTACAGCACCTTCTCGACTTTGTCGCTGTCGAACTGGAAGGTGAGCTCGGGTTCGGAGGTTTCGAAATCGTAGTCGATGCCCCGTCGTTGCGCCTGGTAGGCGAACGATGCGTAAATCCTGCGCACGAACGACACGAACTCGCCCGTGCTGGGGTTGAGTTTCATCTTCCCGTTGTCGAACTTGCGCAGATCCATGATCTGGTCGATCAGCCGCAGCAGCCGTTCGCCGTTCTGCCGCATGAGCGAGAGCTGCTCCAGCTGGCGCTTGTCCCGGATCTGTTCCCCGAGGCTCTCTATGGGGCCCAGGATGAGCGAAAGCGGGGTTTTGAATTCGTGCGATACGTTGGTGAAGAAACGCATCTTGACCTGGTTCAGTTCTTCGGTCTTCATGCGTTCGAGTTTTTCGAGCCGGAGTTCCGAGAGGAGTTTCATTTTGGTGAGCGTCAGGTTGTAGGCTACGACGATCACCACGGCGATCAGCACCCCGTAGATCAGGTATGCCCACCAGCTCAGCCACCAGGGCGGCAGGATGCGCACCTCGATCCGCGCCGTGCGGTCGCTCCATATCCCGTCGGAGTTGCAGCCCCTGACCGTGAAGAGGTACCTGCCCGGCGAGAGGTTCGAATAGGCGGCGTAGTTCTGCGTGCCGCCCGTCATCTGCCACTCCTTGTCGTACCCTTCCAGCCGGTAGGCGTACTTGTTGTTCGACGATGCGAAGTTGAGCAGCGAAAAGTAGAAACGGAACGAATTTTCGTTGTGCCGCAGCCGCAGCCGGTCGCTGTGCAGGATCGAGCGCGGCAGTACGACGCGTTTGCCGATCCGGTGCCCGGGGCGCACCTCCTTGTTCCACAGGCTGAACGATGTGACGACCGTCGGCGCCTTGTCCTCGTTGAGCAGGATCGCGTCGGGGTGGTAGCGGATGTAGCCCCCGTCGCCGCCCATGTAGATATGGCCCTGCGGGTCGATGAAGAAACTGTTGTAAATCAGTTCGTCGATCCTCAGATCCCGGTTGAGGTCGCAGACGATCTTGTTTTTCCGCACCGGGTCGTACATGATGAGCTTGTTGGTCGTGGCGGCCCAGATGCGGCCGCGGCTGTCCGACGTGAGCGTGCGGATCGACTGCGAGAGGTCGAGGTCGTTGTCGAAACGCTCGAACAGCCCGCTCGCCGGGTCGAGTTTGCAGAGGCCCCGGTCGGTGCCCGTCCACACATTCCCCTTACGGTCTACGTGGATGGTGTAGATGCGGTTGCTTATCAGGCTGCGGGGGTCGTTCGTGCGCACCTTGTACTGTATGAAGCGGTCGTTGCGCTTTTCGTATTTGAACAGCCCCTCCTGCGTGGCCGCGAACCAGATGTTGCCCTTTGCATCCACGTCGAAATAGCCGATGTCGCAGTTGTCCGAGTTGATGATGCCGCTGATGAGCCGGGTCTTGTAGCTCAGGTGCGAGATACCGCCGTCGGGGCGGTAATGCGGGGTGATGAAGCAGAGTCCGCTGCTGATGTTGGTCACGATGTCGTGGTCGGCGTCCTCCTTGATGTCGTAGATGTATTTGAGCGAGAAGTTCTGGTTCGAGTGCTCGGCGCGTACGAAACGGTCGCGCGCGGCATCGTAGTAGTCGATCCCGTCGTTGGTTCCCAGCCACAGGGTGCCGTGGCTGTCGCGGATAAGCCGCTTGGCGATGCTGTGCGAAACCCCTTTGTCGGCCATGTAACGCGTGTATCCTGCGTCGCGTCGCGTGCTGTCGTACCGCAGGACGCCTTCGTTCGTGGTGAGCCACAGGCTGTGGTCGGGGGTTCCGAGCAGGTCGTTGACGATGACTTTGCGTTCGGCCCCTTTCCTGTCGTTGGTCAGGCGGACGCAGTCGATCTTCTTGCGTTTGAGGTCGAGTTTGGCCAGTCCGCTGTCGGTGCCGATCCAGACGATGTTCTGCCGGTCGCGGAAAAGCGTGCGCAGCGAGTTGTTGGGCAGCGACGTCGGGTCGGACAGCGAACTGTAATAGGCGCTGGCCCGACAGCTGCGGGTGTCGTAGAGCGTGAGCCCGTCGGCCGTTGCGAGCAGCAGGTGCGTGTCGTCGTAGCTGAGGATGCTCTTTATGTCGTTGTCCGTAAGTCCGCCGTCTTCCGCGCGGAGGGTGCCGAGCGGCTGCTCGGGATGCCGGATGTCGAGGACGACCAGGCCGCTGGAACTTCCGACGTACAGCAGGTCGGGGGTGTTCTCCGGGATATACAGCGCGTTGACCAGGTTGTTGTAGGTGTCGTTGGGCAGCTTCCGGCTCCGGGTTTCATAGCGGACGAAACTGTTGTCCGTGGGGTTGAAGCGGTAGAGCCCGTCGAAGGTGCCGAGCCACAACATCCCGTGCCGGTCGGCGCAGATGCTGCGGATTTCGTTGGCCATCCGGTCGAATGCATCGGGTACCAGTACGAAATAGTTGATATAGCGTTTCCGCAGGTCGAGGCGGATCAGCCCTTCGAGCGTCCCGACCCACATCACCCCTTGCGGATCGTCGTGGATGCAGCGGATGCGCAGGTTGTTGAGCAGCCGCAGCGAGTCGTTGTCCGCATGGTATTTCACGAAACTTTCCGTCACGGGGTCGTAGAGGTCGAGCCCCTTCTCGGTGCCGATCCACAATTCGCCCGTGCGTGTGAGGTGTATGCAGTTGATGAACGAGGCGCTGACCGACGTCGAATCCCCGGGGTTGTAGCGGAACGTTTCGAAATTGTAGCCGTCGTAGCGGTTGAGCCCTTCGGCCGTCCCGAACCACATCAGCCCCGTACTGTCCTGTGCCACGGCGAAAACCATTTTGTCCGACAGTCCCGCGTCGATCGAGAGGTTGGTGAAATGGAGGTTCGTGACCTGTCCCCACAGGGGCAGCCAGCAAAACAGCAACAGTCCGGCAGCAAGGTGTTTCATCGGTCGTAATTTAAGGTGCTACGACAAATATACCTGTTTTTTGCATCATTCCGCCTGTTTGTCCCACAAGAAAACCGCACACTCTTCGGCTCCGAGCCTGACGGAGGCGCCTTCGGGCGACGCTTCGCCGCATAACCGGCGTGCCGAGGCGGGCAGCGGCCGCGAAAGCCCTATTTCGACGGCGTGCGGGCGTTTGTTGACCAGTACGGCCAGCCGTTGCGACGGAGACTCCATCAGACGCATCAGCACCCCGTCCGCCGGGCGGGAGAAGTGCAGCGGGGCACGGTCGATCTGCCCGCGGCAGTAGGTGCCGTAGAAATCCGCGACCCCTTTGTTGTCGCCGTGCCAGCCGCCCAGCTCGACGAGCGAGGGAAGCCACACGGCCTCGCCCTTGCCGTAGCGGTGGCGGGTGCCGACCACATCGTCGCCGTGCATGGCGATCGCCTGCGCCTTGTCGGGGGTGAGGATCCCTTTCCACAGATGCGCGGGCAGGGTCGTGGCAGGGGTGTCGCATGCGATCGTAAAATAGGGTGCGACGGCCTTGTACTCGCTGATCTGTGCGCCGAAGCACCTGCGCAGCGGAAAGTCGTCCATCAGGATGCAGTGCATGTTCTGGTCGTAGAATCCGGTGAGCCCCGTGGCGATCATCCGGCCGCCTTTACGGACGAAATCGTCGAGCCGTTCCCATACCTCCGAAGGCAGTGCCACGAGGTTCGTCAATACGATCGTTTTTCCCTGCGGGTTGCTCCAGTCGTATGCGCCCATTTCGCAGATTTCGGGAACCACGCCCCAGGCGGCTATGGCTTCATAGGCCCCCGCGAGCGATTTCATGGTTGCGCTGGCCTTGCGCCCTTCGTAACGGCCGTCGTCCGACACCGCCGCATTCTTTTGCTGCGTGCGGAGCGATTCGGTGTTGTAAAGGAGCGTGATGCCGCTCCGTACGGGCCGGGCCTCGCGGAAAAAGCTTTTGTGGGCTTTCGCCGTTCGGGCGACTTCCGAGGCCGCTGTCAGGCGGTCGCTCGGCCGCCCCTGGAAATCGAGCATACCCCATTCGCCGGCTTCGAGTGCCGACGCCCGCTGGTTCAGCGTCCAGAAGATCACCCCTTCGGCGCCTGCGGCGATACCCGTCCAGAGCCATTGCGTGATCTCCCGCGCCGTGGGACAGAGTACCTCCCTTCCGCTGGCCGTGACATTGCCGCCCTGCATTTCGGTGATCCAGAACGGGTTTTTCCCGGCTCCGGAGCGGATGATGTCGGCCATGAGCGAGATTCCCAGCGGGTATTGCGCCCGGGTGAAATAACCGAAGTGCCAGCTCAGGTGCATCGACACGCCCAGCGAGGTCAGAAACCCTTCATAGGCGGGGAAATCGTAGTCGGCGAGGTTGTCCAGAAGCTGGTGGGGATTGATGTGTTTGTGGTGCGCAGGGTCGTGCCGATCGACCTGCGATGCGATCCATCCCAGGTACCACGTCGTGAAATCGGTGTGGAACCGCTCTTGCGTGAAGTCGGCTTTCAGGTAGCCGTTGTCGTAGGCCGGAGTCTTCTGCGCGGCTTTCCAGCGTGCGAAAACCTCATCGGTCAGGTCGTTTCGCCCGGGCCCCGTTCCGCCCGTCCCCGGTTCGTTCTGCAACACCCAGGTGTCGAGGGCGGGATGCCCCCTGAAGTGACTCACGACGGCTTCGATGTAATCGGCGATTTCCAGCAGGTGGGCTTTCGAGCGGGGGAATTTGAATCCGCCCACGTCGCCCAGCTCGTCGGTCGGCGGGAAGAGCGTGGCGAAGAGTTTTACGCCGTGTTTCCCGGCGGCATCGAACGCTTTGTCGTAAAGCGTGAAATCCCACGATCCGTCCGGGCGCAGCAGGTGCGCCCCGAACATCCGGATGCGTGCCGTTTCGAATCCGTGCTGCGCGAGTATCCTGAAGAACCCGTCGATCTGCTTGTCGGTCTGCCCCGGTTCGATGAACACCTGCGCCCCGATCTGCGGGTATTCGGTGTGTTGCGGGTAAAGGGGCTGGCACAGGAGTCCCAACGCCAGTAACAGGATTGTCTTTTTCATGGGCTATCGTTTGTTGCAAAGCCTCCGGCCGTTGCGGATTGCTTCGGATTCGTTGTTGCAGGGAAGTAGCGTGAATTTGTAGGCATAGCGTTTTGCCAGCAGGCGGTACTGTTCCGAGGGGCGCGCATTCAGGCTCCAGGTATCGGTTCCCCCGACCCCGGCCTGCACGCAGTCTATGTTGACCGTCAGGGCATCCGGAAGCCTCTCCACTTCGGTGACGTGGCGTGCCCTGTCGAGCGCCTCCTGCGTGCAGTCCCATACCGACATGCTCAGGGGGCTGTCCCCCGCGATCTGGATGCCGCGTCCGTTGCCCTCCGTCAGCGTGAGCCAACGCACTGCGCAGCGGTTGCCGTTCTCCTGCGGGGTGATGTAGTCGTGCATGAAGTCCCCGGGCGTACCCCGGTAGAGGCCGAGCAAAGCACCGCACGAGCGGTCGGAGTAATTTTCCTGGGGCCCTTTGCCGAAGTAGGCCATCCTCCCCAGTGTATTGGGAACCCGGGTTCGTAGCCCCGCGCGCAGTGGTTCCGGCAACTGCCCGGCGATCTGCAGGTCGTACGACACGGCCAGCGCCCCCGTGCCGTCGAGCGTATAAACCAGCGTCAGCCGCACGCTGTCGGGAACCCCCTTTTCGACGTGCACCGTCCCTGCGGCTTCGTCGATGCGGATGCCTTCCGTCCGGATCCTTCCGGGCATCTCTTTCCAGCATCCGGCGATCTGCCCGACGCGCCATCCGCGCCAGTCGTTGTCGGTCGACGCCCGCCAGAAGTTCGGCCGCAGGGTGTCGCATACCAATGCCTTCCCGCGTACCGTATAGGAGACCAGGTAACCGCTTCTGCGGTCGATTTCCGCCCGAACCCCCGCGGCGCTCAGCACGATGCGCTCCCCGTCCTGCGAGACGGCCGCCCTGCCTGCGGCGGGTTTATGCGCGGGTGCCTTGTAGAAAGGCAGCCCGAACTGCTCTTGCGCAGCGATGTGCCCGGCCCCGGCGTAAGGGGTCGCCCGTTTTTCCCGGGCCTGTACGCGGAGCAGATATTCGGCGCCGGGTTCGGGCTCGAAGGGGCGGAACCCGACGGTGGCCGGGGCGCTCTTGCCCGCGGGCGTCGTCGGCACGTCGAAACTGCCGCGCTGCAATACGCCCTTGTCGGTCGATATTTCCCAGGTGAAGTCGTAGCGGTCGGTCGGGGAGAAGAAATTACGGTTGTGTACGACAACCCTTCCGGCAGCAAGGTCGTCCGCCGTGAACCCGATGGGCTGGAATACATATTTGCACTCCAGTGCCGCGGGCTTCAGCGTACGGTCGGGGTTGACAATGCCGTTGCAGCAGAACGCCGCGTCGTGATGCTCCCCTGCCGGTTCGAAATCCCCGCCGTAGGCCCAATAAGTGCGTTGGCAGGTGTCTTTTTTGACCAGCCCCTGCTCTGCCCAGTCCCAGATATGGCCGCCCAGCAGTCCCTCATGGCTGCGGATGACCGTCCAGTAGTCGTTCAGCCCGCCGGTCGAATTTCCCATCGAGTGGGCGTATTCGCACATCAGCACGGGGCGGTCGATCCGCGGGTTGAGGGCCATGCGCTCCAGCTCCCCGACCGTGGGATACATGCGGCTCACGATATCCACGTAGGCGGGGTCGGTCGGATTGCCGCCGTCCTGCGGCTGTTGCGGGGTGCCAGGCTTCCCGTCTGCGGGGGCGGCACTGGTGAATACGGCCGCCGAAGTGCGCCTGAGGGGTACGTAAAGCGGGCTCGCAGGTTGTCCCTGCGCCCCTTCGTAGTGAATCAGGCGCGTGGGGTCGTAATCTTTGGCCCAGCCGGCTGCCGCCGCGTGCGCCGGGCCGCATCCCGATTCGTTGCCCAGCGACCACATGACGATGGAGGGGTGGTTGCGGTCGCGGACGACCATCCGGCTCACACGCTCCAGAAACGGAACGGCCCACTCCGGGTCGTTCGAGAGCTTCCCGCCCGAACCGTGGCTCTCGATGTTGGCTTCGTCGATGACATACAGGCCGTAGCGGTCGCACAACTCGTAGAAATAGGGGTCGTTGGGGTAGTGGGACGTACGCACGGAGTTGAAATTCAGCAGTTTCATCAGCCGTACGTCCTGTTCCATCCCTTCGCGCGTGACGGTCTTTCCCGTATATTGGTCGTGGTCGTGGCGGTTTACGCCGTAGAGTTTCACGGGAACGCCGTTGACCAGCATCTCGCGTCCGCGGAGCCGGACGTCGCGGAACCCGACCTTGCAACTGCGCGATTCGGCGACCTGCTCGTCATCGTTGCGCAGGGTCAGCACGAGGGTGTAGAGCGCAGGGTTCTCGGCGCTCCATTTTTCGGGCGCCGCGATGCGCTGCTCCATCAGTGCGAAGTAGACGTTGTCGCGTTGCGGGTAAGCCTCCGACAGGATTTCTTCGACCGGTAGTCCCATTTCACGGCCTTTGGGCGTCCCGTCGGGGGCATAGAGTTGCGCCCGCAGATGCCATCCTGCCGCCGGGGTGCCCTCGCGCAGGTCGATCGTGGGGCGTATCTGCAACAGCGCGTCGCGCATGTCGCCGTCGAGCAGCGTCCGCACCCCGAAGTCGCCGATGGCCACGTCGGGTTTTGCGGCAAGGTATACTTCGCGGTGTATGCCCGCCATGCGCCAGTGGTCGGCATCTTCGAGGTAACTGCCGTCCGTCCATTTGAAAACCTTCACGGCGAGCGTGTTCTCGCCCGGTCGCAGCAGGTCGGTGACGTCGAATTCCGAGGGCAGGCAGCTGTCCTCGGCATATCCTGCCAGGGTGCCGTTGACCCAGACGTAATAGCCCGAGTATACGCCCCCGAAGTGCAGCACTACCCAGTCGCCTTCCCAGCTTCGGGGTACGGTGAACTTTCGGACGTAGCATCCCGTCGGGTTGTCGCGTGTGATCGACGGCGGCCTGAACTCGAACGGATAGGGGATGTTGGTGTATATCGGATACCCGTAGCCCTGCATCTCCCAGCACGAGGGAACCTCTATCTCGTCCCAGTCTCCGAGGTCGGCGCCCGGTTGCCAGAACCCTTCGGGGCTTCGGGCGGCGTCTTCCGCAAAACGGAATTTCCAGACACCGTCGAGCGGCATCATCCGTGATCGGGCGCGGTCTCCCGCCAATGCATCCTGCGGGGTCTTGTAGGAGTAGGAGGTGGCCCGGGCGGGCAGGCGGCGCAGGGCGTTGACGTGCTGGTCGGCCGGGGCGTCCCATCCGTCGGCGGCTGTTGCGGCGCCGTATGCAAGCGTGCACAGGAGGATTGCCGTAAGTCGTTTCATAGTTCGGATAAGGTGAGTTTTCGATGGAACAAATATAGGAATACTCCACCCGCCGGATTTGCACGGATTTATCAAAAAATAACAGAAAACCGGCCTTTCGCCCCTCCTGCGCCGTTCCGACGAAAATGTGTTAGCATCTGCGGAACCGGTTATATTCCGTGCGCGGGGAATTTCCTACTTTTATCCTGTCGCTCAAACCTAAAGACTACGACCTATGAAACGACTCATCCTTTTGACCTGCCTCCTTGCCTTCGTGTCGGTAGCGGAGGCGTGGGCCAAGCGCCCCGGGCGCTCCTTCAGGCGCTCTTTCGTCCAGGTAAGCGCCCGGGATCCCCGTTATTTCTGCCTTTCGGACGGGCAGCCGTATATCCCCGTGGGATGCAACATCGCCGCGATGGGGTCGGTTGCCGACATGGAACATTACCTCGGGGAGATGCACCGCCACGGCGCCAATTTCGGCCGCGTGTGGCTCAATACGAACCTCTTCGAGATCGAAACCCGTTACGGCGAGGTGGACACCGCCAAGCTCGTGCGCATCGACCGCCTGCTGGAGCTCGCCGACCGGTACGGCATCAAGATCAAGTTCTGCATCGAGAGTTTCCGCCATATCCGGCCGGGCGTGAACAAGTGGGACACCAAAGCCTCGTACCATACCTCGAACGGCGGCCCGTTTGCCGATGCCGACGATTATATCACTTCGCAGCGTGGTGAGGAGGAGTTCCTGCGCCGCGTGCGCATCTTCCGCGAGCGTTACGGCGACCATCCCGCCGTTTTCGGCTGGGAGCTGTGGAACGAAATGAACGCCGTGGAGACGCCCGAGGAGCACCTGCGCGCGTGGAATGTCCGTATGCTGCCGCGTGTGAAGGAGATCTTCCCGAAAAACCTGGTGATGCAGAGCCTCGGCTCGCTCGACCGGGAGTCGAGCTTCCCGATTTATGAATTCATCAACCGCCTGCCTCCGAACGAGGTAGCGCAGGTGCACCGCTATATCGACGAGGGTGCCGAACTGGCCGTGTGCGGCGCTCCGGTCGACAGCATGGCCTCCGATGCCATCGCCGTGCTGCGCGGATACGGCCTCCGCAAACCGATGCTGCTGGCCGAGTCGGGCGCCGTGAAACCCGTGCATACCGGCCCCCATCCTATATATAAGGTAGATACGATGGGTTCCGTGCTCCACGACGTGCTCTTCGCCCCCTTTTTCAGCGGGGCCGCCGGGCCGGGGCACCTCTGGCATTGGGATCACCATATCGACAAGCAGCATACCTGGTTCCAGATGGGGCGCTTCGCGCGTGCCGTCGAAGGTGTCGACCCCCTTCGCGAAGGGTTCGAACCCGTGCGCCGCGATACGGCGGGGCTGCGGGTCTATGTGCTGCGGGGCGAACACACGCTGCTTGCCTGGTGCCGCGATACGGTGAGCACGTGGCGGCACGAGCTCTCCGAACGCATTCCGGCACAGCGACTGTCCGGCCTGCAGGTCGACTTCACACCGCTGCTCGGCGGGCGCAGGGTGAAGAAAGTGCGGATCTACGACCCCTGGCGGGACGAGTGGGTGCGCGCGTCCCGCCGTGCCGACGTATCGCTTCCGGACTTCACGCGCTCGGTGGTCGTCCGGATCGAATATTGAAGCGCAGGAGGGCGGATGATGAAAACGGACAAATAAATGATAAATCCGTTCTTTATATCCCTGTTCCGTCTTCCTAAATTTGTTGTAACGAAAATCCTGAAGCATAACCAAACCTATCAGCCTATGAAAGAAAAAGACGCTCCGACCTTTTCGATTTTGTGATCCGGCCCTCTCGGTGAACCTCAGTGCGGGCCTGTCCCGCGGCGGCGATTCTCCCCGCGGGACGCAATCAACCAACTACAACCTAAATACCTATGAAAATGAACCATTATTTGAATGTGCCGGGGCTTCTGCGCAGATTCGCGAAGATCGGGCTGGCTCTGCTGCTCGTCCTGTCGGTCGCTTTCGGCGCCGGTGCGCAGGACGTCTCCCCTGCCAGGGTCTCCGGGACGGTCGTCGACCAGCAGGGCATGCCGGTCGTCGGGGCCGGAGTGGTCGTCAGGGGAACCCAGACTGGCTCCGTGACCGACCTCGACGGGCGTTTCACGGTCATGGCGGCCAAGGATGCGACGTTGACAGTTTCATTTATCGGCTATACCACCCGGGAGGTGCCCGTAGGAACTCAGACCGATATCCGCATCGTGCTCGAGGAGAATGTCCAGAGCATCGACGATGTGGTGGTGGTCGGCTTCGGCACCCAGAAGAAGGAGACCGTCACCGGCGCCATCGGGCAGCTGTCGGGCAAGGAGCTGATGCGCTCCCCCGTGACCAATATTTCCAATGCCCTCGTAGGGCGTATCGCCGGTATGGCCGCCGTCCAGAAGACCGGAGAGGCCGGCTTCGAGGAGTCCACGATCCGCGTGCGCGGCGTGGGGACGTATGCCGGCGACCAGAATCCGCTGATCGTCATCGACGGCATCGTGCGTGACATGACGGCCTTCAACATGCTCGACCCGAACGATGTGGAGAACGTCAACGTGCTCAAGGACGCTTCGGCGACCGCCGTGTACGGCGTGCGCGGTGCCAACGGCGTCATCATTGTGACGACCAAGCGCGGCCGCGAAGGCAACCTGAAAATCTCGTTCACGGCCAATGTCGGCTTCACCTCCCCGACGACCCTGCCCAGCCTGGTCAATTCCTACGACTATGCCGTGCTGCGCAACGAGGCGTTCGCCAACGACGGCAAGCCCGACGACATCAAGGTCTTTTCGCAGGACGAACTGTGGAAATTCCGGCATAACCGCGACTATACGCCCTCCGAGGTCGAGGCGATGGGACACCTTTCGCCCGAACAGAAACAGGCGCTGCTCGACAGCCCCGCCATCTATTACGGCAGTACGGACTACATGAAGCGGATTTTCGACGCCGGGGTGTCGCCCCAGCAGCAGTACAGCGTCAATATCTCCGGCGGTACCGAAAAGGTGGCCTTCTTCACCTCGGTGGGGTATTCCAACCAGAAGAGCCTCACCAACGACTTCGGGTTCAGCGATGCGGCCTCCAACTCGGGCAGCCACAAATATAATTTCCGCACCAACTTCGATTTCAACATCATCCCGTTCACCGAGATCAATGTTTCGCTCTCGGGGCAGGTGCGCGAGACGAAGATCATCACCGACCGCAACAGCAGCGTGGACATGTGGGGCCGTTACCGCGACCTGATGCTCAACATCTACGAAGCCCCGCCCTTCTCGGCGCCGGGCGTCTCCGACGACCGCATCATCACTGATTATGCCGGCGGTACGATCATGGACAGCAACAAGGGCGCATGGGGCAAATCCCCGATCGCCTACATGCTCGAAAAGGCACAGGCGCGCATCAACCAGAGCAGTCTGAATACCTCGATCCGCATCCGCCACCGGATGGATTACCTCGTCGAAGGGCTTTCCGTACGCGGGGCGTTGTCGTATGACCATTATTTTACCAAGACGCTGCGCGTCACCCCCAACCTGCCCGTCTATTCGATCACGCGCAACCCCGCCGATCCGGCCGAGCTGCTCTATTACGGCGGCGAACACAATGCCAAATCCTACGAGGAGACCGGCTGGGGCAAAAATCGCAAGGTCTATGTCGAGGCCGGCATCGACTTCAGCCGCGATTTCGGCAAGCACGCCGTCACGGCCATGGCGCTCGTCACCGGCGAACGCTACACCTCGCCCGGGCTGAAGTATAACGTCCCCCGCGGCTATTACGGTGTGGTGGGGCGTGTCACCTACGGTTACGACCAGCGTTACCTGGCCGAATTCAACATGGGTTACAACGGTTCCGAGAACTTCGCGCCCGGCAAGCGGTTCGGGTTTTTCCCGGCCGTTTCGGTAGGCTGGGTCGTGTCGAACGAACCCTACTTCCCGAAGAACGACATCCTCACGTGGCTCAAGTTCCGCGCCTCGTACGGGCAGACCGGCAACAGCGAGATCGGCGGCGACCGCTTCCTTTTCCTGCCCGGCACCTGGGGCAGCCACAGCTACGGCCCCTGGAACGGCACCCCGCTCGACGGGTATTTCTTCGGCTCGTCGAACGGTTCGGTCAATAACCCGGCCTTCCCCGGCAAATACGAACAGTCGACAGGCAACCCCGACGTCACGTGGGAGAAGAAGGAGTCGTACAACATCGCCGCCGAGGTGCGCATGTTCCGCGACCGGCTCTCCGTCACGGTCGACCTGTTCGAGGAGAAGCGCAACAACATCCTCACCAAGCTGGGGGTCACGCCGGGCATCATCGGCCTGAGCGGTGACGCCCTGCCGCCCGTGAATGTGGGGCGCATGAGCAACCGGGGTTACGAGATACAGGTCTCGTGGCGCGACAACGTCGGCACGGATTTCTGGTATGAAGTGGGCGGACAGGTCTCCTATGCCGTCAACAAGATCGACTACAAGGCCGAACCCTCCTACATGTACGCCTGGATGAACGAAACGGGCTTCGCCTACGGACAGTACAAGGCCTATTACAACGAAGGCTTTTACAATACGCCCGAGGAGGTCGCCAACCATCCCTACAATGCCATCGACGGCAACCGTGTCCAGGGCGGCGACCTGCGTATCGTCGACGTCAACGGCGACGGCATCATCGACGACAAGGACATCACCCCGACGGGCTTCTCGAACGTCCCGCGCTTCGCGTTCAGCAGCAACCTGAGCTTCGGCTACAAGGGGTTCGAAATATCCGCGCTCCTTACCGGTTCGGCGCAGGGGACGTTCAACATGAACGGCTACCTCATCACGCCCTTCGCGCAGGGCAACGGCACGCCGCTGAGCTATATGAACGGCCGCTGGACGCCCGAACGCCATGCCGCCGGCAAGCAGATCACCTTTCCGCGCATGTCCGTGAACATGGCCAACAGCCAGAACAACCAGAACAATGCCTTCTGGTTCCGTTCGACCGACCATATCAAGCTCAAGAATGTCGAGGTGGCCTATACGTTCCGGAACGCCCGCTGGATGCGCAAGGCGCATATCGGCTCGATCCGCGTATTCGTCAATGCCAACAACCTCTGTACCTGGGGCGGCAAAGACCTGGTCGACGGCATCGACCCCGAGCTGGTGCAGGACGGCAGTACGTCCGAAGGCATCATCTATCCGCTCACGCGCGTGTATAACTTCGGTTTCAACATCCAATTTTAAGTCGCAGCCTTATGAAAAAGACCATTTATACGCTTCTCGGCCTGTTGCTGGCGGCCGGCCTTACGTCCTGCCAGGACTGGTTCATCGAGAAGCCCGAAGTGACGGGCATGGATCAGGACGAGGTCTTCAGCACGGCCAAGAACGCTGAGGGGGCGATCGCCAAGGCCTACGCCACGATCCTCTCTTCGGGATTGCCCGTACTGGTGTGGAACAACTCCCCGATCATGCCCTACGAGACGACCGAAGCCATCATGGGCGGCGAAGACCTTTGCCGCCTGACATGGGGATACATGGACAAGCAGGTCGTGGCGGGTATGCTGGCCAACAACGAGAATAACGGCGCCGGTTATACCGACGACTATTTCCCCAACAACTACGCCTACATCCGCAAGGCGTGGCTCGTGTACGAGAACATCGACAAGGTCGCCGACATGTCCGACCGCGACAAAGCCGTCGTCAAGGCCGAAATGCAGGTGCTGGTGGCTTTCCGCTACGTGGAGATGCTCAAGCGCTACGGCGGCGTGCCGCTGGTCGAATCGACGCTCACCACGGTCGACGTGCGCCCCCGCTCTACCGTGCAGCAAACCCTCGACTTCATCGTCGGGCTGTGCGACGCGGCCGCCGCGACACTCGAAGGCGTGCGCTGGCCGGCCGACTGGCTGGGGCGCGTGAACAAGGGCGTGGCGCTGGCCGTCAAGGCCGAAGCGCTGATGTACGCCGCCCGTCCCCTCTTCAATGCCGACGCTCCCTACATGCAGATGGCCGACCCCGCGAACAATGAGATGATCTGGCTCGGGGGCTACGATGCCAAGCGCTGGGAAACGGCGCGCCTGGCCAATCAGGAGGTGATCGACTGGGGCAAGGCCAACGGCTTCGAGTTGATCGACACGGGCGACCCCATCAAGGATTATGGCACGGCCGTTGGTACGCCGTCGAACCGCGAGGTGCTGCTGGCCTACAAGCAGCAGCGCGAGGCCGACGACAACGGTATCTACAAGAACTACACCTTCATGCCGACCCACACCGGCCACGACCTGGGGCAGTACCGCGGCACCGGCTACGGTCAGCTCTGCCAGTACCGCAAGGCCGATGGTACGGATCAGACGTGGGCGGGCGTGGACGACTGGCGCCCGGCCGGCGAATACCGCGACAAGGCCGAAGAGTTGGAACCCCGTGCGCAGGCGTCGCTCTATTTCTACGGCGTCAACCCCAAGAACAATACCGGCAACAGCCGTTGGGATCTGTACCAGAACTGGCAGCTCGAATACAAGTGGCAGGACGGCTGTGCCAAGAACATCAAGTTCTGGTACGAAGCCGGTTCGCGCGAATGGTTCGAATTCCCGATCTACCGCATGGCGGAGTTTTACCTCAATATCGCCGAGGCCTACAACGAGGAGGGCAACCCGACCATGGCGCTGCGCTACCTGAACGACATCCGCAAGCGCGGAGGCATCCCCGACGAAACGCAGACCGACCGGGTGGGGCTGCGGCGGAGCATCCACCGCGAATGGGCCGTGGAATTCTACGAGGAGAACCAGTGGTATCCCCACGCCCGCCACTGGAAGCAGGGGGCGTCGATGGTCGGCGGGGCCAAGTACAAGTTCGAGTTCTCGCAGGCCGCCGGCGTGTCGTGGAACCCCCGCAAACCCGAGGAGTTCGCCAATTACACGCGCAAGCCCTCCTATGTCCCCGAATACACGTGGCACGAGCGCATGTCCCTTTCGCCCTTTACGCTCAGCGAGGTGAATAAGGGCTATCTGGTGCAGAACCCCGGATATTGATCCGCCCATACACAATCGTTTACCGAAAAAATCAGAATTACATGAATCCCAACCATATGAAAAGTGTGTTCCTCTCAGGCGCGGCACTCGCGGTTCTGGCCGTCGGTGGTGCCGGCCCGGTTTCCGCCCGGGATACCGCGGCTGCGGAACAGCCCGACAGTGCGGCCCTGGAATATGTGATCCCCGGGACATCGGCCCGCACGAAGGCGGTGCTGGTCACTTCGTCCGTCTCTTCCGTGACGGGTGACGAGGTGTCCATCCCCTCGGCCAATATCAACAACATGCTTTACGGACGTATCCCGGGGCTGGTCGTGTCGCAGACCAACGGGGAACCCGGCTACGATGCGGCTGCGCTCGGTATCCGCGGCGTGGCGACCTACAACAACTCGTCGCTGCCGGTCTATGTCGACGGCTTCCAGACCAATATGGCCTATTTCCAGTTCCTCTCGCCTGCCGAGATCGACCGGATCGAGGTGCTGAAGGACGCCGCGGCGCTGGCTCCCTTCGGCATGAGGGGCGCCAACGGCGTGATTTGGGTCACGACCAAACGCGGCCGTATCGGCCGCCCGCGCGTCACGGTCAATGTCCGGGGCGGCGTGCAGCAGCCCATGAACCTCCAGAAACCGTTGCGTACGGGCGACTATACCCGGCTTTACAACGAGGCGCTGAGCAACGACAACGGCAACGTCTGGACACCCTATTACACGGCCGACCAGGTCGCCCGACTGCCCGACGTGGACTGGTACCGCGAGGTCACCAAGAAGGCCACGCCCTATACCGATGCCGACGTGTCGGTCTCGGGCGGCGACAAGACCGTCCGCTATTTCGTGCTGTTCGGCTACATGGGGCAGCGGGGAATCTACGACACGCCTACCAACGACACGCTGGCCAACGCAGGCATCGACCGCTACAATATCCGCACGAACCTCGATATGAACCTCTTCGGTTTCCTGGAGGCCAAGGTCGATGTCGGGGGCCGGATCGAAGACCGCCGTTACCCCAACCGCGCCGCGGGCGACCTGTGGAACGACCTTGCCAAATACCCCAGCTCGGTTTATCCCGTGCGCAACCCCGACGGGACGTGGACGGGTACCCCGATCTACAATTTCAACCCCCTGGCCTCGATCAAGGCGCTGGGGCGCAACTCCACGCACGACCGTACCCTGCAGGCCAATTTCCAGCTCAAGGAGCGGCTCGACTTCCTCGTGGAGGGGCTCTACCTTTCGGAGGCGATGTCGCTGAGCAGCTGGACGCGCGACGGTGCGAGCAACACGCGCAACTATTCGCGCTGGCTCGACGGGGTGCAGCAGACCACCGATAACGACACCCCCTATACCCGTGGCGAGGACAGCGGCCAGAACCAGTGGACGTGGCAGCACTACAATGCCACGGTCGGCTACGACGGCACGTTCGGGCGGCATGTGGTCTCCGCCTCGGCCGGGATACTCTACAATATCTACAAGACCGACTTTTCGCAGAACGGCGCTGCCGGCAAGATGGTCGAATACCGTCACATGACCGTCAACGGGGCGGTCAACTATGCCTATGACGACCGCTATGTGGCGACCTTCTCCTTCGCCGCCGACGGTTCGGACAATTACAGGCCCGGCAACCGCTGGGGGTTCTATCCCTCGCTCGGCCTTGGCTGGATCGTTTCCCGCGAGCGTTTCCTGCGGGACAGCCGCACGGTCGATCTGCTCAAGCTCAGGGCTTCGGTCGGTAAGAACGGCTGGGATCCGATGGGCGAGATGCGTTACCTCTGGGAGGGCTACTATACCGGCCGCGGCGGCCTCAATACGGGAAACTCCGAGCACACGTGGCACGGGGGAACGGCGCTGTCCTACCTCCCGAACCCCGGTATTTTTGCCGAAAAGAGCCTGAAGTACGACGCCGGCATCGACCTGCGCCTGTGGAACAGGTTGTCCCTGAACGTCGACCTGTTCCTCGAAAAAAGATCGGGCATCGTGACCCAGGACTGGATGATCCCCGGTGCCTCGGGCGTGGACAATCCGCCTTACCGCAACATCGGCAGGATGACCAACAAGGGCTTCGAAGTCCAGCTTTCCTGGGCCGACCGCATAGGCGATTTCAATTACGCGCTCACGGGCATGGCCTCGTATAACAGCAACAAGGTCGACTATATGGCCGAGGTCGTGACCGTGCCGACCGCGGCACGCACGGGACGGCGGCTCGACGCCCTGTTCGGATATGTGGCCGACGGGTTCTACGACTGGGACGATTTCGACGTCGGCGGCGAACTCAGGGAGGGGCTTCCCAAGCCTACGTTTGGTGCCGTGCAGCCCGGCGACATCAAGTATAAGAACCTGAACGGCGATACGGTCATCGACGAGAACGACCAGACGGCCATCGGCGACTCGTACCTGCCCAAGTTGCAGTACTCGTTCTCGCTGGCGGCATCCTACAAGGGGTTCGACCTCTTCGCCCTCTTCCAGGGGGCGGCCGGCCGTGACGTGAACCTGCTAGATGCGCCCTTGCAGAACATTGCCTTCCGTGACAACGGCAACGTCTACGGGATTGCCGAAGGCCGCTGGGCCTACTATCCCGAACAGGGCATCGACACGCGGGCTACGGCCACCTATCCGCGCCTTTCGTTGCAGGACAACAGCAACAACTACCGCAATTCGACACTCTGGAAGCGCAGCGGCGACTTCCTCAAGCTGCGCAACGTGGAACTGGGATACACCTTCGCGCAGCCGTCGCTGAGCAAGGCCGGCATCTCGAAGATCCGCATCTACCTGAGCGGTGTCAACCTGCTGACCGTCAGCAGGCTGATGCGCGACTACGACATCGACCCCGAAATCCTTTCCGGCCACCCGGCGCTGAAATCCTACAACCTCGGACTGACCGTAACCTTCTAAACACGACTGCCATGATACGAAAAAATATGAGAATCCTTTTCGCGGGCGCCCTCCTCTGTTCGCTGTCCCTGGCGGGATGCGATGCGCTCGACACCAAGGAAGACCTGAACCTGACGGACGAGATGATGGCCACGCGCCGTTACCAGATGTTCGACTGGGGCTACCGCGTTTACGAACACATCCCCTACGGGTTCACGGCGATCGACGGCAACCTCTTCGCAGCCGTTTCCGACGAGGCGCAATACGTGACCACGTTCAGTTCCACGCAGCGGTTCAACGAAGGCAGCTGGAGCGCCTATTACAACCCCGACGATTGCTATACGAGCTATTACAACGGCATCTATGCGGCGCACGATTACCTCGATAAGTCGGTGGATTACAGGTATATCCTCGGTATGCACCGCGACACGCTCACTTCGAACGGACTGGACAGCTACCGCCGCGACATCGTCGACGTGCAGCGGCTGCGCGCCGAGGCGCATGTGCTGAAAGCCTATTATTATTTCGAGCTTGCCAAGCGTTACGGCGGGGTGCCCCTCATCGACCGCGTATATGCCGACCAGAAGGAGGCCAACCTTCCGCGCGGCACGTTCGACGAGGTGGTCGGCCTCATCCTGCGCGAGATCGAGGGGGTGCGCAACGAACTGGTCGTCGACTGGCGGGCCGAGAACCTCGATGAGAAGTCGGGCCGGATCACCCGCGGCGCGGCGCTGGCCCTCAAGTCGAGGGTGTTGCTCTATGCCGCCAGCCCGCAGTTCAATCCCTCGGGCGAAAAGTCCAAGTGGGCTGCCGCTGCCGCTGCGGCCTTCGAAGTGATCAACATGGGCATCTATTCCCTGCATCCCGATTACGGCGGGCTGTTCGTCGCCGAAACCTCTACGACCAGCCCCGAGACCATCTGGGCGGTGCGTATGGGGGCGACCAACGAGTTCGAACGCAAGAATTACCCCATCGGCACGCAGGGCGGCGGTACGGGTATCTGCCCTTCGCAGAACCTCGTGGAAGCCTATGAATCTACGGGGGAGGATACGGGCGATGCCTATGCCGGCCTCGACCCGCGCTTCTACGCCACCGTCCTGCGCAACGGCGATACGTGGAACGGGCGCACGCTCGAAATCTATGCGGGCGGCGCCGACGACCCCGCCCGGCAGAACGCTTCGCCCACGGGGTATTACCTGCGCAAGTTCCTGAACGAGAACCTGAACCTCACCAACGACGACAAACGGCTTCGCAGCTGGATCGTTTTCCGCTATGCCGAAATATTGCTTAATTTTGCCGAGGCGATGAACGAAGCCTACGGCCCGGACGACGCCCACGGCTACGGGATGAGTGCGCGCGACGCCGTGGATGCCGTGCGTGCCCGTTCTGGGGTGGGGATGCCCCCGGTCGATGTCGACCCGGGCGATGCGGCCGCCATGCGCACGGCCATCAAACACGAACGCCGCATCGAGTTGGCCTTCGAAGACCATCGCTACTGGGATCTCCGGCGCTGGGACGATGCCGGGACGGTGCTCAACCGGCCCCTGCGCGGCGTGAAGGTGACCCGCAGCGGCGACGGCTTTGCCTACACGCCGTTCGAAGTGGCCAAACGCATCTTCGAGGCCCCGAAAATGAACCTTTATCCGATCCCGCAGGCCGAAATCGTAAAATCGGGCGGGGTACTCGACCAGAATCCGGGTTGGTAGACCGAAAAATATCGAACTATGAAAAAGATTGTTATATTCTTTTCTGTGCTGCTCCTCGCATGCGGCGCAGCCTCATGCCAGAAAGCCGACAGCGAAAGGCCCTGGGGCAGTGCGGTGATCTATATGCCGCAGGCCGGCTACACCCCTTATACTGTGCCCAACGACGGGACGGCGCAGCAGTCCAACAAGAATTACCGCATTGACACGCAGGCGGGGAAGGTGCACATTTTCCTGGGCATCTACCGCGCCGGGCTGGCCGAGTTGCAGGCCTACACGGTCAGCGTCTCCGTGGGCAGCACTCCCTTGGACGGGACTGTGTTGCTGCCGGGCCGGGCATACACGCTGCCTTCCTCGGTGAGCTGCCCCGACGGGAAACGCGATGCGACTTTTTTCCTCACGGTCGACATCGCCTATCTGAAGGCGAATGCCGATAAGGATTTTTCCCTGCCGGTCACCATCTCCGACCCGACGCGTTATGCGCTCAACGACAAGCTCACAACGACGCAGGTGCGTATCGACACGTCGGAGCTGCTCTCGAAGGAGGGGCTGTAACCCGGCTTCGCCGCCACTCCGGCACGGGGTCGCCTTAGGCGGCCCCGACTGCCGTTTTGTTTCCGGTCGTCGCCTGAAATCGTTTTTTATAGGGAAATTATTTGCGTTCCTGTTTTTTGCGCTCTTTCTTGCGCCTGCGCCCCTTGGCGCCCGGTCTTTCTCCCGCGGGCGCATCGTCGTGCATCCCGGCGGGCGTTACCTGCAATATGCCGACGGCAGGCCGTTCTTCTATCTGGGCGACACGGCGTGGGAGCTGTTCCACCGTACGACGCGCGAAGAGGCGCGCCTCTATCTCGAAGACCGCGCCCGGAAAGGGTTCACGGTCATACAGGCCGTCTGCCTCGCGGAACGTGACGGGCTGCGCGTCCCCAATGCCTACGGCGACCTGCCGTTTGCCGATGCGGGGTTCACCCGGCCCAACGAGCGTTATTTCACGTATGTGGACGAAGTGGTCGCCATGGCCGACTCGCTGGGGCTGGTCATCGGCCTGCTGCCCGCATGGGGCGACAAGTTCTGCCTCAAATGGGGCCCCGGGCCCGAGATCTTCACAACGGGGGGGCGTGCCGAGGCTTTCGGGCGCTATCTGGGGGAGCGTTACCGCACCCGGCGGAATATCATCTGGATACTGGGCGGCGACCGTCCTCCCGAAGGGCGTGAACTGATATTGCGGGCCTTCGCCCGCGGCATCGCCTGCGGTGTCGCCGGCCGCGAGGATTATTCGGCCTGCCTGATTACCTACCATCCGTGGGGGAAATCCTCTTCGGGCGACTGGCTGCACGACGAGCCGTGGCTCGCGTTCAACATGCAGCAGAACGGCCATGCCTACGATTTCGACCTTTGGGAGCGCATCGCCCGCGATTATGCCCGGCGGCCCGTCAAACCCGTGCTGGACGGGGAGCCGATCTACGAGGAACATCCGATCGACTTCGACCGGGAAAAATACGGCACTTCCGAAGCCCTGCATGTGCGGCGGGCATTCTACCACGAGGTCTTTTCCGGAGCCTGCGGACATACCTACGGCTGCCATGCCGTATGGCAGATGTGGGAACCCGGCCGGTATGCGCCTGTCACGGGGCCCGTGCGGAGCTGGCGCGAATCCCTGTCGCTGCCCGGGGCTTATCAGGTGTGCTATGGGCGGGAACTTATCGAGAGCCGTCCGTTTTTCCGCCGTATTCCCGATCAGGGCGTTATCGCCGGGGATGCTGGCTGGGGGCACGGGCGTTGTACGGCTACCCGCGACAGCCTCGGCACCTATGCCATGGTCTATTCCGAGAGCGGACGGCCGTTTGCCGTCGACCTGGGACGGGTTTCCGGGAAGCGGATCGTGGCCTGGTGGTACGATGTCCGCAGCGGGCGCCCGCTGCGGATCGGGGAATTCCGCCGCCGGGATGCCGGTGCGACGGTGACCTTCACGCCCCCGACCTGCGGCAAGGGGAACGACTGGGTGTTGGTGCTCGACGATGCGCGCATGAAATACCCGCCGCCCGGGAGATGCCCGGAAGCCCGCTCCGGGGCTGCCGGGTAAGTCCGCCTCCCGGGCGTTTTTATCCGGCGGTGTACAAGGTTTCCTGCCTGAGCGGATCATGTCCCCGCTCCGGGCGCTCTTTGCCTGTTAAAACAAAACACCCCGCACGAAGCCGTGCGGGGTGTGCCTATTAGGGGTGCCCCCTACTTGGTCAGGTATTTACCCTGCTTCTTGAGGGCGTTGTATACCGAGCCGGCCCAATAGTTGCGCAGCCCGAATCCGCCGGGTTTGCCGGCCATGTCCATCTGGAGCAGAACCTCCTGCGTGGCGGGATCGAACAACACGGCCGTGTAGTACCCGATGCCGTTGCCCTTGTCGAGCGTCGTGGCTATCAACACCAGCCCCTTGTTCCCCGAGCCGTTGTTGTAGCGGGCGAGGATCCCGGGGAGCTGCGCCGCGATGTCGGCCTTCGTGCTGCGGGGCATGAACTGCTCGGCGGCCAGGCCGCCCAACGCCTCGTTGGCCTGTTCGACACTGGTCGAGAGGATGTCGATGCCGGTGAACCCGGCCACGTCGTATTTCTTGGGTTCGCTGAGGAAGAGGCGGTTGATGGCCTCGAACGCCTTGATGAACTCGGCCGGCTGCTCGTTGGCCCCGATGACGCTCACGCAGCTGTAATCCACGCCGTAGAAGTCGGCCGCCATCTTCGTCTTTCCCTTCTGTGCGAAACCGCCGACGGCGATCAGGCACAGGGCTATGCTCAGTAATTTTTTCATGGTTGGGTTTTATTTGGTTTGTTCGCGTAAATCTACGAATTTTATTTGTTTCCGGCTCATTTGGGGCATCTGTTTTTTCGCAATGTACTCCACCGGTTCGAAGACCACCTCGGGTGCTACGCGCACTTTCGAGCGGAACGTGTCCTTGATCTCTTTCTCGAACGCCTCGTCGCGGCGCGTGCTGCCGATTCGCAGCACGATCTGGTCGGTGCCGAGGCTTCCGGTGAATACCTCGATGATGTAGTTGTTCACGCCGGGGATGTTCTCCAGCACGTCGTACAGCGCGGGCGGGTATAGCGTCGTGCCCTTGAATTTGATCATCTGCCCCCGGCGTCCGATCACCGACGAGAGGCGCATCGTCGTGCGGCCGCAGGCGCAGCGTCCCGTGCGGGCGATGCAGATGTCGCCCGTCTTGAAGCGCAGCAGCGGCATGCCCCGCACGCCGAGCGTCGTGATTACTACCTCGCCCTCCTGTCCCTCGGGCACGGGGTTGTTCTGCTCGTCGAGCAGCTCCACCAGGAGCATGTCGGCCGGGACATGCCCGCCGCAGTGGTGCCCGCATTCGGTGATCGAGGTCTGCATCTCGGTCGAGGCGTATGTCGAGAAGAGCTCCAGTTCGGGCCACAGTTCGGTGATTTTCGCCCCCAGCGTGTTGTTGCTGAAGTCGGTGTCGCGCAGCGCCTCGCCGATGCAGATCGCACGGCGCAGCGACGAGCGGCGATAGTCGATCCCGTGCTCCTGCGCATAGCCGACGAGTTTTATCAGGAACGACGGCACGACGATGCAGCCCGTGGGGCCGATGCGCCGGATGGTGTCCCATTGCAGTTCGGGGATGCCGTTTCCCACGCGGATCACGCCGCATCCCAGCTCCCGGGCTCCCATGAAGTAAGCCAGCCCGGCCATGAAGCGGCGGTCGATGGTCGTCATCAGCTGCAGGATGTCCTCCCCGGTGCATCCCGCCGTGGTGAACGACACGGCCTCGTTGTAGGCCAGCCGGGCCAGGTCTTCTTCCGTGAGGGCGAACGTCACCGGGTCGCCGAGGGTTCCCGACGTGGTCACGTAGTCGATGATGCGGTTGCGGGGTACGCAGACGAACTCCCCGGGGTGCAGTTGCAGATCCGTTTTGGTGGTTACGGGCAGGCGCCGCAGGTCGTCCGTTGTGCGGATGTCGCCGGGCTGCATGCCGCAGCCGTCGAACATGCGCCGGTAGTAAGGTGAATTTTCATAGAGGTAGACGACCTCTTCGCGCAGGCGCTCCTCTTGGAACGCCGCGATCGCATCGGCCGATGCGAATTGTATCTGCGGGTTTCGTATCATGGCTTGCATTCCGATTTGAGTCTTTCTATCGCCAGGAGTTCGTCCCTGCGGGGAACCCCGGCCTCCAGCGCCCTGCCGAAGCTCTGCGCCGCGCGCCCGTCGTCGCCCTGCGAGAGGTAGTATTCCCCCAGCAGTTTCCAGGTGTGGAAATTCTGCGGGTTGGTTCGGGCGAAGGTTTCTGTCAATTCCCCGTCGGCCTTCCTCCCTGCTTTCATCGCCCGGCGGATGCGGGCGCCGAGTTGGCGGTATGCGACCACGCGCGGGTAGTCGCGGGCCAGGTAGGCCGTGTCGGGGGGTATCTCCAGCGTCGCGTTGTACAGCTCTGCGGCGGGGTCGGGGTTGCGCAGGATCGCCCCGAGGTCGTAGCAGACAAAGGCGCCGCCCTGCCACGGCGAGGTCGAGACCCACATTTGCAGGGTTGCCGGTTTGAATATGACCGAGTGGTGGGCGATCGACTGGTTCACCGAACAGTCGTTCCCCACGCCGATATCCTTGCCGCCCGTGCCGCGCTGGTCGCGCAGCATGGCGGCCGCTGCCGGGACGTCGAGGGGCGCATTCGCCGCCATGAGCTCTTCGAGCCGGGCGAAGCGATGGGGGCTGTCGGTCATGGCGATATTCTCGCGGTTGTCCCCGTCGTCGGCGAACGCCTCCGACTGGTAGTGGTTCGTGCATATGAGGTACTCCCCGTCGCCCTCGTAGAGCACGGTTTGGCGGGGCGTTTTCTCGATGATCGCCGCCCTCCCGTCGCGTGCCGAGGCCACGAGCAGCGATTCGCTGACGAAGGTGTCGCGGCGGCGGGCGATCTCCAGCGCCTCTGCGATGGTTGCCGCATGTTGCAGGATCTCGCGTGCGAGGATCGAGATGGGTGTCGCCGATGCCAGCGGCACGGGCCCTTTCGCGGCATTGATCGTCACGGTCAGCCCTTCGGAATTCATGCCCGACAGCACGCCGATCATCCCCGCCCAGCCGATGCTGGCGAAGGGATGGCCCGCCTGCGGCCGGCAGAAGGTCACGATCTTGTAGCGGGCGAAGTCGTCGCCCATATAGAAATCGAAGTTGCGCCCGACGACCGGCTTCCCGTCGTCGCTCGCACCGCCCCATGCCGCGAACGAACTGCATCCCACGAGCATGTACTGGCTCATGGCGTGCCCGATGTCGTGCGCCGCGTGGTAGTTGAGCTGGCGTTCGTAGGGGGTGCCGATGGCGTCGAAGTCGTGCGAGCAGTAAAGCGACCGGGCGTATATCTCGCGCCGGTACTCCTCGGGGACGTGCCGCCCCAGGTTGCGGTTGAATATCCGGATCATGCCGCCCAGGAATTTCAGGTAGCCCTCCGAGGGGATGAATTCGCGGATTCGGTCTACGAAAACCTGTTCCTGGTAGTGCATCAGCCCTGCGGTGAGGGCGCCTGCCGCCGCCCCCGACTCTTCGGGCGACCCGGCGGTGTAGAGCTCCCAGAGTCCGTGGGGGTTGCGGCGCAGGAAACTGCCGTGGCATACGGCGTAGCCGCCGTGGTCTGTGACGCGGTAGGCTGCGGTGTCGATCGTCACCGCGGGCTGCTCCATGTCTGCCGTCAGGTAAAGGCCGCAGAGGAATGCCGTCGGCAGGACGAGGATCGCCGCCAGTGCGGCGAGTGTGTATTTGAGGAGGCGTTTCATGCGTTGGCGATCTTTTTTGCGAGGTATTCCGTGCCCACTATTTCCGAGCAGGTCGCCGCAGCCGACAGCGTGACGCCGATTGCGCCGTGTACCGTGAGGTTCTGCCCCGTGAGCAGCAGGTTTTCGAATTTGGTGCGGGCCGGGATGTGCGACGCCATGATGCTGCGCCAGTCTTTCAGCAGCCCGTATGCTGCGCCGTGCGGTGCGCCGGTGTAGTGGCGGTAGGTGAGCGGCGTGGCGGCATACGTATGGGCGATGGCATCCCTCAGTTCCGGAAGGCGGGCGCAGGCGAAATCGACCGTCGCCTGCGTCATGGCGGCCTTCAGCGCCGTGTAGGCTTCGGGGCGGCGTCCCGGGGCGGAGCCTTCCCACGCCTCCCAGGGGCGGGTGGCGACGGGCGTCATCAGCGTTACGACGTCGCACCATGCCGGGTTGCCGTCCGGAGCCTGTGCACTGAGCAGCACCATCCCCGGCCGCATGGCTTCCAGGTCGAAAAGCGTCTTCCAGACATCTTTCCCGGCGAAGTAATAGAGGTTCCGGTTGATGTACGGGATCCGCCCCGGCTTCAGCAGCAGGTATGCCGAGAAGAGCCCGTACGAGTCGGGCAGGCTGCCTATCCGTTCCCGGAATGCCTTGCGGATGACGGGCGTCGGGCCTATCAGGCGGAATGTCTCCGCGGGATGGATGGCCGAGATGACGGTTTTTGCCCGCAGCATCCGCCCGTCGGCCAGCTCCACGCCCGTGACACGCCGCCCTTCGGTGTGCAGGGCTACGACGCGGCTCCGCACCAGCATCGTCCCTCCGTGCTCGCGGATCTTCGCCGCCAGTGCGTCGGCGATCTGCTGCGTCCCGCCCGTAAAGCGGCAGGCGCCCTCGATGTTCGAGTGATTTACCATCGCGTGGTGGTAGAGCGTCGAACTTTCGCGCACGCCTCCGTAGAGGGGGTTCGTCCCCGCGAGGACATTGCGCAGCAGCGGGTCTGCGACGCATTCGCCGATGAATCCGGCCGCCGGTGCCCCGAGGTATTTCGTTCCCCCGTCCGACAACCGCCCCGTGCGGTGCACCCCGATACCGATGCTGCCGCCGATTTCGCGCAGCTTCGCGCAGTAGCGGCCGAGCCCCGCCTTTTCGTGCGGGAACCATTCCCCGAGGTGCTTTTCGAAGGCTTCGTAACCGTGCATGTAGGCGTAGTCGCCCGCTCCGGGCAGCGACACGACGTCGAATGCCTCGTCGAGCGGCCGCAGGCGCAGTGAGCCGAGGATGCCGAAATATTCGAAGTAACGGCGCATGATGCCGCCGGCCTGCATGCTGCCGATGTAGTGCATGCCCGTGTCGATCGCATGTCCCCGCCGGGAGAACGATTGCAGGCAGCCTCCGGGCAGGGCCGCCTGTTCCGCGACGCAGACTCCCATCCCTTCGCGGGCGAGCATGGCGCCGCACTCCAGGCCTCCGAGGCCGCTGCCGATGACGATTATGTCGAACTGCCCCTGCATGTCACTCCTCCTTTCCGCTGTCCGTTTCCCGCCGGCTCAGTATGTATACCGTATTCGACGTGCGCGTGTCCTTGTGCGCGGCGTGTATCTCCATGCCCAGTTCGCGGGCGATCCGGGCCAGCTCGGGCGTCGAGGTGAAATGCAGCCCGCCGTCGGTCTTGTTGAACCCCACGATCTTCGTCGACCACACCTCGGTCATCGCCGTGGCCTTGTGCCGCTCGGCCTTGCCGCTGTCGCCGTCGCGGATGATGATCCGTCCGCCTGCGTTGAGCCGTGCCGCGCAGCGCCCGATGAGCGCCCGTTGTTCTTCGGGGCGCATGTAGTGCAGCACGTCGACCAGCAGGAAGGCGTCTGCCCCTGGCAGCTCCGCCGTGCGCAGGTCGGCGTGGATGAACTCGATGCCCGGCCGCCGCAGGAAGCTCTGTTCGGCCGTCTCGACCTTTTCCGCATCGTAGTCCATGCCGATGACCCGCCGCCGCTCGCAGAGCATGGCGAGCATGTAGCTCAGGGGGCCGTACCCGCACCCGAGGTCTACGACCGCCGCATCGCGCGGCACGATGCGGTCGAACAGCTCGTAGCTCCGCTCCAGCCGCACCTTGACGCGCATGTACCACTCCAGCACGGGGCCCTTGTAAGTGTAGCTCTTGATAAGCATGTCACGGAAATAGGGGTTGCACGGCCTGTTGTAGGTTTCGTATAGCCCGAGGTACTCCCGGCGCATCAGGCGGCAGGCGGCCTTGGCCTGCGCCGAGCAGTTTGCGGGGTCAGCGGCGGCCATGCGCGGCAGCACGCGGCTTACCACCAGCCCGTGTTTGATATAGATGGGCTGCCTTTTCGACGAGATCATGCCGTTGCCGTAGAGGCAGATCGGCAGGATGTCCAGCCCCAGTTCCCCGGCCAGGTAGAAAGCCCCTTTGTGGAAACGTCCGATCTTCCCGTCGGCCGAGCGCGTCCCCTCGGGGAAGACGATCACGCTGTACCCTTCGGCCACTTTCTGCGCCAGTGCCGGGGCGAGGCGTTCGTATCCGTCCGCCGCATGGTAGAACCCCAGGTAGCGGACGATACGCCCGAATACCGGCGAACGCCATACCCAGCCGTTGGTCACCATCACGGCCTTGGGGCAGATGCTCAGCAGCACCAGGATGTCGATGAACGACTGGTGGTTGGCGATCACGACCGCCGGTTTTTCGAACCGTTCGCCCGGCTCGTTCAGGCGTATGGTCTTCGTCGTGACCATCGCCCGCAGGAATCCCCGCGTCATGTGGTGGATCGACCACTGCACGATGCGCTGTTTGCGGCGGCGTGCCATCGGCAGCGGCCAGAGCGTGAAGATCAGCGCCTGCAACAACTGGCAGCCCGTCACGAACAACCCGAATGCGTAGGCCGTGTTCACGAGGCTCCCCAGCGTGTAGGGCGCCCCGCCCTTTTCGGTCTGCGAGGTGATCAGCATCCGGAACAGCACGGGTTGTATCGTGTAGGAGACCAGCACCACGGCGACGATGCCGAACAGGGAGATCGTCGCCAGCGAGTGCAGTGCCGGGTGGCGTGCGAAGATCAGCGCCCCGAGCCCCACCACGACGGTGAAGGCCGAAAAGAAGATCGCCGTCTTGTGCGTGTCGAGCATCTTGCGCCCGGTCTTGTATTCGCTCAGCAGCCCGTCCATGATGAAGATGCTGAAGTCGTCGCCGATGCCGAAGATGAAGGTCGAGAGGATGATCGTCACGATGTTGAATTCCACGCCGAACATTGCCATCAGTCCCAGGATGATGACCCAGCTTATGCCCATCGGCAGCAGCGACATCAGCGTCAGTTCGATACGCCCGTAGCAGAGGAATAGCGCCACGGTGACCAGTATCGACGAGATCGAGAGTATCAGGTAGAAGTTGTGGTTCACGCTCCGCGCCATTTTCCCGGCGTAGAACGCCCGGTCGGCGACCACGATGTCGTCCGCCGCCGAGAACACGGCGTAAACCTCGTGCTTGCAGCTGTCGGGCAATGTCACATGGCTCAGGAATATGGGTGTCGCGCCGTGCCCGTCGATCCATTCGCGGAATACCTCCCGTGCCGCCGGGGACGAGTAGTCGAGTTTCGTGTACTCCCTTCCGGCCAGTTCCAGTGCGCCGTCGAAGGCCCCTTCGGCGAATCCGTAGCGCCTTTCGCCCTCCCGGATCCCTGCGCGCAGCACTTCGCGGCGCTGCGGCGTCCAGAACTTTCGCCAGCGCTCCAGCCTCAGCAGCTGCTCGGCGCTGTCCACCACGAACGAGGTCACCCCGGCATGGGAGTCGATCTTCCCGGCCTGTTTCAGCGAGTCGAGCTGCCGTCCCAGGCGCAGGTAGCTGTCCACGGCTTCGGCCGGGGTGTCGGCCGCCGTGAGGAAGAGCACCTTCGAACGTTCCCGGTCGTCGTCCATCAGGCGGCCCAGACGCTCCTCGGCCTGCGCCAGATGGGGTGCGTTGTAGTTCAGGTGCATCATGTCGCTATCGAAGCCGATGCGGTTGAAGAAGAAGAGGCATACCGCCGTGAGCCCGAGTATCGCCGCCACCAGCATGCGGTTGCGGTCGGGGCGCATACCCGTGAGCCGCTCCACGCCTTCCAGCACGGCCGACCCCCCCCCGCGATCCTCCTTACGGATCAGGTGGGGCAGCAGGACGAGGCTGAACAGCGTCGTTCCGACCAGTGTCAGCGAAGCGAAGAGCCCGAAGTCGCGCAGCAGCTGCGAGTCGGTGAAAAGCAGCCCGGCGAAGGCGCCGATGGTCGTGATGCTGCCGATCGTCAGCGGGTAGGCCAGGTCGCGGATGATCTGCCGCGGGTCGTGGCAGTGGTTGGCATGGCAGAGGATGTGTATCGAGTAGCTCAGTGCGATGCCCATGACGACGGTTCCTGCCCCGACGGCTATGGCCGAGATCGTGTGGCACACGAGCGACATGACCGCCAGCGCCAGCAATCCGCCCAGCGCTACGGGGATCAGGGCCAGCAGCACCGACAGCTTGTTGCGGAACGAGAGGGTGATGAACACCACGATGACGAGGATGGCGATGTTCAGCGTCAGCATCATGTCGTGCTTGATCTGCCGCGCGTTGTATGCGGCCACGGCCGGGGCGCCGAAGTAGTCGGCCGAGATGCCCTGGGCGGCGTACTCGGCGTTCAGGCCGGCCAGCACCGCTTCGATCCGCTCCACCAGCCGATCGCCGATGCCCGTGTCGCTGCTCTCGTACCGGGGCGAGATGAAGACCATCAGCGTCGTCATGTCCTTCGAGAAGAGGTAGTCGTCGAAGAGCGTGTAATTGCCCCCGATATTCAGCTCCTGTAATTTTCCCAGTGCCCCGAACGACAGCCCCAGCGGGTCGTCGTAGATGTATTCGTCGATGAACCCGCCGACGGGCGACAGCAGCCTGCGGTAGTTGCTCTCCATCGCGCGCGCGATGCCCTGCCGCGTGAGGAGCGTGTCCATGCGGGCATAGTCCGCCTCGGTGAGCAGCAGCGGCAGGTGCCCTTGCAGGAACGCCCGCATGTCGTCCGCCAGCTCGCTGCCGAACGAAGCCTCGGCCTGTGCCCAGCGGTGGAAAAGCGTATCGGCTTCGAGCAGTTCCACCAGCCGGTCGGCGCAGGCCATCATCCCCTCCGCCGTGGCTCCCGTGCCTTCTGCACCTTCCCGGGCATTTATCATCACGGCGATCTTGTCCTTGATCTTCAGGTTCGAGAATGCCGCCGCGGCCTTCCGCTCCCCGTCGGGGAAGAAGCCGGTGATGTTCTCGCTGAAACGCAGTTGCAGGGCCGCCGCACCCATCGCCGCGACCAGCACTGCCAGCACCGTGCAGAGCAGTGCGCGGCGCCGTTCGAAGAAGTCGTAGAGGGTGATGAAAAGTTTATTCATGGCCGGGCGTGCGTTTACAGAGTACGAGCAGGGCATAGCCGACCGCCGTCGCGGCCGCACCGCATACGGCGGCCATCGTGAAGCTGCCCGCGATGTATTGTACGAGGTCTGCGGCCACCCGTTCCAGGGTGATGTCCGAGAGCGAGAGCGGCATGTCGCGCTGCAAGACCTGCGCCCCCGTCCAGTAACTTCCGTAAAGGATGAACGGGATCATCGGCGGGATGCTGATGTTCGAGCTGATAACCGCCACGGCTTTGTTCAGGTGTGTGAAATGCGCCGTAACGGCGGCCGCGATCATCTGGTAGCCCCACAGCGGGGCGATGCCGAAGAAGACGCCCAGCCCGATCGAGGCGGCCAGCCGCGGGTTCGAGTCCTTCGACCGGGTGATGTTGTCGGCTATGAAACGCCGGACTCTCTCCCGGGTGAGCGACCGCAGGAACCGCCAGGGATAATAGAACAGCAGCGCCCCGAGTACGAGCAGCGTGTTGAGGATGCTGATGCGCGTGAAATCCTTGCCCGGGCGGAAATGCGACACGCGCTCGGCCTTTTCGGGGTAGAAAACCCTCACCGGGATGTTGCGCACCTCGATCCCGCGCCATGCGGCGCGTACCAGCACTTCGACCTCGAACTCGTAGCGGCGCGTCGCGAAACGCATCCCCTTCATCCGCCGCACGGGGTAGAGCCGGAACCCCGACTGCGTGTCGTCGAGGCGGATGCCCGTCTCCACGCGGAACCAGAAGTTCGAGAACTTGTTGGCGAAGGTGTTTTTGCCCGGCATGTTGTCCGACCTCAGGTTGCGTGCCCCCACGAGCAGTGCGTCGGGGGTCTTTGCGATCTCTTCGACGAATTTCGGGATGTCCGAGGCGTAGTGCTGCCCGTCCGAGTCGATCGTCAGCATGTAACGGTAGCCGTGCTCCGCGGCGTAGCGCAGCGCCCGGCGCAGGGCGTATCCCTTGCCCCGGTTCGGGGCGTAGGAGATGCTCCCGACGCCCGCCCCGGCGATTATCCCCGCCGTCGAGTCGGTCGACCCGTCGTTCACCACCAGCACGTCCGTGCAGTAGCGGCGCACCTCTCCGATGACTCGGGCGAGGGTCTTTTCGTTGTTGTAGGTCGGGATCACCGCCAGTATGTCGTTCCGCTCGATGGTCATGGCATTTCGCATACGGTGCCCCTGAGTTTGAGCACCGTCTTTCCGTGATTCGTAATCGTGCAGGAGAGCCTCGTGCCCTCCGGCGTGTCGTCCCCCACCCGGATGTCGATCTCCAGCAGTTCGTCCGCCTGCGGCACGACCATGCCGAGAAACTTGCATTCGCGGATGGCCGCATAGCGGAACCTGCGCCCCGTGCCGCGGTTCAGGCATTCCCGTACGAGTTGCAGCGTGCAGACCCCCGGCAGCACCGGGTGCCCCGGGAAATGCCCCCGGTAGACCGGGTGCGACGCATCGAGCCGCACGCGGAAAGCGTAATGCCCCTCCTGGGCCAAGTAGTTGTCTATGCTGGTGAACAGGTCTTGCATCGGGTGTGGTCTCAGGGTTAGGGGTTGAACCTTGCGGGGTCGACCGGGAGGTTGAAACGCTTGTTGCGGAATTCGTAGACCGAATGCCCGCCCTCGGTCTCGCAGAGTTCCATGCGGTCTAAGGTCATGTCCCTCAGGTCGAAGCAGAGCGTGATCGAGTCGATGTACTTGCGGGCGCGCTTCGACTCGGGAACCATTTTCACCTCCCCGACACCCTCCTTTTCGGTGTAGCCGATCTGCCACCCCTGGCCGAACTGCGAGAGGTCGCCGGTCATGCTGGCGCGGATCATCAGCGCCACCTGTTGCAGCATGGGGTTGGCCGACGTCGCGGTCTGGGTCACCTGCCCGGCCGTTTTGAGGATGATGCGGTCGTTGCGGATAATCACCTTGTCGCCTTCGGGCACGGTGTAGTCGAGCGCCATGGCCAGGCTGTTGTCGTAATAGAAGCGGCCTTTGAGCTCGATCTCGTTCTTCATGCGGCGCACCTGTTTGCGCTGCGTGAAGTCGCACTGGATAGTCCTGTTCTCGCGGCTGGCTTCGGCGAGCCGCTCTTTGAACGACGCGGGCAGCCCGGCCCGGGCCGTGAGCCCCGACAGGAGCAGGGCGGGGATGAAAAGAAGTGACGCTATCTTCATGGTTTCTCGGTTTTAAACAGTTCGCATACGGTCGCCGTGCGGTACCCCCGACGTTCGAGGTCGTCGAGCACCAGTGCCAGCAGGCGTCCGGCGCCGGGACGGTCGTCGTGCAGCAGGATCACCTTGCCGTCGCCCAGCCGTCGGCGGATACGGCGTGCCACGGCCTCGCGGCTGCGGTGCCGGAGCGTGTCGAGCGAGCGGATGCTCCAGCCCACGCAGCGGCTTCGCGTCCGTTTCACGGCGCGTGCCACCATCGGGTTCGTGACTCCGTAGGGGGGCCGGAAAAGGTCGGTTTCCACGCCGGTTATCCCGCGCAGCGACTCCCTGCACCGCAGGATGTCGGCCGCCATCGCCCCGCTTCGCTGCATCGGGAAGCCGGGGCTGTGGCTCCACGTGTGAATGCCGATTGCGTGCCCCTCGGCGGCCATGCGGCGTACGATCTCCGGGTGCAGCTCCGCCTTGCTGCCGATCAGGAAGAAGGTCGCCCGTACGCCGTGTTCCCTCAGCGTGTCCAATACGCGCGGCGTCTGCTCGGGGTCGGGCCCGTCGTCGAACGTCAGCGCCACGACGTGCCCCGCCGCCCGGTTGCGGCACAGGCTGCGGACATACGCCCCCAGCCTGATCTGGTAGGAGCAGTAGAAAAGGGCGAACCCCGCGGCGATTATGGCGATAATTACATACATGTCAATTCGATGGCGGATACGGTGCTGCCCGGGAAATCGTTGTAAAGCACGATCCTCTGCCCGGCGTTCCCCGCGTTCCCGATGTTCCCGGTGTCCTCGATGCTCCCGGCGTTCCCGATATTTCCGGCCTTACCCGTATTCCCGGCCTCCCCGGCGACCACACGGCGGAACACCTCGGCGATGGCCGTGAAATGGGGCGTCACGCCGCTCATCGACGCACGTACCGTCCGGCACTCGCCGCTATGCATCGCATTCCCCGGTTCCTCCCCGTTCCCGGCGGCCGTCCCCGTGCCGGGACTTCCCCCGGCCGGGATTTCACTCCCGGCGTTGTCCCCGGCCGATGTCCTTGTGCCGGCATCTTCCCGGGACTGGATTCTTCCCGTGCCGGCGCTTTCCCCGTCCGGGAATTCACTGCCGGCGCTTTCCCCGATGGCCGTGCCGTCCGGGAACCGGATCCCCGTGATCGCCGCGACCGAGGTATCGAACGCTTCGGCGGTCAGCACGAAGAATACCGACGATTCGCCCCAGCCGCCCTGCTGTGCCACCCCGAGGCGTTGCAGGATTATCCCGGCCGACGGCGTCGTCTCGTCGAACGCCCCGACCAGCACCGCCCGCGACAGCCCCGCGCCGATGCGCAGTGCGGCATCCGTCAGGGCGTTCTCGAAGCTCGTCCAGCGGTTGGCGTAGGTCGTATTATAGCAGTGCAGCCCGCGCAGCAGGGCGATCTGCGCCCCGACCGTGTTGAACGTCGACTGGATGAACGGCGTCGGGTTGAGCATCCGCTCTTCGTTGGCGATCAGCGAGTCGAGGAATTTCTCGCTGTCGGCGATGCACCCCAGCCCCGTGGCCGTGACCACGGCCTCGACCGCCGCCCGGTCGCCGAATTCCAGCAGCGATTCGATGCCCGCCGCGACGCCCGACTTCACCACACGGCTCATCCTCCGGCGGAGGTTCATTTCGGGGATCAGCTCCTTGATGTCGCGGCGCAGCCCGGCGCCCGATGTGATGCAGTTGACGTAGAGTTTCATTTGGCAAAGATTAACGAACAGCAGTTGCCGCCGAACCCGAACGAATTTGAGAGCACCGAACGTACGTCGGCCTCTTGCGTCCGTGCTACGGGGTGCAGCCCGAGTTCCGGGATCGGCTCCGCGAATCCGGGGTTGCCGTAGCGCAGCCCGTGTGTGATAGCCAGCACCGCCAATACGGCCTCGATGCCTCCCGCCGCGGCGAGCGCATGCCCCGTGTAGCCTTTCGTCGAACTGAACGGCGGCACCTGTCCGCCGAACAGCCGCCGCAGGGCAGTGCCTTCCGTGAGGTCGTTGTTCGGGGTCGCCGTGCCGTGGACGTTGATGTAGTCCACGCGGCGCAGCCCGCTTTGCGCCAGCGCCCCGGCCATGGCGCGGTATGCGCCCTCGCCCGTTTGCGACGAGGCCGTCTGGTGATGGGCGTCGTTGGCATTGGCATATCCCGCCAGGCGGCAGTAGGTGCGCATGCCTGGCCTTTCGTGCGTGAGGACGAGGTAACCCGCCCCTTCGCCCAGGTTCAGCCCGGCTCGCGTGGCGTCGAACGGACGGCAGGGCTCCCGGTCGAGTACCGAGAGCGAGTTGAAGCCGTTGAGCGTGAAACGGCAGAGGGCATCCGTGCCCCCGGCCACCACATAGTCGGCCATGCCGCTCCCGAGCAGCAGGGCGCCGGTGACGATGGCGTTTGCGGCCGACGAGCAGGCCGTGCTGACCGTCGCCGTGTAACCTCCGATACCGCAGTGGCGGGCGATCCGTTGCGTGCTGTCGGCACAGTCGTGCCCCGCCACGTCGCGCAGCCTCCCTTTCGCCTTGTCCGTGCGGAAGTCGCGGTAAAAATTCTCCGTCAGATCCATGCCGCCTACCGAGGTGCCCGAGACGAGTGCTACGCGCGCCCCGGCGGGGATCGCCGCATCCGCCACGGCCTGTGCGGCCGCCGCCATGCCCAGCAGGGCGGTGCGGGAGGGATGTTCGCGCTCCGGGATGCCGAGCATCTCCCCGAGCGCCGCGTTGTCCCGTTTCACTTCGCCCACGGGCACGTCGACAGCCGAACCGAGAAGCGTCGGCTTCCCGATTCCGCTGCGTCCGGTGCGCAGGCTCTCGAGCGTCTCCCCGGCTCCGATGCCGATGGCCGAGACGATCCCTATGCCGCAGACGGCTATGCTCATTGCGGGCGGTTCTTGCGGATATAGTCGGCCAGCGTGGCTACCGAATAGAATATCGGTTTGGCCTGGGCCGGGTTTGCCAGCCGTATGCCGTAGTGTTTTTCGAGCAGGAGGGTGATTTCCAGTGCGTCGATCGAGTCGAGTCCCAGCCCGTCGCCGAACAGCGGCGCGTCGGTCGCTATCTCGTCAGCGGTGATCTCCTCGAGGTTCAGCGCTTCGATAATTTGTTGTTTGAGTTGCAGTTCCAGATCTTCCATCGTATTTTGTCCCGTTTTTTCGGTTAATGTCAGTTCGCAGTCGTAGCTGCCGCCGTCGAATTCGCACCAGCCCCACAGGACGGCGTCCATGCGCCCTTCGGCGATCAGCGAAGTGGCGTATTCCCGGATAAAGTTACTGCTTTTGTCCGGGAACGCAAAAAAAGTGCTCTCTCCCTTCAGCCCGTGCTTGATCGCCACCTGCCCCAGCATGATGTTGGGCAGCGTGTAGACGAACACCGCCGGTGAAGCCCCGCACCCGTCCCCGGCGTCGATGATCGCCTGGTGGCGCCGGTCGCTGTCGAGCGAGGCGCTGCGGTTGGCCATCACCACGCCGATGCGCTCCGCCGGGCAATCGGGCCTGTGTCCGGAGAGCAGTTCGCACGAGGCGACGTAGGCCAGCTTGCACAGGTCGTCCATCTTCGAGAATTTCATGTTCGGGTCTGCGAGCGCCCGGTATCTTTCGCGGATGAAGGCGTCGAACGGCAGCGAAGGGTGTTGCGCAATGACGACGTGTGCCGTATCGTGACAGCGGATTCCGCTGCCGTGTCGTCCTGTGCCGGTTTCCGCATGGCCGCCGGCCTTTTCTCCGGTGTCCGGATTCCCGTGCCCGACCGCATTTTTGCCACGCGCCCGGTCATTCGCGCTCATAGCCGTTCCGCTTCGGGCACGGGCAGCCTCCAGGCAGTCGTTCCCGCCTTGCACATCTGTGTTTGGCCCACACCCTTGTCCCGCCGCCGTTTCATTTCCGGGCGCGGCGTTGGGATCCGCTGCGCGGCGGAATACGACCGCGGCGTTGCAGCCCCCGAATCCTGAGGCGGTTTTCAGCGCCGCGTCCGTTCGTATCTTGCGGTGCGCGGCGCTCACGTCGGGCGGGTAGGGTACCCCGCACTCCGCGTAGCCCTTCACCCCGAAGCAGGTGCCCTCGCACAGCTCCCGTACCGTAACGATGCTCTCGATCACGCCTGAAGCCCCCAGCGTATGTCCGAAATAGGGCTTCAGCGAGTTGCAGGGCACGCCGCACAATCCTGCGAGGTGTAGCGCCCTGCTCTCCATCTCGTCGTTGTAGACGGTCGCCGTGCCGTGGGTGTTTACCAGCCCGATCTCCCCGGCCCCGATTCCCGCCTCGGCGAGTGCCGCGCGGATAGCGTACCAGAGCCCGTCGCCTGTGCGCGAAGGCGCCGATATATGGTTGGCGTCGTTCGAGATTCCGCCTCCCGCCACGCTCACGCCCGTGGCCGAGAGCCGTCGGTCGCGTGTCAGCAGGACGGCGCCGCACGCTTCGCCCAGCGTCAGCCCGTCGCGTGCCGCATCGTAGGGACGGCAAAGCGTCGGGCTCACCGACTTGAAGGCGTTGAATCCGCTGACGATGAAGTCGCTCAGCAGGTCGAATCCCGCCACGAAGACATGGTCGTACCGGCCGCTGCGGATCAGCCGTGCCGCGATGACGATGGCCGAAACCCCCGAGATGCAGGCGTTCGAGACCAGCAGCGGCCGGTGCGCGGCGCCGAAATGACGCCCCACGACCTCCGCGGTTCTGTTCAGGTCGCATCGCTCCGGGGCGCTCCCCAGCGACCCGATCTCCCCTTTGGTCGTCGCCAGGACGATCAGCACCCGCTTGTCGGCGGGTGTGACCCCCGAGCGGGCGACCACCCCGCCCAGTGTCGCCAGGACGAGCCGTTCCATACATGTATACTCTGCAGGGGGTTGTCCCGCCCCTGCCGGTGCCCCCGCCGGTGACCCGGTCGTTTCCCATGCCGGCCCGACTGCCGCTTCCGCCGTTTGTCCTGCCGCCGCCGGATTTGCGGCCGCCCCGGCCGTTTGCTCCGGCGCTGGCTCCGCTGCGGCCGCCCCGGTCTTTCCTGCCGGTCGTTCCGCCGCCAGCCCCGGCCTTTCCGCTGCCAGCGCCCCGAGCCGCTTCCGGTCGATCAGGCATACGGGCGTACTGTCGTGCCACGACGCCAGCGAGCTTTTCATGGCGCGTACGGCGGCCATGTTCTCCTCCGTGCCGAAGCCCAGTGCCGAGACCATGTCGTCGGGCCCCCACCAGACCGTTATTTCACTTCCCATCGCTCTTTCCATTTGCGGTAGAATTCCGGCGCGAGCAGTTGCAGTTCGCCCCGGCTGTCGAGGAACACCTGCGTCGAACTGCCTTCGGCCACCACTTCGCCGTCGGTGGCGCTGCGGATCGTGTACTCGAAACAGACCTTCGCCGCCTCGGTGGCGATATAGCGGGTTTCCACCACGGCCGTGTCATTCACTTTCAGCGGTTTCCTGTATTGCAGGTGCAACTCGACGATCGGCGCCGTGTAGCCGCTGGCATAGATGTCCATGTAACCCAGCCCTGCGAATTCGCGGCCGAACGCCTCGCGCCCGTCCTCGAAATAGCGCACGTATTCGCCGTGCCACACGATCTGCATCGAATCCACTTCGCTGAACCTCACGCGCAGCGAGGTTTTGTTCACGAGGCTCGCCTCGGTCTTTTTCCTGCGTACCATCACTCTTCCAGGTATATTTTCATCCGGCACTCGGCGACGGGTTTCCCGTCGCATTCCGTCCGCGCCGAAAGAAGCGTTACGTTCATCACCGTCTGTTCGATCACGTTCTGTGTGACGAGCCTGCTGCCCACCGGCGGCAGGAAGTGCACCTTCAGGTCGTTCACGGCGCCGATGTACCCCAGCAGCACCCTTTGGCCCATCGTGCGGCTCATGTAACCCGCCCTCAGGGCGGCCGACTGGGCGATGTGCTCCACGATGCCGCACTCGTCCAGCACCCCGTCCGCGACGAACAGGTTGTCCGCCGTAACGGTCAGCCCGCTGCGTGCGCATCCCCGCTCGTCGATGCCGTAGAAGGTGTCGACCATCACGATCGGCGTGCGCTGCGGGATGCAGTCTAGGATCTCGCCCGCCGTAATCAGGGTTTTCTCAGGTACTCCCATAAAGGCCCTTTTTTATTTCGTTTCAATCGCAGCGTATCCGCCAGCGCGCTCTGCGGGTCGTCGGGGAACACCCATGCCTTGCCCGTGGCCAGCGCGGCCTGCCGCACCTGTTCCAGGTCGAAGTCCGGCGAGAGGTAGTAGGTCGGCCCCAGCAGGTCGTCGTCCCGGCCGATGGCACCCTCTTTCGCGGCCAGCTCCGCCAGCCGCGTATGCGGGTAGATGCGCATGCCCGCATAGGGGAACATGACGGTGTACTCCATCCTTCGCGAGTTTTCGATCGTTTCGCGCACGTTTTCGCGCGTGTCGCCGTAGCCGCCCAGGATCAGGAAGTGGGCGTAGTAGACGCCCTCGTCCAGCGCCAACCGGCTTGCCCGCACGACGTCGCCGAACGTGAAATGCTTGCCGTAAGCCTCCAGCGTCCGGTCGCAGAACGACTCGGTGCCGAATTCGATGTGCGTAAGCCCCGAAGCCCGGAACAGCCGCATCTGCTCTGCGTCGATGCCCCGCGGCGAGAAGTAGGCGCCCCAGCGGATATCCGTGCGGCGGCGGATCAGCGTCTCAGCCAGCCGGACGTTGTATTCCGGGCTGATGTTGAACACCGAATCGGTGAAAAACAGGTAGCTGATCCCGTAGTCGCGCTTGGCGCGGAGGATGTTTCCGGCGATCGCCTCCGGATCCATCGTCCGCACGCACCTCCCGTCGATCGAGGGGTACGAACAATAGATGCAGTCGTAGGGGCATCCCCGCTTGGTCTGTATGTTGAGCATCCCGCTCCGCTTCCAGTAATAGCCCGTCAACTCGGGCTCGAACTGCACCTCGATCGACGGCAGGTAGCTCCTGCGGCCGCTTCCGTGGCGTCCGTCGCGGGTGTAGACCGACGGGATGTCGATCTCCGTCCGGCCGCGCTCCAGCGCCCCGATCAGCTCCGCGAGCGGCCCTTCGCCTTCGCCGTGGATGCCGTAGTCGGCGCCCAGCTCCCGCATGAAAGCCTCGGGGTAGATCGAGAACCCTGCGCCGCCGATGATCAGGGGGGCGTCGCTTGCCGCGCGTATAACGTCCGCCAGCGCCCTGTACTGGGGCAGGAAACCCCGCCGGTCGAGCGAGTTGGCCCCGTCGACATTGCGCAGCGACAGCCCGATGTAACGGGGTGCCAGCATGCGGATACGCTCCGCCAGCTGCCCGTCCGTGAGCAGGTTGCAGTCCGCCATATCGACGCGTATCCCGCTTATCGTGCGCTCCAGATAGGTTTTCAGGTACGAAAGTCCGAGCGGATAAACGGGGTAGGGCGAGGTGTGCCGGTTGGCCGATACGAGTAATATGCTACATGCGCTCACGACCAGAACCGATAGAAGTTGAACCACTGCTGCGGGTAGCGTCTCACCACGGCTTCGAGCGAGCGTACGTAGCTGCCCAGCACGGCGTCGCGGGTCATGGGCTGCCCGTCCGGGATGTCGAAGATGAACCGGTAGCGCCTGCCGCGTTCGCGCATGGCATAGTAGAATACCACCGGGACGCGGAATTTCCCGGCGACGGCGAACGGCCCCGCCGGGAACGGCGCTTCGCGCCCCATGAAGGGCGCCTTCGCCGTCGGGCTGCCTTCGACGAAGCGGTCGCCCTGGAAGCAGACGTACTCCTTGCGGTCGAGCACCTCCTTGATGCGGAGGATCGACTCGATGCCGCCCTCGTTCACCGCGATCACCTTGTAGCCCTCCTGTTTGCAGTGCTTGTCCATGACGTTTTTGATCTGCCGCAACTCGGCGTCGTACATCACCAGGTGCATCCTGCGGGCATAGTCCCCGAAGAACCCGGCCCCCGTGCCCCAGCATCCGACGTGTGCGCCGATGATCACCGCCCCGCGCCCGCCGTCGAGCACGCGCAGGAAAGCGTCGTAGTTTTCGAATTCGAATTTATATTTCCGCTCCATGCCGCTGCCGATGGCCACCCGGTCGATGATCGTCTGGCCGAGCGCATAGTAGTGGGCGTAGAGTTTCACCGCGGCCCGAAGCCGGCCGTATCCCAGGATGCGGCGGTTATAGAACCATACGGCCCGCGTGGCGCGGGGTGCGAAGGGTATGAAATAGACGACTACCAGCGAGAGGAAGGCATACGCGCCCCGTATCCCGGACACCCGCATCAGGAAGATGAAGAAGTTGTATCCGAAACCGCCGCCGCGCGAGCGTCCGCTCCACTGCTTGCCGTTATTTCCCATTCGTCCGGCTGATAATCAGGTCGTAGAAGTCCCGGAAGGTCTTCAGCTCCTTGAAATCGGGGCCCGTGAGCGTTACGCCGAAGTTCTTGTCGACGATCACCACGACGTCCACCAGGTCGAGGCTGTCCAGGTCGAGCGTCTCCAGCAGCGGGGCTTCGGGCGTAATGGTCGTCCGGTCGACTTCGAATTCATCGGCCAGTACAGTATCGATCTTTTCTATGAGTTCCTGTTCTGTCATTTTTAGGAAAGGGTTTATTTGTATTTCTTAACGATCAGGGTCGAGTTGGTGCCGCCGAAGCCGAACGAGTTCGAGAGGAAGCAGTCGAACTCCGTGTCCACCCTGCGGGCGGGGATGTTGAGCTTCGAGGTGGCCTCGTCGCCCTCGGTGAAGTTGATGTTCGGGGCGATGAACCCGTGCCGCATCATCAGCATCGAGTAGACCACTTCGCTGGCCCCGGCCATCCACATTTCGTGGCCGGTCATCGACTTGGTCGACGCCACGTAGGGGTTGCAACCGGCGAATACCCCGGCTATCGCCTCCGCCTCGTTGTAGTCGCCCAGCGGCGTCGAGGTGGCGTGCGCATTGACGTAGGGGATCTCTTCGGGCCGCATTCGGGCGTCCTCCAGACACCGCAGCAGCGAACGGCGCGGGCCGTCGACGTTCGGCACGGAGATATGCTCGCCGTTCGACGAGAACCCGTACCCGACCACTTCGCCCAGGATTTCCGCGCCCCGTGCGACGGCCGATTCATGGCTTTCGAGGATCACCGTCGCCGCACCCCCGCTCGGCACCAGGCCGTCGCGGTCTTTGTCGAATGGGCGCGATGCCGCCGCGGGATCCGATTCGCGGGTCGAGAATGCCCCCAGTCCGTCGAAGCTGCCCACCGAGTAGAGGTTCACCTCCTGTGCGCCGCCGCAGACCACGCGCTCCTGCAACCCCTGCCTGATCATCAGGTAGCCCATGCCGATGGCGTGCGACCCGCTGGCGCAGGCCGCCGAGAGCGTGAGGTTGATGCCCCGCAGGTTGAAGATCACCGAGAGGTTCATCGTCACGGTCGAGTTCATCGACTGGAAAATATTGCCCGAGCCGACCATCGCCGTGTTCCGCCTGGCGCGGATGATGTCGATCCCCTCGATCACCGGCGCCGCACTGCTGTCGTTGCCGTAGATGATCCCCACCTCGTTCGCCGCCAGGTAGGTCTCGTCCATCCCCGCGTTGCGCATCGCCTCGGCGGTGGCCATGTAGGCATATTCGCCCTGCTGGGGCAGGCACAGCCGTTTGCGGCGGTCGAGCACCCCTTTCAGGTTCGGTTGTTCCACGATCCCCGTCAGCGACGAGATGTATCCCAGCTCCCTGCGCGCCGGGTCGAGCCCGATGCCCGAGCGTCCCTCGCGGAGCGACTGCGTGACTTCTTCCGTATTTTTTCCGATGCAGGCCCAGATGCCCATTCCGGTGATAACTACTCTCTTCTCCATGGTCTCAGGTATATAATCCCCCGTTGATCGAAATGACCTCCCCCGTGATGTAGGAGGCTTGTTCCGAGATGAGGAACATCGCCAGGTCGGCGACTTCGGCCGGTTCGCAGAAGCGTCCGGCGGGTATCTGTTTCTTGAGCTCCGCCTCGTCGATGTCGGCGGTCATGTCCGTGCGCACGAACCCCGGGGCGATGGCGTTCACCGTCACCCCCTTCCTGGCCACCTCCTGCGCCAGCGCCTTCGTCGCGGCGATCACGCCGCCCTTGGCCGCGGCGTAGTTGGCCTGCCCGGGCAGGCCCTTGATGCCCGAGAGCGAGACGATGTTGACGATGCGCCCGAAACGGTTTACGAGCATCCCCTTGAGCAGCGGCCGCGTGACGTTGTAGAACCCGTCGAGGCTGGTGCCGATCACCGAGTGCCACTGCTGCGGTTCCATCCACATCATCAGCACGTCGTCGCGGATGCCCGCATTGTTCACCACGACCTCGATGCAGGCGCCTTCGTGCGCTTTCTGCCAGGCGGCGATGGCCGCCGCGCTCTCTTCGCCCGAGGCCACGTCGAATTGCAGCGCCTCGCCGTCGCCGCCCGCGGCGCGGATGCCCGACAGGGTCTTTTCGGCCTCGGCGGCGTTCGACTTGTAGTTGACGAGCACGTGGTAGCCGCACCCGCCCAGTTTGAGGCAGATTTCGCGGCCTATGCCCCGGCTGCCGCCGGTCACGAGTGCGTATTTATTCGTTTTTGCCATTTTCTGCGGTTATAGCTTCCTGCAACTCCTCTCCCAGCGAGCGGCGTACGACTTTGCGTGCGGCATCCGCCTGGGCGTTGAACCCCGTGAATTCACTGGCGCGGCCTTTCTGGAGCTTTGCGCGCCAAAGTTCCCGGCCGTCGGTGGTCAGAATCGAAACGGTCGTGAACATACGCGCACCCCACGAGATGCTGAACCCCGAGCCCTTCTTTTCGACGCGGATGCGGAGTACGAAATCTGCGTCGGCCTTGTCGTCCACCACCTGCCAGCGGTTCCATTCGGGCCCCTTCAGCGCCGCGATAAAAGGTTTCGCGTCGTCTTCGATATTGTTCCTCACGTCGATGAATTCGACATAAACCCGGTTGCCGTCGGCCGTCAACCGTCCCAGCGAAATGTCTTGGGCGGATGCGCAGAAAAGAGCGCACAATGCCGCCGTCAGGGTGGTCAGAAGGTTTTTCATAGGGAAGCGGGATGGGTTTTCAGGAGGTTTTCGATGGCGGCGATCTCCCTGTACTTGGGCCTGTCGTCGGCAAAGCGCGGCGCGATGGCCCGGATGTCGGCATACAGTTGCCGCGTAGTGTCGGAGAGCTCCCCGGCGCATTGCAGGTAATCCGTGGCCTGCGCCAGCGCCAGCATCTCGATCGCGACCACCTGGTACCCGTTCTCCACGACCTGCCGCGTGAGCATCGCCGCGTTGGTTCCCATGCTCACGATATCCTGGTTGTCGTTGTTGTTCGGGATCGAGTGGACGTACATCGGATTCGAGAGCGTCTGCGACTCGGCCGTGGTCGAGGTCGCCGTGAACTGCGCCGCCTGCAACCCGTAGTTGAGCCCCAGCTTGCCGAGATTCACGAACGGCGGCAGCGTCTCGTTGATGCGGTCGTGGAAAAGGTAGTTCAACTGCCGTTCGGCGAGCATCGTCATCTTCGTCACGGCGATCTTGAGCTTGTCCATCTCCAGCGACACGTAGTCGCCGTGGAAATTCCCGCCGTGGTAGATCGTTCCCGCCGCGGGGTCTACCACCGGGTTGTCGTCCACCGCGTTGAACTCCTCGACGAGGATCTTCTCGGCCTGGGAGATCGTTTCGAGCACCGGCCCCAGGATCTGGGGGATGCACCGCAGCGAGTAGTAAGGCTGCACCTTGTGCCTGAAGGTGGGCGCCGCGCCCGTGTCGCCGCTGTAAAGTTCCGCTTCGCGTTTGCGCAGCCGGCGGCTCGTGGCGCATATGGCGCGCATCTGCCGGGCGATCTCGATCTGCCCCGCGTGGAGTTTGTATTCGTTGAGCGCCCCGGCCATGAAGTCGTCGTACGATTCCACGATTTCGTTGAGCATCACCGACGCCTTCACCGCCCAACCCAGCAGGCGGCGCGCCTGGGCCAGATTCACCAGTCCGATGCCCGTCATCACGGCCGTGCCGTTCGTGAGCGCCAGCCCGTCGCGGATGCGGAGCCTGAGGGGCGCTATGCCGCATGCCGCCATCGCCTCGGTAGCCGGGACGGTTTCGCCCCGGAACGAGACCTCCGCCTCGCCGATCAGCGCCAGTGCGATGTGCGCCAGCTGCACCAGGTCGCCGCTTGCGCCTACACTGCCGTGGCGCGGCACGAGCGGGTATATTTCGTTGTTGAGGAAATCGGCCAGTATCCGCACCACGTCGGGGTGCACGCCCGACTTGGCGTTGAGGAACGTTTGCAGCCGCGCCAGCATCGCCGCCCGCACGCAGATGTCGGGCAGCGTTTCGCCCGCGCCGCAGCTGTGCGAACGGATGATGTTGTACTGGAGGCTGTTCAGGTCGGCGTCGCCGATCCGGTACTGTGCCATGGGGCCGAACCCTGTGTTGATGCCGTAGATGACCTTTCCCTGCTCGAATTCCTCCAGGAAACGGTAACACGCCTCCACTTCGCGCAGGGCTTCGTCGTCGATCTGTATTGCGGCCTTGTTGAAAATCCGGTCGTTTATGGTATTTAGGTTCGAACGTAGCATTTTTTGAGCCGGTTTATGGCTCCAAAATTACAAAAACTATCTCAATAAATATTTATAAGTTTGTTTTTTTGTTTATATCGTCGGGCGATGCGGTCTGGCGCCTAAGGCTGCGGGCGGCATCCGTGCCCCGGAAAAACAGCGGAGGGCACCATCGGGTGCCCTCCGCCGCCAAGGCATATCCTGCGTGTTATTTCACGCCGAACTTGTAGATGCAGACCTGCGTATAGGTCTCCCCGGGGCGCAGTACCGTCGAGGGGAAATTGTCGTGGTTGGGGCTGTCGGGGAACTTCTGCGTTTCGAGCGCCAGCGACTCGCGGTAGCGCTGCGGCTTGCCGTATTTGCCGATGCTCGTGCCGTCGAAGAAGTTGCCGCTGTAAACCTGCAGCCCGGGCTGGTCGCTCAGCACCTCGATGGTACGTCCCGAGGCGGGTTCCCAGACCGTGGCGGCCTGCTCGATGCCGCTTGGGGTCTTGCGGTCGATGACCCAGTTGTGGTCGTAGCCGCCGCCGTTGCGCAGCTGCTGGTTGTCGGCTCCGATGCGCTCGCCGATGGCGTGCGGCTCACGGAAGTCGAACGGCGTACCCTCCACCGGGGCGATCTGGCCCGTGGGGATCAGCACCGAGTCCACCGGGGTGGTGTGGCTGGCATTGATCGTCAACACGTTGTCGAGCACCGTGCCGTTGCCTTCGCCCTTGAGGTTGAAGAACGGGTGGTGCGAGAAGTTCGCGACGGTGGGCTTGTCGGTCGTGGCCTTGTAGTCCACGCGGAATTCGTTGTCGGGGGTGAGCGAGTAGGTCATCTCGATATCCAGATTGCCCGGGAACCCGTCCTGTCCGTCGGGATGGAGGTAATGCAGCACCAGTTTGTCGTCCGTGGCCGACACAACGTCCCATACCACCCGGTCGACGCCTTTCAGCCCGCCGTGCAGCGTCTGCCCGTTGTTGTTCAGGGGAAGGGTGTACTCTGCGCCGTCGAGCGTGAAGCGCCCCTTTGCGATGCGGTTGGCGTAGGGGCCTACCACGGCGCCGAGGAACCGTTCGCCCGTGTTGTCTATGTAGCGGCCGATGTTTTCGTAGCCCAGTACGATGTCCTCGTAGCGGCCTTCGCGGTCGGGCGTCCAGAGCGATACGACGCGGGCGCCGTAATTGGTGACCTGCATGGTGATGTCGCCTGCATGGAGCGTGTAGAGTGCGACTGGTTTGCCGTCGACGGTGGTCTGGAATGCCTCTTCGGGCAGCAGCGGGAGTTCCGTTTTCTGCACGCCGCACGCAGCCAGCAGCGACATGCCGAGTAGGATAAGCGATTTTTTCATCGGTTTCGGGTTTTTTAAGTTTTTTCAGCACGTAAAGATAAACGATTCTGGCGAAAAACGTGCGCTGCGGCCCGGTTTTTTGCCGGAGCCCGTACGGTTTCGGCACGCTTTCGGACATTTACGGCGTATATTGGAGGGATTTTGCTATTTTTGTCCGGGACATCAGCCCGCTCCATGAAACAGAAGCAGATATTTACGTTCCGCGACGCGGAGAAACAGGTCGCCCCCGCGGCCTTTTCGATCATGCTCAAACCGGCGGGCTCGGCCTGCAACCTCGACTGCCACTACTGCTACTACCTCGACAAGGCGGTGCAGTACGGCGGCCGCCAGGCCGTGATGGACGACCAGCTGCTGGAGCTCTGCATAAAACAGTACATCCGGGCCAATGAGGTCGACACCGTGCAGTTCTGCTGGCACGGCGGCGAGCCGTTGCTGCTGGGGCTGGATTTCTACCGCCGGGCGATGGAGCTGCAGCGCAGGTACGCCGACGGCAAACGGATCGAGAATACGTTGCAGACCAACGGTACGCTGGTCGACGAGGCGTGGTGCGACCTCTTCGCCGCCAACAATTTCCTGGTCGGCCTCTCGCTCGACGGGCCCGGGGATATCCACGACGCCTTCCGCCTGACCAGGGGCGGCAAACCGACCTTCGAGCGCGTGATGCGGACGGTCGGGATGTTCGGGCGCAGCGGCGTGGAATTCAATACGCTGAGCGTCGTGAACCGGCGCTGCGAGGGGCGCGGCGGGGAGATCTACCGCTTCTTCCGCGACGAGGTGCACAGCCGCTTCATGCAGTTCCTGCCCGCCGTCGAACACGTCGTCGACAAACCGGGACACCACCGTCCGCTGATCGTCCCGCCCGGACACGAAGGGGCGCGGCTGGCCGGCTGGTCGGTCTCGGCCGAAGGCTACGGGCATTTCCTGTGCGATGTTTTCGATGAGTGGGTCGTAAGCGACGTGGGGCGCTGTTTCGTGCAGTTGTTCGACGCCTCGCTGGCGCAGTGGTGCGGTGTGCAGCCGGGCGTCTGCTCGATGGGCGAGACGTGCGGCGACGCGCTGGTCGTCGAGCACAACGGCGACGTCTACTCCTGCGACCATTTCGTCTACCCCGAGTACAGGCTGGGCAATATCCGCGAAACGCCCCTTGCCGAGCTTTACCGCTCGCGGAAACGCCGCGAATTCGGGCTGGACAAACGCAATACGCTGCCCGCCGGGTGCCTGCGCTGCAACTACTATTTCGCCTGCCGGGGCGAATGTCCCAAGCACCGTTTCGCCCGCGGGGCCGACGGCAGCCCCAAAAATTCGCTCTGCGAGGGGCTGATGCACTATTTCCGCCACGTCGAACCCTACATGGAATACATGCGCGACCTGCTCGCGCGGCAACAATCCCCGGCCTGGGTCATGCCTTTCGCCCGCAGGCGCATGGGGCTGATGTAGCCGTCCGTTGCCGATCCGGCGGCCCGGCGCACACCGGTCCGGCCTTTCCCGCCCCGGTTTAACTTTCCCCTGCCTCCCTCTGATTCCCTGCCGGCGTTTTCTTCCGTTTTTTGCGGAATACCCACAGCAGCGGCAACCCCGCCGCGAGGGTCAGCCATGTCACTACGCCCAGCGCGTCGGTCACCCCCTCGACATAGGTTTGGGAAGCCGATACCGTTTCGTGCGCCGCATGGAAGGCCGTCCGGGCCGAGTAAACGGCTGTCAGGATGGCGATGCCGATGCTGCCTGCGAGCTGTTTGATGCTGTTCGAGATACCCGCCGCTGCGGCCATGTCGTGCTGCGTGAGGTTCCGCAGCGAAAAGAAGTTCAGCGGGGCGAACGTGAGCCCCATGCCCAGCCCGCGGATATAGAGCACGAAGAGGATATGCCGGTGGGAGGTGTGGAGCGAGAAACGGCTGGCCAGCCAGAAGCTCAGCGCCAGCAGCAGGATGCCCGCCGCCGTGAGCAGCAGGGGCTTGACGTAGCGCGTGAGGTAACCCGATACGGCCGACAGCACCCCTTGTATGAGCCCCACGGGCAGGAATACGCTCCCGGCCATCAGCGCCGTGTAGCCCAGCCCGCGCTGCATGTAGAGCGGCAGCAGGTAGGTGCCGCCCAGCATGCCGATCGAGAAGAGCGTCAGCACGGCCATCGAAACCCCGAAGTTGCGTTCCCCGAGCAGGCGCAGCTGCAGCAGCGGCGCCGGGCTGCGCAGCTCCGTGCGGACGAAGTAGGCGAGCGCGACGGCCGCCACGGCGAAGCAGCCGATCACCGTGGGCGACGCCCAGCCGTCGTGGTTGGTCGGCGAGTTGCCCCGCGCCAGCGCAAAGATCGCCAGCGGCATGAAGAGCGCGATGGCCACGAATCCCCGCCAGTCGAACGGGTGCCGCGCCGGGCTTTTCCATTCTTTCTGGATAAAGGCCGAGAGCAGGATGGCGAGCACTCCCACAGGGACGTTCACGTCGAAAATCCTGTGCCAGCTGTATGCATCGACCAGATAGCCGCCCAGCAGGGGACCGAACGAGATCGAGGCGGCCGCCGCCATTGCCCACAGGCCGAGCGCCAGGCCGCGCTCCTCGGGGCGGAATTCGCGGGTCACGATCGCCAGTCCCAGCGACTGTATGATACCGCTGCCGACGCCTTGCAGGGCGCGTGCCCAGATCAGGAACAGGTCGCCCGGGGCTTTGCCGCAGAGCCACGACCCGAGCGTGAAGAGTGCCAGCCCCAGGATATAGATGCGTTTGTTCCCGAAGCGGTCGGCGAACCATCCCGCCGAAGGGAGCATGACGGTCATGGTGATCATGTAGGCGGTGATGACCCATTCGGCCGTCGAGATGCCGATGCCGAAAGCCGACATGATGGCCGGCAGCCCGACGTTGACCACCGTCACGTCCAGCACGGCCATGAACGTCCCGAGCATGATCATGCCCAGGATCCACCATTTGTAGGCGGTGCTTTGCCGGATATGTTCGCCGAGGGTCGCCATCGGCGGGCAATACGTCAAAAAAAATGCCACTCTGCCGATGCCTGCCGCATGGGACACCCGTCCTTTTGCGTTTTTTCCTTTCCGGGCTTTCTCCGCCTTTCCCGGTGCTCCTCCCGCTCCCCGCCGTCCGTCCCGTTGCGGTAGCGACCCGAAAAAGGGGATGCCGCTGGAAAGCGGCATCCCCGTACGTGCAGGCCCTGTAAGCCGGGTTCTGTTCCCGGGGCGAACCCCGGGCCCCTGTCATTTATCTAGGGCGGCAGTCTCCTGCCGTCTCAAGCAACCTACCCCCCGGCATCGGGCGAGCAACCCTTAATTGCCGGTATACACGGTCTTGCAACCCGCGAGACGTACTGCCGGGCGGCATCGCTGCCCCCGCGGTGGGCTCTTACCCCGCCTTTTCACCCTTACCCGCCGGGATTACGAAAATCCCCTGCGGGCGGTCGTTCTCTGTTACGCTCCTATACCCTCACGGATATCAAGTCGTTAGCTTGCGCGGTGCTCTGTGTTGCCCGGACTTTCCTCTCCCGGCCTCGGCCGGCAGCGACAGGGCGGGCCTGCCCCGCAAAGGTAATAAAATTCGGCGGATTCCCGCTCCGGGGGCGCGATTTCCGGGCATAGGCCGGGAATATCCCGGCTTGCCGCCATGGTATCCGCGTCCATGCCGTGCCCGGGCTCCCGGCCTGTGCCGTGACGCATTCCCGCCGGGCGGCAGGGGGCTTCCCCGTGAAGGCGGCGTATCGCCGCCGTCCCGGCCTCCGCCTTCCCTGCCGCCGGACACGGCGTTGCCCGCGCCGGTTCCGCGGTTTCCCTCCGGCATACTCCGTTCGGGCGCACTGTATGCCCTGTACGGAATCTTTTTTGCAAATATTGGATAAAGTTGTATTTTTGCTTTGTCCCTCCGCCGTTCTTCGGGGCGGCGGGCCCGAAGAATATACCGGCCGATGGCAGATAACGCGCATACGATCGACATACACGACAACCGCACGGTTGTCGGATTGCTCCGTGCGGGGGATGAAAAATGTTTCGATGCGCTTTTCCGCCGCTATTACAAACCGCTCTGCACCTACGCCACGCGCTTCGTGCCGCCGGTACGCGCCGAGGAACTCGTCCAGGACACCCTGATGTGGGTGTGGGAAAACCGCACCTCGCTGATCCCCGAGATGCCGCTCAAATCGCTGCTGTTCACCATCGTAAAGAACAAGTCGCTAAACAGCGCCTCGCGCGACACGCTCAAGAACCGCATCATCCGCCAGCTGGCCGAACGCTACGAAGAGACGTTCGACGACCCCGATTTCTACCTCGAGGGCGAACTGGTGCAGCGGCTGACCGAAGCTCTGCGCAAAATGCCTCCTGAATTCCGGCAGACCTTCCGTATGCACCGCCTGGAAGGTATGACCCACAAAGAAATAGCCGTCCGCCTCAACGTCTCCCCGCAGACGGTCAATTACCGTATCGGGCAGACGGTTCGCCTGCTGCGCGAAGAGCTCAGCGATTACTGGCCGCTGCTCGTGCTGTTGCTGTGGCCTGACCTCTCCTGATAAGGAAATCTGAATTTTTTTTCGCCGTTCCATTAGCATCCTTTGCTGACGGATTGTATTACTTTATAGACAAGCAAACAGCATGGCAAATTTCGAAATCGACGAAGAGGTATTGGTCGCCTTCCTGAAGGGCGAGCTGGACGCGGCGCAGGCGGAGGCCGTAGAGGCGTGGTACGACCGCTCGGCCGCAAACCGCAGGATGCTCGGCCAGGTTTATTATATATTGTATGTCAGCGACCGTATCAACGATGCGGCCGGTATCGACGTCGAACGTTCGCTCCGGCAGTTCAAGCGCCGCATGCACGCCGGACGCCGTATCTCCCTGCGCCGGAGCGCGGTGCGTATTGCCGCTGCGGCCGTGGTCGCCGCGGTGCTCCTGGCCGGCGGGCTCACGACCGTGTTGCTTTCCAAGCGCCTGGCGCAGCCCGTGACCGTCGTCACCCAGCTGGGCGAGCGGTCGCAGGTGGTGTTGCCCGACGGGACGAAGGTGTGGCTCAACTCATCGAGCAGCGTGGAGTACGTTGCCCCTTTCTTTTCGCGCCAGCGCCGCGTGAAGATGGAGGGTGAAGCCTATTTCGAGGTCGAGCACGACCGCCGGGCGCCGTTCGTCGTGTCGACCAACGGCCTGGACATCGAAGTCCTCGGCACACGTTTCAACATCCGCAACGACGACAACGAGCACCGTGTCACCACCGTCCTGCTCGAAGGCGCCGTCAAGGCCTATGCTTCGGGACGCGAGCAGGCCTCGGTGCGCCTGCACCCTGCGCAGCAGCTGGTTTTCGACACCCGGACGCACGCCATGCGCCTGACCGACTGCCCCTCGGCCGAACGCTCGATCAACTGGATCGACGGCCGCTTCTGCTTCGAGCACGATACCTTCGGGGAGATCGTCGCCGAGCTCAAGCGCTACTACAACGTCGACATCCGCTTCATGGACAACCGGCTCCGCGACATGCGCTTCTCGGGCAATTTCCGCGTCGAGGACGGCATCTACCACATCATGTCCGTATTGCAGCTGACCTATAAATTCAATTACAGGATCGTCGGCAACGACATCGAACTCTACGCAAACCCTGAACGATAACCGAATACGAACTTAAAATCTTTCGATCCGCCTATGGAAAATTAATGTCCTTTCCCCCGGATGCCGCACTCTGTGGCGGCCTGTTTCGACACCTAACCATTACAACTAACCTAAAATCTGATCCATGAAAAAAACTAACCTTGCGACAGGCAGGGGAGGGCATGTTGTCACGGCATGTTTCCGTTGTCTGTTCGTTATCCCGATGCTGCTCCTGGGATGCTTCGGCGCCACCTCTGCCGCGGCACAGACGCAGCAAGCCCTCTCGCGTGTGAGCCTCGATGCCCGGGACGCGACGGTCATCACGGTTTTCCAGGCTATCCAGCAGCAGACGGGCTGTTCGTTCGTCTACAATACGTCGGACATCGACACCGACCGCAAAGTGAGCCTCTCGGCGCACGACGAACCGCTGCAGGCCGTGTTGGACAAGCTCTTCGCGGGTTCCGACATCGCTTATACCCTTCGGGACAAGCACATCGTACTCTCGAAGAAAGCTAAAAATTCCCCCCCCCACAGCGCTCAGGGCGGCGTTACCGGAGTCATAAAGGACGATAAGGGCATGCCCCTGGTCGGCGCCACCGTGCTTATCAAAGGTACGACAACCGGTGCTGCCGCCGACATCGACGGCAATTTCTCGCTTCCGCAGGCCAAACCGGGGGACACGCTCGAAATTTCGCTCATCGGCTATACCAAACAGGAGCTTCCCGTCTCGGGATCCGCCCCGTTGTCGGTGGTCATGCACGAGGACAACGAAGTGCTCGACGCCGTGGTGGTTACCGCCCTCGGCATCAAAAGGTCGGAGAAAGCGCTGACCTACAACGTGCAGGAGGTCGCGGGCGACATCGTCAACACGGTCAAGGACGCCAACTTCATGAACTCGCTTTCGGGCAAGGTCGCCGGCCTTCAGATCAACGCCAGCGCCTCGGGCGTGGGCGGTTCCACGCGCGTGGTGATGCGCGGCGTGAAGTCCATCAGCGGCAACAACAACGCCCTCTATGTGATCGACGGTATCCCGATGCCCGACCTGCGTTCGTCGCAGACCGAGGGTACCTACGAAACGCCCGACGGCGGCGATTTCGAGGGTATCTCGAACCTCAACCCCGAGGACATCGAATCCATGACGGTGCTTTCGGGCGCCACGGCGGCCGCGCTCTACGGTTCGCAGGGTGCCAACGGCGTGATCGTCATTACGACCAAAAAGGGCGAGGAGGGGCGCGTGCGCGTGAACTACGCCAACAATACCACCTTCTCGTCGCCGTTCGTCATGCCGCAGTTCCAGAACACCTACGGCACCGACGCTACGGCCCCTTCCATGAGCTGGGGTACGAAGCTCTCGACCCCGACCTCGTACGACCCCTCGGATTTCTTCCAGACCGGCTTCGAGGAGACCAATGCGATCTCGGTCTCGGGCGGTACGCGCGTGAACCAGACCTATTTCTCGGCCGCTTCGCTCAATTCGCGCGGCGTCATTCCCAACAACGTCTATAACCGGTACAATTTCACCGTCCGCAATACCACGCAGCTCATCAAGGACAAGCTGACGCTCGACCTGGGCGCTTCCTACATGCGCCAGTACAAGCGTAACCCGCTCGTGCAGGGCCTCTACCACAACCCGCTGATTCCCATTTACCTCTTCCCGCGCGGCGACGACATCTCCAAGTACGAGGTTTACGAGCGTTACGACGCCACGGCGGGCTATATGAAGCAGTTCTGGCCCCTGGAGTTCATCACCGGCGTCGAGAACCCCTGGTGGATCACCAACCGCGAGCTGTTCGAGAACACGGCGCACCGCTATACGTTCAACGCCACGCTCAAGTGGGACATTGCCGACTGGATCACCCTCACGGGGCGTGTGCGCACCGATAACACGGTGATGAACTATACGCGCAAGATCTATGCCTCGTCCGACAAGCTGTTCGCTTCCGAGTACGGTAACTACCAGAACAACAAGATCCACCACAACAACCTCTACGCCGACGCCCTGCTGTCGATCAACAAGAGTTTCTTCGACGACAAGTTCTCCCTGTCGTTCAACCTGGGTGCGAGCATTCTCGACGACAAGAACGACGGCGAAGGCTTCGAGGGCCACCTGGCCACCATCGCCAACAAGTTCTCGGTCTACAACGTGGATATGAGCCACTCGCAGACCAAACCCTACGCCGACCGCTACCACGACCAGACTCAGGCCATCTACGCCACCGCCCAGCTGGGATATAACGGCATGGTCTACCTCGACGTGACGGCGCGCAACGAGTGGGCTTCGCAGCTGGCCTTCACGCCCCATATGAACATTTTCTACCCGTCGGTGGGTCTTTCGGCCGTCATCTCGTCGATGGCCGACCTTTCCAAAGCCGGCATTTCGTTCCTCAAGGTGCGCGGCTCGTATGCCGAGGTGGGCAACGCCCCGCAGCGGTTCATCACCGGTGTGAACACCCCCTTGCTGACCGGCGGTATCGTTTCGTCGGACTCCTATGCCCCGGCTGTCAACCTCACGCCCGAGCGCACCAAGTCGTTCGAGGCGGGTCTGAACGCCAAGTTCCTCGGCAACAGGATATGGATGGACTTCACCTATTACAACACCAACACCTATAACCAGCTCTTCAGCTACGATGCACCTCCCAGCACCGGTTACAAACGTGCCTATGTCAATGCCGGCAAGGTCAACAACTGGGGTATCGAAGCGGTCGTGGGTTACAAGAACAAGTGGCGCGACTTCTCGTGGTCGACCAACGTCAACTTCTCGATGAACCGCAACAAGATCAAGGAACTCGTCCCCGAGGGGACGCGCGACGTGGCCGGCAACCTGATCACCATCGACGAGGTGAACATGGACTACGGCGGCTACCGCATGAAGATCAAGGAGGGCGGTTCGATCGGCGACTTCTACGTGACGGGGCTCAAGACCGACGACCAGGGGCGCATCTATGTCGACCCGAATACCAATACCGTCACCACCGATCCCAATACGTGGCTTTACGGCGGCAATACCGAAGCCCGCTTCCGCCTGGGGTGGAACAACCGGTTCTCCTACAAGGGCGTGAACCTCGGCGTGCTGTTCGATGCCCGCATCGGCGGCCAGGGCGTTTCGGCGACGCAGGCCCTGATGGATCGTTGGGGTGCCTCGCAGGATTCGGCCGACGCCCGTGAAAACGGCGGTGTCTGGATCTCCGAGGATCAGAAAATCCCCGATGCCAGGGTCTTCTATGCCAACAACGGCAACGGGCTTTCGATGCTTTCACACTACGTTTACAGCATGACCAACGTCCGCCTGCGTGAACTTACGCTGGGCTACGACCTGCCTTCCAGGTGGTTCAACGACAAGATCGGCATGACCGTGTCGCTCGTGGGCCGCAACCTGTGGATGATCTACAACAAGGCGCCGTTCGATCCCGAGATCACCGCTTCCACGGGTACCTATTACCAGGGGCTCGACTATTTCATGCAGCCCAGCTCCCGGACTATCGGCTTCAGCGTAAGACTCCAATTCTAAAACTTCAGACCAATGAAACGATTCAATCATACAATAGGATTTTTCGCCGCCGCGGCGCTTGCCGCCTGTACCGGTGACTTCGAATCCTTCAACACCAATCCCGATGCGGTGCAGTCGGTCGACAAGAAGACCTACATCACCACCATGCAAATGGATGCCGTGATTCCGTGCAGCGACGTGGGGGCCAACGAGTTCCAGCGTGCCTGCAACCTGATGGGCGACGCCTTCGGCGGCTATCTCTCCCCGATCCAGGCCTTCAACGGCGGCAGCTATACCTGTACCTACGACCTCGACGGTACGGATTACAACAACTATCCCTTCTCGGTGGCTTTTACCAATGTGATGCCTGCATGGCTCAACCTCAAGTACGCCTACCAGAACGGGCAGGTTACCGACGACGTCTTTGCCGTTGCCGAGGTCATCAAGGTGATGGCCCTCCAGCGTACCACCGACATCTACGGCCCGATCCCCGTTTCGAATTTCGGCCAGACCGAAAACCCCTACGAATCGCAGGAGACCGTCTACAAAAACCTTCTCACGGATCTGAATGCCGCCATCGTGGTGCTGAAGGAGTACGCGGCCAATGCGGGCGACGCCAGACCGTTGCAGAAGGTCGACGCCGTTTACCAGGGCGACTATGCGAAATGGCTCAAGCTGGCCAACTCGGTCAAGCTCCGCATGGCCATGCGCATCCGTTTTGTCGAACCCGGGCTTGCCCGGATCTATGCCGAGGAAGCCGTCAGGGACGGGGTGATGACCGCTTCGGACGACGGTGCGTGGCTCAAGAGTTCCGGTTCGGTACAGGTATACAATCCGCTCGAAGAGGTGTGGAACGCCTATAACGATACCCGCATGGGTGCGACCATCGACGCTTATATGAACGGTTACGCCGATCCGCGCCTACCGGCCTATTTCAAAACCTGCGAGGACAGCAAGTACCACGGCGTCCGCAGCGGCCTCAGCACGATGCTCAAGGCCGACTACACCGGACTTTCGGTGCCCAACGTCGCCAAGGATACGCCCGTGGTGTGGTTCCTCGCTTCCGAGGCCGCTTTCCTGCGGGCCGAGGGTGCCATGCTCGGCTGGGAGATGGGCGGTGACGACGAATCGTTCTACAAGGCGGGTATCGAGCTGTCGTTCCTCGAACACGGACTCACGGCCGCTGCCGCTGCCGCCTATGCCCAGAGCACGGCCGAGCCCCAGGCGTTCGAAGACGCTTCGGCCGCCTCGACGAAATACAACGCCTCGAAACCTTCGTCCGTCACCCCGAAGTGGAATGCCGGCGCCGGGGACGAGGAGAAACTCGAACGGATCATCACGCAAAAGTGGATCGCCATGTTCCCCAACGGGCAGGAAGCCTGGTCGGAATTCCGCCGCACGGGCTACCCCAAGGTGATCCCGATCGTCAACAACCTCAGCGGCGGCAAGGTCGATACCAACGTCCAGGTGCGCCGTATGACCTTCCCGCGTTCGGAGTACTCGAACAATGCCGCCGGCGTGGCGGCTGCCACCGCACTGCTCGGCGGAGCCGATACCGGCGGTACGAAACTCTGGTGGGATAAGAAATAATGAACCTAAAAACAACACGGAAGATGAAAAATTTCTTGAAATACGTCGCGGCCCTTGCGATCGTGGGTGCCTTTTTCGTCGCTTGTTCGGATTGGACGGATCCCGAGCGTGAAATTACGCAGCATCCCGACCAGCAGTCGCCCATCCTGCGCGATAATGCCTACTACCAGGCCCTGCGCGAATACAAAAAGACCAAGCACAAGATCGCTTTCGGCTGGTACGGTTCGTGGACGGCCGTGGGCGCATCCTACCAGACCCGCCTGCAGAGCGCTCCCGACTCGATGGATATCATCTCCATCTGGAGCCAATGGCATTCGCTGACCCCCGAGCAGATCGCCGACAAGGAGTTCGTGCAGAAGATCAAGGGCACGAAGGTGACCTTCACGATCTTCTCGGACAAGATGCCCGAGCCGTTCCTCACCGAGATCGGCGGCGGCGAATACACCGACGAGGCCATCGAAGCCTATGCCAAGGCTTATTGCAAGGACTCGATGGACAAGTACAGCTACGACGGCATCGACATTGACTACGAACCCGGCTACGGCGCTTCGGGGCCGTTCGTGGGGCATGACAACGAGTTGTTCAGGAAGCTGATCCTCGCCATGAGCAAATACGTCGGCCCCAAGTCGGGGACGGGACGCCTGCTTATGATCGACGGCGTGCCCTATGCCGTCCATGCCGATGTGGCCGACTGTTTCGACTACGGCATCGTGCAGGCTTATAAATCCTACGGCTATACTGATTTGCAGAGTCGCTTCGACGAAGCCGATAAGAAAGGCTGGAAGCCCGAGCAGTATATCTTCGCCGAGAACTTCGAGTCCCTCTGGAAAAACGGCGGCGTGTCGCATGAGTGCCGCGACGGCCAGTGGGTCAACTCGCTGCTGGGCATGGCGCGCTTCAACCCCACGCAGGGTTTCGGCGCCGGTTTCGGTGCCTACCACATGGAGTACGAGTACGGGAATTCGGCCATGCCTTACAAGTATATGCGCGAGGCGATCCAGGATGTGAACCCCGCCGGCGGCGACCTGATCGTCGGCCTGACCTCGACCGCCCTGTCCAAATACCTGTTCCTGGTCGGGGACGACGGTACTATCACGGGCGAGGTGGACGAAAAAATCCGGGTCGAGCTGGCGCGTCCCGCCCCTGCCGACGTTTCGTTCCCGCTGGCGCTGGACAACTCGCTGGTCGAGTCCTACAACGAAGAGCACGGAACCTCCTACGAGGCGATCGACCCTGCACGGGTGTCGCTCGGCACGCTCAGCGTGGCGGCCGGGGACTTCATGTCCGATGAGGCGTCCGTTACCGTAAGCTCCGCCAATATCGAGAAGGGATACTACCTGCTCCCCATCGTCGTTGAGCTTCCGCAGGGCGATGTCTACACCTCAAAGGAGAAACTGGTGCGTTACGTGCTGGTGACTGTGGCGGCGATGGAGATCGACGTCGATGCCACGGCGCTCACGGGCGTGAAGATCGAACCTGCTTCCGGCTGGACGATCGTCTGCTACCAGGGCACCGCTTCGAGCGGCGCCAACGGCGTCTGGAACCTCGTTTCCGATACGCAGAAAGCCCGCATGTTCGACGGCAAACTCGACTCCAACTGCTGGTGTGCCGCGAGTGCGTCCTATTCGTGGGGGAACGGCGGCAATTTCATCATCACGCTGGACAAGGCCTACGACATCAACGGCTTCCGCTGGCATATCTACTACGAGGACTCCAACCCCGAATGTACTGATTTCCAGTACAGCGAGGACGGCACCAACTGGTTCAGCCTGACCAACGAAATTTCGTTCGTCCCCAAACTCACGGACGAAGGCTGGAAGATATTCCGGTTCAAGAAGACCGTGAAGGCCCGCTACATCCGGGTATACGTCGGCCGGGTGACCGGGTATACCAGCATGAACGAGGCCGAGATTTTCGCCCCTGCAAACTAAACCTAAAACAAGAGAACTATGAAACTGAAATATTTGGTCGCTCCGCTGTTGTTCGCCGCCGCTGCGGCGACGGGCTGTCAGGAGTCCGCGGAGACCTATCCTGCGATCTACATGACCGATGCGCAGAACAATCCCGACAAATCAATGACCATCGACGAACCCCCTGCCGAGACCTCGATCACCGTATCCTCCTCGGTGGTTATGGAGCACGACGTGCGGATCCAGTTGGAAGTGCGGCCCGAACTGCTGGCTGCCTATAACGACAAGTACGGCAAAAACTACCAGATTCCGCCCGAGGAAAGCTACGCCCTGAGTTCGACCGAAACGACCATCCTGGCCGGCTACAACACCTCTTCGGCGATCGACTTCACGGTGTCGTCCGTCTCGGAGTTCGCCGAGGGCGTGACCTATTGCGTCCCCGTGGGCATCAAGACCGTATCCGGCGGAATAAGCGTGCTCGAACCGAGCCGCACGCTCTTCATCGTGCTGAAGACCCCGGTGATCAGCAAGGCGATCTACCTGGGATCGAGCAACATCTACAAGGTGACTTCGTTCCAGGAGAATTCCGACCTGGCAGCCCTTCCGCAGCTCACGCTCGAAGCCCGCGTATACATGCTCGGCTTCCAGACCCGCGATCCTTATATCAGTTCCATCATGGGTATCGAGGGCATCTGCGGCGTACGTTTCGGCGACGTGAAGGTCGATCCCGACTGCATCCAGATCTGTCACGACTCCTACCAGCCCGCAGCTACCGACAAGCCGTTCGACAAGGAGAAGTGGTACCACGTCGCCGCAGTCTGGACGGGCTCTTCGTGGGACATCTATATCAACGGGCAGTATGCCACGGGCGTGGAAACGCAGGGCGAGACCATCGACCTGACGAGCGACAATTCGGGCGGTTTCTACCTGGGAGCCTCCTATAGCGGCGGCCGTACGCTGAACGGCTATGTCGCCGAGTGCCGCGTATGGACACGCGCCCTCTCGCAATCCGAGATCGCCAACAACATGAACTATGTCGACCCCACGTCCGACGGGCTGCTCGCTTACTGGCGCATGAACGCCTGGGAGCCCAACGACAGCGGTTCCGGCAATATCGTGCGCGACCTCACGGGCCATGGTTACGATGCCGTCGGCGGCAGCTCCAACCCGACGATGATGGACACCAAGTGGAATTAGTCCGCTTATAGACCGACAGGGGCCGTGCGACCCCGGCATAAGCCGGGTTGCACGGCCTTTTTTCATACTCCTGCTTCGGGCTGTCCCTGCTTCGGGCTGCAAACCCGCCCCGGATGGCGGCCTGTCGTGGCCTGTCGGCAGTCTGTCGGCGGTTTCGGTTTCCGGCTGTCCCCGTTCCCCGACGGTTTTCGGCTGCGGTTTGCCTTTGGCTGGCTGTTCTCCGGCGGCGCCCTTCCGGCTGCGGCCACGGCTCGCTCCGCCCTCCTCCGGCTTTGCCGGTTCATCCCGATTTGTTGTTGTACCCGACCTAAAGACCTTATGAAAAAAATCACGCTTATCTCTTTTTGCCTTGCCGCTTTCGCCTTTGCTTCGTGCGCCGGCGGCGGGTGCCCGGCCACGGGCATCATCCCGGCCCCGCAGCAGGTGACGTGGGGCGAAGGTGCCTTCCGTATGCCTGCCAAGCTGCTCTACACGACCGACCTCGACGGGCAGGACAAGGCCGACCTCGCGGCGTGGATGCAGCGTGCCGCGGACGGATTCTTCCCCGCCTCCTTTGCCGAGGCCTCCGACGGCGACATGCCCGCACTCGAACTGCTTCGTACGGGCGACGGCGCCCCCGAAAGCTACCGTCTCGACGTCTCCCGCACAAAGATCACGCTCACGGCCCCCGATGCCGCAGGGTTGTTCTACGGACTCCAGTCGCTCGCACAACTGGCCGGGCACCACGGCCGCCGCATTCCGGCCGTCACGATCGTGGACGCCCCGCGCTTCGGTTACCGGGGCTTCATGCTCGACGTCTCGCGCCATTTCCGCGACAAGGAGTTCGTCGAACGTCAGCTCGACCTCATGGCGCGCTACAAGCTCAACCGCTTCCACTGGCACCTGACCGACGGAGCCGGATGGCGCATCGAAATCAAAAAATACCCCGCCCTGACCGACATCGCCGCCTGGCGTCCCTATCCCGACTGGGAGGGATGGAACTTCGGCGGCAAACGCTACTGCCACCGCGACGACCCGGCGGCCGCCGGGGGCTATTACACGCAGGACGACATCCGCGAAGTGGTCGAATACGCCCGTGCCCTGCATATCGAGGTGATTCCCGAGATCGAGATGCCGGGGCACAGCGAGGAGGTGCTGGCCGTTTACCCCGAACTCTCGTGCAGCGGCAAACCCTACACGGACTCCGATTTCTGCATCGGCAACGAGCAGACGTTCGAATTCCTTGAGAGCGTGCTCTCCGAAGTGATCGGGCTCTTCCCTTCGGAATATATCCATATCGGCGGCGACGAGGCTTCGAAACAGGGGTGGCGCACCTGCCCCGAATGTGCCGCCCGGATGCGTCGGGAGGGACTGCAGGACGTCGATGAACTGCAAAGCTACCTGGTGCACCGCATCGGGACGTTCCTCGCCGCCAAGGGCCGCCGCCTGCTGGGCTGGGACGAGATTCTCCAGGGCGGGCTCGCGCCCGGCGCCACGGTCATGTCGTGGCGCGGCACCGAGGGCGGGATCGCCGCGGCCAGGGCCGGACACCGCGCCGTGATGGCTCCCTCGAACTACTGCTACCTCGATTTCTGCCAGGACGACCCCACCCGCGAGCCGGTCGCCGCCGCGGCGTTCCTCACCCTCGCGCAAGCCTACTCCTACGACCCTGCGCCCGATTCGCTGGGTGCGGATGTCGTGCCGATGATCCTCGGCGTGCAGGGCAACCTGTGGTGCGAGCACGTGCCCACAGCCGAACATGCCGAACACATGATCTGGCCGCGCCTGCTGGCGATTGCCGAAGTGGGGTGGAGCGCCCCCGAACGGAAGGACTACGACGACTTCCACGCCCGCGTGCTCGACGCCGTGGCGTGGATGCAGCAGCGCGGATACCACCCCTTCGACCAGAAAAATGCCGTCGGCCCCCGCCCCGAATCGCTCGATACCCTGCATTGCCTTTCGACCGGCAGGCAGGTGGTTTACCGTACGCCTTACAGCCCGAAATACCCGGCTGCGGGCGACGCTTCGCTGACCGACGGGCTGTGCGGCGGGTGGAACTACGGCGACCGCCGCTGGCAGGGGTGGCTCGATACGGATGTCGAACTGGTCGTCGACCTCGGGGAACGCCAGCCTGTGAAACGTATCGCGGCCTGTTTCATGCAGGGTTTCTATGCCGACATCTGGATGCCCCGTGCGGTCGAAATCTCGGTTTCGGATGATGACAGGCACTATACGCCCCTTGCGGTGGTCGAAAACGACATCCCGTTCGAATACAAGCAGGATTGCTACCGCGAGTTCGGCTGGTCGGGTCAAACCGCGGCGCGTTACGTGCGGCTGAAAGCCCTGCACAACGGCCATCCCGGCGGCTGGATTTTCACCGACGAGATTATCGTGGAGTAACCCCGCCGGGGCGGATTCCCGGGATGCTTTCTCGCGATGTGCCTGCCGCTACAATGGGAAAGGGGGGGCGCCAAGTCTTTCCGGCCTCCCGGGAACCGCGTGTCCTGAAATGCCCCGGATGGCAGCAGTGCAAATAAAAAAGGGCTGTCAACGATATGCCTGACAGCCCTTTTCCATGCCGGGTCGGTTCTTTGCTATTGATCCCGCCGTCCGTTTCCCGGTTATGTTTCCCGATTGTGTTTTCCTTGTTCGTTTATCCTTGCGCCCGTCCGTGTACCCTTGCGTTCTTGTCCCGGTTTATCTTTGCGCTCGTCCGCGTATCCTTCCGTCTTTGTTCCGGCTTATTCTTGCGCTCATCCTTGTTCCTTTGCGTCCTTGTCCTCCTTTTATCTCTGCAATCCGGCCGTCGCTGCGCGCACGCAACCCCTCCGGTTACTTCTCGCGGAAAATGTTGAGGTGCGCCAGCAGCGGGTTGCGGCGGTCGAGCAGCAGGAACTCCGCCAGCAGCAGCACGAGCGCTGCGATGAGCAGGTATTGGTACTGCTCGTTGAACTCTTCGAAACGCATCATCGACAACTCGGTCTGTTCCATTTCGTTGATGCTCTTTACGATCTCGTCGAGGCCGATCGACTGCTTGGTCGAACGCACGTAGGCGCCGCCCGTGATCCCGGCCACCTCGGAGAGCATCTTCTCGTCGAGCTTCGAGACGACCATGTCGCCCTTCTCGTCCTTGATGAACTCCCCGCCGATCTGGATCGGGGCGCCTTCGGGCGTGCCGATGCCGATGGTGTAGATGCGTATGCCCATCTCCGCGGCGCGTTTGGCCACCGCCAGGGCGTCGTCCTCGTGGTTCTCGCCGTCGGTCACCAGGATGATGACCCGGCTGTGTGTCTCTTCCGTTTCGCCCGAAAACGACAGCAGCGCCTGTGACAGCGCCTTGCCGATGGCCGTGCCCTGTACCGACACCAGCGACGGGTCGATGCGCTTGGCGAAGGCCTTCGCCATACGGTAGTCCGACGTGATGGGCAGCTGTACCTTCGGTTCTCCCGCGAAGACGATCAGCCCCACGCGGTCTTGCCTGAGCCCGTCGAAAAGTTTGTTGATGGCATATTTGGTGCGCTCGAGCCGGTTGGGTTCGAAATCCTCGGCCAGCATCGAGTTCGAGACGTCGACCACGAGCATCATCTCCACGCCCTGCGCCTTCTCCTCGCGGAGCTTCGACCCGAACTGCGGGCGTGCCACAGCCAGTATGAGCAGGACGGCGGCCGTGCAGAAAAGGATGAACTTGAGCGCGGTGCGCCCGGTCGAGACCTCGGGCATCAGCTCCTCCAGCACCCCGGGGTTCCCGAAGCGTGCGAGCCTTTTGCGGCGGCGTGCCGCCGCTGCCCAGAAGATCAGTACCAGTGCCGGTATTGCCAGCAGCAGCCAGAGATATTGCGGATTTGCGAATCTGAACATAACGAATGCCTGCCCGGCGTATTGTTTCCCGTTTGCTGTCCCTGTCCGACCCGCCGGGTTTGCATTAGGGCACCTGGGGTGCCTGTCGGACAGCGACATTCCCTCCGCAATTTTCCTTCCGGCAAAGGGAGGGCTTTGCCGGCGTCCGGGGCGTGGTGCCCGTCAGGGTATCCGTTTGAGCACCAGGTTTGCGAACAGGAACTCCGCGAACAGCAGCAGCAGCCCCGCCAGCGCCCACAGGAGGTATTGTTCGTGGTAGGTGACGTGTTCCGTAACCTCCACCTTGCTCTTTTCCAGTTGGTTGATCTGGTCGTAAATGGCTTTCAGCTTGGCTTTGTCCGTGGCGCGGAAATACTCCCCGCCCGTCATCTCGGCGATCGACCGCAGGGTCTTTTCGTCGATCTCGACCTTGGCCATCACCGTGCCGCCCGTGGGCGTGCCGTAGATGTCCACGGCGGGGTAGGGCGCCATGCCCTCGGTGCCGACGCCGATCGTGTAGACGCGGATGCCCTGCGCCTTGGCGATCTCGGCCGCCGTCAGCGGGGCGATCTCGCCGTGGTTGTTCACGCCGTCGGTCAGCAGGATGATTACCTTCGACTTGGCCTCGCTCTCGCGCAGGCGGTTGATCGCCGTCGCCAGGCCGTTGCCGATCGCCGTGCCGTCCTCGATCAGGCCGCTGCGGATGCGCGACAGCAGGGTCTGCAACGTCCCCTGGTCGGTGGTCAGGGGGCTCTGCGTGAAGGCCTCGCCTGCGAATGCCACCAGTCCGATCCGGTCGCCGTAGCGGTCGGCGATGAACGATCCGGCCACCTCCTTGGCCGCCGTGATGCGGTCGGGCCGGAAGTCGCGTGCCAGCATCGAGCCCGAGACGTCGATCGCCAGCATGATGTCGATGCCCTCGGTGTTCGTGTGCGAAAGCCGCTCCACGTCCTGCGGGCGCGCCAGTGCCACGACCAGCAGCGCGAATGCCGCCGCACGCAGCACGAACGGCAGGTGCCGCAGGTAATAACGTATGGTCTTCGGGGCGCGCACGACACCGTCGACCGACGAGATCTGTATCGCCGCCCCGCCCTGCAACGTCCGCCAGACGTAGTAGCCGGCCATCGGTACGAGTGCCGTCAGCAGCCACAGATAGTATGGTGATGCGAAATGCATAGTCCTTGTGTTTTACCAGTTTTTCGTTCCCCGGACGACGACGCCCTGTTTCTCCTTCAGCTTGTCCTGCGTGCGGTCTTCCTGGGCCTGGATGGCATCGAGCATCTGTTCCTGTTCCTGCGGGGAGATACCCGCCGGAACGGGCTGCTGCTGCCCCTCCTGGTCGCCTTCGCCCTCCTTGTCCGGCTGCGAAGGATCCTGCTGCCGGTCGCCCTGCTGCTCCTGGTCATCGCCCTTTTGGCCCTTGTCGTCCTGCTGCTGGTCGCCGTCCTGTTTGTCCTGTCCGTTGCCCTGTTGCTGCTGATCCTGGTTCTGGTCTTTGTCCTGGTTCTTGTCGTCGTCGCCGCCACCGCCGCCGTCCTCGTTGTCGTCTATCAGGCGCTTGGTGTAGGCGTAGTTGTACTTGGCCTGCTGGTCGGCAGGGTTCAGCCGCAGCGACTGTTTGTAGCTTTCGAGCGCCTCCTTGTATTTCTGCTGCTTGAACTGGGCGTTGCCCAGGTTGTAGAACGCTTCGGCGCGCTCCTCGTCCGTACGCAGCGAGTCGGCCGCGGCCCTGCGCATCGTCTGCTCGGCCTTGTCGAACCGCTCGGCCTTGTAGAGGGCGTTGCCGAGGTTGTAAGTCGCCTCGAACGACTCCGGTGCGGCCTCCAGCGCCCGCTCGTAACGTTCGATGCTCTTCTCGTAGTTGCCCTTGTTGTATTGCCGGTTGCCGCGCCGCACCTCGCTGCGTTCGGGCATGTTCTGCGCCGAAGCCCCGAGTGCGGCCAGGAGGAACACCGCTGTGTATATGAGTTTATACATCTGTCACGCATTTTAGTTTTTCACCGGCTCCTGCCCTTCGGTCTCCTCCTCCGTCTCGGCGACCTTGGTCTCCTCGACGAAATAGTAGGCTTTCAGGTAGTCGGCCTCGTTTTGCTCCGCTTCGGGCGTCGCCTTGGCGAACTTCACCAGGTCGGCGTCGCGCAGGATCGCCGTCAGATCCATCCGGGCCTTGTCGGGCAGTTCCTCCGCGCGCATCGTCTCGATGATCTCGTCCGAGGTCATCTCCATGGCGCCGAAGCCCCACCGTGCCGCGACGTAGGTGCGCAGGATGTCCGTCAGTGCCGAATAATATTGCTTGTGCTTGTTGTTCTGCCACAGCTTCTGGTGGTGCAGCGCCTCCAGCGCCTTGATCGCCACGACGTGCGGCGGCTGGGGCGGTGACGGCCTGAACAGGTCGCCGAGGCGTTTGCCGCGGCTCTCCAGGTAGCGCTTCAGCGCATAGGCCGCCGCCAGCAGCAATACGAGTGCGAGCGCGCCCCATTTGGCGTAGCCGCTGACCTCCCCGAACCGGAACGGCAGGTTCCACTGGGGTTTCACGTCGTAGATCGACTGCGATGTCGAGTCGATCTGGAAGGTCGCCACCTGCAGGTAGAGCGAGTCGCGTGCCCAGAGCGTGTCGACGATGTTCTTGTCGGCATAGAGCACCGCCGGGTGGCCGAGATTCCACTTGCCCTCCTCGAACGCCGCCAGCGTGTAGCGCTTGCGGAGTTTGAGGTGGCGGCCGTCGCGTTCGAGCGTGTCGATCGGATACTCCTTGTGGAGTTCGATGGGGCTCCCCGGCTTGTCCTCGAATTCGGGGAACTGCACCACCTGCACCAGGTCTTTCTCGACGTCGACCACCAGGTCGAAACGGTCGCCGATCATGACGCTGTCGGGCTGGATGTGCGCCGTGACCTGCGGCACGTCGGACTGGGCCCGCGCCGCTGCGCCCGCGAGGAGCAGCGCTATTGCAAAAAGTCGTTTCATCGCTGTTTGAACAGTTTTATCAGTTCCGACACATAGTCGCCCTCGGTCGAGACCATCGCCGTGTCGATGCGGTTGTGCTTGAGCGTCGATTCGATCTGTGCGCTGCGCTGCCGCCATTTTTCGGCGTAATGCTCCCTCACGGCGCGCGACGAGGTGTCGACCCAGACCTTACGTCCGCTCTCGGCGTCTTTCATCTCGACGATTCCCACGTCCGGCAACTCCGTTTCGCGCGGGTCGTAGACGCGTATGCCCACCAGGTCGTGCTTGCCGCCGGCGATCTTCAGCGCGTCGTCCAGCGCCGCCCTGTCCTTCGAGGAGTCCATGAAATCCGAGAGGATGAAGGTCGTGCAGCGTTTCTTGTTGACGTTGGTCAGGAACCGCACCGGCTCCGAGAGCTTCGTCCCCGCCGATTCGGGCCGGAATCCCACCAGCTCGCGGATGATCATCAGGATGTGGCTGCGCCCCTTCTTCGGGGGGATGAACTTCTCTACCTTGTCCGAGAAGAAGATGCAGCCCACTTTGTCGTTGTTCTGTGCGGCGGAAAAAGCCAGCACGGCGGCGATCTCGGTGATGATGTTCTTCTTCAGGCGTTCGGTCGTGCCGAACATGCGTGATGCCGAGACGTCGACCAGGAGCATCATCGTCAGCTCGCGTTCCTCCTCGTAGATCTTGATGTGGGGTTTGCGCGAGCGCGCCGTCACGTTCCAGTCTATATCGCGCACGTCGTCGCCCGCACGGTACTCCCTGACTTCGGAAAACGACATGCCCCGTCCGCGGAAAGCCGTATGGTACTTTCCGGCGAAGATCTCGTTCGAAAGACCCCGGGTCTTGATCTCGATCTTCCGGACGCGTTTCAGAATATCGTTCTCGGTCTGCTGCATCGTTAGGGTACGATTACGTTGTTGAGGATGTCGGTGATGATCTCTTCCGAGGTGATGTTTTCGGCCTCGGCCTCGTACGTCAGGCCTATGCGGTGGCGCAGCACGTCGTGGCAGACGGCGCGCACGTCCTCGGGGATGACATAGCCGCGGCGGCGGATGAAGGCGTAGGCGCGTGCGGCCTTCGCCAGCGAGATCGACGCACGGGGCGAACCTCCGTATGCGATCAGATTCTGCAGTTTCTGCAGGTTGTATTCCGCCGGCTCGCGCGTGGCGAAGATGATGTCGATGATGTATTTCTCGATCTTCTCGTCCATGTAGACGTCCTCCACGACCTTGCGGGCCTTGATGATGTCCTCGGGCGAGATAACCTTGTTGACCTGAGGCATGCCAGCGCCCGAGAGGTTCATGCGCACGATGTCGCGCTCCTCCTGCTTCTTGGGGTAGGAGATCTTGGCCTTGAGCATGAATCGGTCGACCTGCGCCTCGGGCAGCGGGTAGGTACCCTCCTGCTCCAGGGGGTTCTGCGTGGCCAGCACCAGGAACGGCTGCGGCAGCGGGTAGGTCTGGTCGCCGATGGTCACCTGCCGCTCCTGCATGGCTTCGAGCAGTGCCGACTGCACCTTGGCCGGGGAGCGGTTGATCTCGTCCGCCAGCACGAAGTTGGCGAACACGGGGCCTTTCTTGACCACGAACTCCTCGTTCTTCTGCGAGTAGATCAGCGTACCGATCAGGTCGGCCGGCAGCAGGTCGGGGGTGAACTGTATACGCGAGAATCCGGCATCCACGGCTTTTGCCAGCGTGGTGATGGCCAGGGTCTTGGCCAGTCCGGGCACGCCTTCCAGCAGGATGTGTCCGTTCGACAGCAGCCCGATCAGCAGCGTGTCGACCAGATGGCTCTGCCCCACGATGACCTTGCCCATTTCCGTGCGGAGCGTATCGACGAATACCGATTCGCGTTCGATCCGCTCGTTGAGTTCTTTGATGTTGATGACTTCGCTCATTGTTTTATTATATGTTGAATTTCATGCTTCATACCCTGCGCCCGGCATCTTTTGCCCGCAGCCTCCGCATCCGCCCGGCGCAAACGTTGCCGTATTGTCGTCGGATTTAACCTCTTAACGAAAGTAATGCAAAGATATTATTTTTTCCGGGATTTTTTTCATTTCCGCCCGGATTGCCCATAATCCCGTCCCCCGAAACGACCGGGGCGGGGCTCTGACGTGGTTTCGGCACCTTTCCCTCCTCTCCCGGTTTTACCGTGCGGCTTCTGTCCTTCCGCCCGGCCTGCCCCTCCGTTTTTCGTGTGCCTCCCTGCAGGCATTCCGTCCGCTCCCGTCCGCTTTGCACGTGCCTCTTGCCCCGCCTTCATCTGCGCCATCCTTCGGTTTGCCCCGTGCGCCATCCTTGGGCGCCGTCCCTGCGGCCTTTTCGGAGAAAGGCGCGCCTTTTCGGAGAGGGCTTGCGAAAAAGTATTAACTTTGCAGCCATGGAACACAAAGAATCTCCGATACTGCAAGGCCTGAACCCCGCACAGCTCGCTGCCGTGGTCAACTACGACAGCCCGTCGCTCATTATCGCCGGCGCCGGTTCGGGCAAGACGCGCGTGCTGACCGCGCGCATCGCCTATATGATCGAGCAGGGCGTGGCGCCCTTCAACATCCTGGCGCTCACCTTCACCAACAAGGCCGCCCAGCAGATGCGCGAGCGCATCGCGCAGATGATCCCCGATAACCGCAGCCGCTATATCCGCATGGGTACGTTCCACTCGGTCTTTTCGCGCATCCTGCGCGAGAACGCCGAAAAGATCGGTTTCCCCGAGTCGTTTACGATCTACGAGCCCTCGGACTGCAAGAACCTCATCAAGACCATTGTCCGCGAACTGAACCTCGCGGACGAGAAATATAAGCCCAACCTCATCGCGTCGCGTATCTCCTACGCCAAGAACTGCCTGGTGACGCCCGGCGCCTACCTAGCCAACTCGGTCTATGCCGCCGAAGACCGGCAAGCGCAGATCCCCGAGTTCGGCAATGTCTACAATATCTACTGCCAGCGCTGCAAGCGCAACGGCGCGATGGACTTCGACGACCTGCTCTTGCAGACCAACATCCTGCTGCGCGACGCCCCGGACGTGCTGGCGCGCTACCAGGAGCTGTTCAAATACATCCTGGTGGACGAGTACCAGGACACCAACTACGCCCAGTACGTCATCATCCGCCGCCTGTCGCAGCTCCACTCCCGGGTCTGCGTCGTGGGCGACGACGCACAGTCGATCTACTCGTTCCGCGGTGCCAAGATCGAGAACATTCTCTCCTTCCAGAAGGATTTTCCCGCGGCCAGGGTCTTCAAGCTCGAGCAGAACTACCGCTCGACCCGCACGATCGTCGATGCGGCCAATTCGGTCATCGTCCGCAACTCCAAGCGCATGGAGAAGCACTGTTTCTCGGCCGGCGACGTGGGTGAGCCGATCCGCATCCTCAAGGCCTATACCGACCGCGAGGAGGCCGAAATGGTGGTCTCCGACCTGCGCGACAAAGTCCGCTCGGCGGGCGACGACTGGTCGGAAGCGGTGATCCTCTACCGCACCAACAACCAGTCGGCCGTGCTGGAGGACAACCTTCGCCGCCGCGGCATTCCCTACCGCATCTACAAGGGCAGTTCGTTCTACGACCACAAGGAGGTCAAGGACATGCTGGCCTATATCCGGCTGGTGATCAACCCGCGCGACGACGAGGCGTTCAAACGCATCGTCAACTACCCGACGCGCGGCATCGGCGACACGACCGTGCAGCGCATCGCGCAGCTGGCCGCTGAGCGGGGCGTCTCGATGTGGGAGGCGGTCGACGCGCTGGTCGCCGAACCGGCCGCCGACCCCGTGCAGAAGACCATCGCCCGCAAGGTGGCGGACTTCGTGGCGATGATCCGCTCGCTGTCGCTCGCCCGCAACGAGAAGGGGCTTTACGACTTCGGGCTCGAGATCGCCACCCGCTCGGGTATCCTCGCGGCCTACCGTGCCGAGAATACCCCCGAGGCGACCTCGGCATTGGACAATATCGAGGAGTTGCTGAACTCGATGCAGGAGTTCAAGGAGCGGTGCGACGCCGAAATCCGCAACGGGGAGCGTCCGCAGGACGAAGAGGCGACCATCGAGGAGTGGCTGCAGAACGTCATGCTGGTGACCGACATGGACAAGGACGACCCCGAAGACCGCAACAAGGTGACACTGATGACCGTCCACTCGGCCAAGGGGCTGGAATACAAATACGTGTATATCGTCGGGCTGGAGGAAAACCTCTTCCCCTCGCAGCGGGCCGCCGAGTCGCCCGACGGCATGGAGGAGGAGCGGCGCCTGTTCTACGTGGCGCTTACCCGTGCCAAGGTCGAGGCGACGATCTCCTACGCCGAGATGCGTTTCAAGTGGGGCAACATGGAGTTCTCGCGCCCGAGTTGCTTCCTGCGCGAGATCGACCCGAAATATGTCAGGGCCGACTTCGGTACCGGCACCGACGACGACCGCCCGCACCGCTCGCCCGACGGATCCGCACCTTCGGCCATCGACGAACTGCGCCGCCGCTTCGACTACCGTTTCCAGCAGAAACAGCAGGCTGCGGGCGGGAACAATGGCGGCGGCCGGCCGGGCAGCAACCCCGGCCGCGGCAATTTCGGCGGCCGCCCCTCCGACGGCGAATCCGGCCCCGCAAGGCGTTTCGCCCGGGCTGCGGCACCCCG